>ERZ1026898.904-NODE-904-length-15894-cov-16.270093_pt1 | contig 15894 bp, 13 predicted proteins | sample MGYA00380178_ERZ1026898 | MGnify/ENA primary metagenome ERZ1026898 (study PRJEB33269, sample SAMEA4719814) | human gut metagenome | biome: human-associated habitat; feature: organic feature; material: feces | place: Cameroon | collected 2013-10 ... | reverse complement strand
GAAAACTACCTGTCAAAACTTTTGGAGGCGAACGCATTTTGATGCGTCCGCCCTGTATATATATGAAACATTACATTCTGCTTAACACTTCTGCCACCTTGTCGTCGTACTGCTGCTGAGAGATGAGACCAGCCTCCAACATCTTTTTCATCTTGGCCAAGGTCTCCATAGGATCAGGTTGGGCAGGAGTTTCCTGTTGAGGCGCACCACCAAACCGATTGGCACCTCCAAAACCTGCTGCCTGAGGAGGAGCCTGCTGCTGAGGTACCTGATTGAATGCAGTAGAAGCCATAGTAGCAAAAGCACTACCTGCCGCCATACCCATGCCTAATCCTGCACCAGCACTGGCCACGCCACCTGCTCCTGGATTGACAGCCACATCCTTGAGCAATTCCTGCTGAACAGCCATGTTGTACTGAGAATTGCTTACATTTACAGTTGCAATCATACGATCCATGTACTTCGCACGCTCTGGGGTCTCTACAATATCAAGAGGCTCCAACGAGAAGTTGACAACACTCAGACCATAATCAGCAAACAGCTCATTGAGACTTGGCATTACCTGAGCCACGATATCGTCAGCCAGCATAGCGATTGCAGTTATTGGCTGTTTATAAGACATGTTTGTGATAGTTTTAGCTAAATTTCCACATATCTTCTGTGTAATCTCTGTCGAGAAAAGATTGTCGAGATCCATACTTCCAAAGGAACTCTTATTGCCCATTAACTTCATGAACGTTTTAACACAAGAACTATCGTCTTCGTTAATATTAAAGCAGAGCCTAAACTTACCATTAGCTTTTATCGGTGTCTTTACACCTATAACACCATTTCCCAAAAAATAGTCACCGCACAAAATAGGACTGGAAGCTCCCCAAAGCAGCACTATCTCAGAGGTGGACACGTGATAAACCTGACATGTAAAGGTAGTAACACCACCAGAGAGCATGTTACGAATACGGCTCAACACGGCATAGTTCTCTGTTGCCACAGAATGGCGACCCGAAGGAAGCACACCATATATCTCACCATCCTTGATAAAAATAGCTTGCTCATTAGGTGCCACGGTTATCACCGAGCCAGTATTAAAATCCTGTCTTGGGTCCAGATAAATCAGAGCATCCACATCGGTATGTCGCTGTATGGACTCTACGATGTTTCTACTGCCGCCGGCAAAGTTTGCATCATTTTCATTTCTGTGAAATAATCCCATAATTGTATCGTTTTTAAAAGGTTATTTTTTATGTTTACGAATATAGTCATCGATTTCGCCACCGAGTTTGTCACGCTGTTCCCAAACCTCATTGCCACGCCGAGTCCAATACTCTTGTTCTTCAGGACTCTTGCTCATCTCGATATCGTTCTTGATATTGGCATAGTTACGGTCAAGCTCATTGTAACGCTCATTCATCGAATCGAGGTCTTTCTTATAGTTTTCTTCTTCCTCGGCTTCACGCTCACGATTCTCTTCATCCTCGGCTTCACGCTGGCGATTCTCTTCTTCCTCAGCTTCACGCTCACGAGCCTCTTCTTCCTCAGCTTCACGCTCACGAGCCTCTTCTTCCTCGGCTTCACGCTCACGAGCCTCTTCTTCCTCGGCTTCTTCCTCCTCTTGTTGCTGACGTTCAAATTCCTCTAAGTTTCTGCGATCCTGCTCATTAGCAGCCGCTCCACCATCATCCGTATTATCATCCCAATACGAGGAAGAACTATCATCGTCATCATTGTCTATTTCTCCTCCACCGCCACTATATTCACGTTCGTTACTGTATCCACGAGCATTGTCGGGTTCAAACGGAGGATCGTCATCTTTAGGAGGGTCATTATCTTCATCAGGATTTTCAGAATTGTCAGAGTTATTGTTTTCTTCTGTTTGTTCCGATTCACTATCACTGGTCTCATCGTCTTCAGCAAGTTCCTGTTCTGAATTTTCTTCCTCCATATCATTATCTGATTGTTCTGAAAGTACTGAATCATTATCTTCAGTCCAGTTTTCATCCTCATTGTTTACGTCAGAACTATCTTCCTGTTCTTCAGACGACGAATTGTCGCCAAAATCTTCTGTCTCAGAATCATCTTCGGGAATAGCTTCCTCGGAAACATCCTCGGAAGAGACATCATCAGAATTAGAGAGGTGCTCACCTGTCTCACCTGTATATTCAAAATTATCGGTCTGCCCGAAGAACTGGTCCATACCATCTCCTCGACTGTCTTGGCCAAAGAACTGATCCATGCCATCACCACCCGACTGACCAAAGAACTGGTCGAACCCATCGCCTTGAGCATCTTGGTCAAAAACCTGGTCAAAGCCATCTCCACCTGGCTGCCCAAAAAACTGATCAAACCCATCTGGGTCTACAGAATTTCCAGTATCACTATCTTCAGGAGCGCCATCACCGCCACCACCACCATCACCACCATCATCACCCCAGTCAGAACCATCATCTGTATCAGTTCCCCAGTCAGAGCCATCATCAGTATCACCACCCCAGTCAGAGCCGCAATCCATATCACCGCCAAAGTCAGAGCCGCAATCTACATCACCGCCATCATATCCATCATCAAATTCACACATAAGCCATTACTTTTTAGATAAAGAATTGTTTATTACATTCTGAGCCACACGAAGGTGCGAATCATATTTGACATGACGCCACAGATATACTTTCACACAGGAGAGAAGCTCGCGGCTAAAAGGCTCATCATTGAGCTCAGCCACAATAAGTTTGCTGATTCTTCCCAATACGACCTTGAGCTTTTCTATATCCTTACATCCTTTCCCGATATATTTTTTGAATATCCGTCGGGCGACTTCTTTAGCCAATATCCTGCGATTATAGTCGCAAATCGTTTCACAATATGGGCACAACTTACACTCTGGATAAGGCCTGAGTTTGTCTTGTTTATCATTCCAATAGGTTGAAAGTTGCTTGATTCCCTCATCGGCAAGAGAGATGCTGATATTGTTGTTGAGTCGATAATCGGGCGTGATAATCTCCTCAGGTTCATCAAGTCGGTTGAAGAAAAGAAAAGCCTCACCTGGTTTCAGTTTTGCCAACCGATTGGTTTGCAACTCACTCATACTTGTAGAATCGGCAAGAATTTCCTTGTCTTGTCGTTCAACAAGTCGGAATGCCACCTTGATGTCGGTAAGTGCCACAATGTCTATTCCAACCTTACGGGGAGACTGATCGGCAATAGCTATTCCTACACCATAGGAACGTATCTCAGCAAGCATACGCTTTACCAATCCTTGCGCTATAGCTGCAGGATTGGCTGAGCCTTCACCTCCTGCATTGGTTTCGGCATCCAACAACACATGAGCTTCCTCAAGAAGGATGAAATTACGTAATCCACCCTCTCCTACATAGTTGGCATTGACATAAGCCAGGATGGAAAGCAACAAAAGAGCTATGATGAGTGCCTTTTGGTCAGCATTCTCTATAGCAGCCAGTTCTATAACTGTAGGTTTGGAAAGGAGATCCTCTATCGGGATAGAGAAATAATTATCAAAGAGATTGACAAGACTCTTGAGTCGCACAACACCTGCTCGGCCTATGTTTCTTGCATCACCAGTATATCCTATCTCCTCGAAAGTTTCCTCGAAACACTTGATAAAGTCTGTAATATTGAACACCTGTCCCTTATCGGCAATGGTGTAATTGTCGAGCCAACGGAAATCTGAATAGCAGTTGTTGATTGTGTCCTCAAAGATTTTATCGAGAGGAGTTGACATAGAGACACCTGCTGCAAAAGCCGTCTTGAGTGTAGACTTGTAAGTTTCAAGTCTTACATTCTTGGGTGGACAGAACGGATTGAAGACAAAAGGCGAGATAAAGTTCTTGCCGGGTGTGAAGACCTGCAGATCGGGAATGCTCTGCACAAGGGCACGATACTCATTCTTGGCAGGTTCGATGACCAGGAAAGGAATATGATGTTCTTTCCATAAGCGATCGAGTAGTCCCACCGAGAATGTCGTCTTGCCAGAACCCGGTGTTCCCACGATAAGCATGTGCTTAGCCAGATCTTTAAGAGACAAGCCTATGGCATTGTTGCCCATAGCTGCACGCAACTTACCAAGTTCGATGTCGCCCGCGTTGATAATATTCTCTGAATAAGTCTTATTGCTCTTTCCGGCCTCGTTGACAACAAAACCTGCATTGATTTTGTCACTTCCAACTGGTAGACGGAAGAAAGAAGCCGCTTCATCGGCTGTAACAATATAGGGCAGACGATATAGAGCTGGCGAAACCATACCACTGCTCCACAGGGAGGTGTTTCTACCTTTATTAAGGATTTGGTCGCTCAGCACCCAAGGCATGGAGAAGAGAGACTGTTCACCAAGATAAGCCTCGGAGGGAGTAAGACTTACAAAACTCAAGTTAGGAGCAGTCATCTGCTGAGTGGCAGCCATCTGACCCATGGTTCGTGTGGCAATACTCGTCACATCCTTTTCTTCTCCAAACACAAGTATATTATAGTCGAAAAGCGCCCGACTCTTATTGTCATTATAATAATGATATAAGGAAGCAATTCTGTCGGCTGATGATATGCTCACAGTACCTATCTGCTGATCGCTGACACCCCGACTAAGCATGCTGATATTCTGATTCAACTGATTGATTTCCTGTAGTTCCTCATTCGTAAAATAGGTAGGAATCAGCTGAAAACAAACTGCACTGTAAGGATGAGAGATAAGAATATTGGCTATGCGGTCGAGTTCCGGATAGTCGACGGGTAAGCGGTCGTAGGAATAACATGCTGGCAAATAAGTATTCTGCAGATCCTCCATACGTTCTTCTCTGACAATGGCTTTGGCAGAATGACCTGTTGCAACACGTCCGAAGACAGAAGTATAATTACCGAGTGACTCTTCCTGATATTCGTACTTACAACTGTCGAGTGTAGCCTTGAAAACAGACATATAGGTGGAAATGACCTGAGCACAGAGAGCCTCCTGCTGTTGTATGGTACGAATCACACAATAGAGACTTACGTCAGCCGCATAAGGCTGATTGTCTACAGGACTTGAAATCCATGAAAGTTCGAAGGAAATATCTACGGCTCTTCCTGTCTGCAAAAAAGAATCCTTGTATTGTTGATAAGATTCGGTAAGCATGCCCGAAAAATCTTGACCAACTTTGGCTACGGCGCATTGCTGACCCTGCACAGACTGATCATCCGTGAGTATAGATAAATGTGGAATAGTTGTTATTCTCAATATACTGAGTCCAACAAATTCACCGCTGTTGATTCTTAAGGTTTCAACCATCTTTTATGAGGTTTAAGGTATAGGTAATCTGTTTGTTCTTTCACAACAGCAAATAGATTGTCAAGCCTATCAGCCATGTGTAGCAATTGCAAATGTAGACAAAAAAATAAAAAACACCAAACTTTTTCTACTATTTTTATTCATTTTGATGATAAATTTTACGCATTGACGCATCTGTGGCTTGTTTTTTTACGAAAAAGCGTAGGTAAAAACAATGATGAAACAAATAAAAATAATGAAAACTTAAGCGAAAAAATAATCCTACAGAACTTTATCATGTACGGAAGTAAAGAAGTTATCACTCCCTTTGATCGTCAGAAGTCATAACCAATAGTCTTTATGGAATGTATCTTTAACTGTAAAGTATATGACTTTAACTACGCTAACTTCTATAAATTCTTTCACTTTTCAATTTGTGAAAGTTGAGAATCTACTTTTCTTTCATGATTTCCCGTAAAGGAATCATGACAAAATCTCTTTCCTCCATCAGGGGATGAGGAATTTTCAGGTCGGGCTGATCGATGTGAAGATCATCGTACAGAAGAATGTCTATATCTATAATCCGGTCGTGATATTCACCATTCACCGACTTGAGCGTACGGCCCATCTCTTGCTCCACCTTCTGAGTAGCCTCAAGCAACTGGCGAGGCGCCAAAGGAGTGAGCACACAGACACATGCATTGATAAAGTCGTTGGGCGAAGAATAGCCCCACGGCTTAGTTTCGTATAGAGCTGACTGGCGCTCTACGTCACCAATCAGCTCTCCTATCTTTTCAAGAGCCTCGCGGATGTTACGCTTGCGGTTGCCTAAGTTTGACCCGAGACTCAGATATACTCTATGCATGTACAGATAAATATATTATTTAACGATACTTCGCCTAAAAGAAACGAAGTCATTAACAGCCTCGACTATCATAAAGATTAGTCGTTGAGAATGAGCAGAGAGTCGCCGAAGCAACCAAACATATAGCCATTCTTCAAAGCCTTCATATAGGCTTCATACACAAGGTCATAACCTCCAAATGCAGCAGTACTCATCATCAGCGTAGACTCTGGATGATAGAAATTGGCCACCATACTGTCGGCCAATCCGAACTCATAAGGAGGGAAGATAAACTTATTGGTCCATCCGTCAAATTCCTTCATCATTCCATCTGTACCCACAGCAGTCTCTGTAGCCTTGACCACACTTGTTCCGATGGCGCAAACATGATGACCAGCACGCTTGGTATTGTTGACCAGTTCGCAAGCCTCCTTGCCGATATGCATCTGTTCGGAGTCCATCTTGTGCTTGGTAAGGTCTTCCACCTCGATTTCATGGAAGTTACCCAATCCACAATGCAAGGTGATAAATGCAGAGTTGATGCCTCTGATCTCCATACGCTTCATGAGCTCACGTGAGAAATGAAGTCCTGTGGCTGGTGCTGTTACGGCACCTTCCTTCTCAGCAAACACGCACTGGAAGTCTTCCATATCTTCCTCTGTGGCATGATGCACCTCGCGATTGTCAATAATATAACGTGGCAATGGAGCCTCGCCCAATGCAAAGAGCGAACGCTTAAAGACATCGTGCTGTCCGTCCTCGTCATAGAGGAAGCGAAGAGTACGTCCACGGCTGGTGGTATTGTCGATTACCTCAGCCACCATCTCGTTGACATCATCAAAGAAGAGTTTGTTTCCTATACGAATCTTACGGGCTGGTTCTACGAGCACATCCCAGAGTCGCATTTCCTCATTCAACTCTCTGAGCAGGAACACCTCAATCTTGGCATCGGTCTTCTCTTTGGTGCCATAGAGTCGCGCAGGGAACACCTTGGTGTTGTTGAACACAAACGTATCTCCCTCATCGAAATAGTTGACGATGTCCTTGAACTCAATAAACTCGCCTTCGATAGGATTTCCGTTAGCATCCTTGCGGTACATATCTATGGTTTCCGACTTTTTGTGCAGAACCATCATACGCGCCTCATCACGACGGGTTACCTCAAAGGTGCGTTCCTCTCCGGTAGATGTCTTGACGATACGCTTGGTCTTGTGGGGATAAAGCGCCACTTGTGCCTCAGGCAACTTAAAGTTGAATTGTGACAGTTTCATGTTATATTTGTCTCCTTTCTAATGGTTACTAATTATATTCTATTACTATTCAGGAAATATCAGACTTGATGGATGTCTTCTATATCCTGTTGTTCGAGCCACTCCCTGAAGTTTTCGAAACTCACACAGTTGTCGACAGTAAAGTCGCCCACTCGGGTTCGTCTCAACTCTGTAAGAAAGGCTCCGCTACCAAGTGCCCGGCCTAAGTCGCGAGCCAAGGAGCGTATGTAAGTTCCCTTACCACATACTACGCGCAAACCGAGTTGCTTGTTCTCGTCGTCGTAATGGGTCAACTCTATCTCGTCTATACGAACGTTCTTGGGTTTGAGTGTCACATCCTCTCCCGCCCTGCGCAAGGCATAGGCTCTGTCGCCATTGACCTTGACGGCACTATAAGTAGGCGGCACCTGCTGAATGTCACCGACAAACTGAGGCAACGTTTCCTCTATGAGCTGTCGGGTAATATGACGGGTGGGATAAGTATGATTGACCGTATGTTCGAGATCGTAGCTGGCTGTCGTGGCTCCCAACTGAAGTGTCGCTGTGTACTCCTTAGTATGAGTCTGCAGCTGTTCTATCTCCTTGGTCTTCTTTCCTGTGCAAAGCACGAGCACGCCTGTAGCCAAAGGGTCGAGCGTACCTGCATGTCCTATCTTCACCTTATGGTGCAAAAACTTAGAAAGTACGTATCTGATATGTGCCAAAGCCCCAAAGCTTGACATATGATAAGGCTTGTCGATGGCAATGATTTCTCCTGTCTGGAAATTCATGTCTGGCAAAAGATTTGTCGTTACTGATTAAAGAAGAGAGAAAAGAATGGTGGCCAAACCTGCTATAGCGCAATAGATGCCAAAGTAGATGAGCTTGCCTTTCTTGACAATATTGATCATCCACTTGCAGGCAAGACAGCCTGAAATAAAGGCAGCCACAAAGCCAATAATCATAGGCAAGGTGTCAACACCTCCAAGTGTTTCCTCTCCTTTCAGTCCTTTGATTAGGTCAAGCAACGCCTCGCCAAGTATGGGAGGAATGACCATGAGGAAAGAGAATTGTGCCATCTTCTCCTTCTTATTGCCCAACAGAAGACCTGTTGCGATGGTTGTACCTGAGCGGGAAAGACCTGGCAAAACAGCCAAAGCCTGGCCCAGACCAATGACAAACGCATGCCAAAGGCTTATGTTCTCACGCTGACGTGGTTTAGCATAATAAGAGAAAGCAAGGACCAGAGCAGTTACGAGCAACATGCATCCTACTATGAGCAGTCCAGAACCGAAGATTTTTTCTACTTCATCCTTGAAGAAGACTCCAACGACGCCAACAGGAATCATGGAGACTACAATATTAAGCGCATACTTAGTCTCCTCGTTCATCTGGAACTTAAAGAGTCCTTTCAAAATCCAGTCAATCTCTTTCCAAAGTACTACCAAGGTACTCATGACTGTGGCAACGTGCACCAAGACAGTAAAACCCAGATTAGCCTCGCCATCAATTCCAAACAAATAGGCACCAATAGCCAAATGACCGCTACTACTAACTGGCAAATATTCTGTAAGTCCCTGAATAAGACCTAACACCAAGGCTTCAAACCAATTCATTGATAAATACTATTTTTTATTATTGAATAATGTGTATGTATCGGGATATAAATATTACTTGTTGTCTTTTGGTTTACGAATGACAGCATAAATAATAGAAAGAAACCCAAACAGAGTAACTACTGGTGCTACTACAATACGGCGTGTGCTGAAGATATCGGTATCGAAAGTATGCTCGTCTGAGCCAGATCCGCTCATCAAGAGAAAACCAATGATGACGATAGCCATCCCCACAGCCAAGAGGATGAAGTTAACTTTGTCAAATGCTAAATTCTTCTTATCCATTTATTATATATATATTAATAATGTGTAATGTTCGATATTCTAAATCTTATACAAGTCGCCAGCCTTCATCTTGAGGAATTTGTTGACAGAGATGCTGGCACAGATGGCAGTTATGATGACTCCAAAAAGGAAAACTGAACCACCCGTTATGGCAAGTTCCTGCCATCCCATCACCATGAGCAGTTCTGGCTCATGCACATACCATGCATAAAGACTGCCTCCCAAAAAGCCGTTGGCAATCAATGCCGACAACAATCCAATCAGTATGGCCCTATTCACAAAGGGACGTCGGATGAATCCCCATGAGGCACCAACAAGTTTCATCGTGTGTATCGAGAAACGTCGGGCGTAAATGCCGAGCCTTACGGTATTGTTGATCAGCGAGAAAGATATAAACGTGAGGAGAGCCGCCACGATGAGCAATCCGATGCTTATCTTGGTCAGCATTTGATTCACCTGCTCTATCAGGTCATGCTGGTAAGACACCTCTGTAACACGTGGATAGGCTTTCAGTTCCTTGGCCACCCATTTCAGAGAGTCATTATTGGCATAGTCGGCCTGTGCTGTCAACTCGATAGAAGGCTGGAAAGGATTGACTCCGGCAAACTCACTGGGGTTTACTCCAAGATCGTGAGTAGCCTCCTTAAGAGCCTTCGCCTTCGAAATATAGTTGATTGACTTGACATAAGGCTTGGCTTTCAGCTGTTTGCACATCTGAACGACCTCAGAATTGGTCATATCCTGTTCAAGCATCACGGACACGACAAGGTTCTCCTTCACATAGGAGGAGAGATTTCTTCCCATAAGTACGGAGAATATGACCAGTCCGAGCAAAACGAGCACCATGGCGGTGCTTATACATAGAGTTACCACCTGCAATCCTCGGTGACTGCTGGGCTTATATTGTTTCTTTCTCATTTACCAAAAGGGTATAATATTCCAAATTTGGTGCAAAGTAACAAAAAAATGTGCGAATAAACGAAAGTTTAATAGACATTAACACAAGAAAGGAGAGTCAACCCATGGGGCAACCCTCCCTTTGTGTATAAAGAAAAAATCGTTTATTATAACTTTCGCAACTTACATCTTGGTGATGACACCTTTCTCTGTACTTTCGAGGAACTTGATGATATTGCGCACTTCTTCTCCGTCTGGCACCTGATCCTTGATCTGATTGATGGCATCAAAGAGAGATGTCTGACCGTGGAAGACAAGTCGATAAGCATTAGCTACATGCTTGCGAACCTTCACGTCTATATCGGCAGCCTCCATGATAATGCTGTTAGGACCCGCATACTTCACAGGCTTACCACCCGCAATAATATAAGGTGGAATATCTTTGGAGAAAGTTGTTCCTGCCTGTATCATCGCCAAGTCGCCAACTCTGGTCTTGGCATTTTCTACTACAGATGTAGAGTAGATGACGCCATTACCTATCACACAGTCGCCAGCTATCTTGGTTCCATAACCGAACACGCAACTGTTGCCTATCACGGTATCGTGAGAGATATGGGCACCTTCCATAAGAAAGTTGCTGTTGCCAAGCACTGTCTTACCACCCTTGTGAGTACCTCGGTTGATAACCACATTCTCACGGATAGTATTGTTATCGCCAATCACTACTTCACTCTCTTCACCAGTAAAGTTGAAATCCTGTGGGAGGGCAGCGATAACGGCAGCCTGGAATACCTTATTATTATTACCCATGCGAGTACCATTCATGATGCTCACGAATGGATAGATGGTACAGTTGTCACCGATAACCACATCGTCCTCAATATAGGCGAATGGATATATCTTGCAGTTGTCTCCTATCTTAGCCTTTGGAGAAACCTCTGCCTTTGGACTGATTATACTTGCCATAATAATCTAACATTTTACATTTAACACTTAACATTACTTGGCTCCACCACCCAATGCATAGTATAGGTTGACCACAGCCTGCATTTTGTAGAAGTCGTCAGCCACCTTGGAGAGCTGTACATTGAGCAATGATGACTGTGCCTGGATAACTTCAAGATAAGAACCACCAGCCTCGCCCATCAACTTACGGGTGTCTTCTACGTTCTGCTTGAGCACCTCGATCTGCTGTGCCTCGATTCTTCCCTTCTCGTCGGAAGAGTTGTAGAGTACGAGGGCATTGCTTACTTCGCTGCCAGCCTTCAACACTGCATCCTGCCAAGTGTTGTAAGCCTGCTCGTACTGCATCTTAGCCACCTTGAGTCCTGCAATGAGTCTTCCATTCTGGAAGATAGGCTGAACAAGTGAACCCACAGCAGAGAGAAGCCACTTTCCTGGATTTACGATACCAGCTCCAGCTGAGTTGGTAAAGGCACCAGTACCAGAAATAGTGATAGAAGGATAGAACTTGCTGCGGGCAGTCTCCACTCCATAGAAGCACTGCGCCAAGTTCATCTCGGCTGCATGTACGTCAGCCCGATTGTTGAGCAACTGCAAACCTACACCTGTAGAGAAGTTGGCAGGAAGACTCTGATTATCAAGTTTGCCCCGTGCGATGGCATGAGCCTGCTCGCCAAGAAGAAGGCTGAGCGAGTTCTCTGTCTCACGAATCTGTCGCTTCAGGTCTGCTTTCTGTGCAAGAACAGAGTAATAGTTAGACTCTGCTGCCTGCACCGATGTTGAGCGATAACCCATCTTGGCATCCTTGAGCAACTGCATTGTTTGCCATGTGTCCTTGGTAAGACCTTCCATATCGTTCACTATCTCAAGCTGCTTGTCGAGCATGAGGAGCGAATAGTACATATTGGCAATATTCGCAACGAGGTTCGTCTGTACAGACACCTGGTAGTCCTTCATCTGCAACAGCGCCATCTGAGCACCGCGCTTCTGTGAAAGAAGATTGCCAAAGAGGTCAACACTCCATGACGCATTCACTGGCAGACTATAGGTCTTTGTCGCTTTGTTACCGTCCCAAGAAGAGATGGTTCCCTGTGGGGTAAATGTAAAAGAAGGTATGAAAGCCAACTTGGCACACTTCAACTGCTCCTCAGCCATCTTTACGTTCAAAGCAGCATTGAGGAGATTGGCGTTATTGGCAAGTCCCTTCTCGATAAGAGTCTGCAACTGTGGATCGGTGAAAACGCTGCGCCAAGGAATATTGGCAAATGATGTAGTATCCTTCACAGCCAACGTATCGGATATAGAAGCTGAATCGCGTACGATACCATTAGTTTTCACATCAGGACGCTCATACTTTCCGTAGAGAGTCTTGCAGCTGCTCAATGAGAGCGCTGCGAGACCCAATATGATAATATTTAAATTCTTTTTCATTGTTTCGTTTGAAGTTACAACGTTATTACTTCTTCTCGATACCTTTTCTGCGATGAGCAGCATTGGCATACTGCTCCAACTCTGAGACAGCCTCGGCATTGAACTCGTCCTCAAACTTCAAAGGAGTAAGCTTCTCCTGCAACCACTCGAAGACGGCGAAGAGAGCTGGGACGACGAAGATCTGACAGATTGTACCGATCAACATACCACCTACAGCGGCAGCACCCAAAGTCTGGTTACCATTCTTGCCTACACCAGAAGCGAACATCAGAGGCAGCAGACCAATGACCATCGCCAGAGAGGTCATCAGGATAGGACGAAGACGGGCACCAGCACCTAAGATGGCAGAATACTTAATAGCCATACCCGTACGACGACGCTCGAGGGCGAACTGTACAATCAGGATGGCGTTCTTAGCCAACAGACCGATCAACATAATCAACGAAATCTGCATGTAGATATCGTTAGAGTGACCGAAGAGGTTGGTGAAGATGAACGAACCTGCCAAACCGAATGGGATAGACAATACCACAGACAGAGGCAAGATGTAACTCTCGTACTGGGCACTCAAGATGAGGTAAACGAATACGATACAGAGTGCGAAGATCAAACCTGTAGAGTTGCTTGATTCAGCCTCAGAACGGGTCAAACCAGAGTACTCATAGCCGTAACCCTCTGGCAATGTCTCCTTGGCTACCTCAGCAATCGCCTTCATACCGTCACCGGTAGAGTAACCGCTGTTAGGAGTTACAGATACATCCATAGAGGTAAACAGGTTGAAACGTGTAATGTTAGATGGACCATAAATCTTCTTCAAGTTCACGAACTCACTTACTGGAGACATGGTGCCATCAGCACAACGAACGTAAATCTTGCTCAGATCGTCTGGACGCATACGACTCTCAGGACCAGCCTGAATCATGACACGGTAAAGCTTACCGTAGGCATTGAAGTTAGATGCGTAGAGACCACCGAGGTAACCCTGCATTACAGACAATACTGAAGATGGAGAGATACCAGCCTGCTTGGTCTTGGCAACATCTACATCTACCATATATTGTGGATAATTAGGGTTGTACTGAGTCTGGGCGGTCTGAATCTCAGGGCGCTTGTTCAACTCAGCCAGGAACTTCTTCACATTGTCATAGAACTTGTTCAAGTCACCACCAGTCTTATCCTGCATGGTCATGGTGATACCATTCTGTACAGAGAAACCGGAAATCATAGGTGGAGCGAAGGCAAGAACCTGTGCATCCTTGATGGCAGCAGTCTGCTTGTAGATCATACCCAACACAGAAGTGTATTCCATTGGGTTGACAAACAATGCCTCAATACCGCCACCGGTACAAGCCTCCTTGATACGGTGGAAGAATCCACCCGGACGCTCCTCGAATGGCTTCAGCTTCACGATGATGGTACCCTGGTTAGAACCGGCACCACCGATAAAGCTATAACCCATGATGGCGTTACGGGTTGCGATGGCTGGGTTGTTAGCCAGCATCTTATCCACCTGCTTAACTACCTCGGAAGTACGTTCCTGAGATGTACCAGGAGCTGTAGAGATACAAGCGAAGATAGTACCGGTATCCTCATCAGGCACCAGACCCGTCTTGGTAGTACCCATCAGGGCAACCAGACCTACGATACTGACAGCCACGAGGCTACCAGCGATGATGCCATGATTGATAACCCACTTGACACCACCCTTATACTTATTGGTAATCTTCTCAAACTGATAGTTGAATCCTGCGTGGAAACGGTCTACAAAAGACATCTTCTTCTCGTGACCCTCCTCGTGTGGCTTCAGCAACACGGCACAGAGTGCAGGAGACAGCGTCAACGCATTGATAGCCGAAATAACGATAGATACAGCCATGGTTACACCGAACTCACGGTAGAAGTAACCGGAAGTACCACCGATGAATGATACAGGAACGAACACGGCAGACATCACCAATGTAATAGAGATGATGGCGCTGGAAATTTCGTTCATCGCATCGATAGATGCAGTAAGGGCACTCTTGTAACCCTGGTCGAGCTTGGCGTGAACCGCCTCGACCACCACAATGGCATCATCGACCACAATCGCAATCGCCAGCAGCAGGGCTGACAGCGTAAGCAGGTTGATGGAGAATCCGAAGATCCAGAGGAAGAGGAACGCACCGATCAGAGCCACAGGTACCGCAATCATAGGAATCAGTGTAGAACGGAAGTCCTGCAAGAAGATATACACTACGATGAACACCAGTACCAGGGTGATGATCAAGGTGAAGATAACCTCCTCGATAGATGCGAACAAGAACTCGGTAACATCCATCAGGATGACATTCTTCAACCCTGGAGGATAACTCTTCTCCAGTTCATCCAACGTTTTCTTTACGTCGCTGGCAATCTGGGTAGCGTTGGAACCGGCAATCTGCTGAACCATACCCATCACGGCAGGCTGACCATCATTGAGCAGGTTTACGTTATACTGCAAACCACCCAACTCAACCTTGGCAATTTCGCCGAGGCGGAGAGTCTGACCGGAAGTATTGCTCTTGATGAGGATGTTCTCATACTCCAATGGAGTCTTCAAACGACCCTTGTAACGCAAGGTATATTCATACTGCATATCAGAGCTCTCACCAAAGCTACCAGGGGCAGCCTCGATATTCTGCTCTGCCAAAGCCTGAGAAATATCAGAAGGAACCAGTCCGAACTCCTTCATCTTCTCTGGCTTCAACCAGATACGCATAGAGTAGTTACGGGTAGAAGGGCTCTGCACATCACCCACACCATTGATACGCTTCAACTGAGGAATGACGTTGATCAGGGCGTAGTTGGTAACAAACTGGTCGTCGTAACGGCCATCGTCTGTGGTCAGAGCGAACATGATCACGTTGGAGCTCTGACGCTTGGTTACGGTCACACCCACCTTTGTAACCTCGGCTGGCAGCAATGACTGTGCCTGGGACACACGGTTCTGCACGTTTACGGCAGCCATATCAGGGTCAGAACCCTGCTTAAAGTATACAGTGATGCTGGCATAACCAGAGTTGGAAGCCTGAGAAGTCATGTAAGTCATGTTCTCCACACCATTGATACTCTCCTCCAAAGGAGCGATAACTGAGTTCAACACCGTCTGAGCATCAGCACCTTGATAGGTGGTAGACACCGAGATGGTAGGCGGCGCGATGTTCGGATACTGCTCAATAGGCAGCGACACCAAGCCGATAGTACCCAGCAAGACGAAGAAGATAGAAACTACCGTCGAGAGTACTGGGCGTTTTATAAAGTTTGTAAATGACATAATTTACCTATTTTCCTTATACCTTATAATATATTACTTCTTTCCGCCCATAGCTGTAGCGAATG
>ERZ1026898.899-NODE-899-length-15922-cov-65.417722_pt1 | contig 15922 bp, 26 predicted proteins | sample MGYA00380178_ERZ1026898 | MGnify/ENA primary metagenome ERZ1026898 (study PRJEB33269, sample SAMEA4719814) | human gut metagenome | biome: human-associated habitat; feature: organic feature; material: feces | place: Cameroon | collected 2013-10 ... | reverse complement strand
TAATATAACTGTTGAAATAGATGTTTTGATTATTTAAAGAGGGGAACTATGATAAAAGAACTTGAAATAGAAAATTATGGTTCCATAAAAAAAAGCCAAAAGTTAAATTTTGTTTCAGGAAGAGGAACAAAGTTCAAAGATTATATCCCTGTTATCGAAAAAGTTAAGACTAAGATTTCTCCAATATCATGTTTTATGGGCCCCAACGGTGCAGGAAAAACTACTTTTTTAAATGCACTGTCTGCTATGAAAAAGTTAGTTCTTGGAACTGATATTACTTTATCTTCTGTTGTTGTTCCGTATAAGTTGGATAAAGAATGTGAGAATCAGCCAACAAAGATGAGAATTCAATTTGTTTGCTCTGATGATTCTGAATTTGAGTTGTTTTTCGTCCTTTCCAATCAAAAAATTTATGAAGAAAAGTTATCTCTAAAGAATTATTCTGGAACAAAAGTCTTATATTCACGCAAAGATAATCAAGTAAAAAGCTCTCAGCAGTTGGGTGAAGAAAGGAAAAATATTTGGACTGTCTTAAGTGCAAATGTCTCTTCGGAAGTTCTCTTTATAAATAATATCAAGCTACCTGTTATGCAAAAGGCTTTTCCTTGGGCAATGCAGATTTTTAAATGGTTTTCTCACCTTGTTTTAGTAACACCATTAACAAAATATTTTCCTGTACCAGTTAATTTTATTGGTACTAAAAATCGAGAACAACCAATCGAGATTCAATCTGTTTTGAGAGAACTTGGAACTGGATTAGATAAAATAATCTTTAAGAGTTATCCTTTTGCAAACTTAAAAGCTTCTATTCAGGATGATTTAAAAAATCAATTAAAACCTGGCACTGGTGTAGCATTTTCTTCATCCAGCGATTATTTTCTTGCCAATATGAACAAAGAAGATGGAGCCATTCAAATAAGCAGATTCATTACTTCTCACAAGGATAAAGATAATCGTGATGTTCATTTTAATTTAAGTGAAGAATCAGATGGAATTAGACGTTTAATTGAACTTGGTCCGATCCTTTTATCTTTGTTCAGTAAAGATGCAGAACCATACGTGTTTGTCATAGATGAGCTGGATAGAAGGTTTCATACACTTCTTACAAGAAGTATTTTGGCTCTTTTTTTAAGAAACTCATCTCCATCTAGCAGAAAACAGATGATCTTTACCTGTCATGATCTTCTCCTCATGACTGGAGATATTTTGAGACAAGATCAAATGTATTTGGTAAAAAATGAAGATAATGGCTCTGAGTTTTTCAGAATAAATGAAATGAAACAAGTAAGAGCAGATAAAGATATCATGAAACTCTACCTTAGCGGTGGTCTTGGCGGTATTCCAAGAGTATCTAAAGTGAGTTTGTAGGATTATCAACTTAAACCCCAGCGTTTTGTGTAACTCTGGGGTTTCAATGAATTACGTGCATCATGGGCTCGTGCCGTAGATGACTGATGTGTAATTCGAAATGTGACAATTTTATTATAGCACATCAATCAGTTATTAGAGCCCGTAACCCTAAAAAGAGGTGACGATTTATGTCAATTTCTCTACAGAGTTGCGAGATCTCTCAAAAAACTCCCAACGAAACTGATTTTGTCTTTTGTCGATTTATTAGACGAAATGGCAAAATCATATACCCAAAGAATGCAAAATTCTTTAAATTCCCAAGACGAAGCAAGGAGTAAAATATGGCTATTAATACAAAAAAAGGCTATCGAAAAGGTGCAATAAAGGATCGTACACAAACTTACAATCCTAAAAATGATACCTTTGTAAAGAGAGATGCAGTTACAGGTCAATTTATGGATGTGAAACAAGACGGTTCACGTTTCAAGGGCGTTGCTAAAGAAATTGACTATAGACGTAAAAGATAAAGCTGTAGCATAAAGCTTATCTACAAAGCCCTCTAACAGAGGGCTTTCTTTAGCAAACATCTCTAAGCACTAACCACAAGTTCACCTTTCTTAACTTTTGTAGTATTAAATCTCTTTAATCTTTGTGCACTAATATCAGGTGCTGTAGCTGACGCATACAGCCTTGCATCAGGTATGTTATCAAGTGCCAGTACCAACTTCCTAGCCTGTGCTTTGATGTCTCTCAGTTCCTTACATGCTTTCAGAATATCTGGTCTGAATAACTTGTGATAGTAAACCACATGATCAATTGCAGTAGCCTCATCCTCAGTGATGGTTAATCTATCATCTGCCTTTGGTTGCTTGTCTGTAGTATCTGTAGATTTATTGAGCGCGATAGCATAGCCTTGCTTAAATGCACGTTGGGCAATATTAACAGCTGCAACTAAAGCCTCATCTGAGATGTTGTACTTCTGGCATAAGTCAGTAAGCTGCTTTACATACCAGCTGCGTTTTTGAGATTCAGCCTCAGCCTCATGATCATCAACATGAGTTTTATTTGCAATATAGGCACCTTGAGCGCGAATTGAAGGTAATACTTCATTACAAATCCACTGCCTGAACTCACGGGCAACCTTGGCACGTGATCTCATCATTACGAAGTATAACTGTGGCTCGGTGATCATGGTGAATTCCTGGTCACGTCCTAATGTGTCTTTAAGATGGGCTAAGTTTAACTTAGGGCACCCAAACTCATCTTTTATCTGATTTGCCATAACTGTGGGATTTGTGAGATTTAGCGTTACACAGACATCGGAAAGACAGAAAAGGATTACACCTTCATCTGAAGTAATTACTCTGATATTTGAACTATGAAAGTCGTAAGTTGAAAGATTAGAATTAGCCATGATGGGCTCCTATTGATTTACTTTTGATAATGCCTTTTTGCGGGCGGTGAGTGCTCAAAAACTCGTCAATAGTCGAGCGGTGCTTATTCAGTATATTCACACCACACTCACCATACAGCAGATACACTAAGCCTAACGACTAAGTATATTGATAGGGTGAGATGACGCTTGTCGCAACATCTGCGCTATTGAATGTCGTGTTTTTGAGGCACGGTAGTTTGTAGCTACATTTATAGTATAGCGCAGATTTTGGTGAAAGGTCAAAATTACTTAAAGTTGATCTTTTCTACATCGCAAAGCAAAAATTTAACTAAGGTTATCATTACATTTACACAGCCTTTAATAATTGCAATCATCGCTATTATAAAAAACATCATTGAAACTAATACTATGAAGGAAGCATCCTCTGTCTTGCTAGAAAACCAAACTACATAAGTAATAAAACTAATAGTCAACCAAACGAAAAACTCAACAAGATCACATGAAGAACTTTTGCATAAATCAGGAAGAAATTTTTGTTTATTCTTTATTACTTTTATTAACAGCTTATAGTAAGTAAACAACCAAGGTACTAATATAGCCAGTGAAGCAATCAGGGTAGAAAACAGAGCTATAGCAATAGCTACATAATATTGTTCTATAAATGATGTTAAAGAGCTCTTTTTATCAAAAAGATAAATAATAAAGCATATAACAATAGCTATTAGTAGACTTTTACCCCAAGATTTCTTGGATTTACATATACATCTAAGCAAACTATTCATAAGGCTTGATCTCGTGACTTTTTAAATAGTTTTTCAATGTAGCTATAATCTTGTTAATATCATCATTTAAGCCTGTTTGACTTGCATCAATGATTTGAGTAATTTGCTCTTTACGCATCGTAAAGCTATCTACGATTTCTTCTGAAGCACTATCATAAACAATTGCAGTATTACTATCTTCTTGATTAGTTTTCGCAGAGAGAGTTAAAGTTGATATACCCAGAGATGCACTTTCAGCCATGCTTTTAATGTAGTTATTATCAGGATCAATCTTTAGGCCTGTTTTACTAGAAGCATGAAGTTCTGTCTTTTCAGCATTTATTTGATTCCTCATCTCTGCAATGAACTCATTAGCATCTTCCGTAAGAACTGGCATATTTTGAGCGTAAACAGAGAAGTAAAGATCCGTGATTCTGCCTTTATATTGATAAACTACATCCCAAAACTTAGCTTCTGAAGAGATTGGTTCTATAAGCAAAGTTAGGAATGTTGCGTTTAACATCTTTGATATACGTTCAAAAAAATATTTTTTTACAGTAGAAAATTTAATGTTGCTATTATTTTGATATGCAATTACCTGATTGTTAGGCGAGTTGTCAATAATAATCCAAGCCTGGTGATTATAATGTTCTGCCGTTTGAACATTATCAAGAGTGCTGTCTTTTAATTTTACAGATCCTTTTTTGCCGATCTTTATAAAGAAAATTGAATCTACATTTGCTTCAATTTTATAGATGTACTTCTCATGAGTGAGTTTTTCCATTTCAAGACAAGCTTGTACTACATATTTAGCAAACAGTTCATTCTTTTTTGCTTTTGCTTCTTTTGGGGTTAATTTTTCAGAACTAAGTTCTTGTGAATTTAAATAACTGTAATCGTTTGGTAATTGATATCTGTAACAATAGAATCGCATACGCCCCCCCCCAACACATTCTTTTATAAGGCAAAATAAGAAAATAACTGCTATACATACTACTGTATAAGTAAGGTATATTTTATGCTTAAAGTAGCTGTTTGTATATCGCAGAAATTGCCTGTTTGATAAATTCAAATATACCATTTCGTTATCTGTTAGCTCTAATGTTTTCATCTTAATACTCTCTCAATAGAATCTCTTAACTGTCTTATAGCCTTAGTTTCGATCATGGTGTATCGTGCTCCAATTCTGCGAGTAAAGTTAATACATGAGTTTTAAATTTTTTTGCTTTTGGCAAAGCATCAGTCATAATATATTTAATTCTGTTTAATGTTTCTTGATCTCTTGCTGTTGGGTATTTTGCCAACATCTCTCTATATTGATTTTTGCTGTTGTTTAATGACCATAGTTCCAACGGTATTTCTTTATTTATTTTTGTTAAGTTTTCCCACAAATAATATTTTTTCTTTGCAGGTGATTTAATTTTATTGACCTTATGATCAAAAGTTCTAAAAGTATAAGAAAGAATAAGCATTATTTAACCCTCTCAAACCTGTATTTCTGTTCAACTTCTGGATATTTATCACGGTCAAAATTAGACGTGTTTGTTATTCGGTTAATCTCTGATACACAACCATCTGCTCACCTGTTTCTGAATGATGTCCAACAGTCCATATCCAGTAGTAGTTGCCTTTAAAGTGTCTATAAACTTCTGCTATTTTGGGTATAGGTCTTTCCATTCTTCCATCTCACGTTATTCCATAAAATGCTTTCTAATAAAGCTCTTTGTTGTTATGCCAGCAAAACGGTATCTGCCATTATCAAAGTGAAAAAGAAAACAAAGATTGAAATAAAATCCTTTGCATAGCCATCGATAATTGTCAAAATATACTGTTCGTCTGTCGTCTGTGGAATGGTAGTTCATTCTTATTTCGCCTTATCTATAGCCGTGCTCAAGTCTCTGCAGCTTAATCTGTCTTGCTACTTCAACCTTAGCCTGAACATTAAAAATCAACTTAACCAGCTCAACCATGATTTCAACATCAGCAACTTCTTCTGCCAGATGATCTAGGTTGCCTTTATTTCTAAAACACTTGGTTATCTCTTTTATTAATTCAGATAATTCTTCAATAGCCACTACAAGCTGTGCAGTATCACCGTTTTGTTCTCTTAGTCTTTTATAGATTTCTAAATCAGTCATTCTTGGGCTCCAGCTCGGCAATCTTTTCATCTATCAGATGAGATAGTCCCATATAACCATCTGCAGACAGAGCTAGTACAAATTCGTTTTCTCTGAAGATATCCATATAGACCTTTGTGCGTTTCTTCATGAGCGAGTTTCCGTTGTACTCTCTAAATGCAATCAGATCATTGTCATCAGCAAGTATTCTTCTGATATAGAACTGGGCCTTCTTTAAATCATGCAGAGGATTACCCTTATCCAGATATCTGAAGCAATACTTTAAGCAGTTTCCAAGATTGAAACCTAGTAATTCACATAGTTCTATAGGTTCAACTAAAACTGCGTGTTTGTGGTAGTGAGATGGTTGATTGATTACGTCTTCATTCTCAGTCATTTCTTTTCCCTTCTTGCTTGTGCCCTGGCTCTTTCTTTTAAGAGCTTTGCCATATATTTATCCGGTTCATTCTCTTTTAAATAAGCTCTTCTCTCATTAGCCCATTTGTTTATTCGCTCTCTGTTCTTATCTCTGTATACCCTCTGTTTTTCGAGATATTCCTGATGTCTTACTGGATCTGCCATAATCTCTGCCAGTCGCTGTTTTGCATATGCAGCTCTTTTGGCCTTAACTTCAGGATCATTTTTTCTTCTCTCATAATTCATTTTGTTATGACGTTTAGCTGTTCTTTTGGTCCTAACATCTTAGATTTAGCACATATTAATCTTGCTCTTAAAAGGTACATCTCTCTTTCTTCTCTGGAACTCTTTGCAGTGCATCCTAATTCAGCCATTACAGAAAGTTCACTGCGCTCAACACATTCAAGATTTGAAGGATCAAAATTTCTGATGTTGCCATCCATGAAGATAACTGTCTTACCTTCTGCGCTCTGTCCTGGATGATGTTGCTCCCATACGTACCGCTGATACTGCATCCACTTATTTGGCTCAGCCACTTTAATTCTTATATAACCTTTTTTCTCTTGAAAAGAACCAACAGGTCGATGTCTCCAGTGTTTCTCTCCGCGCAGCACATCTGAATTGCTATAGCACAAACCTAACTGAATGCCGTTTTCGTAGCAGTGAGCACATACAGCTTTGTCTGTAAACTCACGACCAAATCTTTTATTGATTTCTTCTGCAAGTTCTCTTCTGGAGTTAATGCCGTGTTCACGTAAAGGGCAGACAGACCTAACGAAATCCATAATTTCATCAGTCCATTTTTTGTCTTTTCTGGTCCATTTCCTACCTTGAGTGCTCAATTTGAACTCCTAAAAGATTGCCATTAACCTTTACATCATAACCATGAGACAGGGCAGTTCTGACAGCATCAAGCTACAACTTCTTTGTCTCTATTTCAGTCCTTCTCATATCATTTAAAGAGCCTGCAATGTTGTTAACTGTTTCAGCTCTCTTGAACAGCAATTCAGCCTTCTGAGTATCAATTGAACCATCTTGAGCTGTATAGTTCTTTGAATCCTGAATAATGGCAATCTCATCAAGTAGCATTTGTTTAATCTTTGACATTTCGTCATTCTGTTGAGTCTTAATATCCATAACTTCCACCTTTGCTTTTGTTACTTTTGGTTCAACATGAGCCACCTTTTGGGCCACTTTTGGTTCATTGTTTGGCTCTTCATGAACAACATATCCATTAACGTCATAAGGCAATGAATAACCAAACTCATGGCAGTAATTGTCATAAATAGCTTTTGGAACAGCAGGTCTCTGTTTGAAGAAGCTATGTTCAGTAAAATACTTGAGATTATCCTTAATCTCTGTATCTGTACATTCAGGAAAAGCCATTCTTAATAAGTCCTTAATGTCGGCCTTTTCACACCATTTACTGCCATACAGTCCCAGTGCCTTACGCAGTGAAACAGATGACTCAAACGTAACTTCGAATACCTCGATCATGTTAAATTCTCTGTGCCTGTAGCTGTTTTTTTCTTAACCAGTTAAGAATATCTTCTTTAAACCACAGCATTGGGGCGTTTGGAGCAAGAGTCAAACTAGCACCAACAGGAAAAGTAGGATCTTTCTGCTTAATTCTGCTGAGTGTCTTGGTTGAAGTATGCAGAAGTGCTGCAACCTCATTTTTAGTTAGTATTTCATTCATGGTTATTACTCAAAAAGGGTGGAGTGGCTAGCTCCACAAATGTCATTGTTAACTACTTAGAATTGTTCTTTTATTTGTTCCTGCAGAGCTTTAAGCACACGCTCTCTACGTTCTGCTGCTACATACAGAAACGTTCTTGATGCTTCGTTTGCAGTTTCTAGTTCTGCTGTCTTTTTAAAATCTTCAATATCATCTATAAGTGCGTTCTGGATAACGCTCCACTGAGATAAACTAATTTCAATCTTCATAGAGCCTCATAAAAAGGGGCGGGATACGGGTGAACCCGCCGAAGTAAAATCACTTAAGTATTCTTAAAAAGGCAGATCATCGTTGTAGATTTCTCCCTGCACTGTGTTTGGCTACTGAAACTGACTCATCTGTGCTCTCTGCTGGAGGTTCTGCTTACCGTATGTCTGCTGCTGTGCTATCGCTTGAGCAATTGGTCCCATTGGCTGAGACTGTGCAGGTGCTGGTGCAGGCTGTTGAGCACCTACTCCCTGTACATTGTTTGGCTGTGTTCTAACCTTGTCGCTAGTCTTTATACCAAGCTTCTCAAGCATTGGCTTTAAAGTGGTAACTGGATGATTTAATGCAACCTCTGTTGCTGTCTGTCCGCGCTCATTGCATACGTGAAGATTGTACTGTGGGAAAGTATTGCCACTGTTGGTGCTTTTTTCTCCAGTGTATTCAACAACACCGTAGATACGGACATTCTTAAGCTCTGCAATCTCTTGGAAAGTCTTAGGTTCACCTGTAAGCTTGTCAGTATATTCAACTGTAGTTGGATCAGGACAGATTACATTACCTTCTGCATCACGAAGATTTGCAAATAAACAGATATCCTGCAGTCTCTGTGAAGTAGCTGAAATAAACTCTGTCACATATATTCTGCCTGTAGGCTGACCGTTATTCATTACAGCAAGACCAAGATTAAGGGATTCCCATGCATTACCTTTGCTTGATACACCAGTTTTGATTGCTGCAGATGCAATTTCCATCTCATAAAAGCCGGTCTGACGAATGTCGTTTAGCTCTTTAAGGTTGATGAAGTTGCCCAGATTGTCTCTAGGTGTTTTTCCAAAATTTGTTGCCATTTTTTTATTTCCTATGCTGCTAAAGTGTTAATCTCTTCCATTGTCTTGTTCAGTTCTTCGAGAAACTCAACAAGGCGCTCTTTACATGTATTGAGTTCTTCCTCAGTTGGCTCCCAGTGAATAACCAGAAGCTCAAGACCTTTACTTCTGAAGTGTGGATCATAATCTACGTAGTCACACCATTTGCGACCTGTAACAATCAGCTGAGTCAGTATCTGCCACTTGTACTGCTCTGGAATTTCTCTGTTTCGCAGGCGTTCAAGATGAGTACCACAGGCAGGACACTTAATCTCTACAATTCCATCTTCAGCTACAAAACGGTCAGGAGAAGCTCCAAGTCCCTCGATGGAAGGATGTTTTACAAAGGTCTTGCCGTCACCGCTTACCATGTTTCCGGTCTTAATCTCATATGCCTTAGCTGCATCATCTTCGTGGTCGATTCCCCACTGCATAGCTGAAGTACAGAAGGATGGTGTTGGTTCACCAGTTAAGCGCTCTGCAATCAGCTCATTCATATAGGCTTCATATCCAGATAGCTTGTTACCCTTAGCTCCTCGCTTGCATACATCAACTGCACGTGAAGCGGTGAGCATTCCACAGCGCTGAGCCCTCCACTCAGCTTCCTGATCAAAAGATACGTCTGTCATTTGTTTAAGCTCCTAATTTTTTCTTGATTTCATCGTGAACACCGGAATTGATAAGCTGAGCGCGCTCATCATTGGTAAGCATGGTCTTGTAGAATGCCTGATATGCACTCATTCCGCTTTGTGCTGCCTTCTCAGCTTTTGCCTTAACAGCTGGATCAATGTGAGTATCTTTTACCTGTTTCAGTTCACCGTCTGAATCATCAGCAGCAACAATACCCAGCAGAGCACAAAGTGTGTAACGTCTTGCATACGTAAGAGCAGTTCCTTTGGTTTGGAATTGATTACCGCCCTGACCTATAGAGAAAGAGAGCAGACCAGAGGAACGACTTTCGCCCTTGTCGTTGTAAATTACAGTCTCAACTAGAAGCTCACCGTTTTCCTCTGAAACAATATGCTGTTCAAGACCAAGACCGTTCTTGTTAAGCACTGGTCTTACTGCAGAGATAATGTCTGACAGGTCTGCATACTTGCTCTTCGTAAATGGATTGGTGTGGTTCTTTGGAATTGGTGGAAATTCGCTCTGAGCCTTAATCAGTGCACCCAGAAGAGATGCATCCTTTGAAGATACAGTCTCTTTGGTTTTACGAGGCTTTTTTCTCTGGATTCTGTTTCCAACTGTTCAAGTTCATGAACAAGGTGTTCACAACCGCTCATTTTTTATGCTCCTTTAAATGCTTTCAATCAGCCCGATTAAACAGAAGAAAGTCATAACAACAAAAAGTGTTACAACAAAATAATGTGCTATCAGCATTACTTTTTTTTAGTTTCATACATGGTTACCTTTAATAGTGTATATTTATTTTCTAAGATAAATATACAAGCGTATAAACAAATAAAAAAAATTTACAAGTGTATAGCTTGTAAAGACTTTAAAAATGTTTATCTGATTGATTTATTTATAAATAAATTTTTTGATTGAAATAAGCTGAATGTCACAAAATGGATAGTTTTTGACAAATGAATTAGAAAAAGAAAAACCGTATCAAAGGATTCAGTCTGGGGAGGTATGGCAAGGGAGAAGGGATATTTATTAGAAGATTTTTGATTATTGTTTTTCTTCAATATCTCATCTATACGTTTTATTACAGCTGAAATTAATATTTATCTTGATTATTACTTGTATTTTTAATCAAGATGCATTATAATTAAATTGTAAGGTTAAGAAAGGAGGTGTAAATGAAAAAGAAAAGACCTTACAAGAAAGGGTGGTCAAAGACCGAAATAATCGCTGTCATAGCTCTAATCATAGACACAATATTTCGAATCCTTGACCGAGTGTTGAATTAACTTCAAGCCCTTAGTTGGAGGCTAAGGGCATTTAGTAGTATAAGGTATTTTGGAGGAATATCAATGAAAAACTTAAAACGTCTCGAATGGATTTTAATTGCCATTCTTGTTCTGGATATTATTGATGTTGGAAGTAAATTATTGGAGAAATTATTCTGATGTCTAACGAAGATAAAACATGGGGCGGTAAAAGAGTAGGCTCAGGTCGTAAGGTAGGATCAACTATTGATCCTGCCTTAAAGAAAGATCACCGTATTGTGGTTATGTGTACCAAAGACCAGAACGACAGACTAGCAGCAATGGCAAAAGAGCAGGGCTTAACTGTGAGCGCGTTTATTCTGAAAACTGTTCTAGGGTAGTAAAAAGCCGTCTGTAGAGACGGCTAATTTTAACGAAGAATTTTTATATAACGCTTATAAAATCTAAGTACTCTTCTGTCTGTATAAGGCGATTTCTCAAATCCATCTAAAACTTCTTCAATTTTTTCTTCTGAAAGGTGGTCAAGAACTTTTATTTCGTCGTTTTCAATTTTATTAATAAGAGGATCTACTCTCCAAGGGGAAGCTCTATTATATAAAACAAAACTCTTATGCTTTATAAACGAATGCTCCCCTTCCTCAAAAATACAAGTACTATCGTTAAATTTAGGATTATTCTTCCAAGATGTGACTGTTACTGTGAGAACTGCATTATACCCAGGAGTTTCTTCATCATAAAAAATTGGAGAATTACAGACGATTATTAGATGTTTTCCTTTACCGTCAACTTCACCTAAAAGAGTACCTCCTTTTTCGAGAGGATTTATTATCATAATAACCCCTTGCTCAGAAAGTCAAAAGATCTATCTTCCTCTAAACGTTGGCGTACATCTTCTAGTTCATCTGCTTTTCCATTTGCTAGAAACAAGTTATCTAAAGTAATAGCCGAAGAACTTCCATGAGGATCATTCCATTCAGGACATACACTAGGATCATGTGTAAGATCTCTTATTTCCCACCTTGTTAGATTTTTGTATTTATCATGGATTTCTGATATAAGCTCTCTTTCAGCCCTATTTAAAAGATCAAGTTTATCAATGATATTCTCTTCTGTAAGTCCTTTTGCATTGAGAGCAACGCAGTAATCTTTTTCTCCGCTTATCCACTCGTTCCAACAATTATTTGATGAGCCATCTTGAAGCATATTATAGGTACAACTTAGTACTGGACCATGGGGCATAGATACCATATTGTCACCTGTTATCGAATATCCAAATCTAAATAAACCTTCTTTTTCAGTAAAATACATCAGCTTCATTAGCTTTAGATATGGCATAGTAAAATTTCCGCCGTTTTTCCATAGAAAAAAAGCTGCTACATGTGTAGTTTTTTCACTATTAAACATAAGTTATTTACCTTTTTTTTTTGCCACTTCTACTATTGATTATAGTTTTGGGTGAGTTATTTTACCTTAAAAGTGGCAAAAATTATCAAAATTTATTCTTTATTGTATTCTATTTATCTTTTACTTAAACGGCGCTGTTCCAATACGTGCGACAACCCTTCCAATGATTACCACAGAATCCATTAGTTCTGGCGGTACATGGTCATCTTCAAAGTTCTTGTTTTCACTCTTAATCACCAGACTGCCATCAATCTTTGGATATAGCCTTTTAATTCGCATCTTACCCTGAACACCAAATGCGTAAACTTTGCCTTCTCTGATATTTCGTTCATTCTGGTCGATAACTACATATTCACCGTTGTAAATAAGCGGTTCCATACTGTCGCCTTCAACTTTTACACATATACAGTGGTTTGGTGATACCTGATTATCTACAAAGAATTTATTCTCCAGTTTTATAAAGGTTTCATCCAGTAAATCTTCATAGGAAGGCTCATATCCTTCACCGCATTGGAAGGAAATGCGTTTATATGGGATGGTGGTGTAGGTTGAATTTACAGGTTTAAAGCTATCTTCAGGATTACCTCTTCCATACATTAACCAATCTGCAGAAACGTTTAATGCTTCTGCCACTTTAGATGCTGCTTCATACGACTGTATATCCCTTCTTCCTGTTCTCCAATGACTAATTGCACCAGCGCTTAACTTAGTTTTTTCTGCTAGCTGTGCTCCTGTAAAGTCCGCTTTCTTTAAAGCTAAATTAAATCTTTCTTGAAAGGTTGTCATTTGCTTAAATCCTTATAAGTCAGAAAAAATATACACTTGTTTTTATTTTATGTCAGAAAATAACAAACTTTTAGCACTATATTCTTGACAAGAGAATATACAAGTGTATATTTTTTATATATAAAAGTGTATTTTTTTTTAATTTGAAGTTTTTTTATTATGCCGATTTTGACAAATCCTCCAGTTTCACCAAATGATTCACGGTTAATTATTGAGGAAATAGGTTTAAAGACAATAGCAAAAGAGTGCTCTATTACCCCTGGTTGTGTAAATTTATGGAAAACAAGAGGTATTCCTAAATATAGAGCAGATTATTTGAAATTAAGATTCCCTAAATTAAAAGTCTGGAAGTCCATATCTTTTTAGGAGGCTTTGAGGCTTCATGGCTTATATATAACTACAATCCAGCGGAAATCTATGCTAATAAAATGCTTAGTTCCACTGCAAAACTTGTTATGGAACGAATTTTTTCTTTATCTAAAGATGGTTCTCAAACAGTATTCTTTAACAGAGATAAGTTTTCTGCCGAACTTGGCGTAGCAAAAACTGCATTAACAAGAGCTTTCCAGGAATTACTTAAAGCTGAATACATTGAAACCGTAAAAAACACTCATCCTTTTGATAGAACTAGGATGTTCAAAATAACTGAGAAGGGCTTGTTTACCGATAGTTCTGAAATAGAACGCTCGACAGTTCTAAAACAGAACGATCTTCATCAGATAGATCATATAGAAAAAAAGAAAGATGTAGAGGTTGATACTTCCTCCTTTCTCACCTTCAATTCTGTCTTTTCTCAGATGGTAAAAATTAACGAAGAAGAATTTACTCCAAAGGGAACCGGTTTTTCTGAAGAAGATATTCGTACTGATGCCAGAACCTACACCATGAAGTTCAAGGGGAAGCCAACCAGAGACAGCATGTACAAATGGATGACAGCTGGAGATGAACGCAGATGCGAACAGAGAAAAACACAATTAGAAAGCAATCAGAACAGCACGGTTCCTCTTCCCAAGAAAATGACTGCAGCTCAGATACGAGCAGGACTTCTTGCTCATCAGAAAAAATATGGCCCAGCAAGTCCATTCTATGTCGGAGGTGACTATGAATATTGAACAGACCAAACGCGTAACGGCGATATTCAATGAGCTGTATGAAGAGATAAAACAGACTTCATCTGATTTATTCACTGGAATTACAGAACAGGAATGAAAATCCTTAAAAGCTGAAGCTACCGGAATTGTGTTTTCCTATCTGAAGAATGCAAAACAGTACAACTTCAATACGCTTGTATGAGGAATCCGTGAATTTGTGATGATTCGGCTTCTGGTTATAAAAATAGAACACCAGAGAACAGTAAAACAGATAAAAGAAAATATAACAGCAGTAACCCCAAGTCTTGAGGAACTGTTTTCAGATAAAAATGGTACTAAGGAGAATAATTATGAACCTTACAGATGCGCAGGTTGAGAAATTCAGCGAGAAATGGAGAGAGGTCTTTTTCTACTTTATTCCAAAAGATCGAAATTTTGAGAATGATATGTTCACAATCCTAAACCATCTTCCAGATAATCTTGATTTTGACTTACTTATCAGAGCATGTGACAAGGCAATAGTTACAGAAGAGTTTTATCCAAAACTGAAGACTCTTTTCAGCATTATGGAAGATATTCATGCTCAGGATATCGAAGAGGAATATCACCGTCAGGAACGTGAAGCTCGTGAAAGAGAGGAGCGCAAACTGCAGGAACACAGAGCTCGTATGGCAACAATGTCTCCAGAAGAAAAGCAGAGACTGAAGGATGAAACAAGAAAACTCATGCAGGAACTTCAGGCAAATTTAACTAAAAGTACCCTTGATTTAACTGTTAAAACAGATATGGATTGCTAAATGTTAATATTTGATTTAAATGACCAATCTTATTCAGTATATTCACACCACACCACCATAGAGCAGATACAATAAGACTAAGCCTATTGTATGTAATATGGTGAGATTGACGTGTGTCGCCAAGTCAGCGCTTTGTATCGTCGTGTTTCTTAGGCACGGTAAGGCAGTCCCTACATCAGCGATAATAGCGCAGAAAAATGGGAGCGTCAAGGTTTTGTTACATATTCAATCTTCAACTTTTGAAGTTGTCATAACAGCAAATCTGCGCCACCTTTTAAGCAATGATCAACAAAGTCACTCCATTGCTGCATTGCTTCACGTCTTTTCTCTAACAGATCACTTCTATCATAAGCTAGCTGTGTTGATGTTCCTACAGTATGAGCTAAACACTTCTCTGCAACATCAAAAGGAATATCATGATCGTGCATCCAGGTACGACCAATTGAACGTATGCCATGAGGCACAAGCTTGTCTTTAAAACCGTGACGACGTAAAAACAATGAAGCTGAGTTGGTGCTAAAGTGCTGCACTACTTTACCTTGAGTTGCAGGGAATACATACTTACCTACTCGTGGGCGGTTAAGCAGCAAAGAAAGCATTTGCTTTGTAATTGGTACCACATGAGGTAGTTTCATCTTCATGACCTCTGCAGGTACTGTAATTGTGTTATCTTCAAAATTGATCCAAGACCATTCTAAGCTACAGTATTCATTAGGTCTTAACAGAGTGTAAAAGCCTGTAAGCAGTACTTCCCATGTAGCACGAGCTTTAAGCCCATATACCTGTAGCTCTTTAAGAACTGTAGGCAACTGTGAGTAGTGTACTGAAGGTCTGTTCTTAATAACAGTTTTAACAGGAAAAACAGAGTAGAGATTTTGAAAACGTAGCTCTTTGACGTAGCCAATGTTCATAGCATAGATGTCGATCTCTTTTATATACATGCAAATACGCTTAATTGTTTCGTATTTACCTCTGGTATAAAGATCCTGTTTTAAGATCTCAACAAAAGCTACAGGAGTAATAGCTTTGTAGTCAATCTTACCTAATGAAGGTAGGATATAGCGCTCAATGCGGTTAGAGATGTCCTGCCAATTCTT
>ERZ1026898.898-NODE-898-length-15939-cov-3.817363_pt1 | contig 15939 bp, 28 predicted proteins | sample MGYA00380178_ERZ1026898 | MGnify/ENA primary metagenome ERZ1026898 (study PRJEB33269, sample SAMEA4719814) | human gut metagenome | biome: human-associated habitat; feature: organic feature; material: feces | place: Cameroon | collected 2013-10 ... | reverse complement strand
GCTGCAGGCGCAGGAATGGCATTGCAGGTGGCACCAGGAAAAGCACAGATTCAGGGCGCTTTCGCAATCGAAACAGCAGCACAAAGTCTGAGCGTGGCGGCAGCGGACACAGCAAACAACCGGATCGATACCGTAGTGCTGCGGCTCGATCTCAGCCTGGACAAACGCAATATAGCGCTCGCTGTGTTGGAAGGGACTCCGGCCGCTGAGCCAATTGCCCCAACATTGACAAGAAACAGCACGGTGTGGGAACTCGGACTCGCAAACATAACAGTGAGAAAAAATGTAAGCGCACTGACACAGCTGGATATTACAGATACGCGGTTGGACACACAGAGATGCGGCGTAGTGGCACAAACTATCGGAAAACTTGATACAAGTGCTTATTTTTTACAGTCGCAGGCGGCCTTGGAACAAATCCAAAAAGAACTGAGCGACCTGAATGCCGGAAGTGCTACCATGCTGAAAGACGAGTACGATCTCGATAGAATTGTACTTGCCGCCGGCGGCATTGAGGCGTATACCGCCGCTCAGCTGCAACCGGTGCAAACCAGCCTCAGCGGCCTGGATGCAGATGTTGGCAATCTAAAATGTGTGCTTGTGTCGCTGCCCGCCTCCGGCTGGAGCGGCAGCGCACCCTACACCCAGACGGTGAGCGTATCCGGCATAACGGCAGACTGGGTGCCGGGCATCCCCACAGCCGTGCTGGGCAGCAGCGTGGAGGTATCTACACTGCTGGCAGCCACCGAGGCGCTGGGCTGCATTAAGATGATCACCAGTGCGGACGGTACGCTGACATTTACCGCGCCGGAGGATAAGCCGGATGAATCGCTTACGCTGCGGGTGCCCGGTATGGTGGAAAGGAGCTGATGCAGTATGGCAAGTAGTGCGTTTAGTATGGGTGCTACGGCAGGTAAAGTGCTGATTGATTCTGAAACTGGACGCGATTTGGGGGGCACTGGCCGCGAGGAGATTCTGGAATACAGCTGGACGGCACCTACAAAATGTAGTGTGTTCACGTTCGCAAGTACCTATTCGCCGAAAGACACCACAACAAAAGTTGTTGTCAACGGGCATAAGATTGATCCACAGGTGCTGGATAGAAATGGACTTTATTCAAACCTTGCGGCAGCTTTTACCGCAAGAAGCGGCGATTCTATCACCGTATACACAGACCTGGGCCGGAATGCTCAAAGTATTTATTTATACGCTATCACTATATAGGGGGGTGGAAAAATGGCTGTAACTGCGTTTAATTTAGGGGGGGGTACAAAGTACAGAACCCATTTGTCAGGCAATGTGGGAAGTAACAACGAGCTGCAGATGACGATTCCGAACGACTATAAATATATCGTGTGTGTGGCAACGCACAACAATCCGAAACAAACGGACATTAACGTGATCTCTGGCAGTGCAGAAACGATAGTTCCGACATTTTACTGCGGCCACTGGAGCGGGGAAAGTAAAGCCTACGCGGCGGTGTTTAAGAATGTGAAGGCAGGAACCGTGCTGACCATGGGGAGCTGCGGTAATGGTGCCTCGGTGCAGGGAACAATCTTTTGCTTTAGTTAAGGGGGGCAAAAACAATGATCTACTACAGCGAAACCGGCGAGCTTTTGCCCGCCGAAGAAATCGATTTGGAAAAGGGCTATCTGGTAGACCGGGAAACGGTATACCATGAAGCCGAAACCCACACGGCCAGCAAAACGCTGCCGGGCGGCGTGACCTTAACTTGGCAGCAGCTGGACAAGCCCGCTTGCACCGAGGTGGTCAGCCAGACTTATATCAAGCACGCCGATCATCCCACCCGAGAGGATGAGATCGAGGCGGCGCTCACCGAGCTGGCGGGCATGATCGCGGATAATGCCGCCCGGCTGAACGAGCAGGAAGCCGCGCTGGTGGATGTGGCTGCGGTGGCAGCCGGAAAGGAGTAAGCAATGGCAAAAATTTATGTGCGGCGCATCAAGGCAGGGCTGATGGCGCTGGAGGATGTGCCCGCGATCTGGCGGGCAAAAACGGAAGAATTGCTGCAAGAGGAGGAGAGCGTATGATTTACGGCATTGATGTGAGCAAACATCAGGGGGCAATCAACTGGGATAGTCTGGCCGCGCAGTACAAGGCTGGCAAGATTGGCTTTGTAATTATCCGCGCGGGCTACGGCTATAGTACTATCGATCCTCAGTTTGAGCGCAACTACAGAGAGGCCACAGCGCGCGGCATTCCCGTGGGCGCATACTGGTATGCCTACTGGAGCAAGGGCACGCCCGCGGATGAGTGCAAGGCGTTTTTGTCGACCGTAAGCGGCAAATCGCTGGCCCTCGGCATTTGGTACGATGTCGAGTACGAGCGCAGCATTACCTGCCTGACCACCAAAGCACGCACCGACAAGGTGCTGCAGGGGCTGGCCGTGCTGGCTGCCAGCGGGCGCTATTGCGGCCTGTACGCCAGCACGGATATGATCAACAACCGGCTGGAGCATGAGCGCCTTAAAACCTACGATATCTGGGTGGCGCAGTACGGCAGCCGCTGCACCTGCAAGCTGCCCTATGGCATCTGGCAGTATTCCAGCGCTAACCCGCTGGGCGTGCCGGGTTACGGCAGCCATCTGGACTGCGACCGGGCCTATAAGGATTACCCCAAGATCACGGCCAATGGCACGCTGGCGCTTGGCAAGCTGGCGCAGCCTGTGCAGCCGGGCCCCGGCGAGGACAAGCCGCCCCGTGATACATATACACGCGAAATCGGCCCCGCCACGCGCGGTGACCTGATCAAGCTGATCGCGGCGGCGGACAGGCTGGGGCTGTATGTAACCGGCGCGCTGACCATCGGCCCCATGACCGACGGTGACGATGCGGCTATCCAGGCGCTGGCGACGGAGCTGGGGCTGGAGTGTAAGTGACTGGAGTGTAAGTGAGAGGAGAGAAACATATGGATAACAGCAATATTTTTGTGTGGATCAAGGGCGCGGTGGTTGCCGTGTGCGGCGCCTTCGGCGCGGCCTTTGGCTGGCTCGGCTGGTTGGTTTTGGCTTGGGCGGCCTGCATGGTGCTGGACTGGATCACCGGCAGCAGCGCAGCAGCAAGCAAGGGAGAGTGGGCAAGCAGCGTTGCCCGGGCCGGGATTTGGCATAAGGCTGGCATGATCATTGTGGTGATCGTGGCAGCACTGGCCGATGGTGTGCTGGGCGTAACGGTGAAGCACATCCCCAATCTGGGCATTGCGTATACAGTGGTGATCCTGCCGGTGGTGCTGGTGTGGTACATTTTCACGGAGCTCGGCAGCATCGCGGAAAACGCCTCGGCCATGGGAGCGCCGGTGCCCAGTTGGTTGGTAAAACTACTGGCGGCCGGAAAGCAGGCTGCGGAAATCTCGGATAAAAAATAATAATAAGGGCCAGCAGCTTGCTTTTTTAAGCAAACTGCTGGCCCTTATTTTTGTGCTATCTCATTTCGTTTTGGCGTAAAGAGGCGGTTTAAGTATCACCCTTTTACATTATAGTCATTTGTTCGCGAGATGCAGCTCTTTTTTGAGAGCACCTTGTAAAACGGCGGAAAAATTTATGCCAGCTTTTTCCGCCTCGAAGTTGAGCCACGAAGGGATAGTGCAATTTTTCTTTACGGTTCGCATATCGTTCTTTCTGCGATACTCTGCAAAATCAACATCTACTAACGAAATGATGGAAGCTGCCGGGGCTTCCTTTTGAGCCATTTCAAAGTTAGATGCTTCTGGCAAAGATTCACCGTCATCTTCCATATCGATACCCATAAGACCGATTGCGTCCCGCGCCATTTCAATAGCTTCCGGAATATCCTTTCCCTGAGTGTTTATATTAAAATCCGGGATATATACAACTACAAACTCTTTCCCCTTAGTCATAAAAATGGGATATGCTTTTTTCATGTCAGTTCCTCCCTTAAATTTATAAAAAGGCTCTCATCTGAGCGCGGGCTTATTTCAGCCAGCGCCGCTTGATGATAGCTTTTGCCAAATCTTCGTCTGTTTCTCTGTGCCTTACGACGCTTTCCCTTTGACCGTCCTTCACATATATGTCGTGGTTTGCGCCGTGCCGCTTGAATTTCCAGCCATTTTTCTCCAAAAGCTCTATCAGATCTTTTGTTTTCATTATATGTCCTCCTTACATTTAATATTATACGCATTTTATGCGTACTTGTCAATACAATTCTAAAAAATTATTGCTATCATTGATATAGTATTCCGATACTATACCAATGATGGTAATAAAATTTAAAATAAAAACATTATTTTAAATGAACGGTAAGCAGTGCTTTTCCGCCGTGCCGCTTGCCATAATCTACACAATCATACTCGATTTTTTGAATGATTTTTTTCAAAAAAGCATTCTTTTCGGCGCATGGCATCTGTTCGTTGGTTATGCAATCGATAAGCCTGTGCAAATTATTTATTTTTTCTGCATAATCAACAGCCTCAATTTTGGTGGCTTCCAGTTCTTTGATTCTGTCCTGCAGCTGCTCAATGCTGTGCGTGTACATGGCTTTTCGCTCAAGGAATTCCTCTTTGGTGTATGTTCCGTCATCGGCTTCCCAAGAATCAAACAACCGGCGTTTTTTTGCTTGCAGTGATGCAAGCTCTTTTTTTGCGGCATCGATCATATCATGCTGCCGGGCTGCTGCTGCACTCGCCGCCCCGGAATCAAGCTTTATCTGGCAATCGTGAATTTCGCATTTCAGAGAAAATATCAGTGTTTGCATTACATCTTCCACCGGGAGTGACTTCACGGTACAGGTGTTGATCGCGCGGTATCTGTGAGCAAATCGGCTGCATTTTGTCGGCTGTGATGCATAATTTCGATACACCATCGTCATGCCGCATTTTGCGCACACCAAAAGGCCGGATAACGGGTTCCGAAGCTCGAAGTCTTTTTTGACTTTCGGCGCGGTGCCAAAAATGCTTTTTGCTTCATTCCACTGCTCTTCTGATATAAGCGCCTTATGCTTTCCCTTGTACAGCTGCTTTTCCTTGTATACAAGGGTCTTTTTTAATCGCCCTGTATCCATGTCTTTAACGGTTACTGTGTTCTGGTGGCCCCATGTCACGTATCCTGCATAGTGTGGATTCTGCAGCATATTCTTGATTGTTCCGTGATCCCACTGCACGCCGGTTCTTGTGGGCACCCCGGCAAGGGTCAGCTGCTTTGCTATCCATGTGGTAGATCTGCGATCTTTCGTGTACCAATCGAAAATCATTCTAAGCCATTTGGATTCCTTGGGGTTTTCCACAAGGAGTCTTTCCCGGCGGGATTGGCGTTCGATCTTATAACCGAATGGTGGAATTGCGGGCAAATAGTTGCCTTCCTGCACGGCCTGCAGCTTGCCAGCAAGCAGTCGGCGGCGAATGGCCTTATACTCCCGGCGGCTCATAAACAGGCCGAATTCAAAATACTCCTGATCAATCTCGTTGTTCGGGTCGTAGGTTTTGGCAGGGGTGATAATCTTTGTGCTGCTGGCCTGAAACGCTTCGGCCACTTCGCCCTGATCGCGGGTATTGCCGCGCGCAAGGCGCTCGATCTCCACTACCAGCACGCCGGCATAAACGCCCTGCCAGACAGCGTTTAGCAAGCGCTGCGCTTCCGGGCGTGCATCAATGCTTTCTCCGGAAACGATCTCTTGATACACATCGATCTGATCTTGTTGTATGTGCTGCCTGTCGGCCAGCGCTTCCAGCATCTGCCGGTGACGGGCGAGGGTTTCGCCCTCGCCAAGCTCTTCCAGCGCCAGATCCGCACGGCTTTTGCGCAGGTACATGGCGTATCTTGCAGATGGCGGGGCTTTTTCAATTTTTTTCATGGATTCTCCTTTCTTTATTTTGAATATTCATTTTTCTTTAAAAAGGCAGCTTTTCTGCCTGCTTCGTGGGCAATGTGCAAATTTTGCATATTTGGAACGGCTTTTTCCGGCTCTACCAAATCTCCGGTGACGGATTCCAGCTCGTAGTTGTCTATAATCAACCTGCACACTGCCGCACGACTTGCCATGCTGCAATGCGCGTTTGCCACATACTCATCCAGCATGGACGGCCAGTCGCTGCCGTGCGCGCCGAAAAGCAGGAAGGCAATCTTATCTACTTCGCCCGGCGGGCAGTCGGCCAGATACTTAAACAGGCCGTTACGGCGCTGTTCCACATCGGCGGCGCTGCCGTCAAAGTTGCTATACAATTCCGGGTAGGCGAGGCGCAAAAAATCCCGGAACAAGTTCAGGCCGAGGACGCGATACCAGCTGATGAACTCTTCCAAAGTCGGCTGCTTTTCGCCTGTTTCCCAGCGCTGCACTGTGCGTGCGCTTACAAACAGCAAGTCGGCAGTTTCTTCCTGCGTTGCGCCTGCGCGTTTTCTGGATTCAGATAGTAGCTTGGCTATGCGTTTTGAATCGATCAACATACAGATTCCCTCCTTTTAATTCTATATAAAAAAGCGCGTTTTCCTGCATTTCTGCCGGAAAACGCTTTAAAAATACGCGATATCTGTCGTGGAGGCGGATAGGAAAAGTGTGCTATTGTAAGATTAGTAAATACATCGGCAGAATAATGAGATATTGAAATGTATGGACTGCCAAAAGTTGAAAAATCCCATCACGAACGAAATCACAGGCGACCAGTGACAGATCGTCACCGTTTGCTTGCATACACACCACCCAAACGGATAGCAACTGCTTAAAAAAGAAAGGGGTACATATGAGCAAGCAAGAATATATCAAAAAGATCAATCGACTGATGAAAGAAACCAATGATATCACTTTGCTTGATTTAATCCTTCGGATTCTTGAAAAAAGCATTTAACATTTGATTCACGCAGATAACCTGCTCTTTATCAAATGTGTACAATTTAACAACAGCGGACAAGAAGCCGCTATCAGTTCTCAGGCGGACAACAATATCAGAGATGGTGTTGTTATCCGCCTCTTTTCGTTCCGTCATGCGGTTTTCGATCAACGCGGATTTCAACACGCCGAAGTAATTTGCCATTATCTCTATTTTGTCAATTCGTGGATATTTCTTTCCGTTTATCCATTCCGTAAGAGTGGAGTACGGCACGCCCCAAGCCTCAGCAAGTTCTCTGCGGTCTTTACCGCTTTTTTCTATATAATACTTTAAGTTTTCAGCCATAATGGCTTTGTTCCCAAGATCGCTTATTATAATCACCACCTTTATTATATATTACACCTATGCAAAAAACTTTTCAATAAAAAACAAAAAAATTACGCTTTAAGTGTTGACACTTGCCTCAAAATGGTGTATCCTTTAACAAACGGAACGCTTAGAGCGTTTTTTAAACAAAACAATAGCACTTTAAGCGTTGACTCCCGCAAGAGATAGGAAAAGCACCATGACAAAGCCCACACACGGCAGGTTCGTTGCCGGGAAAGGAGAAGATCATGAAAGTTAAGAATGTAATCAACGGGCTGCTCAAGGAATACGCCCTTGAAGAAATCACCATCATTGATACAAGCGAAGATAAAGTAGTTTTCAGCGGAACGGTGGAGCAGTGGCAAAAAACGAATGTTGACATGATTGACTGCAAACACAAAGTCGAGAGTATGGAAGTTGCTAAGCGGCTCATGTTCAACAGCCGCAAAGGATTTCTTTTTGTTTGAGCCGAAACGGGCGCAAGCCCGTCTGCCGGGGTTAGCCGCCCGGTACTGATGATGGCAGGCTGAAGGGGGGGGGATATGGTGAAAATCACATTGAAAGCCGCGCGAGTAAATGCGGGACTGACGCAGAAAGCGGCAGCGCACGCACTGGGAGTGAGCAATGCTACCATAATTAACTGGGAACAAGGTAAGAGTTCACCGAAACAAACGAATCTCAGTCGCCTTTGTGCCCTTTACGGTGTACCGTATGACGATCTTTTTTTTGATCAAGATAACGCTTAAAGCGTAATTAGAAGGCTTATGAGCCGACTTGATGGAAATGCATTTTGCATCTGGGGAATAAACATACACAGAAAGGCGGTGTGCATATGGAAGCAAGCGTAACGAAAGAGCAGCTTATGGCGATGGGATATCGAGAGTATGGGCGCGGCTGGGTGCGGTTTGTATACGATGGAAACCTGAAAACCCCGGAAGATGTGCAGGCTGCAGCCGTGCAGGGCGCTATCCGGCTTGCCCGCGCAAAAGCGGAATACGACGCACGCCAACAGAACAAAGGGGAAAAATCATGAGGATTAAGGAAGGCGTACCGGAGACGGCGGCCAAAACAAAACCGCCCAGCCCGGGCGAGGGACTGAGCGGTGAAAAAGAGCAGACAACCATTCGGCTGCCGGTGGAGCTGAAGAAAAAGCTGGAACGGGAAGCTACCCGGCGGGGCGTAAGCCTGCATGACCTGATCATGTTTATTCTTTGGGAAGATTTGCAACATATTCCTCAAGAATAAATTCAATCTCTTTGGCGGTTGATCGTTTTGTTTTGGAAGCTTCAGCCTTGATCTGATCGAGCAAGGCTGTGCTTATGCGCATGGTAAAGCGTGTTTGGTCGTCACGGGTGAAAGGGTCGTTTTGGGACATGGCAGTAACCTCCTTTTTAATGCCATTATAGCATGGCTGTATGAAATAACAACGAACGAAAGGAACAGAGAAATGAAAAGCATGAATAAATGGCGCTTTTGGCGCAAGGCTGCGGTGCGCGGAATGCAGATGGCTGCGCTGGTGGTGATCGTGAGCATGTCGGTGATGCCGGGCATGATTGCCCGCTGCAGAAATTTGACTGAAGCGGCAATATTGCTGGCGGTGCTGCTGTCCGGCACGGTTTCCGCCGTGGTGACCGGCTGGCTGGCCGTGGAACTGGACGATGATACAAATCGGAAATACAGAGAATACCGCCGAATGGCGCAGCGCTGCCGCTATGGCCAGCGAGGCTGAAGCATGGAGCACTATGTTTTCGGACAATGTGTGTATGTGTACAAGATCCAATTCGCCCGGTGCAAGCCATGCGATGGACAAAACCGGGGGTGCCGGTGCTACACACCGATGGAACCACGCGATAATAAGGACAGTTCCGCCGCCCCGGAGGGCGAGCCAACGGGGCGGCAATATGACGGCGCAGGCAGGTGATCCATGCCCGTGCCGGTACGGACGCGTGGAACATGCGTGATTGTTCATTCATGCTGGCCGGGGTGCGGTACCGCAGCCCCCTCCTGGGTATACAAGCCGGTGCAACACCGTGCTGCCCCGCCAGGCGGCCTTGCTTTGTACATGGGCAAGGCCCACTGCGCAGCCTGCGCGCAGGGAAAAATAAGAAAAGGCCATGTTGGCGGCTCATGACAAAAGCCGCGGGCCCTGCCCGCCGATAAGGTGTTGTAGTGGATTCCCGGCGGGCGGGGTTAATATGCAAGCATAGCATAAAGGCAATGCGCCGGTGAAAATGCCGCGCCATGAAAGGAACGGAAGATGAACAGTGCACTTTTGAGCAGCAAGAAAATGGACTACTGCACACCGCAGGGCTTTTTCGATACCTTGAACGCGGAGTTTCATTTCACTTTAGATGCGGCGGCCACAGAAAAAAGCGCAAAATGCAAGAACTTCTACACCCCGGAAACCGACGGCCTGACCGCCCCGTGGAATATCGGAGGGGGCGTGTTTTGCAACCCGCCGTATGGCCGGGCACTGGGCGCGTGGGTGCGCAAAGCCTATGAGGAGGCGCAGGCTGGAACAACGGTTGTTCTGCTGATACCAGCAAGGACAGACACGGCCTACTTCCACGACTACATATACGGAAAAGCAGAAATCCGCTTTTTGCGCGGACGGCTGCACTTTGAGGACGAGGATGGGAACAGGTTCCCGCCTGCACCGTTTCCGTCGATGGTTGTTATCTACAACGGAGATCATCAATAACATAGGAGGTTAAGACAGTGAGGTTGGCAAAGATTGCAAAACTTATAAACAAAACGGGGCTGTGCGATGTGTACGGCGATGAATACGGCACGGGCGTGTATATCGGCACTGGGAATGCGATCTATCATGTGCAGGATCTGCCGATGCCATGTGCCGTGGATCAGATTGGAATCATGCTGGATATTCCGACAAAAAAATGGGAAAAGGTGTCGTGCGTTATACACGCGGGCCTGCCGCCGCTGGACATGGCACATACGGCCAGCGGCGAAATGCTGATGACAGAATATACCCTGATGACCGGCAGCAAGTTCCTGATTCTGGTAGATGAGCACAGCAAGTTCCTGATTCTGGTAGATGAGCACAGCAAGGGCGAGGACAAGAAAAAAGGAAAGCTTGCCTTTGTAGATGAGGAATTGCTGGCACCCATGCGCGGAGAAGCAAAAGAGTATATCGGATACGCCTGCCGGTTTACGGCAAGCGGAGAGCCTTACATTATTATAAAGGACGGCATGTATGCCATTGCGGCGGTAGCACCTGTGCTGGTGGATGCTGGAAAGGTGGCCAAGCAGCTGGCACAGTTCCAGAGCATTTGCCTGGATGAGGCGGAGAGGGAGAACAAAAGCGATGAGTAAGGCAGTACTTATCAGCATTCGGCCGGAATGGTGCCAATTGATTGCCAACGGCGAAAAGACGGTTGAGGTGCGAAAGACGCGCCCAAGGTTGGATACGCCGTTTGAGTGCTATATCTATTGCACGCTGCCAAAATACCCGCACGAAGATTTTATTTGCACAGATTGCCCGAAACCGCAGTTTTACGGAGGAGGTAAAGTCATAGGGAAATTTACCTGCGACCGAATTTATGAGCTGGAAGCAGAAAACAGCTATGGCGGCAGCTATCATGCAAAAGGTCAAGACAGGGCCACAACAAACATGATTGCACGGAAATCGTGCCTTGATCTAAAAGATATGCACAATTATCTGAACGGAAAAAAGGGCTATGCTTGGCATATATCCAATTTGGTGCTTTACGGCACGCCAAAAAAATTGGAATGTTTTCGCAAACTATGCCCGGAGGAATTGGGCTGCGAAAGCTGTGCAATGTATAACGAAAATGAAGAACGGTGCGGAAATGAAGCACTGCGACTGCATAGGGCACCGCAAAGCTGGCAGTATGTGGAGGAGGTGTGAACATGAAATATACCTTGAGTGATTCGACTTTGAAACGCATGACAAAAGCTGAACTGATCGAGCAGCTCAGATGCGCAGAGCATAATTACGCTGTTGCGCAAGAAACGATAGAACAGCAGGTGGAGAATTTTAAAAATTTCGAGCCTGTTCGGCACGGACGGTGGGAATGGCTCGGGCCAAATAGAATAGCTACAGATTGTATGTGTGGAACTTGTTCCGCTTGCAATGTCAGAAGCAAATACATTGTGAACACGATGGTCTGCCCCAACTGCGGGGCGAAGATGGATTTGGAGAAATCAAAATGAAAACGATTGTGCTGAATATTTCGCCCATTGAGGTGATGAACATTGCGAGCTGGCGTCAGAATTATCTTCACCGCGTTTATTTCCCAAAGATCACCCCACCGTTTAAGTGCCTTGTATACAGCAGAAACAAATGGCCGCTGATCGCAAAACAGTTTATTTTTCGCAAAGGAAATTGTATAGCTGAGGTTCGTGAAGTTTACGGCTTTAACAAAAAAGAAGCCGAAAAGGCGTTTTCGTATGATATCATGAACGGAAAAATCTGCGGTGAATTTATCTGTGATGGATATAAAAAAATCACAGATTTAAGCTGGGACATTTTTGAATGGTCGATTTCCAATGTCAAAATGTATGATGTTCCGCGTGAAATCAAAGAATTTGGCATCAAGAAAGCACCGCCAAGATATCTGATTCTGAAAGCGCAAACCGAACAGTTCGGAAAAGCCGAACAGTTGGAAAAATTGAAAGGAGCAAAAGCATGAGCTTTGGCATTGATGAGGAAAATCTGATGATCAGTGTCCCGCTGGAACCGCTGAAGGACATGATCAAGCGGGCGATAAAGTATGAACGGCAGTGTTGAGCGCTGCATCAGGAAAGCTAACAGCAAGCTTGAGCGCAAACGGCGGAGCATCAGCCGAATTCCGCTGTTTGAGAAACCGGTGGATGCAGCCAAAGAAGAACGCAGCATAAAAATGGCACACTGGCCGAAAAAGAAAACAAAAACCGAATAAAAGCAACTATCGCCCGCCGGAAACGGCGGGCAAAAAAATACCGCCATGGGCGGTTTGGGGCTGGTATATATCACTTAATCTAAGCCCCATCGGGGTGGGGAAAGAGTCAAGAGAAAACGAAGGGCGGGGCCGGAAAGGCGAAAGACAGCAGAACCTGAAAGCCCCGCCCGGTGTTGTCTCTTGCCCAGAGCGGAGCGGGAACGGTTTGCCGGGATAAAGAAAAAAGAAAGGAACAAGCCATGCGTGCATATGTGCGGGAGCAGAAACATATCTGCGGGAAAGAGTACATGGAGGTAGACCTGTTTGAGGTTTCTGAGATCCAGCATAAGGCAAGCGGCCGCCGAAAGCGTATGCTGGCCACGAGCATTGCCCAGCAAAAGTATAATCACAAACTGGCTGTGCGGTATTTTGTGCAGCTGGTGCATACCAACTTCGGCCGGAAAGATTTTGCGCTGACCCTGACCTATGACGATGCACACAAGCCGGAACCGGGAGAGGACAAAAAGGCTGACCGGGATTGGAGCAATTTTGTGACACGCGTGAACCGGTACTGCGACAAGTGCGGAAAGCCGCACCAGAAATGGGTAGTGGTGACGGAGTACGCCGAAGAAGATGAGACCGGAAAGGTGCATGGGCGAACCCACCACCATGCCATTATTGAGGGGGGGCTGACCCGCGATGAATACGAGGCGCTTTGGCGAGACAGGGCCGGGGAGAAGATTGGCTTTGTGCGATGTGAAAAAATTGATGTGGATCACGGCAGCTTTGAGGGGCTGGTTCGCTATATGACAAAAAACGAGCGCTATACCCGCCGCTGGCGGCAGAGCCGCGGGCTGAAACGGCCGAAGACCCCACGCCCCAATGACAGCCGCTGGAATCGGAAAAAACTGGACGATGCTTTTCGCCTGCGCGTGGATGATCAGGAGTTCTGGCAGAAAAAATATCCGGGATTCGCGTTGAATGAGTGTGTGCAGGAGGTTACCGGCGCAGGAACGCTGCACCTGGTTGTGAAAATGCGGGCATTGCCCGGCGGAAAGAAAAGGGGGAAGGAATGAGGCTGAATTTGGAAGACCTGCCGCACAGGTATCGGGCACAGGCAGAATTGCAGATGGAAAAAAACAAAAATGCCCCGGCGGAGAAATTCAACTTGAATGTTGATCCGAGAACGGGCGAGATCGTAGAAGAAAGCGAGGTGGTAAAAATGACAATACGCGTTATCTTGAAAAACGGCGCTGAATTCGCTATCAAGTGCGACAAATTCACACTTACGAGAAACAGCTTTCAGCAGGTAACGGGCTACAACATCGAAGGGATCACGGAAAACAAGCCTATTTATTTGGACTTTGAACAGGTGGCGGCGGTTGTCCGCGTCTTTTCCGACGAAAAAGGAGGCTGATTATCAAGAAGGAGAACGACATGGAGACACCATACAAGGAATGCCCGCATTGCGGCGCGGCGGCAAGAAGTGTTGATCATGGCGGAGCGGGACAGCAAAACGAAAAAAGGAGGGAAATGTGCGGATAAGCTTAGAAGATCTGCCACCGCGCTACCGTGCGCAGGCAGAGGCGCAGATAGCAGGGAGAAAAAACAAAAAGGCCCCGGCGGAGCAAAGCCTTGCGGAGGCTGCAGCAGCAGCGGGCAGGCTGGGCAAGGCGTTTGGGAGCCGGGGTGAGTACGAGTTTTACATAGGGGAGATACTGCCCGGCGTGCAGACCGGGCTTATTACACGAGCAACACCGCAGGTGCGATTTGACCTGCTGCCGGCAAAGGAATTTTGCGGGCTGAAGCTTCCGGCGGCGCATTATACCTGTGATTATCTTTTGGAGTATGCGGACGGCACGGTGGAAGCGGTGGAGGTCAAGAGTAAATTCACCCGCCGGGCGCAGAGGGACTATATTTACCGGCGGCGGCTGTTTGTGGATTTGATCGCGGAGCCGCGCGGGTGGAAATTCAGGGAGATCATAACCGGGGACAGCCGGGAAGATGTAAAAGAGTGGAAAGCGAGGGCTGCAAAATGAGTAAGCGAAAATACCCGGAAGAACCGGGCAAGGTGAAAACCTGCTATATTTGGAATACACCGCCAGAAAAGTGGCCACCAGGCGTAACGGCCGCACAGGTAAAAGCACTAAGGCGGGCTCACATGGCGAAGAAAAAGAAAGGGGGCAGTACACATGCAAGAAAACGAACTTAAAAAGCTTGTGCAGGATACTGTAGCCGAAACGCTTGCGCAACTGGAACAAAAAGGCTGGCTTAAAGACAACGAAAAAACCGATTTTGAAAAAACAGAATCTTTACTGCGCAATCTGAACGAATTGAAGAAAAACACAGAGGAAGAGGCAAGGCGCGCGGCGCTTGTGATTGGCAATGCCATGGAAGCAATGAAAAAAGAACCATATGCAGGGGCGCTGAAAGCTTTTTATTTGGAGGGAAAAACAAATGCGCAGTGCGCAGCTGCAGAGAACTGTGACGAAAGAACAGTCAGGCGAAAGCGCCGCCAGATGGTGGAAGCAATAGAGCACGAACTGAAAGCCGCCGGATTGCTGAGGGAACGCTGGCCATGGGAATGATAGAATTTCTACTATTAGTTTCCTGCGCGGGAGCTGCAGCCAAGGCGGCAAAGTGGTGGTTTGAAAAATAAAAAAGCCCCGGCGGCTTAACTGCATTTAATTGCAGAAAAGCGCCGGGGACCGGCATTATTCGGGATCGGGTATATATTCAAGCAGTTCACCGGGCTGGCAGTGCAGCAAGGCGCAGAGCTTATCAATATTAGCCCATGAGATAGGCGCACCGGTGCGCAAGCTTTGAATGCATCCTTGTGAAAGGGCAGATTCCTGGCGGAGCTTATAAGTGGTGTATCCGGCTGCCTTCAGCAGAGAAAGAATATTTTTTTTATAAACGAGCATTTCAATGCCTCCTTCCATGCACTTAGTATAGCTCATTCTAAACACAAAAAACAATGCACATATATAACAAGAATATACACAAAACATTGTGCACATTGCGAATTGAATATGCACGAAAAAAGAGCTATAATATAGACAGTTCAAACGAAAGGAGATGAGAAGATGGCAAACAAAAAACGCCGCAAGCGAAAGCCTGCGGCGCAGTCCAGATGGTTCTCAAGCCTACTACTGGACATCGTTGGCGCTTTGATCAGCGCGGCTTTGATTAAGCTGTTAGGGCTTAACTAAAGCAGTAAGGTGGGGGCCGGGTTGTGGCCCGGCTCCCACTATTACTATAACCCGAAAAAAGCAAAAATGCAAGGGAGGATACTATGAAAACATTGATTGCGTTTGCAATTATTTTTGTCATCGTGCGCGGGATCCTGTGGGCGGTTTTTAAACGCTGAGCACGGAAAATGGGGCAAAAGTGATATAAAGCGTTAAACATTAGCGGAGTGTACAAAAACACTCCGCTATTTTTGTTTAAAAATAATACAAAACCTGCCCGGCGGGCGTCTTACGGGCGGGGCAAGCGCAATGCTATGCTTAGTGTACACAGATTAAAAATTGCAGCCTGCAGGGCAAAAGCTAAGTGCTTGCGGGGCGGAGCCGCGAGGCTGCACAATCACTACCCGGCGGGCCGGAGAAGCTCACACACTTTTTAAAAATCTTTGTCCGACAGCTCCGCCGGGCGGTTATTTTTTACAAATGGCATTTGACTACACATCAAAAAAATGGAAGGGAAAGCGGCTGCAGATCCTAAGAAGGGATAAATACCAATGCCAAGACTGCCGACGCTACGGCCGAATACGGGAGGCAACTGAGGTACACCACATCAAGCACGCGGATGAGTACCCGGAACTGGTTTGGGACAGCAGCAATCTGGTGAGTCTATGCCATGCCTGCCACAACGC
>ERZ1026898.895-NODE-895-length-15961-cov-4.333459_pt1 | contig 15961 bp, 23 predicted proteins | sample MGYA00380178_ERZ1026898 | MGnify/ENA primary metagenome ERZ1026898 (study PRJEB33269, sample SAMEA4719814) | human gut metagenome | biome: human-associated habitat; feature: organic feature; material: feces | place: Cameroon | collected 2013-10 ... | reverse complement strand
GTCTAACCATAATTCTAAGCGTGATTATTACATTACTCGTTATAATCGTTCATTTGATTATTCCTTGCTGGATGTTTACAAGAACCCCTCGCAAGCGAAAAGAAATGCTTATACTATGTGTATGCGCAAATTTTATGAGAATGACGGGTGGGGTGCTAAAATTCTATCCTTTAATTGTCATATGTTTACATTCGGTTTCCTTTATCAAGAACCCGCAACAGGTGTGGTTATGCTTAACGTTGAAACCGCTTATAATTCCTACCAAATGGAGTATTAACCCAGCTTATACCCATTAGCAGTGCTTATATCATATTTCATCCTCGATATAAGTGTTGCTAATATATAACCCGTATATCATTCACAATCAATACTTTACAAACACCATCACATCTGCTACAATATAGACAGTAGCTAACGGAGGTAATAATCATGGATTTGAAACACTGGGGAAAGCGCGTATCTATAATAGATTATCGCGTGAATACACGCGAGGAAGCACAATTTGTATTTGAATGGGTGCGAAATCACCCCGAAATAGCGGTAATAGATGTCCTGTTAGGTAGGGTATTCATCTTCAAGGCAACAAACAAAGATATTGCGCTTTTTGTCAATGACATTACCGAATACCACACAATGAACGTCAAACTTCAAGAAATGGAGGCTTATTACAATGAACATTGACCCCGTAACCATCACAATGTCAGCAGGCGGCTTTGCCGCACTATGCATCCTACTTGCAGCACAGCTCACCGTAGCCATACTCAACATTTTGAACCTTATTGACAAGCCGAAACGGAATAAGCGGTCTTAACCGCTTTCCGTCACACCGGTGTCACCGCCCGGTGTCTGATGATGGCAGGTGTCCACACAGAACTATATTTTATAAGGTGAGAAAGGCCAAAATTATGGCAACCAAAATGATTACCCGCACATTCCGTACCCAGTCTGTTCACGTTATGACCATGGACACGACTACCAACGACACAGAGGTCAAGACCATCACTCTCCCCCGCGTCTACGCAGAAAATGACAAGATGCTCAAGGAAGCAAAGAAGCGTATCGACACCGATACCATCAAAGCTGTCTACATCGTTGGTAGCGAGGTAAAGGAAGAGCTGCGCGGCGTGGACGAGGAAAAGTTCCTCGAAATCTCTGTTCCCGTAACCCGTGGCAAGCAGGACTGAACAGCTTTTCAATCAGAAAGAGAGGTAAAGTAATATGGCTAACGAAAAGACCCTTGAGCTGACTATTTTCAGCAAGAAGCGCGCAACCAAGGACGGAAAGAAGAAATTCTTCACCTATTTCACCACTATGCCCGGTCGTGAGAACGCTATCAAAGTCAAATTCCGTGAGGAATGTGGCGCACCCGATTGTCCCGCGAACATCATTCTCCGTAAAGGCGACTGCAATATGTCCAAGGAGAAATTCACCGATGAAGTCACCGATGAGTTGAAAACCGTTGACGTTCTCTGGGTGTCCGCTTTCTCTGACGGCAAGCCCTACGAGGACAAGTCCATGGACGAGTGGTTCTAACCATCTTCCTAACCAAATCCCAACTGCCCCTCAGCAATGAGGGGCAGTTCTCCAAGGAGGTATGACATATGGCAAAACGTCTAACCCCAAATCAAAAGGCGTGGGCGCGTGAAATGGCGCGCATTGAAGATATGGCGCGCTCCCTTGGTATCAAGGACGTATCTTCAATCAAGCCTAAGACACCTGAGAAAATCACCAAGAAGCATATAGCCCAAGCCGAAGCAATAGGCATAGATTATGTGCGAGAGAAAGCACAACTTGAGAGTGCTAATATCTCACCCAAGCGCCAGAAGCGCAAGCAGAAATCAAAAGCAGCAGGCAAATCGAAGAAACCCGATTACATTCATCGCCCACGAAAACCCGCACAATCAGCAGAAACAAAAGCCCGGAAACAGCGCGAGTATCGCGCAAGAAAAAAGGAAGAAGTTAGACAGCTTCCACACGCTGCTGCTATCGCTGTTTCTAATTTCTTCTCACAGATTGAAGAACGATTAAGTTCCCCTCGGGCAACAGACAATCTACCTGCATTGCAATACTATCTTGACAGTATGCGAGAGCTGTTAGGAAGAATTGGCGAGAGTGGTTTTGCTCGTTTACTTTTCCTCGCAGACCAAGAGGGTATAAGCTGGACACTCGCGCTACCACCGTCAGAAGTGAATGAAGAATGGGCAATGGGTGCAGTTACAGCGCTGGTAGCAATCGCCAAGAAATACAAGTTGCAATACGCAAAATCTCTGAATGATACATGGGAAGAAATGGACGAGCGCATGGAACAGGAGAACTTTAATAGCGAGTACAGATAAGAGGTGATACAATGGCGAAACCTTTGACCTTTGTTGGAGACTTTGAGACAACCGTATACAAAGGCCAAGACCACACCGAAGTATGGGCAAGCGCTATTGTACCTCTCTTCACAGAGGATGTGACAATTCATCACAGTATAGAAGAAACCTACACCCACCTATCCGAACTCGCAAAGCACAACAACCTCGTAATCTACTACCACAACCTGAAATTTGACGGTTCATTCTGGCTTGATTTTCTGCTGGTACAGAAGAAGCTCAAGCAAGCCTATATCCGAACAGGAAAAGAAATCAATCAAGTTGAATGGCTGCCTAAAGGCAAGATGAAGAACAACACATTTCGTTATTCCGTTTCAGCAATAGGCGGTCAGTGGTACAGTATCATCATCAAAGTAAACAATCATTTCATCGAAATCCGTGACAGTTTGAAGCTGCTTCCGTTTAGCGTTAAGCGTATCGGTAAAGCGTTCAAAACCAAACACCAGAAGTTGGATATGGAGTACACCGGGTATCGTTACGCTGGCTGTGAAATCACCGAAGAGGAACAGCGCTACATAGCCAACGACGTGCTGGTGGTCAAGGAAGCTCTCGAAATCATGTTCCAGCAAGGCCATGACAAACTCACTATCGGGGCTTGCTGTCTTGAAGAATTCAAAGATGGTTATAATCGTAAAATTGCAACAGAATTTGACCCGCCCTGTTACGAAGAAAGGCTTCCCAACCTATACGCAGAAACTATGAAGCTGGCATACGGTGAAAACGTAGAGGGAATACCAACTGTCGGTGACTATATTCGAGCTTCATATCGCGGTGGATGGTGCTACCTTGTCAAAGGTAAAGAGGAACGAGAGTTCTATAACGGTACAACAGCAGACGTTAACAGCCTTTACCCGTCTATGATGTCCAGCGAGAGCGGAAACTACTATCCAGTAGGTCGCCCGTGGTTCTGGAAAGGTAACTTCTGTGATGACCCGTTTATGAGAGTTCCACCTATTGTAAATGAGCAATACTGGTTCGTTCGCCTACGCACCCGGTTCTATCTCAAACCCGGTATGCTTCCCACCATTCAGCTGAAACACAACACCCTATATAAAGGAAACGAGTTCCTCACTACCTCAGACGTTTTAAACCCAGAGGACGGTAATTATTACTCCCAGTACATAGGCTTAGACGGAGAAGTCAAAGAAGCAATCGTGGAAATGACTATGACACAAACAGACTACCAGCTCATGATTGAACACTATGACCTAAAAGACACCGAAATTTTAGACGGTGCAATGTTCAAAGCTGAAATAGGTCTTTTCGATGATTACATGGCGAAGTATAAGAAGATAAAACAGGAGAGTAAGGGTGCTATGCGAGAGCTTGCTAAACTGTTCCTAAATAATCTATACGGTAAAATGGCCAGCAGCACCGACAGCAGTTTCAAGTTGGCTTATGTCAAGGAAGATGGTGTGGTAGGTTTCCTACCAGTAATAGAAAACAACAAGAAACCTGGTTACATTCCTATTGGTTCAGCTATTACCAGCTACGCACGAAATTTCACAATCCGGGCAGCACAGAAGAATTATCATGGGCTTGACAAACCCGGTTTCATTTACGCCGACACTGACAGCATTCATTGTGACCTACCACCGGACAAGATACAAGGTATTAAAGTTCATCCTACAGACTTCTGTTGTTGGAAGCTGGAAAGTTGCTGGGATGTTGGAACATTCACCCGCCAGAAAACGTATATCGAACACGTTGTAAAGGAAGATTTGGAAGATTGTAAACCATACTATAACGTTAAGTGTGCGGGTATGCCGCAGAGGTGCAAAGACCTATTCGTTATGAGCTTGAGCGGAGAAATTACCGGTGAGCTGAACGAAGAGGAACGTGACTTCGTAAACCAGAGAAGAACGTTACAAGACTTTCACAAAGGGCTTGTAGTTCCCAGTAGTTTGAAACCTAAAAGAATAAAGGGTGGAATATTGCTGATAGACCAGACATACGAAATGAGGTGATTTAGTGTATAAGATATATGACCCCGAACAAGTTCTTGAAGCTGTTGGGTATGCCAACCCGCGATATTCAGCAGATTATGAATACTTGAAGGGTTTTAACGCTGGTATAAATCACTTCGAGCGTGTTCTTAATCAGTATTCAAGGGAGGTGAAATTAAAAGATGGCAAGAAGAGCGGGGCATTACGTAAAGAAAGTAAAGACGAATAGAAGCTGTCCTTATTGTGATGATTGTTTCAAGTGCCCGTTATCAGATTGTAAGGCTGGTTCACTTGTTGTATCTACCTACAATATTCTCCCTGGTGATATGGAGAGAGCGAAGAAGAATAAGGGCAAAGGTGGCCCGGGAAATAAAAAGGAGAATTAAAGATGGACGCTGTAAAATTCATTGAGGAAGCGCGCAGAAGATACAAGGTAACAGGTAAAGCGCCAAGTGTTTTGTTGAACTGGCTTGACCCTGAAAGCATTGTCAAAGATGTTGAGGAATGGTCAGTAGCTCATCCTATAAAAACAAGGCAAACAGAATTTCTAAAACAATGGCCAGAAACCTGCCTTGACGGAAATGGTACTATAGCGATTGAACCTTGCACGTTATCCAAGGCTTATCAAGACGCGAATTGTGACCAAAATGATTGTGCTGAATGCCGTAAAGATTTTTGGTTGCAGGAGGTAAAGTGATGAACGACAAATATCACAACGAGTGGATAATTCGTGAACTGGCGAAAGATTGTCGAATTTTCAAGGAGCAGTCAAGGACTTTTCACTTTCTGGCTGATATGGCGTATAACCTCGACAACTCCATTGAAACGCTGGATAGTGTACGCCATTTGCTTTCGGTTGATGCGCTTGTACTGCAACTTGAGCTATTGAAAAGAAAATGTTTTTTATCTACGCACAGCGAATAGCATTGGTAGGTTATGGAAGGAGTTAGAATAATGAAAGCTATTGAATTTGATAAGCGTATGTGTGTTTGTGGAAACACAAGATTTTACATGCTGCCGAGAACGTTCATTGATGGTCATACCAGTGTTGGGTTGTATTGCGCTCATTGCGGTCAGTGGCAAAAGTGGATGAACAAGAAAGACCGTAGTAGATTTGAAGCCCTTTGTTATAAGGAGGAAAAGAATATAAATTAAAGGAGAGGTGAGATACCTCACCTCTCCCATCTTCACCCAATATCCATAACGAACGGCGCTTACAAGCGGGCTGCGAACCCGAACCATTCCCGGCGGCTTTTACCCCGTGCAATCCGGGAGTGCGGATAAGACGAACGGTCGCGGATATTAGCGGATGAACTATTTAATAGCTGAGCGCCTTGAGTACAATTTCCTTACATTCAATATCCTTGAACCGGAAACACCCTCGCTCAAAGTAGTAGCGCATGGTGGACAGGAACATATCACTTCTCTTGAGCATGACATAGTTCACGTCATGGTCATTAGCTGATACAGTAATCCTAATAGGAAAGCTGTCGTCCACGCGCTTATCGCAGTACACAATTCCCTCGTCCAGATACTCCCGGATAGCGAACGTCTTATTTCCGCTACGCAGAGTAGCAAGGTAGTTACTTCTACCTTTCGGAGTCTCAATGAAAGCAGAGCTATCGTTGAGGTAGACGCATTCAGAGGAATACGCCACGTACTCATTCTTCGAGAAAGCTCTATTGAACCCGCTCTCTTTCTGAGCAACGCTCGCAGCTTCCACAAACCCCTGTTCCAGCACGAACCCGTCACCTTTCAGGAAATTGGTGTCAGCTTTCAATCTCCCGGTGATACCCATTTCCACATAGTACGGGTTAATAAGTGACACAGGGTTCGCACACATATACACAGGCAGATAACGAACCTGTTTATTCTGTCCACGGGCGAGGGAAGTGTGAATAGAAATCAACTTCTTGACTTCATCCGGTGCGTACTTATTCGTCTCGCTCTGGAACTCATCGAAGAACATAGCAGTTGTATCACTGAACAGGTGGGACAGTTTCTTAATGCTATCCGCATCGTTGATAGCGATAGCATAACCACAAGAAACGTCGTTCAGAAACAGTTCCTTGTACTTCCCTTTCTGTCTTGTCTTTTCACACATTTCATCGTCAGGAAAGAACAGACCACCAATGTCCTTGAAGAACTTGTCAGCCACCTCGTCAAGTTCATAGTTGAACCGATACAGAAGACAGAACTTCGCACCGGTTTTCTTGAACCGGTTCACCAACATTCTACCGAAATAAGTTGTTTTACCACCAGTACGGTTAGTTGTGGTCATATAAATCTCGGGTTTCTTTCCGTTGATGTCCAGCATGGAAAGCAGCTTAGTCCCGTCATAATACTGACCCATTTCATTTCACCTCGCTAAAATTTCTTTACTCAATTATACCAAAAAGTCTTGCATTTGTCAATATTTTATGGTACAATTAAGTCGGAAAGTTGAAAGAAAGGAGGTAGCAGTAATGGAAGTTTGGACGAACCTTATCTCCCAGCTGGGATTCCCCTTGGCAGCGTGTATCGCCCTCGGTTTTTTCGTCTATAAGATGTGGCAGCGTCAGTCCGAAGAAGCTGACAAGATGACTAAGCAGTTTACCGAAACTGTGGAGCGTCTGACCGAAAGCCACCACGAAGAAATGAAAGGAATTCAGCAAGCCCTGACCGACAACACCATTGTGATGAACAAACTCATCGCCAAGTTGGACGAAAACCCGGAGGTTTAAGTAATGGCAGACACCTTTATCTATGGAAATAGATACCTAAGTGAGAGTGAGCAAAAGAATAACGCGGATGTTTGCTACTCGTGGTTTCGTGGCATTCAGGCAGAAAGATTTTCACTGAATGCTACGTGCGCTATCGTTGCTAACTTCGAGTACGAAAGTACCATCAACCCGGGCATTGTTGAGAGCCTTGCCACTGACCCGGAAGCATTTAAGGAACAGCACGGGTACTATCCCGGTTGTGGCCTTGCAGGCTGGACACCGTATACCAAGTTGACCGACTGGTTAAACAGTATTGGTATCACAGCTGACTTTAATAGCGGATGGCAAAACCACGGTAACTTACAGCTTGAGTTTATCTTGTGGCAGTTACAGAACACACCTACCGAAGTGTGGTTTCGTAACCCGCAAGTATCTCCAAGTGAGCCGCCGATGACTTTCGCGGAGTTCTGTAACTCAGATTTAGACCCCGCAACTCTCGCTAAATATTGGTGCTGGTATTACGAACACCCCGCAGACCCCAACGGACAAGCGCCCTTGAGGGCAGCAGCAGCCGACAAGTGGTACACTTATTTCACGGGTGAAGAACCACCCGGGCCCGGGCCAGAACCACCGAAACCTATCTCAAAGCCAAAGGGCTTACCTGTATGGATGATGTTGAGAAAGAAGAATGTAAGGGTTATGACTCGACTATAATAAATAAGGAGTAAAGAATTATGGCTAAACTCAATCGTGAACAGTTCCTCGAAGCTATCAAGGCAAGAATTGGTGATGACACCTCTGACGTAGCTATGCAGTTCGTGGAGGACATGACTGATACTTTCGATGGCTTTGCAACTAACGAAAACACACAGCGCGTTTCTGAGCTGGAGCAGCAGCTTGCAGACGCGAGAAGCGAACGCGATACTGTTGAGAAAGATTGGAGACAGCGCTATCGTGACCGGTTCTTTGCTGGTATCGAAGAGGATAAGCTGCCGCCCGAAGTCAAAGACCCCAAGCCTGTCGAACCCGACAGAGCTACTACAATTCAGGTGAACGACCTGTTCACCGAAAATTAAGAAAGGAGACAAATATTATGCCTACTAAGCCTAAGATTAAGACCCTGACGAACAGTTCCATTGACGTGCTGAATGCTATTCGCAACAGCGCTAGCGTGAACTATCAGAACTACGTCCCCATTGCCACCGCTGACCCTGAGAATATTCGCGAGATTGGCGCTATCATCATGGATATGCCTCAGCTTCAGAATGAATTCCTGTCCGCGCTGGTGAACCGTATCGGACGTGTCATTCTGACTTCCAAGATGTACTCCAACCCGTGGGAAATGTTCAAGAAAGGTATGCTGGAATACGGCGAGACTATCGAAGAGATTTTCGTGAACATTGCCAAACCTTTCCAGTATGACCCGGAGGTTGCCGAGACTGATGTGTATAAGCGCGAAATCCCTGACGTTCGTTCCGCTTTCCATGTCATGAACTATCAGAAGTTCTACAAGGCCACTATTCAGCAGGAGCAGCTGCGTCAGGCGTTCCTGTCCGCTGACGGTATCTCTCAGCTGATTGCCGGTATCGTTGACCAGATGTATACCGCCGCGAACTACGATGAGTTCCTGACCATGAAGTACCTGCTGGCTAAGAAGATTTTGGCTGGCCAGTTCAAGCCCGTAGAGATTGAAGCTCTGGCCGCTGCGAACTCCAACGCTGTGACCACCACCATTAAGGAAACTTCCAATATGCTGGTGTTCCCGAGTACGGAGTACAACCCTGCTGGTGTGTTCCAGCACACTGAGTACAACGACCAGTATCTCATTATGAGTGCTAAGGCCAAGGCAATCATTGACGTGAACACTCTGGCTGCTGCGTTCAACATGGATAAGGCCGACTTCATGGGCCACGTTGTAACCATTGACAGCTTCGGCTCTCTCGACATTGCCCGGCTGAATGTCCTGTTCGCCGATGACCCGACTTATACGGAGATTGGTACTGCCGAGCTGGAAGCGCTGGCTGCTATCCCCGCCGTGTCCGTGGGTAGAGATTGGTTCATGGTGTATGATAACCTGATGCAGTTCACTGAGAACTACAACGGGCAGGGTCTGTACTGGAACTACTTCTATCATGTGTGGAAGATTTTCAGTTCCTCTCCGTTCGAGAACGCTGTGGTGTATGTGCCTGAAACTCCCGGCGTTACCTCTGTCACTGTGTCCCCCAAGGCCGCACAGGTCAAGGTTGGCGGGACTATTCAGTTGTCCGCCACCGTGGGGACTACTGGCTTCGCGTCTCAGGCTGTCAACTGGTCTGTTGCTACTGCTGCCTTTGCGAATACCGTCACTGTTGACAGAGCTGGCCTTGTCCATATTGACAAGAATGCCCCCACTGACAAGGGTATGTGTACCATTAAGTGTACTTCCGTGTTCGACAGTACGAAGTTCGGCGAGTGCGACATTTCTATCAAGGCTTCCTAAACAACTCCCAATGAGGGGAGGGAGCAATCTCTCCCCTCTATATTGAAGAAAGGAGGAAATTGAATATGTATGTTGAACCTAATAGTACCGTGTATCTGATGAAGAATGTGCCACTTGACCCAACTTATCAGCATACGGTGCTTTTTGCGTCTCGGGAAAATCAGGCGGCGGTTATGCTGACGTATACGGAAGCTGGGTTGATTTTTGAGAACCAGAGCTATCAGAGACATGGTAGGGGATATTTGAGGGTAGCAAAGAACGTTGGTGAGTTGCTGAATTGCAATTATATGATGTTCAGGAACTATAACAGTGAGACGCTGGCGTATGATAGGTGGTTCTATGCGTTTGTGACTGACGTGGAGTATGTGAACGAAGCGACTACGTTGGTGAGATATGAGATTGATATTATGCAGACGTGGCTGTTCGATTACCAGCTTGACCCGGTGTTCGTGGAGCGTGAGCATAGTAGCACGGACGTTATCGGTGATAATCTACTGGACGAAAATCTGGAACGCGGTGAATATGTGTTCAGAAGTTTTAATCCGAGTGGGTATTTAGGAACAGCGTTTGGCATTGTCATTTATTCGACCTATGAACCCGGGGAAACAGCCGGTACAGGTAGTGACGTGGCTGGTGGTAAATATAGCAATTTGTATTCAGCAGCAAAGCCTTTCTATTTTGATAGTGCTGATGATGCTAATAGCTTCATTGAAAGATGCACAGCTGATGCAAAAGCTCCCGGGTGTATAGTTGGCGTTTGTATGTGCCCGACTTTTTATAAAGAAGTGTTCACAAATAAACTCCCGAGCGCGTGGAAAACACAGGAAATCACTAAGCCGTACACTGACATTGACAACTATGTCCCGAAAAACAAGAAACTGTTCACTTACCCTTACAATTTCCTGTATGTTACAAATCTCACAGGCAGCAATAATGAATTGCGATATGAGTTGTTTAACACGGAAAAAGCAAAAATAAACATAGGTGGAGCGCCCTCACTGTCGATGGACGTAATTTTAGCACCTGAAAATTATAAAGTGCTGGATGACCAGTTGAACCTAAATGAAGCCATATTCTTAACAGACGTTCCCATGTGCTGTTATTCCGTAGATGCTTTTAACGCATGGTTCGCTCAGAATAAAGGTAGTTATATAGCTGGCAAAACAAATCAGCTTATTGGCGCTGTTGGACAATTTGCTACTGGTAACATACTGGGCGGTGTGTCTACGCTGGTTACTGGCGTCAGTTCTACTATTGGTGAAATTCGTGATAAGAGCGTACAACCGCCTAACGTTACAGGAACACCAGCTGCTGGTAGCCTTTATGGACAGGGGTCTATGGACTTTTGGATTGGCAAAGTAAATATACAGCAGCAATATGCAATCATTATTGACCAGTATTGGAGCAAGTTCGGTTATCCTTGTAGAAGAATTAAAGTTCCTAATCGTAACGCCAGAGCTAATTGGAACTATGTCAAAACTCAGGGCTGCGAGTTTACCGGTTCTATTCCCGCCAGTGATGCAGAACGTATCAAGTCTATCTATGATAATGGCGTGACGTTCTGGAATGACATTACTAAGGTTGGTCAGTACGGGGACTTCACAAACCCCATCAACGCATAGTTGATGTTCACATAGAAAATATGAGAAAGGAGGTATAAGCATTGGGAAAGAACAGCAGATGTAAAAAGAACCTCGGAGGTATCATGAGTCAGTTTTGGAATAGTGCTGTAATGAACGACATTACTTACAATCACTATTTCAACCACCTGTCGGAACTGGGTATGACCATGTTTGAGTGGCACAATCTCCCTAAAGGTATTGACCCTCGTTTTATGGAAATGACCCTGTTTAATGAGGGTTACGCTATTTTCTTCAAGGACGAAGCAATGGACGAGTTCCTATGCTTGCAGGCGCGTATTGGCGGACAGTTGAATGTGTATCGTGTGCCTAAGATTAGAACCGCGTATGCGGTGAATGGGTATCAGTACCAGCTGAATGAAGAGAACAGCGTAATTATCTATAACAACTATCTCAGATACCCGAGTGTTCCAGACGCGCAGTTCTTCGCGGCTAAGCTGGTTAATATTGATAGGGCGATTGATGTAAACGTCAATGCTCAGCGAACGCCTATTCTGATTAGAACCACACCCGACCAGCAGCTAAGTCTGGAGAACGCATATATGAAGTGGCAGGGCAACCAGCCAGTGATTTATGCGAACAAGGGTAGTGATTTGGACAAGGCGTTTGACGTTCTGGCTACGGGCGCGCCGATGGTGTTCAAGGATTTGTACGAGCTGAAAACACAGGTGTGGAATGAAGCGCTTACAAGGATGGGAATTAGTTCGGTGAATACCGTGAAGAAAGAGCGCATGATTACCGACGAAGTGGCGAGAGCGCAGGGTGGTACTATTGCAAGCAGGTATTCGAGACTTGAAATGCGGAAACAGGCGTGTGAGCAGATTAACCGTATGTTCGGGCTGAATATTTCGGTGGAGTACCGGGATGACTTTCTGAATATGGTGGACAACGGAGAGGAGGAAAACGTGGATGACATTGAACGCACAGGCGCTATTGAGAAATGATGAGCTGTTCGAGGAAGTCATGACGCAATATTGTCAGGTGATGGAGTGTTCTATTTGCGGTTTCCGAAAAGCGAACATTCAGTGCAATAGGAATGTTGCGGGTATTGTAACACCGTGGAACGAATGGAAAGAAAGTGAGGTGAGTAAGTTTGAGTAGCTATACTACACAGGTACGGTATATCTGCGAGACGTATGCGGGGTTGACCGAAAGCGCTGGTGCTGTTGATGTGAATGATATTGTGACAAAGGCTGCGCCGAAGATTTTCGGAGATTTTCCGGTTTTTGATGAAGAGTACCGGCTGACGCTGGAAACGAAAATCTTGAAGCATTACTATATGCGAGAGATTGCCCACGAGACGGTTGGTCTGTGGAAGCTGAGACTGGATGTCATGATGAATGAGCTTATGCCGGTATACAATAAGATGTATAAGGCTGTAGCGCAGGAGTTCAATCCGCTGTTCGATGTGGATATTACTCGAACGCATGAGGGAAGCTCTACGGATAACAGTGAAAGCACGGGTAATAGCGTAAATAAGTACAGCGAAACACCGCAGGGCAGTATTCAGAACGTGCTGGACGGGAAGTATTTGACCACCGCACAGGCAAATGATGCTACGAGTAATAGCAAGGGCAAGAGTACGGCTGAGTATGTGGAAAAAGTTACGGGTAAGCAAGGAACTGGAAGTTACTCGGCAATGCTCAGAGAGTACATTGATAAGCTGGTGAACGTAGATTTGAGACTTATCAATGAGCTTGAACCGCTGTTCTTCTCGCTGTTGGATTAAGAAAGGAGAGGTTAGGAATGTTTGTCTACCTTAGCCCCAGTAATCAGGTGGCTAATAGCTATTGGGGTAATAATCAGAATGAGAATTACTGGTGCGAGAAGATTGCGAACGCGACGTATGTGGCGCTCAGTAGAAGTCATGTGAAAGCTGTGCTGCCTATAACTGATAGTATGTATGCCCGAATTGATGAAGCCAATGCGATGGTTAGGGATTTGGGCGAGGATATGCTCTATGTGCCTATTCATACTAATGCCACGGGGTTGAAGAGTTCCACGAGACGAGGGACGAATATCTATAACTACGGGACGCAGAAAGGTCAGGCTCTGGCGTGTAATATCTATAACGCGATTATGGATATTGACGGGGCAGCCGTAGGTAATGGTGGAATTCCCACGAATAAAACGTGGTACGAAATGAAAAATAGTCGTGGAATATGTGCGTACTGCGAGGTGGAATACCATGATTGCAAGGCGGGTGCTGAGTGGATTGTGAAGCATATCGTGGAAATTGGTGAAGCAATCGCCAGAGGTATTTGTGCTTTCATGGGCAGGGAATTTGTTGAGCCGGTGGAAAATGAGGATGACGGCGGAGACAAGGAAACCCTGTACTATGTTCAGATAGGAGCGTTCAAGATAAAAGCGAATGCCGAAGCGTATATGCGTAGAGCTATCGCTGATGGGTATAATGCTTTTATTAAGACAACCGAAGATTTTGTAAAATAAGAAAGGAGACAAGTTATGGTAGAGAAATTCAAGTTCTGGTGTCAGAAAGTTCTGCCGACTATCTATGACGATAGTTTGTCATACTATGAAGCTATCTGCAAGATGGCTACGTATCTGAATGCAACCATTGACCAAGTGAATGAGTTCCAGAAGATGATTGACGCGCTTCCTGAGACTATTCTGAATAGTGAAGAATTTCAGAAGATGGTGCAGGATGCTGTCGATGGGAAGATTGACGCGCTGTATAAGGTGGTTCAGGATGCATTGGATGCGTTTGAAGCGGAACAGGATGCTTTTGAAAAACAGGTTAATGATAGTAATACTGCGTTCCGGCAGCAGGTGAATGCGGATAATACGAAGTTCAAGAACGATGTGAATACTGCGAATAACCAGTTTCAGCAGCAGGTGAATGCGGATAATACAAAGTTTAAGAATGATGTAAACACCGCAAACACTCGGTTTAAGCAAGAAGTGAACACTAAGCTGAGTGGGTACGAGACGAGTGACGCTCAGTTTAAGCAAGAAGTGAACACTAAGCTGAGTGGGTATGAGAAAGATAACGCTGCGTTCAAGCAGCAAGTAAACAGCAAGGTCGATGAAATTCCCACGAAGATTGCGGAGTATCCGAAGTATCCGTTGTGTCAGAATAGTAATGGTGCGGTGACGCAGGAGTTTGACGTTGCTATGTCGTATTATCACAATGATAATTTGATTTATGGCAATTATCATACACCGTTCAATACGAGTGCAGCTGCGCAGAGTGGAAAGTATGAGATTGACTGCTCTTCGTTCGTGCAGTTGTGCCTTATGGGTGTGCCTTATGCGAATACCCGGTGGTTTAATGACAAGAATGCTGCTGTGAGTGGGTATTACTTCGGAGATGATTTGATTATCGACCCCGAAGCGGATAGGCCGTACGGGATGCTCAGTGACGATATGTGTAAGTGGTTTGTGGAGCACGGGTATTACTTCGAGACGGACGACCCGAGCAAATTGAAGCCGGGTGACGTTGTGTTTATGACGTTTAATGATGAAAGTCCGACGTATAAGCACGTTACGCATTGCGGGCTGTTTGTAAGCTATCAGGCTATTACGGATGAGATTTGGTGTATCAGTGCGAGTAATACGAGCGATGCAAGACCTAAGGTTGTGAGTCGGGAGAGCTATAAGAGAACCAGCCCGAGCTTTGTGGGGTTCGGTAGATTGCCGCTGCCGGATTGTAAGTTTAATGCTAATAACCTGTTTGCAAACGGGTATAGTAAGCCCTTGCTGGGTGAACAGAGTATCAGCATTGTGGCGGGTAGCTTTATTCAGGATGCGGGTCGGTTGAGACTGATTAAAAGTCTTGAAAAGAACAAGATGTATACGCTGGCAATCAACGTCACCAATGCGCAGCTTCCGCTGTTCTTCACGATGCAGAGTGGAACTAATAACATGACCAATATCTCTATCAAAGATGGTGAATGGATTTATATGCCGTTCTGCATGAACTTCTTGAACACGCCAGAGGTGCAATCGCTACCAGTTGATGCAGGTTCTGGGCAATATCTTATCAGTGTGTATGCCAGAATTCTTACCTCTGAAACAGGTGGTATTACAAGAACGTGTAATTTCAAAGACATTGCTCTTTATGAGGGTGTTGTGTGTGAGCCTATCAGTTCAAGAAGCGAACTTAATATGGATTACTTTAACGCTCTTTCCGGCAACCCTACTGTGTTTGAAGTTAGCACTTTCAACCAAGCTAACAACCGTAGCCGAGATTTTGCCAAACAGTGCCAGCCGTATAAACTTAACTCTTTTATTATCAAAACAACGGGAAATTACCCGTCCAGAGGTGTGCCTTTTAGCCCGAACAACACATATATCGTGTTTGCTTTGATGACTATTGCCGGTTCTGATGCTACGGGTAGTATGTATGCTTTTAACATTACAGACGGTGGTGATACAAGGTGTATCTATAAAGCAAATGTTGAATATGGTATGTTTGCCAACTGGGTTGTGATTGCCAAAATTATTAGTGACTCGTAAGGTATACTGTAATGACTGAAACCTGAATTGGTGTATGGACTAAGATTGGAGAGTAAATCATGCACAATGATTATTGGGATAATTATCTCAAACATTGGAGATACTATTTCCTTTCAGGGCCAGACAGTGCACATGATGCATGGAAGAAAAACGAATTCCTAAAATGTGAAAAAATTTTCCGTGCTGAACAGTGCTTGCCTACTATGTGCCTTATGCAGCTAATAGCACAGCAAGATTAAAGCTAATAAACACCGTGTTCATTATCGAACACGGTGTTTATTATTTAACACTTTTACGAAATGTGTTTATTACTCAACAGTTAGAGTACTCTAACTCAGGG
>ERZ1026898.891-NODE-891-length-16019-cov-19.511087_pt1 | contig 16019 bp, 13 predicted proteins | sample MGYA00380178_ERZ1026898 | MGnify/ENA primary metagenome ERZ1026898 (study PRJEB33269, sample SAMEA4719814) | human gut metagenome | biome: human-associated habitat; feature: organic feature; material: feces | place: Cameroon | collected 2013-10 ... | reverse complement strand
CCACCTCGGCCCAGAAGGCCGGGCTGTGGTTGGGCTGCAAAAAGTGGCAGTACTCGTGCACTACCACGTAGATCTGCGCCGCCGGGGGCTGATTGTACAGCTGCAAGGCAAAGGTGATCTGCCGCTTTGCCATGGCGCACACGCCCCAGCGGCTGGTCATGCTGCGCACTTTTATGATGGGCTTGCGCCCGCCCAGTACCTCTGCAAAGGCCGGGTAGACCTTATCGCTCATGGCTGTAAAGTACGCCAGCGCCGTCTCCTTGTCCGGCAGGGGCTGCGCATTCCGCAGGCTTCGCCGCCGGGCACGTTCCCGGGCCTGCTGCACCCATTGGGCGCGCTCGGCCACAAAGCGGTCCGCCGCTTCCGCGCTCGTGCGCAGCGGCACGCTCACCGCCACGGTGCCGTCCTCCCGCACACGGATGTTCAGGTTTTTCACCCGCTTGCGGGTCAGCTCGTACCGGATGCCGCCTGTCGTGCGCAGCTGCGGCTGCTTTTCTGCCATGGGTCAGGACACCTTTTTGGCCCGGCGCAGCATTTCCAGCGGCAGCTGGGCCAGCACCACGGCAGCAAAGATCAGCACGCAGCCAAAGCCTTCCCGGGCAGAAAGGCTCTGGCGCAGCAGTAGCCAGCCGCCCAGCGCACTGAACACGCTTTCCAGACACATGATCAGGCTGGCGATGGCAGGGTTCAGGTCCCGCTGGCCCAGAATTTGCAGAGTATAGGCCACGCCGCTGGACATGACGCCGCAGTAGAGGATCGGCAGCGCATTCTCCGCGAACTGCACTGCGGAAGGTGCCTCGAACAGCAGGGCCGCCACAGTGCTTTCCACCGACACCACCAGAAATTCGGCAAGGCTCAGCCGCACACCGTCCACCTGCGGAGAAAAGTGGTCCACCGCAATGATCTGGAAGCTGAACAGCACCGCGCAGCTCAGCAGGATCCAGTCGCTGGACTCGATGCTGCCAAAGCCGTTTTTCATGCACAGCAGATACAGGCCCAGCACGGCCACCACCATGCTGACCCACAGCTGGGCGCTGCCTTTGCGGCCCAGAAACAGGCCGAACACCGGCACCAGCACCACATACATAGCCGTCAGAAACCCCGCCTTTGCGGTGGACGGGTTGAGGGTGATGCCCGTTTGCTGGGCAGCGGATGCGGCAAACAGAAGGGTGCCGCACACAAGACCGGCCGCCAGCAGCTTTTTCTTTTCGGCGGCAGTCTTTGGCTTTGCATCCGTGCCGTTTTTGCGGCGGACGCCATCAAATACCAGCACCGTGGGGATCAGCACCAGCACGGCCAGCCAGCTGCGGCCGGCCAGAAAGCTGTAGGCACCCATCCCGGAGCCTGCACTCTGGGCCACAAAGGCCGTGCCCCAGATAAAGGAGCACAGCAGCAGGAGCAGAGAGTTTTTGGTTTGTGTGTTCATCAGCCGACGCCCTCCACCTTCATCAGGCCGTACAGGTAGTAGCGGCTGGAGTCATAGGAGATGGTCACACGGTACTGCGCCGCCGGGTCCAGCCCGGAAATCGTGCAGCGGTAGTCGGTGCCGTCGGTCTTGACGTAGTAGGTGCTGTCCGACACGTACTCTGCGCCGCCGTCCACCTTTTTCCACAGGGCCACCTTGAATTTCTGGGTACCCTCGGCGGTGCCGCAGGCCATGATGCTCAGGCTGCCGGAGGGCACGGCAAAATAACCGGTGTTGCGGCTCCAGATGCCGTTGAACACGGCGTACAGGCAGCCGTCCGCCGTGGCCGTGGCAAACTTGGCAGAGGGGTCTGCGATGCCCTGAATGATCAGCGGGTCGCTCGTCTGCTCGGCCCAGCGGGTAGTGTCCTCTTCCTGCACTTCGTCCGAAGTGCCCGTTGCTTTGTGCGCGATGCCCTTCAGGGTGTCCTTGCAGCCGGTCAGGCCCACCATCAGCAGCGCCGCCGCCAGCACCAGCGCGATCAACCGTTTTTTCATCTTCATACGTTTCCTCACGAAGCAGTGTGCTTCTCTTTGCATTTCATCCTTCTGCCCGGCTTTGGGCACCGGACAGATACAGCTATAGTATACCGCATTTCGCCGCACTGCACAAGACAGGCAGCTTTGTTTTGTGCGGTTTGCCGCCCGATTTTACTCTTCTTTGCCGGTCAGTGCCCGCAGCGCAGCGCATTCGGCAGCGGCCTGCTCCGGCGCGCCCGCACCAAACAGACTGCCGTACCGGTACAGCGCCCAGCCGCCCGCGTTCTGGCTGCGTACATCCTGCACCTGCCGGGCCAGCGCATCGCCGGTGCTCCAGCTGCTCACACTGTCCGGGTTCGCACCGCCGTCGCCCACGCCGATGCGGTAGGCGCCCAGCCCAAAATAGAGGGCTGCGCTCTCCGCACGCGGGTACGCCAGCCACGCGGGCACGATATTCTCAAAGGCAAAACGGGTGCTGCCGCTTTGCAGCGTGTAGCCGTAGCCCCAGTACACCTGCGGGCAGAGATAGTCCACCACCTGCTCTTCGCCGCCTGCGGCCAGCCAAGCCGTCACATCGCTGTACTGGCTGTTGAGGTCGTTGTCCGGATTCCCCTGCGGGCTGATGCCGAACCGCAGCGTGGGGTCTGCGGCCTTCACCGCGTCGTGCACTGCTTTTACCAGCGCCGTCACGTTCTGCCGCCGCCACGCGGCAAGGCTGGCCGCACCGCTGGCCGCAAACTGCGCCGCATCGATGCTTTCCTCGGTGGTGGGGTAAAAATAATCGTCAAAGTGGATGCCATCCACTGCATAGTTCTGCACAAGCTCCGCCACGCCCTGCACCACGTAATCCGCAGCGGCGGGCTCGGCCGGGTTCAGGTACAGCCCCTCTCCCACAGCGCACACCCACTCCGGGTGGGTGTTGGCAAGGCTGTTCTCGGCAAGGCTGGGCGGCATGGCGGCGGAGGACCGCAGCCGGTAGGGGTTCACCCACGCTTCTACCGAGAGGCCCCGCGCGTGGGCCTCCTGCAACAGGATATCCAACGGGTCAAAGCCCGGGTCCTGCCCCTGCACACCGGTGCACAGGTGGCTCCACGGGAACAGACTGCTTTTGTACAGCGCATCCCCAAAAGGCCGCACCTGCGCCAGCACCGTGTTCAAGCCCAGCCCTGCGCAGTTCTCTAACATCTGCACGCACCCGGCGCGGAAGGTATCCGCCGTGGAAAAATCCATGGCTGCCCATTCCAAGTAGCTCACCCACACGGCCCGCCACTCGCCTGCGGGCAGCGCCGGATTCTCAACATTTTGTTGTTCTTTTTCCGTTTTATTCAGCGCGGAAAGTTTTCCCCTGCGCAGCCACAGTCCGGCCCCCACGCAGGCGGCGGCACCGGCCCCCAGCAGAAAGCTGCGCCGCCCAAAGCGGTGCGTTTTTTCTTCCGTTTTTTTGGACTTACGCCGCTGGGTCACAGGGTCTCCTCCTGCGTTTTATACAAGGTCAGGGCCGCCCAGCCGCGGGCGCAGGTGAGCAGCACGAACAGAATATTCGTCCAGAATGCAAGGCCGCTCATGCCCGCATAGCGGGTCAGCAGCCAGAACAAAAGACGCATCGCTTCCGAGATGCACACCAGCTGCAAGGGCCGCTGGATGGGCTTGCCGTGGCCGTACTCGATGGCAAGCAGGCCGGGCCACACCAGCGCCGAGCAGATATCGCCCGCCCAGCCGTTTGCGGCCAGCTTGCTGAGCATTAGCAGCACGAACACCAGCGTATAGTTGCGTTTATCCTTGGCCGGGGCGCCCTTCTGCGCAGCCAAAAACAGCACTGCGATGCCCGTGATGCAGAACACGACCAGTTCCAGCCCCGAAAAATCCATGCCGCCCAGCACGGCAAAGCCGCCCAGCATGGACGCCGCCGCTGCCGCCAACAGGAAAAAGTACCATGTCTTGCGTGTAAATTTGAGCTTCATTGTGTTCCTCCCCGCCTGCGCTGGCGCAAGGCCCTGACAAATTTTTGAAAGAATTAAAAATATTATAGCACAAAAGTATGCGCGTTGTGTTACAATAAGAAAAACTCTTCCGGAGGATGCACATGAATACCGCTGTTTCCATCGTTCTGCTTGCCGCCGTTCTGGGCGTGATCGTTTTTCTTTTGTCCCGGCGCGAGAATACCCGCCGCAGCCAGTACGGCCCCTCCGGCTTTGCTGAGTTCCGCACCTCCCTGCCGCTGGACGAATGCTTCGACCGTCTGGACGAGCATACGGACACGGACGAGTTCGTGTACGAGTGCCGCCGGGAAAAGGACGGCGGATTTCTTTTGCACCTCACCCTGCATCAGCCCACCCAGCAGCCGCTGGATACGCTGTACACCCTGCGGCTGGACCCGGGCAGGCAGACCGTGGTAACGCTGATCTTCATCCGCGAAGCCTTTGGCTACAAGGAGCCGCTTTTCCCGCAGGAAATGCTGGACAAATTCATGCAGCAGAAGCTGGATGCCCACCGCACCAAATAAAGTTTTGTCCAAATGCTTTTCATTTTGCGATGTTTTTGGTATACTGATAGTTGCCGCAGCGCAGATATGCGGGCTAGTAGCTCAGTTGGTCAGAGCTGGCGGCTCATAACCGCTTGGTCCCGGGTTCAAGTCCTGGCTGGCCCATAACAAAAAAGAGCACCCATCGGGGTGCTCTTTTTTGTTGCCAGTCAGGACTTGAACAGCACGGCACTGCCGAAGGCAGGGCAAACAACAGCCCGGTGGGCTGTTGTTTAGTGCGCGGGTCCCAGCGCATAGGAATGTCAAAAAGTGTCGGATGCCGTTCGGGCAGCCGATCCGGGTCCGGGAACACATTTCTGACAAACAAAAAGAGGCTGTTGCACAAGGATAGAAACCAGTGCAACAGCCCTTTTTTCATTTTGTTCTTACCTGCACCACTTGGCGAATTCTTCGTCGGTGCACTTGACATAGTGGCTGCCGCTCACAAGGTGATCGGTGCCCTTATTGTAGTCGATGCCGGAAGATGCGTAGTCGTAGGTCTCCGCTACGCGGCGCTTCTCCACAACGGGGTTCGGCAGCGGGATAGCCGACAGCAGGCTGCGGGTGTAGGGGTGGATGGGGTTCTCGAAGATCTCTTCGGTCGTGCCCGTCTCCAGCAGATGGCCCAGATGCAGCACGCCGATGCGGTCCGAGATGTACTTGACCATGGAAAGGTCATGCGCAATGAACAGGTAGGCCGTGCCGGTCTCCTGCTGGATATCCTTCATCAGGTTGACCACCTGTGCCTGAATGGACACATCCAGCGCCGAGATGCACTCATCTGCGATGATGAGCTTGGGGTTCATGATGAGGGCGCGGGCAATGCCCACGCGCTGGCGCTGACCGCCGGAGAACTGGTGGGGGTAGCGCTCGGCATGTTCGGGCGCAAGGCCCACCTTGGCCAGAATTTTCTCCACCTTTTCGCGGCGCTCTTCGCGGGTCTTGTACATGTGGTGGATGTCCAGACCCTCGCCGATGATATCCTCCACCTTCTTGCGGGGGTTCAGGGACGCCATGGGGTCCTGAAAGATCATCTGCATCTGGGTGCGCAGGGTGTTGTTCTGGCTGTGGTTCAGCTTGCCGCTGATATCCTGCCCATCAAAGGTGATCTTGCCGGCAGTGGGGTCATACAGGCGGATGACGCTGCGGCCGATGGTGGACTTGCCGGAACCGGACTCGCCCACCAGACCATAGGTCTCGCCGGGATAGATCTCAAAGCTGACATTGTCCACAGCCTTGACGGTATAGCTCTTGCTCACGCGGAAATACTGCTTCAGGCCTTCCACCTTCAGCAGCGGAGCAGTGTTCTGTGCTGCCATTTATTCCGCCTCCTTGATCTTTTCTGCCTCGGCACGCATACGGGCGATGCGCTGAGCAAGCTCAGGCGGCATGTCCACCTTGGGTGCGCGGGGGTCCAGCAGCCATGTAGCTGCATAGTGGGTGTCGCTGATCTTGAACATGGGCGGGTCCACTTCGTCGTCGATGTTCATGGCAAAGTGGTTGCGCGGCGCAAAGGCATCGCCCGGCTTCTCATGCAGCAGGTTCGGCGGCGAACCCGGAATGGTGTACAGACGGTCGTCTGCGGTGTCCAGATCGGGCATGGCGGAAAGCAGGCCCCATGTGTAGGGATGGCGCGGCTCGTAGAAGATCTCGTCGATGGTGCCGGTCTCCACGATCTTGCCTGCGTACATCACGTCCACATAATCGGCCACCTTTGCCACAACGCCCAGATCGTGGGTGATGTAGATGACCGAGATGCCGCGCTCACGCTGGATGCTGCGGATCAATTCCAGAATTTTGGCCTGAATGGTCACATCCAGTGCGGTGGTGGGCTCGTCGCAGATCAGCAGGTCGGGGTCGCAGGCCAGTGCAATGGCAATGACCACGCGCTGGCGCATACCGCCGGACAGCTGGTGCGGGTAGCTCTTCATGCGCTTTTCGGCATCGGTGATGCCCACCTCTTCCAGCAGCTGCACAGCCTTTTTGTAGGCGGCATCCTTGGGCATCTTGTAGTGCCACAGCATGCCCTCCATGATCTGCTTGCCGATCTGCATGGTGGGGTCAAGGCTGGTCATGGGGTCCTGAAACACCATGGCGATGCGCTTGCCGTTGATGTGGCGGCGGATCCACTTTTTGTCCTTCTGCAGCAGGTCCACCGTCTCGGGGCTGCCGTCGGCGTGATGGTAGCTGAACTGGATGGAGCCGCTGTTCACGATGGCGTTCTGGGCCAGAATGCCCATGGCGGCCTTCATGGTAACGGACTTGCCGGAACCGGATTCGCCCACCAGCGCCACCGTTTCGCCCTTGTACAGGTCGATGTTCACGCCGCGGATGGCGTGCACCGGGCCTGCGGTGGTCTTAAAGGTGATATCAAGGTCTCGCACCGACAAGACCTGTTCTTTTTTGTTTTCAGGCATGGGGTGTTCCTCCTTACATACTCTTCATCTTGGGGTCCAGAGCCTCGCGCAGGCCGTCGGCCACGAGGTTGAAGCTCATCATCAGCAGGCTCATGACCACCATGGGCGGGATGATCTGATAGGGATGGGTGGTGAAGCTGTTGTACAGCTCGCTGATCAGAGAACCCAGCGAGCACTGCGGCACCGGGATGCCCAGACCCACAAAGGACAGGAATGCCTCGGTGAAAATTGCGGTGGGGATGCTGAACATGACCTGCGTGATGATGGGTCCGATGATGTTGGGCAGCACTTCCTTGAAGATGATGAAGAAGCTGCCTGCGCCCAGCGTGCGGGAAGCCAGCACGAATTCCTGATCCTTCAGCTTGAGCATCTCAGCACGGGCAATGCGGCTCATGCCCACCCACTCGGTGAGCATCAGGGCAAAGATGATCGTGATCATTCCGGGCTTGAGCACCAGCAGAAGCAGCGTGACGATCACCAGACGGGGGATGCCGTTGGCCACTTCCAGAAAACGCTGCATCACCATATCCACCTTGCCGCCAAAGTAGCCGGAGATCAGGCCGTAGCTCATGCCGATCACCATATCGATGATGGCGGCAGCAACCGCGATGATCAGCGAGACGCGGGCACCCTCCCAGGTGCGGGTCCAGATATCGCGGCCGTAGGTGTCGCTGCCGAACCAGTAGTAGACATCCTCCTTGCCCTTTTCCACATAGGCATTGACCGTCTTGGAACCGGTGGTGGTGCTCATTTTTTCGTCGCCGTTGAAGATGCCGAAGTTTTCCAGCACCTGTACGCGGGGCGCAAAGTTTTTCTGGCTCAGCTCCTGACCGGAGTAGGTATACTCGTTCATGCCGGGGCCAAATGCCGCCAGCAGCACGATAAAGACAACAAGGATCAGGCCGAGCACCGCGCTCTTTTTGCGGAAGAAGCGCACCCGCACATCCTTCCAGAAGCTCTGTGCGGCAAAGTTCGAGTCCATTGCGATCTCTGCGTCGTTGTGCTTGAGCACAAAGTCCTTCTCGTTGAAGGTGTGCTCGGAATACATGGTATCCACGGCGCTGACGATGGCATCAGCCGTGGCTTCGCCGCCAAGGCGAATTGCTTTTTCTGCCATATCAGTCGTCCCCCTTTGCCAAGCGGATGCGCGGGTCGATGATGCCGTACAGCAGGTCAACGACCAGCATGATGCCAATGTACATGGCGCTGTAGATGAAGCTCAGGCTGATGACCACGTTGTAGTCATTGGACTGGATGGCCGTCACCAGCAGGCTGCCCACGCCGGGAATGGCGAAGATCTTCTCTACCACCAGCGAACCGGTCATCAGGTCCACGATCAGCGGAGCCAGCACGGTGATGATGGGGATCAGCGCGTTGCGCAGCGCGTGGCGGAAGATCAGCGCCGGGCCGGAAATGCCCTTGCTCTCGGCCAGCAGCATATAATCGGAGTCCAGAACTTCGATCATTTCACTGCGGGTGAAGCGGGCAATGGAAGCCATGGTGAACATGGACAGCGAGATGCTGGGCAGCACGCTGGAGCCGAACACGTCCTTTGCGGAGAACAGCATGGGGAACCACTTGAGCTTGAAGCCAAAGGTATAGCTCAGGGCCAGTGCGATCACGTAAGACGGCACCGACACACCGATGACCGAGATGATGGTGGCCAGCGTGTCGAAGATGGTGTCCCGCTTGAGGGCTGCAATGATGCCGAGGACAAGGCCCACGATGGCACCCAGTGTAACAGCCATGCCGCCCACACGGATGGAAATGGGCAGACGAGACTGGATCAGCTGGGAAATGGGCGTATTTTTGGAGATATTGTAGCTGACGCCGAAATCACCGCGCAGCATGTTGGCCACATAGCGGAAGAACTGCACATAGATAGGCTGATCCAGACCGTACTTTGCGTACAGGGATGCGCGCATTTCCGGCGTCAGCTTTTCATCGTTGAAGGGCGAACCGGGCATCAGCTGCATGAGGATGAACAACACCAGCAGGATGGCCAGCAGCGTAAACAACGAAGTGATGATACGCTTGAGCGTGTATTTTTTCACGTTGGGTAGACCCCCTTAAAGTTTCTTCTCCGCCCCGCACGGGGCAGAACGGCTCCCGCCTGCCGCGGTCAGCCGTGCGCCGCACGCGGACAGTGCAAAAGCCAAAAAGTCGCACAGCGGCGTTTTCGCTGCCACTGTGCGGCATTTCAGTTCTCGATCAGGATCAGACGCTCTTCTTTGCGTTCTTGTAGACGCGGTTCAGAGCGCAGGGGTGATGCTCGATGCCGGTAACGGCGGAGGAGATCATCTCAGCATTGCACTGGCCATACAGCGGGAAGATGACTGCCTGCTCCAGCACGATGGACTCAGCGTCATACATAGCCTCCCAGCGGCCCTCGGGATCGGTGCACAGATCGCCGGTGGTGCACTCTGCGATGATAGCATCGTAGTCAGCATCGCTCCACAGACCGTAGTTGTTGGAGTTGCCGGTGACCCACATGCCCAGATAGGTCATGGGATCGGCGTAGTCGGGTCCCCAGCGGGTGAGGGCGACTTCAAAGTTGCCGTCCTGCATATCCTGCACGCGCTGCTTCTTGGGCTCCACCTTCAGCTCCAGAGTGAAGCCGGGCAGGGTGGTCTGCAGCTGCTCCTGCACGACCTGAGCGACCTTCTGGGGAGCATCGTCGGCATCGACGATCATGGTGAAGGAGAAGGAATCCTTGCCCAGCTCAGCCTTGGCCTGCTCGTAGTACTCTGCTGCCTTATCGGGATCGTATGCGCAGAACTCTGCAAACTTGGTCTGGTCGGCGCTGAAATCGCTGCCGTCCGGGCCGGTGGCGAACTGTGCGGGCACTGCGGTGTAGGCGGGAGAAGAACCATCCTTCAGCACGTCATTGGTGATGGAATCACGATCCAGTGCAAAGGTGATGGCACGGCGCAGGTTCAGGTTTGCCAGATCCGGCACAGCGTCGATGTTGGGGCTGATGTACCACAGGTAGCCGGCACCCACGCTGGTGAACTCGGGGTCATCCTTGACCTGCTCCACCTGCTCGCCGTTCAGCAGGGTGATATCCAGATCGCCGTTCTGATAGCTCATCAGAGCCTGCTGGCTGTCCTTGATGACCTGATAGTTCAGGCCGTCCAGAGCAATGCGGTCGGCATCGTAGTAGTCGGCGTTCTTCACCAGCTCAAAAGCGGTGGCGGCCGGCTCGTAGCTGGTCATCACGAATGCACCGTTGGACAGCACGGTGTCTGCGCTGGTGCCGTAGGTATCGCCGCAGCTCTCAAAGAACTTCTGGTTCATGGGGTAGAAGGTGGGGAAGTACATCAGGCTCAGGAAGTAGCTGACCGGAACATTCAGCTCCACCTTCAGGGTCTTGTCGTCCACAGCGGTAACGCCCAGATCGGTAACGGGCTTGTCGCCTGCAATGATCTCGGCGGCGTTGACCACCTGACCGATATCGCTCAGCATGTAGGAATACTCGGAAGCGTTTGCGGGGTCAACCGCACGCTGCCAGCCAAACACGAAGTCGGCTGCGGTGACGGCATCGCCGTTGGACCACTTTGCATCCTTCAGGTGGAAGGTGTAGGTCTTGCCGTCCTCGCTCAGCTCATAGCTCTCTGCCAGAGCTTCCACAGCTGCACCGTTCTCGTCCATCTGCATCAGGCCGTCGGTGTAGTTGGCGATGACCTCAAAGGAGGTGCCGTCGGTAGCCAGCTGGGGGTCCAGAGACTGGACTTCGGTCTCCAGCATGACGTTCAGCACACCGCCCTCAGCGGAGGCAGCTGCACCAGAAGCAGCGGTGGAGCCGGAAGCAGCGGTGCTGGAAGAGCCGCCGCAGGCAGTCAGAGCCAGTGCAGCAGCCGATACGCCTGCAGCAGCCAGGAAGCTGCGGCGAGAAATACGACGATCGAATTTCATATTATTTCCCTCTCTCTTACCGCAATGCTTTATTAAGGTAAAGCATTGAATGGTGAAAAATGCACAAAGGTTTTTTGCTCCTCCTCCGGAGCACTGCACACCTTTGTGCGATATCCGCATTATACGCTGTTCCGCTTAAAAAAGAAAGACTTCCGGCTGTTTTTCTGTGCTTTGACCAATGGCGCGCCAAAAATTCGATTCCATTTTTGTGCAGTTTTGAAAGCGTTCTGTGTTTGTATCAGCTACAGTTCCTTGAAAACATGAGTTTTTTGTATTTTTCAGGAAAACACATGAAGAAATTTCACCTGTATATTTGCATTTATTTTGCATAAGTCGTACTTTTCCGTCCGCTTTGTTTCCTCCGCAAAAAGCAAGAATGCCCTGCCGGGACACACTGTTCCCGGCAGGGCAAATGCCTTTGGAGCTGTTATGCGAACAGCGCCACCACATAGGTCTCGCCGCCGTACTCGATGAACACCGCGCCCATCCGGCTGCTGCCCGCCGCATAGCTGCCAAGGCTCCGGGCTGCGCTGCCCGCTGCGGGCGCATACAGATAGCCCGTGAACGCACGGCTCTGGTTGTCCAGCGCAAGGCCCACCTTCACATCGGCGGGAATGCTGACCCAGATGCCGGACTGCATGCTGGAATGATCGATGAATTCCCGCACATTGATGTCGGTCATGTTGCCGGAATCCGCCGTCAGCGTCACCTTGCGGGCAAACAGGCCAGACTGGGTGCCCAGCTGATTGGGGTCCTCCACCAGCCAGTCCGCCAGACGGCTGGCCGTGTTCTCCAGCTCGGTGCTATAAGTAAGGCCCGTATCAATCTTTTTCATCAGGGCCGTGGCCTGCTCCGTATCCTCGTGCACCGTACCGGCCAGCACGCCGCTGCACCCGGCCAGCACAGCCAGTGCCAGAACTGCCGCCGCAAGCGCGGCCAGCGCTTTTTTTGCGTATTTCATGTGGTGTACTCCCCTTTCAATGCTTTTTCTCCATGATACCTTTTTTCACATTGGATTACAAGCAGAAAAAAGCTGCTCATGGACAGCGTCCTCGCCCTCTCCGTCACCTGCGGTGCCACCTTGTTCCCCTTCTGGCACTTCGTGCCACCTCCCCCGGCCGGGGGAGTCTGTCAAAGGGAGAGGCCTTGGCATAAAGATACACTTTGCGTGGACTGCCAAAGGTTCCCACTTTGAGGAAAGAGAGGGCGAGCCTGCTAAAAAGGACCGCTGCACCCAATCGTACAGCGGCCCTCTGATGCCAAATCTTTACTTTGCGTATTCCACGGCGCGGCTCTCGCGGATCACATTGACCTTGATCTGGCCGGGGTAATCCAGCGTGTCCTCGATTTTCTTGGCAATGGAGCGTGCCAGCAGGATCACCTGATCGTCGCTGATGACATCGGGCTTTACCATGATGCGCACTTCGCGGCCTGCCTGCACGGCAAAGGCCTGCTCCACGCCCTCAAAGCTGGAAGAGATCTCCTCCAGATTTTCCAGACGCTTGACATAGCTTTCCACATTCTCACGGCGGGCACCGGGGCGTGCGGCGCTGATGGCGTCGGCAGCCTGAATGATGAAGGCCAGCGGGGTCTTGGGCTCCACATCACCGTGATGTGCCTCGATGGCATGGATGATCTGGGTATTTTCCTTGTACTTGCGGCAGATATCCACACCGATCTGTACATGGCTGCCCTCGATCTCGTGGTCCAGTGCCTTGCCGATATCATGCAGCAGACCGGCACGGCGTGCCATGGTCACATTCACGCCCATCTCGCCTGCCAGCAGGCCGGCCAGCCAAGCCACTTCCATGCTGTGGGTCAGGGCGTTCTGGCCAAAGCTGGTGCGGTACTTGAGCCGGCCGATCAGCTTGATCAGGTCCGGGTGCAGGCCGTGGATGCCCAGCTCCATCACAGCGCGCTCGCCCTCGCGCTTCATCTGCAATTCCAGCTCGTGGCGGCACTTTTCCACCGTTTCCTCAATGCGGGCGGGGTGGATGCGGCCATCGCCGATCAGGCGTTCCAGCGTCATGCGGGCCACCTCGCGGCGGGTCTGGTCGAAGGAGGACAGGGTAATGGCCTCCGGGGTATCATCGATGATCAGGTCCACGCCGGTAGCCGTCTCCAGTGCACGGATATTGCGGCCCTCGCGGCCAATGATGCGGCCCTTCATCTCATCGCTGGGCAGCGGCACCACGCTCACGGTGGTCTCGCTGCAATGGTCGGCAGCGCAGCGGCTGACGGCCTGACCGATCAGGTTGCGGGCAATGTTGTCGCAGTTCTCCTTCAGGTCGGTCTCATAGGCGGCAACGCGCACAGCCTTTTCGTGGGTCAGCTCCTCGTCCACCTTGTGCAGCAGCACTTCGCGGGCGTCCTCCTGGCTCAGGCCGGCCAGCGTTTCCAGCCGCTCCATCTCCTTGGCACGCAGGGCGTCGATCTCCGCCAGACGCTCGTCGGCTTCGGCAGCGCGCTTTTTGAGCTCTTCTTCCTTTTTCTCCAGCGCCTCGGTCTTGCGGTCGAGGGCATTTTCCTTCTGGTCGATGCGGTTCTCCTGACGGCTGATCTCCGCACGGCGCTGCTTGATCTCCTTATCGGCTTCTGCCTTCTGGGCATCCACCTCAGCCTTCAGCTTGAAGGCCTCATCCTTTGCTTCCAGAACCGCTTCCTTGCGCTTCTGTTCTGCGGTCTTGATCGCCTCGTTCACCAAGCGGGTGGCTTCGGCTTCTGCGCTGCCGATCTGTGCTTCGGCGGTCTTTTTGCGGTTGTTGTAACCAACAAAATAGCCCGCACCAGCGCCGACAACAGCAACGATCAAGGCCACGATCACTCCAATCGCGGTCATCGCGTTTCACTCTCCTTTGTTAAAATTCATTGCTCTGAATCATAAGCAGGAGACGCTGTGCGGCAGGTGTAGGCTGCAAACGGTTTTATAAGCGAGCTTTCAATGCAAAAAGTGACAACAAAAGCATACGCGCGGCAAAAACGCACCACGCGGGCAGCTTGCGCTTTTTTATCTACGGTTCTATCTTATATCAAACAGGCGCATACGCCTGTAACGGAACTCGGGTCACGGGGAACGACCTGCATACAGCGTCTTTTATTCCATACTACTATTTATAGTACGAAACATTTGTCCGCTTGTCAAGGGGCAAAAGCCGCCCTGTGGTCTTATTTTATGCAAAAACCAAGGGCGGCATCCGCTCCAGACGCCGCCCTCCGGTCATTTTATTCCAGATACATCCTGCGCAGCCGCATCAGGCGCGCCGGGGTCAGACCGTATTCTGCTTCCAGATAGTTCTCGGCGCTGCCGTATTTTGCGCGGATGGTGTGCAGCACAAAGGGCGCCATTGCCGGGTCCACACCTGCCTTGCGGTAATACCGCATCCGGCAGGCAGGGTCCGCCGCGATCTCAGCGGCGTGTTCGGCCAGCACCGCATCGATCTCGGCCTTGCGGCAGAGGTTCGTGCGCTCATAATCCGCGCAGATGGTCTCGTCGGAGGCACCCAGCGCCAGCAGGATCAGCATGGCCGCAACGCCTGTGCGGTCCTTGCCCGCCGAGCAGTGGAACAGAACGGGCGTCTCGCCCGCTTCCAGCGCACGGAACAGCTCCTTAAAGGCCTTATTGCCGAACAGCATCCGCTCATACATGGCCTGCACAAAAGTGCTGCCGTCCGGGGCATTCTCGCGGTCCTGCATCAGGGCAGCAATGTCGTCCGGCGCAAAGGAGATCTCGTGCCCGTCCTCGGCGCACAGGCCGCAGATCTGCACCAGCCGTGCACCGTCCGGCACATAGTCCGGCTCCTTGCGGGCTTCCTCGGTGCTGCGCAGGTCTAAGATCAGGCGCAGGCCCAGTGCATCCAGCTTGGCGCGGTCGGCGTCGCCGGTGAGCTTGCAGGTGGGGATGCCGCGCCAGATCTGGCCCCACTTGATATGCTTGCCCTCGTCGGCTTCGTAACCGCCCAGCTCCCGGAAATTGGTGCCGCCTGCAAAATCCAGCGGCGTGCCGGGTTCCGGGTGGGCCGGTGCTGCCTTGGCAGCAGCACTGGAAAGCACCGGGAAGTTATAGAACGGCTTTGCAGGCCGGCCGCGGCGGGGCGGCAGGCTGGCCGTGCCGCCCAGCACTTCCATCAGGTAGCTGCGCAGCAGGTCGATATAGGCGGAACTGTAGTCCCGCCGCTGCACCAGCGAAACGCACAGCGGGGGCAGGTCCTCCAGCAGCACGTCGCGCACACGGTCCAGCTCCCGCCGGGCACCGGGCTCGTAGCGGGTCAGGCAGGTGCAAAGCTGCTCCTGCACAAGGTAGTACGCCTGATAAAAGCTGGGCCCGATCTCCGCATTGGGGGCAAAGCCTGCACGGGCACAGGCTGCCCACAGCGGGCTGAACAAGTCCTGCCGCAGGCTGGGCAGCAGCACCCGCTGACCCCGCAGCTCTGCCAGCGGGATGCTCTCCTTATCCCAGAACGCATGGCCGCGGGGCACCAGCAGGCAGGCGGGGTCTGCACGCAGGGTGGTGCGGGCCAGAACCGGCGCAGCACAACCCAAGTCGATCACAAGGCCGGCGTCCAGCTCGCCCTGCTCCACGCCGTCGGCCACGGCGTCGTTGTCCATCATGCGGAAGCGCATCTCCACATGGGGGTACTGCTGGCGGAATTTATCCAGCTGGGTCTCAAGGCCGGGCAGATAATCCGGCACCAGCGAGACACTGATGCCGATGCACACCGGCTGAGCCGACTGGATCTCGGCCCGCAGTGCCGCCTGCATCTGCTGGAACTGCTCCACCACCGGCGCTGCATGGCGCTGCAAGCTTATGCCGCGGTCGGTGAGGGTGAGCTTGTGGTGGGCGCTGAGGAACAGCGGCCCGCACAGCTCCGCTTCCAGCGCGGTGATGCTCTGCCGCAGCGCCTGCCGTGACAAAAACAGCCGCTGTGCCGCACGGCTGTAATTCATTTCATCGCACAATACCAAAAAGTAGTGCAGCTGGCGGATGTCCATGGTTTCCTCCCTGAGAAAAGTATCGTATAAAGAATACCGCCTTTTTACGCGATTGTAAAGCCGTTGGCAGCAAAAAACTGCGGCGCAGTACACACACCATGCCGCAGCCGAGAAGTATCTGCCTTATCCGGGCAGGCTCACCTGTTTCAATCGTCCCATTCTTCCCAAAAATCCATGTTCGGCCTGCCCAGATACTTGTACAGCGGTGCCATGCTGGTAGCCACAGCCCGCTT
>ERZ1026898.888-NODE-888-length-16029-cov-6.918743_pt1 | contig 16029 bp, 20 predicted proteins | sample MGYA00380178_ERZ1026898 | MGnify/ENA primary metagenome ERZ1026898 (study PRJEB33269, sample SAMEA4719814) | human gut metagenome | biome: human-associated habitat; feature: organic feature; material: feces | place: Cameroon | collected 2013-10 ... | reverse complement strand
AAACCGGTCCAGTGAATGTGTAAACAATCTTAGTTTAACCACCCCAAAAGTGTCATTCTCAGGGAAGGTCATTTCATCTCTTACGGCTTCTCCTTTTTTTGGAAAAGTGGAAGGAATCCTCATAATTCCTTTGGAAAAGTGGAAATTTGTGCATAAATTGCGTTGGAAAAAAGATGTGGTATGCTTAATAGAAAGATAGACAGCTATTTAAAAGATTATTACCAAAAATCTTCTAATGCATTGCTGATAACGGGTGCACGTCAAGTCGGAAAGACATATTCCATCCGCGAGTTCGGCAAGACTTTCAAGAGTTTTATCGAGATCAACTTCATCGAGAATCCCGATGCCGTTGGATTGTTCAAGGATGCTAAGGGAAGCGCCGACATACTGATGCGTTTGTCGACCATCACGAATGTGCCAATGATAAAAGGGGACACGCTGATATTCTTTGACGAGGTTCAGGAATGTCCGGATATTGTGACCGCCATCAAGTTTCTGGTGGATGAAGGCTCATATCGCTATATCTTGAGTGGCTCTCTGCTCGGTGTGGAATTGAAAGATGTCCGTTCAGTTCCTGTCGGCTATATGGGCGTGAAGGAGATGTTTCCGTTGGATTTCGAAGAGTTCATTACTTGTGTGGGAATCAATGAAAATGTTATTTCCACGCTAAAAGATGCCTGGACGAAAAGGATTCCGGTCGATGGATTCATCCATAACAAGATGATGGAGCTGTTCCGACTCTACCTGATTGTAGGGGGTATGCCGGCAGCGGTCAGCAAGTATCTTGAAAGTAATAACTTGCGGGATGTGTTGGCGGTACAGCATGAGATTATTCAACTTTATAAGAAGGATATAGCCAAGTACGATCCGGATAATAAATTGTATATCGAGGAGATATTCAACCTGATTCCGCCGGAACTCAATGCCAAGAACAAGCGTTTTATTCTCAAGCGCCTCAACGAGAATGCTAAGTATGAACGCTATGAGAACAGCTTCCTCTGGCTGAAGCATGCTGGTGTTGCCATACCAGTGTATAGTGTAGAGGAGCCCAAGGTCCCTCTGCTGCTGTCTCGCGCCCGCAACCTTCTCAAGCTCTTCCTCAGCGACATTGGTCTACTGGCAGCCCAATATGCCAACGGCATCCAGATGCGGATTATCAAGGGCGATAAGGACATCAACTTCGGTTCTATCTATGAGAATGTTGTGGCGCAGGAACTTGTCGCACACGGTCTGGAGCCCTATTACTACAACAGCAAGAAGAGGGGAGAGCTGGACTTCGTCATAGAGCAGGGGGGCAGGATTCTTCCCATCGAGGTCAAGTCCGGGAAGGATTATACTTACCATCGTGCCCTCTCCAACATTATGGATTGCGATGAGTATGATATCCAGGAAGCACTGGTGTTGAACAATGACAATCTATCAGTTGGTGGTCGAATAACTTATGTGCCGGTCTATATGGTGATGTTCTTGGATAAAGGTGCGGTGGCACCGATAGAATACAAAGTTGATCTAGGTGGTTTATCGAATGGGGGTGTCTAACGGGGTGTTCATTTTCAACGGAAAACAACCCCGTTGAATAATAACAATAATTCGTTAATTTTTTCAGGTCCTAAGCGGCCCTGTCAGTAAATAAAACCAGTTCTTTGAAAAGTTTGTCAATAACTTGTGGGGCCGGTTGCAGAGCTGAAGTAAATTTGCCACTTAGTCCTATCCTCTTCATCAGGATACCATACGGCGGCCTTAATGAAGCGCTTGAGCGACTTGGAATAAGTTTTCAGTCCGAACAGGCGGCTCAACCATCACCTGGAAGCCCATCGGTGCCTGGTGCGCTGCGCCGTGGCGCTCAGCGGCACTGAGCAGCGAGACGTAGTATTTCCGCTGGAGATACTGCATCATCCGGTCCAGGTACACTTCCTGCGGCACGGCTTTCCAAAGCCGGTATTCCTCGGGTACGACCACATAGAAGCCGCGGCAAGGGGAGAAGACCCGGCCTTTGGCCACGGCGCGGTGCAAGGACGTGGCGACGGTAGTGGCGGACATCGAGGGAAAAGCCTTCCGCACATCCTCTTTGGAGAATGTATATCGGCCGCGCGGGGCCAGTCCTTCTATCCAGTCTGCAATGCTCATGGTTGTACGTATTTGTTCTATTTACTTGCAAAGCAAGACAATTTTTGTATAATATCGCAAGTAAATGGGAGATTTTATTACTGAATGTTACCCGTTTTGTTCGGTTATTCCCCCAAGCAGAAATTAATTTCCGAAACCGAAAGCAGGCAATCTACAACCTTAAGAATTGTAACACTTATGGAGCGCGTAACACTGTACTATCGGGAGGGCAAACAAAAGGGTGTCGCCCGTCTCAGATTCCGGCTGGTGGATGGTTGGAAAATAACCTTGTACCACAAGACCGGATACCTGGCCAAAATCAAGGATCTGGAGAAGTATGAAAATGACGGCGAACTCAAGAAGCGAGTCGAGGTCTACAACAAAGAGCTGAACGGAGAAATCATCCGTCACATGTCCGCCATGCACAAAGGCCTACGAGAAGATGAAGGAGGAAGGCATGGACATGACCAGCGAAGTTTTCGAGCGAGAGATACAGGCAGCTCTTAATCCTATAGTAGAAGTACGCACCCAGCTGACTGAAACCCTGTGCGAACGATTCCTCCGCCATGAAAGGGAAGCCCTCCGAGATAGAGTCATCAGCGACAACCGCTATGTGGAAGCCGTCGGATTTGCCGGCAAGCTCCATCGATTCCACACAATCAAAGGGAAAAGCAAGATCACGGCCCTAGAATTCACAGTTGACTTGCTGCTGGAGTTCCGTCAGTTCGTGTTTGATGAATACCTTCATGTACCGAGATATAAATCATTGTACACCAAGGGCAAAATAGCACGCAAACCTACCCGCCGTTTATCCGATGCCTCCGCTGTTCAGGTCATGTCGATGTTCCGCGCCTTATTCAATGAGTTTGAAGCTAAAGACGAAATCACAAAGCCCCCGTTCCGTCGCCTCACTTCGGATCGTCGCAAGACTATCTTCCGCGTAATGTACGATGAGCCGATATTCCTCCGTCAGGAAGAATTCCAGAAAATCCTGGACACCGAAGTCCCTGAAGAACTGAGTTAGGTCAAAGACACCTTCATCCTGAATTGCTGCTTTGGATGCCGCATCGGAGACTTCCGCCGCCTGAGCATGGACAAGATCCGTGTCGCCGGAAGGAATACCCTATATCCATTACATCCCATCCAAAACAACCGGCTCCCAGACTACGAATGCCGAGATTAAGACCCCCATCATCCGCCTTGCCTACGACATCATAATGCGCACCAAGTTCAACCTCGGCATCTGGACGAAGCCATCTTCTCTGGCCACATACAACGACAAAGTCCGGGAGCTTATCAAGTTCTGCGGCATCGACCGCAAAGTCACCACCTACGATGTCGAGAAACACGACAACATCAACATCCCCCTTTACGAAGCCGCCTCGTCAAAGCTCGCGCGAAAAACCCATGTCGATATGATGAGTAAAGTCCAGGTCAACATCTACGCAGCCGGACTTCACCGGCAGGGGAGCGACGCCGTTCATCATTACTCCCGTATGGAAATGAAAGACCTCTTCGCCCTGATAAATGTGGCCTTCGGGTAGCCTCAGTACCCTGTGGACAAAGAGCTGAACATTCTTGACGATGAATCCGCAAGAAATCAGTAACTTTGTGCTCTATAATGAAAGCACTGGACAATCTTGAAAATTACGATATTCCTGCCGGATTCCGGTTTACAGCGGAGCAGGAAGTACAGTTTGCTTCCGACCTGAAAGAGATCGTGCATTCACTGATCCCCATCAGGGGAAGTAAGCTGCACACCCGTCGTTATTTCAACTCCCATCTCCGGTACACATCTAACGTCCAGGACTCACTCCCTAAGCCAAGCTTTCCTCCCAATCCTGACGAGACCGTAGAGCTATATGTTCCTCAGCCCGGTGAATACACTTGGAATAGCGACCTTCTGCAGCCCGCATTGCTTGACATCCTGAAGCCCGACCAGTGGAGCTTTGGATTCGTAATCAACTACATCAATGCTGACATTGCTTACCGTGAGAAAAAACGCTATTTCAAGGACAGCGGCATATCCGACGAATTAGTCAAGTTTGCCCTGACATTTGACATCGACGAGATCCGGGCGCAAGCAAAAGCGATTGAAGATCCGAGGGAGCGCGTCCTCTTCTTGAACACCAAGAATACCGACTTCAAAATCTACACAGGCCTCTCTGGCAACGAGCAGGAGTGGGCCTGGGAGGTCGTCGGATCACCATTGCAGGCCCTTTTGGAAGAAGCTGAGAAAGAGCTTAAGCTCGCCGAAAGCCAGCCGAAAAGCACCGTCAATGAACCTTCGAAACAGGGAAGGTCCAAAGTAGCATCACTCAAAGCCAAGAATCATATTAATTCCCAGAAGCACGTTCTCTACGATTTCTCCATCTGCTCACTTCCTCAGTTCGCCTTTATGCGGTTGGAGGTACACGGAGGATGCCTCACAGACCCTGAGGCCAACGATTTTGCATTCGAATCCACGATTAAGGACATGTTCCGTCACTATTACGATCCCGAGAACAACTACGCGAAGGAAAACGACGGCACGCCCAACTATCCCAGCTTCGTCCTCGGCCTTTTGGACATCTATAGCGTCAAAGTACAGCAGTTGTACCGGAACAATCCCAGGGCCGGACTCAAGCTGCTCTTCGAATGGATGCAGCATACTACCGCCATCATTGACGGAGTGTATCAATCTGCGGCCGCGGCTCATAACAAGCCCAAAACTGGCACCTCGGGGAGGAATCACGAGATCCATTCAATCGGAGTCTGGCCGCTGAAACTCTACCTCCTGGACAAACTCTATCAGTGCTTCCAGATTATGTACGGTGATCTCAAGCCGGTGCTCAGCGACACGCTGGCCCAAATTGTCCCGTACAACATGTGGGATGCTCTGTATGAAGCATTGAAGGCCCAATACACCAACCAATTCGGCCTCGAATTCGCCAAGAGGGCAGTGGTCAAGCCGACTGAAAACCGCCGCCGTTTCTCACAGGTCCTCGCCGAACAGGCACTGATATTCTGCCAGCAGATGAGCGTTGACACCAGCGGCAAAGAAGATGACAACATCTTCAAGAACTGCAATGGACCGATGACCAGCCTGCTCCATAACTATTTTGCCGATTACATCAAGCGCATACAGGCGGAATCAGAAGATGCGGTTGAGATTGACCAGGCCATCATCGCCTGGCTCCTTGCCCTGCAGGTCGAAGTCTATGATTGTTACGCATCCCGCCGCAACTCCATCAGTCGCCAGGTGGGAACGAACTTCCAGACCGAATACTCAATGATGCGCTTCTTCTTTGACATCTGCGAGAAGAACGTATTCGATATAGCCCTCGATTACTTCCAGGACAGCGAGACAATCCCGCTTGTCCCCGAAAAGAAGACAAAGGAGCCCGAACCCGCTGACGCTCAGTCCGACCAAACCGCCCCAGACGCAAAACCAGAGCCCGAACACCCCAAGATACAGCACACCCGCCGCATCAACTACAAGAAGCTCTACGACGTCTGGAACGAAAAAGCCTTCACCGCCACCACCCTCGAAGAATTCACCGCAGCAATCGACTACGCCGATTTCTCAAAGATGATGGAGCGGGCAGAGAACGCCGGCCAGCGAGCCGGATTCATCGGAGCCGTGAAATTCATCATCAAGCGTCTCAACCAGCACCTCGGCAGCAACTGGTACTACATCGCCTGCTGCAGCATAGGCGAGACCCCCGACGACCTGAACAAGCTCAATGACACCACCAAGCAGATCTCCAAAATCGACACAAAGATTCTATCTGGTTCCATCAAATAACCTGAGGCCTCAGGTCACCGCATATTGCCGCAGAACTTTCGGTTAACACCGCAGATTAACTCCCTGAATTACAACGAATTCCGGGAGTCAATTTTTTATCTGCGGGATTGTGCGGCAAAAATCCCTCATACGAACTTTGCAATGTGAATGAAACGTAACGCCTTATGCGATGGAGTTCACGCAGCCAGACAGACCGGGGGCCGAGAAAGGCTAGGCCCACCCGGTGCTGGAAACCAAATGATCAATTTAAATGACAAACAAAACAGACCGATTCAAATTGTTCTGAGCCAGGACGACCTCGAGGAGGCTATCCGGACCGTAGTGAGCGAACTGCTCTCCCAAAGGGAAATCGAAAGCGCCGACAGACGCATAACTCGCGCCGCTGCCCGCGAGCGCCTGCATGTGGATGACACCACACCCTGGCACTGGGACAAATCCGGTTACCTCCCGGCCATCCGCATCGGACGTTCGGTGTACTACCGCGAGATGGATGTCAAAAAGATTGAGGAGGGCATAGCATGAAACACGCAGCCGACCCTAATCCGATCGAAGCCATCAAAGGAGAGGTGAAAAAGGCTCTCAACGCACCGCGCAAGCTCGGCCGACTCCGTCTCCAGTCCGCCAACAAATGGATCGACGATGCTAAGGCACAGCCCGACCCCGAGCACTACTACCACGGCATGTTCGTCGAAGGCGAAATCTCCTTCGTCTTTTCCGCTCCGAACTCCGGAAAATCCCTCTTTCTGATGCAAGTGGCCGAGTCCATCGCCCGCACACAGAAAGTAGTAGTCATCGACTGCGAGCAGTCTAGCAAGCAATTCCAGAAGCACTACACCAACGACGATACCGGCAGCACGCACTACTTCCCGGCCAACCTATACCGCGCCGAAGTGGACTCCGAGCTGCTCGACACCGTTGACCAGGATCAGGCCATTCTGGAGAGCGTAGAACAGGCAGCCAAAGAAGGCTTCAAAGTGACCGTCATCGACAACATCTCGTTCATCTGCGTTGACACCGAGAAGGCCCAAACCTCCATCGAGTTTATGCGAAAGCTCATCAAACTCAAGAAACGCTACGGTCTTACCATCCTCGTTGTCGCCCATACGCCCAAACGAGATGTCAGCCGCCCGCTCACCCAGAACGACCTCTCTGGCTCCTCCAAACTGATGGCACTAATTGACGCCGCCACAGCCATTGGGACCTCCTCACAAGACCCAAGCTCCGCTACGCCAAGACCGTCAAGTTCCGCTCCGGCGAATACCCTTGCCCTGCAGATCACGTCGCCATCTACAAGCTGGAGAAAGTGGATAACTATACCCATCTCGTATTCCAGGACTACGGCAACGAGGCCGACCATCTCCGCGAGAAAAACTCCTTCACAGAGTTGGAGGATATGCAGGAATTCGTCAACCTCAAACACCAGGGCATGTCCCTCAAGGAGATTGCCGAAGAGACCGGTTTCTCCAAGACTACAATCCACCGCAAGCTCAAAAAAGCCGCCAATATGGGCCTTGTGCCCACTTCTACGGCCGATCCTGCCCCAGCAGCCGAGCCGTTCCGTTCCACCAAGGAGACGGACCAGGTGGAACGAGTGGAACGCGACCGCCGTTTATCGTTCAAAGATGAGGAGGACTAACTATGGAATACCGCTATCAGTTAGCACCTTACGCGGGCAAACAATCCCGCCTCGTCTGCCCCAACTGCGGCCGGCGTGAATTCTCTCCGTATATTGACACTGAGACCGGAGAGATCCTCGACGAGACTTGTGGCCGATGCAACCGTGAATCCAATTGCAGCTACCACCTGACCCCGAGTCAGTACTTCCAGCAGCATCCTGAGGCAAGGCCGAAAGATGAGGACTGGCGCACGGCACCCGACTGGCTAAGCAAGCGTCAAACAACGCAAAAGCCTATCCTTTCGAAGCCCAGACCCAGCGGCCCCATCTGCGAACTTCCACGCGAAACCGTCGAGCGGACAATCCGGATGGAACCGCCCAGCAACCTCGTCAAGTTTCTGGACACCATCCTCGACCCGCTCATCACGGAAGGGGTCGTTTTTCTCTACGGCCTCGGCGTCACAAAGACAGGGGAGACCATCTTCTACCAGAAAGACCGTCAGGGCCGTTACAGAGGCGGCAAGGTAATCCAGTACGACCCGCAGACCGGCCACCGCGTAAAGCACGCCGATTTCCCGGTCTATTGGATTCACCAGAGTTTCCAACGCAAAGGCCTCATCCCGCAGGACTGGAAGATGACCCAGTGCATCTTTGGCGAACATTTCCTGGATCAATACCCCGACCAGATCGTCTGCCTCGTAGAAGCCGAGAAAACGGCTGTAATTTGCGCCGGATTCATGCGGGAGTACACCGGGCTCGCCACAGGCGGTAAAACGCAGCTGAACGAGCGTCTGGACGTCCTGCGGGGCAGGGAAGTCATCGCTTTTCCTGACATCGACGCTACTGACGCCTGGACGGAATACTTCAACAGTCGCACCGACCTCAATGTCACCGTGTCGATGCTGCTGGAAGAAAACGCTACGGAGCAAGACCGGGAGGACCAGATTGACATAGCAGACCTGCTCATCCGCTGGTATGGCAACCATCCTGAAGCCGTTCCGCCCGTTCCAAGCGTTCCTTCCCAAGGTGGAACGGAACGACCGCCCAAGCAGTATGCCAACCCCGTTGTCAACGAGATTGCCCGCTTCTTCTCCCCCGAAGTGCTGCCCGAGGTCGCAGTACTGATAGAGGACTTCGACCTCGTCCCTGTATCAATTCAACGCATAAATCCTACAGAAAATGAAGATTCTGATAGATAATGGCCACGGGGTCGAGACCCCGGGCAAACGCTCGCCGGACGGACGTTTCCGCGAGTACAAGTACAACCGTGAGATAGCCCGCGCTGTGGTCGAACACCTCCAGCCACGTGGTTATGATGCCGAACTGCTCGTTCCCGAGGAAAATGACATCTCCCTCGAAGAACGAGTACGCCGGGCCAACAGGGTTACCTGCCAGATAGGTCATCCCGTCCAAGAGACCTTCCTGGTATCCATCCACGTCAATGTGGCTGGCAGCGGGCTGATGTGGCACAATGACACCGGCTGGTGTGCCTACACCTACTACAGACACACGCTGTCCGACAAGTTGGCCGATTGCCTCTATAAGGTTGCTCGCAAGCATCTGCCTGGGCACCGCATCCGCACGGATGATGCCGACGGAGATCCGGACTTCGAGGCTCCATTCTACATCCTCAAGCATACCTACTGCGCAGCTGTTCTCACCGAGAACGGATTCATGGATTCCGAGGTCTCTCTGGCCTTCCTGGAGTCAGATGAAGGGAAACGAGCCATCGTGGCGTTGCATGTAGATGGAATTGAGGAGTATGTGAAAAGCATCCAGTAATTAATACCACACGGCAACCCTATGCCCTTCGGACCGGTACGGGCATATCGCCCTATCCCTCCCACGCCTACGGCGCGGGCCCCTCCCGTCCACGAAGCCACGGGCGGCTACGCCGTCCGAAGGGCACAGGGTATGCCGATGCTATTTGTGATGGAGTTCTGCTTTCAAGACTGCTTCGCGTTCCTTTCTGGATCTCATCTCCAGCCGGTATTCCTCACGTGATTTCCGCCTGTCTTCCTTTGCTTGCTGAAGTATCGCTCCATTGCGGAGGATTTCAGCCTCAACGCGGGCGATAGTTTCGTCAAGGACGACTTTTTTCAGCTGGCATTCCCAGACGATGATGACAGCCCAGCCCTTGGCCTCCAACTGTCGCCACTCCTCCTGATCGCGCTCCTGGTTCCTGACGACCTTGGCCTTCCAGAATTCCGTGCTGGTTTTGGGCACGGTATAGTACTTGCAACCCTTGTGGCCGTGCCAGAAGCATCCGTGGATGAACACCACCGTCCGGTACTTGGGCAGCACGATGTCAGGTTTCCCCGGCAGCCGCTTCTCATTGACCCTGTAGCGAAACCCCAGACTCCACAGCGCACGGCGCAGCTTCAGCTCCGGTTTCGTAGAAGAGGAGTGAATCTGCGACATCGTATAGTCGCTGGACCGGTGTCACAGTGTCTGCCATACCAAGGGATGATTGCTTAAACTATATGCAAATTTAAACTTTCTTCACGTCTCTTTTACAATGACTTGTCAACTTTTGTTCAGATTGCTCCACAAAATGCCATAAAAAAAGATTAAATTTGTACCTTCATATTTCTCGCGGAAACATTGAAAGATAAAGTCTCATATTTACGGAAAAGGGATTCTCGACTCGCCAAGGTTATCGATACAGTTGGCGAGATTGACATTCGTGATCTTGATGACTCATTTGTCTTCCTTGTTCGTGAGATTGTAGGGCAGATGCTCTCGGCGAGCGTAAAGCGAGTTCTGTTATCCCGTCTTTACGAATTATGTCAGGGTAACATCACCCCGACATCAATTCTCATCTTGAGTATTGAAGACCTGAGGGGTATAGGTTTATCAAATAGTAAGGCTTCCTTCATCCTGAACCTTGCGCAGCTCGTCCAGGAAGGCAAGATAGACTTTTCTGCTCTGACGCATCTTCCTGACAGCGAGGTTATGAAGCAACTAATGTCAATCAAGGGCGTTGGAATCTGGACTTCAAAGATGTATTTGATGTTCTTCCTTAAGAGAGAGGATATTTTGCCTGTTGAAGATGTGGCTTTTCTTCAGGCGTTCAAATGGCTCTATGGCTATAAGAACCCGTCTTCACTTACGGTCGAACGTAGATGTAAGAAATGGAAGCCCTATTCTTCAATAGCCGCCCGTTATATGTATATTGCCCTGGATTCCGGCTTGACCAAGATTCCAGTATCAGAATTTTTATCCGAATAAACGATGGCTGAACCTAAGTTTACATTCATAGACCTTTTCGCCGGTATAGGTGGTATCCGACTTGGATTTGAGCATGTTGGTGGCAAGTGCGTCTTCTCTTCAGAATTTGATGAAGACGCATGCAAAACGTATGAAGCCAATTTTGGCGAACATCCGGCTGGCGACATCACAAAGATAGACGCTAAAGACATTCCTGATTTCGACATCCTGCTCGGCGGTTTCCCTTGCCAGGCATTCTCCATAATCGGGAAAAAGGAAGGTTTTGCAAACGAGACTTGTGGCACATTGTTCTTTGACATCGAACGTATTCTGAAAGAAAAAAGGCCGAGTGCCTTTATGCTGGAGAATGTTAGAAACCTTACGGCTCATGATGGGGGGAACACATTCCGTGTGATTCGCGAACACCTGGAAGCTCTTGGATATACTGTTTACGCGAAGGTTCTCAATGCCCTTGATTATGGCGTTCCCCAAAAGAGGGAAAGGATTATCATAGTAGGTTTTCGTGAGTTCACGATGTTCTCTTATCCCGATCCTGTACCTGTATCGAAGAGAAAGACCCTTGCCGACATACTTGAAAAGGATGTTGATAAGAAGTACTATGTGAAAGAAAGCATTCGTGACTCTAGACGCGCCCGACTGAAAGATCCTGACTATCCGAAACCGTACATCTCTCACGAGAATATGGCAGGGTCTATTACCCCTCATCCGTACTCTGCAGCATTGCGGGCAGGTGCCTCCGCCAACTATATTTTAATTAACGATGAGAGGAGGCCGACGGAGAGAGAGATGCTTCGTATTCAAGGCTTCCCGGATGACTTCAGGATTGTAGTTCCGTACGGTAAAATTCGCCATCAGTGCGGTAATTCTGTCGCTGTCCCTGTTATTAAGGCAGTGGCGGAACAAATGATGATAGCAATGAACATTGAATAGGAGATAGATATGGCAACTCTAACAGAAGCAAAAGCAGCCCTGGATAAAGTAATCCAGAAGTCTCGAGTCCACATGTACAAGCCTATACAAATTGCAGAGATTCTGTATCACCACCGGATGTATGGGGACATCGACTTAAACAACCTGGAAGATTATCGCAATCTTAGCAAGAGGTGGCGTGACATTATTTCTATACCGCTATTGGGCAGGAAATGCACCAGTAGCGCACGATTCCAGGACGACTTGTTTAATGAAAACGCTATGCCACCTCACCTGATTGCTGTTTTGGGGGAAGAAAACGTGAAGAAAAACGGAGTCGTCGAGGCATACATCTACAGTAGGTTCGCTAATAAACATAGTCAGCTTTCCGATGCTTTGGGTTATTGCGACAAAGCTACACGACAAGACTTTTCAGTCAAGACATTCATTGATTCTTTCTGGAATGAGCCCGGCTTGAAGCGCAGTTTGGACAAGATTTATGAAATTGTTGTCTATTCGCTGTTCTCAACGATAGTTGAAGCTTTGGATCTTAAAGTTGAGGTATCTGTAGCCCAAGACAGGTTCGATATCCTTGGCGAGTTTTCTGACTTTGCCAAAATGGTTATGAGCATCGACTTTTCTCACCCAACGCATATCCAAGGAGCCAAAGTATATCGTGTCGGAGTAACGAATGCTGCCGATAGGGGCTTGGACATGTATTCGAATTGGGGACCGGCCATTCAGATTAAGCATCTTAGCTTGGATGTTGAGCTTGCTCAAAACATTGTGTCAAGCGTTTCTAGCGATCGAGTTATTATTGTGTGTAAAGAAGCTGAGAAGGATGTGATAGTGTCTCTGTTAACCCAAATTGGTTGGCGTAGCCATATCCAAAGTATCGTTACGGAGAAACACTTGATCAATTGGTATGAGAAGGCACTAAGAGGCAAGTACGGAGAGTTGATGGGCGATACGCTTCTAACCACTCTTAGGTGTGAAATCGGAGAAGAGTTCCCTTCGATTGACGAAACTCCCGATGTCTTGGTAGCACGAAATTACGAATACGATACAGATCCGTATTGGATAGCAGATCCTGATTTGTTTGAAGAGGAATAGAAGTGTTTGTAATTAGTTTATTTGCGGCAGCCCATGAGGTTGCCGCAAATAGTAATGTGATTATCCTTCTTTTATTTCCCCGTCATAGCAGAGACATTGAACCAGGTTGTCCAGATTATCTACGACTTGGTCAAATAGTTTATACATCAGCTCCGGTTCCACCATTTCAGGAATATAGACGATGACGCGCTTGCCGGCGCCGGCCATCCATCCTGCTTCGGTATGGGCGCTGCGACCGCAAGGGAGAACGAGGACGCAGGTGTCGGCGGCTTTGAGTGCCTCCAGATCGGCCCCAAATTGGCGTTCGGCGAGTGGATGGTAATCCCTCCTCGTACTCCTTGAAGGTCCAATTAGGGGCGTTTTTGTCCACATCAGTCCAATGGAATCCGGTGCCTCCGTGGGGCGAGTTACGAAAGTCATAGACTGGTAGGCCTTCTTTCTTGAGACGCTTGACGACATCTTCGTAGTATGGGTTTCTCCAACTGGAGGCGACGTATATCATGGCTGAAAACTGGATTCATTATTTACATTGGCTAAGTTACGCAGAATTCTGTAAATTTGCATATTATGAAACTGGATGAAGCCATAGTCTACTTGCTGGCCAGCTCTGGCCACGGTATGAAGACCGAGCAGATTGCTCGGGAAATCAATGCCCGCGGCCTCTATGCCCGCTGGGATAAGGTACCGGTAACAGACAAGCAGGTCTATGCTGTGATAATGTCTCATCCCGATACCTTCGTCAAATCAGAGGGACGGATTCGACTGATGATTTGAACAGACAATTCAATCTAATAGCGAGTGGAACACTATCGCGAAATAAAACCGGTTCTGAACAAGTTGTCAAAATACAATGTCTTTGACAACTTGGATGTAATTAGCAATTACGTTAGGTCTATAATCTCCGGACAAGAAAGATCCACCATTAAGGATGTCGAGAATCCTGAGTATAATGCCATTGAACTGTACTTTGCCGATTTCCTAATCATCAATTCGATTCTATACTGCACTGAACTGCCTGGAGAGCTTTCACTAAGGAAGCAGAATGACCGGTACAAAATCTTCAAGCCTGTTGCCGAACTGAACTACAAGGTTCATAAGATGCAATCGGAAAAGGAGCCATTGATTTGGATTGTCTCATATTTGTTCAACCAGACCAATATGAATCTGCCAGGAAACGCTTTAGTGAGCATCTACAGGTATCTTTTCCTATATGACTCGGAGAGCATCAGGAATGTGGTCCAGAAAGAACTGAGCTGTTCTCTGGATTACTATTTCCGTGCTGCTTTATACGTTTATTGCTCATTCAGCAATGGTCATATTCATTACAAAGAGAAGGATCTGCTGAAGACTCAGTTTAGGAAGTCTGACTATATTCCGGCAATACGGAGGGTCTTGAGTGATATCAGTCTTGAATTGTCCGATTTAAGGCGGCTTTGTAAGGATTACTGTAGTTATGAGAGCGACAGAATCTTTAACTATTACAATGATGCCCCTCATGTTCGCTATCCATTGATTCGTTGCTTCGATGGTTACTGCTGTGTGGTTCCTGATTATATCATGGCGGCACTGCTGGATGGATTATACTATGCGCTGGAGATTCCCAATCATCCCGATATTCGTCAGGAGTTCGCCACGAACTTTGAGAATTATGTGGGGATGCTTCTGGAGACTGCTTTAGGCAACTCTGACATCAGTTTTTGCCGGGAGATAACCTATAAAGTTGGAAAGCAAGGAAGTCAGAAAACCTCTGATTGGATTCTCTGGGACAGCGATAGTATCTGCTTCCTGGATTGCAAACTGAAACGTATATCTATTGCGGGAAGGCGTGCTGTCGAGGTGGATGACAATCTTATTAAACAGATTATTTACAGTCAGCCATTCTCCACAAAAAACAAACATGATATAATAGAACCCTTGGAGGAAGGCTTGACGAAAGACCTTATCCTTCTGGGAATTGATTTGGGAAAGATTTATGCCTGCTACGAGGACTACAAGCAGGGTATTATCCCCGGACTGGAATACGATGCTGAAAAAAGACAATATGCTTGCCTCGTGACGCTGGAGGATGGTTATATCAATACGCCTGAGTATAAGAAGCGGATTGTCCAAATTGCGCAAAGCTACCGCGATTTTAAGATCGGCCGACACGAGATCATCAACGAGAAAGATGTCCTTCTTCTGTCGGTAAATCAGCTGGAAAGAAGCCTCGAAATGATGGACGATATGGGTGTCTCCAAATGCCTTGACAACTCCCCGATACTGAATTTGCAAGGACATCGAAAGATAATGGATAGCCTGATGGAACAATTCACCGAAAGGATTTATAGCCCTTTCATGGCCGACATTATCCACGACTGATTCGGCCGATGTCGATAGTTCGGGCTGATGTTGCCTCACTCATCCTCCCGGTACTTCCGCTTCTTGGTCCAGAAATCCCCGTTGCCATACCGCTGCGCCCGCTCAATCCAGGCCTCAATCTCCTGACGGCGGAAGAGAGCGGTCTGACCATACTTGTAGTGAGGGATGCCGTGGAAATAGAGCCAACTGCGGACGAGTTCTATCTTCGGGTTACCAGGAATCATCCGCCGCAGTTCGTAGATGTCAATCCAATCCTCCTGCGGGCCGAGGGTGCCGTTCAGGACCGGTTCCGTCTTGAGTGTAAGCCATTGGTCGATGACCTCCAGCTGCCGGACGATTTCGGCGAGAACCTCCGGAATCATGGCCACATTGATCTGCTCCATACCGGCGACCTCCTTCGACCGCCCAGGGGATGCGTGCCACGTAGCGCTGCGCTTCATCCATAATCTCAGTGTTGTCCTTCACGCGGGTGCGCAGAAGCCACTTGTCGATTTCCGATTTCTTGAACATCAGCATCTTGCCCTGCTTGTAGTGGGGGATGGTATTGTCATTGACCCAGCCATACACGGTCGATGGTTTCGGATGCGACGGCAGATACCGGCCCAGATCCTTGACGGTCATCAGTTCAGGCGTATCATCCGTAGGAATCGGAGCAACGTTCACCTTGTCCAGCTTCTGGTCGATGCTCTCCAGCAGTTCCGCAATCCGTCCCACCAGACCCGGAACCATTTCAAAAGTATATTCGTTCATATCCGGAAGGCTTTTCACAAAGGTCGGCGCTTTTACCGATATAATCAAAGCGGACCTATCATTTTCACTTTGCTTCCAATTCAAGGATAATGAGTATATTTGTAAATTCCTGTCTTTGACACTTTGATTTTGTAGAAACAAGGATAATTCAAGGCTCCAG
>ERZ1026898.887-NODE-887-length-16039-cov-4.494432_pt1 | contig 16039 bp, 27 predicted proteins | sample MGYA00380178_ERZ1026898 | MGnify/ENA primary metagenome ERZ1026898 (study PRJEB33269, sample SAMEA4719814) | human gut metagenome | biome: human-associated habitat; feature: organic feature; material: feces | place: Cameroon | collected 2013-10 ... | reverse complement strand
CTCCTTGGAAAACAGAGTCTTGAACACATACGGGACCTGGAACTGAGTACCAGTAGCAGTCCATTCGCCGCCTTCATCCTTACAATCGCCAGGAATATAGCCGTACAGCGCCTCGCACCGATCAGCTTCCATGTACTTTGCAATATAAACGGCATTGTTCACCAAGCACATGCGCTCGTAAGTAGCCTCATGCTCGAAGGTATAGCCGTATTGTTTTGCGAAATCCATACAGAAAGCGATGATTTCAGGCGTTGCATCCGGGATCTTGATAGAATCCGTCTTGATATGGGCCACCTTGAAACCACGCTGCTGGACTTCATCCTGCAAAGTACGCATAAATAAAGCCCCTCGAAGCGCCACAATGTTGTTGACGTTCTTGGGGTTCCGGAACGGATTATCAAACGATGCCGAAGTCAGACCGTAGACTGAGTTGATGGCGATTTTCAGCGCCTGTGCCAAAGCCTTTGCCTGCTGAGGATCATCCAGGTACTTTGCCAGTTTGCCGCCAAAAAGACCTTTCGCTTTCTCGTACTCACCATGTTTGACATAGATTCGTACATCCATCAGGTCGTTGAAGTGTTTGGTATACTCTCCAAAATAGTTCATGGCAACAGCCGAATGCGGGTGCAGCGAAGCCACGTCCAGCAGAGCGACATTCGTGTACATACCAGGTTCAGCATAGACATAGCCGCCCATGCCCAGATCCGTGCCACGGAACATGTTGTGGTACTTGCCATCCTCGCCTTTGACCCATTCGTAGCCCGGGAAAGCATTGATGATGTTGTGATCAGTCAAAATGTCAGGCTCGACTTCAACGATAGCATCAGATTTACCAGTAGCAAGATCCGTATAGACCAGCCGGGGGTGTTTTTCCTTGCCGAAGATGATCCGAGTTGTCAGACTGTTTGTTGTGTCGTTCACGGTCATCCCAGCAAGGTCTGCCAGAATCTCACGCGCCACAAAGTCTGCCTGGCGCTTCTTCGAGTAGAACAAGGTTTCGGTTGCAATCACGTCGTTATCGCAATATTCCGCAACCTTATCCCACAGGCTCTTTGGCACAGGCTGATCCCAAGGAAGTCCCAGTTCCTGGTGGTGAATGCCCAGCTCGATTTCAAACTTCTTCAGGCTCTGCTTTTTGGAGCTAAAGTCGTAAATATCAGTGTAGGACAGATTGTATGCTTCGCCAAAGAAGCCCGTATGCTCGTTGATGATTCGATTGGACAGCGCATAAATCTGCTCAACCGACATTCCGATCATGCGGGCCCAGAGAATATGGTTATCATACTTGCGGTTGTTGAAACCAATCAGCCGATACTTGGTCAGAGCTTCGATTTCTTGGGGCTCAGGGTTCACCATGCGATGCACCTGATCCTGCTTGGCAAACTTCCAGTTCACCAGCAATAGATTCGGGAACACTTCCACGTCGAAGAAAATAATCGGATTCTCCTCTCCAGTAGGAACGGAAGTCTCCAGATCGTCCTTCGATTTGAAGTGCATCTTAGATACAACTTTCAAGCAATTGTCTGCCTGATGGCTGCTGCTTGCGGCAAATCCCAAAATCGCATTTCGCATATCATCCACGTTATAGACGACATTGCCTTCATAGGCCTCGTCCATAATGTGTGCGATAAAGTCAATGCTCGGCTTTGTATAGGGGCTGATTTCTTTAGCAAGGGCTTTCTTGATGAGGACACGCAGATGCCGCTCATCCTGAATCTGCTTCGTATTGACCATGTTTGCTTCCCCTTTCAGTGGCAGGCCGCTGCTGATAGACGCAACCGGAATATCATTGCACTTCGATAGTTTTCGCCTTAGAGAGGATTTACCTGTAAACACCTTGACTTCGATGTTTTCATCATAAATCCTGCTCAGCTTAGTTGCGTCGCCGGTGTAAATATAATGCAGGTGGATGCCCGCACCAGATTTACTCAGCTCTGCATAGGTTTTCGGCCATTTGGAAGCTGCTTCGATATTTCGCTCAAAGCTTTTCTTACCATCCGGGCCAGGAATATCAAAATCAATGACAATATGATTCTCCGGGACTTTCACATAGTGCAATCTCGAAGTGTCCAGCTGCGCCAATTTCGACTTTGCATTCTCCCATTTTCGCATAGGAGTGCCGTCATCAGTGGCGTACTGTGCAGGGCAATCCTTGCAAATATCATCGAAGAGAGAATGTTGCTCTTTGAACTCGATCCATGATGTTTCCGGCTCGGTAGTGGGTTCTTCTGCTTTCACCGGCTCATCAAGGAACTCTTTGAATTTGTCTGCTCGGAAGCCACTGTAATAGCTCCGAACTCGTTCACCATTGACTGTCTCCGCGCGTTCCTTATACTCATCGAAGTAGTTCATCAGCTCCTCACGGAATGCACGTCTGGAATATGGGTACGCCACCTTCGCCTCTTCGTTGTAGGTGTTGTACATAGCCCAGGCTCGCTTCAGAGAAACTCCGTCCTCCTTCTTGAATATATAAAAAGCGTCTAACATAAAGTTATAGAAATCATTCGATGCGCCAAGCATACGCGTCGGAACATAATCATCATAGAGATGTTTGTTCTTTTCATACACTTCCTTGCAGTGCCAAGCGATGCCACCCAGCTCAAAGTCTACCTTCGCTACAAGGTCACGATACTTTTTCGCTGGAATCTTTTCGCCAGTAGGTTCTACATCGATCAATCGACGAATCAAACCAGACTTTGCATCGGTAATCTTCACTGGCTTGTTGGTGCCGAGGAACATGAAACACTTGAACTGGCTGGAATACTGGCTTCGGAACTTCTCGTTGACTAGCATCGTCTCGTGAGATACCAGCGAGTTCAAGCGTGTGTTATCCTCGATGCGGGAAAGGTCGCCATCATGCTGAATCGCAATCAGAGGGTTCGATTTGAACGCCTCCAACGCAAACGCATTTGATGACGACCCCAGCACCTTGGAATCAAACACCGACCAGTAACCCTCAAAGAGCTTCTGGACGATGTTCAGTACCGTTGATTTGCCACTTCCGGGAGGGCCATAGAGAACAAGGAACTTCTGGATTTTCCGAGAGTCCCCGTTTACGATGGCACCGATTGCCCATTCGATTTTTTGACGTTCTTCGGGAGAATATAAAGTGCTCATCAGTTCGTCATAAGCACTGATACTTCCCTCTTCCAGAAGATACGGGAGTTTCTTCGACGCATAGCTTTCCTTCTTCACAGGGGTATTTGCAAATATCAATGTGTCATCGAGAGTGTGGTAGTTATCCCGCATCTGACGCTGGCAATATTTGTGCCAGTTGTCGATCATGCCACTCTCCGCATCCCACATGTGCAGGACACGGTAGCTGTCATTGAATACCTGCTTATTTGCCTCTGCGTAAATATCAAGCTCGCGGTCGATCAGCTGGAGCGCATCCTGCTCGTCTGTACTCCAGAGCCCCCGCTTCTCCATCCAGATCGCATAGAAATCAGAACCCCGGATCATCAGGTCTTTCGACTTCTTGATGATGAACTTGGGATAAATTTCGATCGTGTTGCGTTTTCCCATCCGCGTCGCGATCATCAGGAAATCAATCATTGGAAACTGACTTCCTCCTTTCTATGCGGTCTTTTATACGTCTTTTTTCTTGGTGATGGTCGCTTTGCCATCGCAACAGACCTCAACATCCTCCTGCTGGGCGGTCATCTCCGCCAGAGTTGCTTCGACCTCACGAGCATGATCCTCAGCTTCCTTGCGCTTCTTGTCTGCCTCAGTCAGCATCTTGGAAGCGGTCAGGCCGAACCACAGCAGACCCGCAATGACAATGTTCTTGCGGATGCACTTGCCACGCAGTTTCTGAACGGTGTGATTTGCAACCTCCAGCGCTGCCTTGCTGTTGCTCAGGTCAATCAAAATATCAGTCAGTTCCATTTTTGATACCCCCAATTAAAACTCATTTTCGTTCAGGTAGGCCATCAGCTGGTACCAAATATCAATAGTACGCATGTCGATGGTCGGACGGGACAAAGTAAAGAGACCACCAGCACCGTTCGGCTGATAGTCTCTGTTCATAAACCTGGTCAGAATCGGCTCTGCTCGATCCTCGCTGAAGCGGGTATCGTCCATAGCCGCCAAGCCAAGGCTGACGACCATGTTCCAGAACCACTGACCCACACGGTTGCCCATAGAGCGATCTTCCATGATGTGCTCTTCGATGCGAATTGCCAGCGCAACCATCATCTCCAGCATGGAGCATGGTACACCCTGAAACACCGAATCGATCTTTACATACGGAATATTATTCTCGGTCGCAAAGCGGTAGCGCAGGTTGATGCCATCCGTAGCCCGACAAATATCCATCTCGCAAGACGGAATATAGTCCCGGTTAAAGAGATACATCAGCAGACTGTGAAAGCTGAGGTTCCGGGGCTCCCACTCACCGCAGACGATTTTGTAGAGCCAGTCATAATACTGCTCCGTTTCCTTCATAAATATCATTCATCCTCCTTGTAGATATCTGCCCAGTTCTCACGGACCTTGAGAATCTCATAGTCCTTGTGGTAATTGTTATTGCGGACATGAATAGTGTCAGGCGAAAACTCGCCGATTCTGTTCAGAGCTTCCGTACCGATAAGCTTCGAAATATCATCCTCGGCCACGGGCTGATCCTCGGTATCAAAGACCAGCTTTCCGTCCGCATAGTAGGTCAGAAAAGAAGTCTCATAGTCATCGTTCTCGCCAAACTGGTCCGGCTCGATGACCTCGATAGCATCATGCTCCACGATATCTTCGGGGTCAGATTCGGTGCGATACTTCCCCGCCAGCTGCTCAAAGCTCTTTTGAGTAGCCTTCTCCTCAATGGTTTTGTCCATATCAGCTTCCTTCTGCCGCAGGTTCTCGCGGTCAGCCTCGTATCTCTTCCCGTAATAGGCCTCGTACTTCTTCTGGAAGAAATAGTGCATCGTCAGCGCACCTGCACCGAAACCTGCCGTGAAGATTAAAATATCACGAATTGTCTTGTTCATTGTCTTCCCCTTTGATCGTCATCATGGTGAATGCCAAGCCGCCAAAGAAAAGGGAGACACTCATCAGAATACCTCCGACGACATGGCGTTTGCGTTTTGTATCGGTCAGATAGTCCAGAAACAGGAAAGTATTCTCCAAAGTTTCCATCGTTCCACCTCACTCAGAAAGAACCGCCAGACCAGAGACGAAACAGACTCCGGCCATGGCAGCAAACAGGTAAGACAGTCTCTTAACGAATCTGGTCATAGCGTATTCCTCCAAAATATCAGTCTCAGATTTTGTCGATGATCGGGCCGTCACAGTTGAAGCGCAGCATAACGGAGCGCTCGGCACCGTCGATGAAAGCATTCAGTGCATCGTTGCCCTTGACATAGTTGGTCACACCGAAGTCCACATGGTTCTGCTTGGTCGGATCATTCGGGTCATAGATCCAGCCAACGATCTGACCTTCCGGGGTCTTCATGGACACACCACCATGGGTACCCAGAGATGCCAGCACCTCATTCAGGAAGAGATGGCCCTGAGTACGCAGACGCTTATTGGCACTTTGCTCCATCAGGAACAGATAATTCCGATTCAGCATGTTGTCAGGCTGCCAGGTATCCACGGTCTCGTCAAAGATGGCCGTATAGGGGCTGGTATGCTGCATCGCAACATCCTTGTACTCCTTGATGGTCTCCTCTACCCCATTCTCATCGGCCTTTTTGCTTTCGATCTCGACAGCCTTGACGTTGTGCTCCAGCTCTTCCTGCACACGGCTGCCAAAGCGGTCAGTCACACGGCCCTTATACTCCTCGAACGCCTTGTCCAGAGCGATGTAAGCGGCAGTCAGACTTGCATTCCGCTTGGACATGATGTGGTGGGAACCAAACATGCAGCCGAGGGATGCTGCACCCAGCGTCACCGCAGGCGCATACACCTTTGCCAGCTTCAGGCCAGTCTGCACATAGGTCGTGGTGATGTCATTCTTGTAGTCCTTCTCAGTGTAGGTCTCGCCCTCACTCAGCTGGATCTCACCGCTTTCGATTTGCTTCTTGGTCGTGTGGATACTCTCAACAGCGGCATTATGCTCGGCCAGAATATCCTGTGCCTTGATAGTTGCCTTGCAGGCCAGAACGGTGGCAGCTACACCACCAATGGCAGCGCCCACGATCATAATAGTCGGGCTTGCCTTCTTCAGCTTGTAACCGCACTTCGATGCAGTACGGGTCACTTTTTCCATGATTTCGGTTTTGTCGATTTTTTTCAGGAACTTCATAAAATATCAATCCTTTCTTATTTGTCAGCGCAGAGGTACGGGCCGAGGCAGTATCAAACGGTAGCCGCCCGGGATACCCTTAATGTACGCACCATCAAGGTTGTACCAGCCATAATTGTAATCGGTGCTCTCGTTTGAAACGCCCATCAGGTCCCATAGATCACCCACAGAAACCTGCCCATACTGACGAATCGCATCGTACATCTGATGAAGTGTGTCGTCCGCATCACCCCGGCACTCGAAGTCAAGGTTCTGCAAACTGCGCCCAACGGCACGGTTAGGGCTTCCCTGTCGGCCAGCGGAACCGCCCTGATAGTAGGTGTCGTAACTGTTCCGCTGGGTGCGGGAGCCAGAATAATTGCTCGAAGATCCACGGGAACGATCTTCGCCGAACAGCGCAATGCTAATGGCTGAGTTGAAAATGCTCCACAGGCCATTCTTCAGCATAGGCAGAAGATAGTCCACCACAATGCGGTCTTTCACGGTCTTCAAATCCTCGGCAAGGAACTCGTTGGCGATCTTCTGAATATCATTCTGCTCTTTCAGTGTCACTTTGCCTTTAACGACCTTCTGAAATTTCTTCTGAGGTTCTGCGGCAGGCTGCTGGCCAATGCTGCTCTTCGGCATATTTACTTGTGCCATGATGTCATCCTTTCAAAACGAAAAAGTAAGAGCCGCAGATTTCTCCACGGCTCTCGCCTTATTTAACATTAGTCCTCTTCAGAAGTTTCCTCAATGTTCTCTTCAGGAACAGGCTCCTTGTCAGTTACGACTTCCTCGACCGTCCAGGGAGCACGCAGGTGGATCTTCTTCTTGGTCTTCGGCTTCTCCTCGTCTTCGTTCTGCTTCTTGGCCTTGTGCTTCCGGTACAGTCCGTATCCAACGGCTGCAACCAGACCCACAGCACCAACAGCGAGTCCGAAGCCCGAGCCTTTGCTCGAAGTTTCCTCGTTATCGATCACCTGAACGTTCTCCTCAGGAACGACTTCAACAGAAGTTTCGTTCTCCATAACAGTAGTCTCGTTCATGTTATTCATTTCGTCCATTTTTGTTACCTCTTTCTTTAATAAAGTTTATAATGTTGGAGTGTTACCTCCATAAAGGGAGCTGAATTTTTCGCGCCGAGCAAATATCAATAGCCGCCCAGCCACTTCGGAGGAGTATGGTACTCCAGGGTTAGGCAGGGCATTCCTTCGTCATCCAGTCGGGAAGCATAGAAAATATCAATATTCAGGCCAGAATCCGTATCCCAGCCGAGCAGATCACCATTGCGGCAATGATCGATACCCAGATAGTCGAACAGATCATTCTCAGACACCCGGAAATCACTGAGCAGCTGCTTGTTGACTCCGTTGATGGCCTTTTCGATCATAGCCTTGGTCGTCCAGAAGTAGTTTCCGGTCAGACTCTCCCAGCACTTTACTTGCTGATCGTAGGTGAGATCTGCGGTGTTGATATTCTTAGCAGCCGGGATTTTCTCGGGTTCCGGATGTTGGGCCATTTTTTCTAGAGCAATCGTCTCCCGAATCTCCTGCTCCTTGTCCTTGCCGATAGTTTCCACAACCTTGTCCTGATAGGTCTTGAGTGCACTCTCGGAAAGCGTACATGCCGCCGCCAGAGCAGCATTCCGGCGCTCATCCACATGGACCGCACCAATGACGCAGCCAGCGGACAGCACCATACTCAAAGCCGTAGGAACGTACACAGGAGCTGCTGTCTTAACAATGGTTTTAACATCCAGCTTCTCAACGTTCAGTTCCTTCTTTTTCTCGTCCAGCAGGATCATGGCCTTGGGCGTAGCGGTCACAGCGAAATATACCGCCGTAATACTGCCCGTGATGGCCAGACCGCCCAGAATTTTGGATGCGTTCTTGCTTGCGCTCCTGCGCACTGCTTTTGCGAATGTTTTCAGGTTCATAGTTTCTACCTCCAAAAATATAAAAAGAAAGAGCCTACGATTTCTCGTAAGCTCTCGCCTTCTCAGATGTGTCCATTCCGTTCCAATCTCTTGAAGCGGATATCCATTTCGCTCTGACTTTGTGCTTCCGTATTGATCCTGTCAGCAATGTATTCGCCTAACCGAATCGGCTGCATCAGTAAATATGTCACAAGAGCAGATGCTCCCATAATCATATTAAATGCAACAGCCTTCATCAGGTTCCACATTCTGCGGTCCAAATTTGCATAATAATCAAAGTCATACATAAATATCAATCTCCTTTGTTTGTCAGTTTGGATTTTTCTTCCATAAGGGAGACTGTATTTTTCGCGTTTACTGGTTCTTTTCTGCAAGCTGGCGCTGAACTTCTTCTCTCACCATGTCCTGCATTTCCTCTTCGTTCCGCTGTTCTTCAATCAGGTCGTGACCAAATCCCAGAATTGCACTTGCAGCCATCAGAGCGACAGAGGCCACTTTCCACCAATTGATCTTTTTCATTTTTTGTTCTCCTTTTTATCACAGTAATCGGCATTAGGATCATAGTCGATATAGTTTTCGATAGGCGGCTGGAATGCGTCTACATAGTAAACCTCGAGGCCATCGTCAGTCGTTTGCTTGTAATACTGGAAATCGATCCAATAATACTCCCATTCGTTCGCCAGATAGTCCGCAGACCAACCAGTTGTATCGCCTTCTGGCAGATAATCTAGCCCAAGGTAATTGTACAGATTGTTCATCGAAACTTCACCATCCAGTGCAAAGTCTCGGTTCATGTGATAGAAAGCATCCGTCAACTCCACTTCGGTTGCGTGGAAATATCTTTTGGAAATCGGTTCATAGCAGAGAAGTTTTTCTTCACCCATCTTTTCACGAACTTCAGGAAGCTTTTCTTCCTTGATCTGCTCTTGAAGTTCCGCTTCTTTTTCCAGGCCAATGCTCTCGATCACTTTCTGTCGGTAGGTCTGATAAGTCTTTCCCAGTGCCATATACGCCGCGGTCAGGCTTGCGATCTGTTTTTTGTTCAGTGCATTGGAGCCCAGAATACAGGCAATTGTACCACCGCCCAGAATTACCGCAGGAACGTATACTTTCCAGCAATCCAGCACCTTCTGCTTTGTGGTATAGCAGGACTTATCGCAGTTTTCGTAGTCAACTGGGCGCATGTTCATCTCGATGATTTTCTGGGCCTTCGTGGTTGCTCGCCCCGTCTCGATTGCCGTTGCTACCACACCAACAGATGCAGCCACTGCCAGAATCGTTCCACCATGTTTCTTCAGAAATTGGGCGCATGTTTTAGCCAGTTTCATTGTTCAACCTCCAAATCATAAAAGCAGAAGTTTATTTCTTCAGGAATCGGCCAATAGTCATCATCGCCTTCCGCTTCCGGGATATAGCTGTCGCCCTCTATGGTAAAATCGCCATTTTTGAGCTTATTCATCATAATAACCGTTCCGTCATTGCTTTCTTGCACCAATCGCAGTTCTTCTTCGGTCAGGTCCATTTTCACTCCAAGACGCATCCATACAGATTTCTTTGTATCGTTCATAACGTTCGACCTCCATAAAAATAAGAGCCGCAGATTTCTCCACGGCTCTAGCTTTAATGATTAGTTCATATTAACGTTCCATGAAATCTTTATCCACTAAATCATACTCCACATCATGGTCATTGGAATTGCCAATAAATATCGAAAACGCCTTATCAAGGCCTGGAAAGTCACATACTGCAATTTCATTATTGATGAATGCAGGTGAACCAACCAACGCCTCGCACATGCGATCACGAAATTTAGCCATTTCCTCAGGATTTTTGCATTTGATGTTTAGAACGATCATAGTTCATACCTCCAAAATATAATTCCGAGACCAATCATCTCATAAAGGAGCCTGTTATTTTTGCGTCACTCAATATCTTTTCCAGCAAGCCAAGCAAAGCATTCTTTCTTTGTATTGAACTCTTCGGTCCAAGCTTCATGCGTATGATTATCGATTCCGACATAACCGCCATCTTCATATAACCAAAATTTTCCTCTCGGAGATTTAGTTGGATCAGCAATGATCACTGATGCTTCGGTTTTGCTGACTTCGATATAAGGACTTTCTGCAATATGCGATTTCTCTTCAGTGTGATCAGGGCTCTTCAAAATATGCCCTGCGACCAGTCCAATAACAAAAGCTCCAATAAATTTGCATACGCTCTTCATAGTTCAACCTCCACTTAAATCACGTCAGCCTTCTTGAGAATCGCCATCAGTTGCGGCTTAGTAACCTCGGCATCAAGCTCCAGATGCACCTTTACTTTCTGTTCCTTATCTGACCAGTTGGCCTGTGCATCCTTCAGTTCCACATTCACGCCCGGGAATTGCTTCTTTAGGGCCTTGTTAATGACCTCCGAAATGATACGGCGCATAAAACTAGACCGGATCAGCATAATGTCCTCCATATTTTAGCCCTCCAGTGTATCATAGTATTCCTGAGTTGGTTTATTCAGCTCGTACTCCTGAATATAAATCAATTCATCGGAACCATTTTCCTCAAGCGTTTCTTCAAGTTTATTTCGATGCTTTTCCGCTAATTTTCTGTCATTAAAAATTCCATAAATATAGGTGGTACATTCATCTTCTCCTAAACTACGATCTTCGCCAACGACCATATAAAGCTGCATACTGTTCAACCTCCAAAATATCATTTTCAAAAAAGATAAGAGGGCATGATCTTTCAGATTTTCTCGTCCATGCTACGATACGAATTGTATCTATCAAGCCTCTCTGCCTTGTTCTTGTACTCTGCCAGCGTTCCGTAGAGTTCGATTGCCTTCAAGATTGCAATATACAATCCAAGGCCACCAAGTCCCCACATGAAGCTGTCGCCCCAAGTAATAGGTTTGTTCATAAAATTCTTAATAGCTTTCATCATAGTAATTTCTCCTTTCAATGTAAGCCCTCTTACCTCCATAAAGCGAGATGTATTTTTCGCGCCGAAAAGAAAGAGCCCATGCTTTCGCATAAGCTCCTCTTGAGATAAAGGCCGGTCAATTCGTTGTATACCGGTCTATCGTCAAATATCAGTCTTTCGACGGCCGGAATGCCCGACACAACAGCCATACAATAACAGTTACAATTGCCATTGCAATAGCGGTCATAATCATCTGCCCAACCGTAATCGAAGTGTTCCAAATTTTCTTAAAAATAGATTCGCTCATATTACATTCTCCTTTACATGGGCCTTTATCCCATAAAGTAAGGAGAATTTTTCGCGTCAAGAATCTTTTGCAAGCCAAGCGAGGCAATCTTCTTTGCTGAAATGTCTCTCCATTTTGAACTTCCCTTCCGTATTATCAATGGAAAAATATTTGTCTTCATCCCGTATCCAGAATTTCGATTGAGGAGCATTAAGAGGGTCAGTATGCATCTCTTTTGCACTTTCCAGCGTAATCTCCGGAAAAATAGGATCTTTGAAGAGTTTCTTTCCACAGAACGGGCAGTATTTCAGCTTAGTCTCAAAGATAGTAAATTTATCCTTATTTTGATAGACACCATCAGTGCAGTCACTCGCGGACATTTTAACACGAAGTATGGACCCGAAACCGTCTCGCGCAAGAGTGATTCTTCCGTATGCACTAATTTTCTGATTTGCGGGAATATGAATTTCTCGTATGCTAATGATTTTATTCTTATCGCAGTATTCGCACATAATTATTTCTCCTTTATTAAATCAAACTCCTATCAAACACTGTCTCCCAGCGTTCTTTCCTGAGCGGCTTCATCCGCAGCGCCCACATGATTTGTCTGACAGTCACGGTTGGGTACTCACCCTTTGAATTTCTCTTCTTGGCATGACTGTCAAAATATTGTTTGAAGCCCTCATGCAGGTAGATTTTGTCCGTCAGCCAAGGGTCGATAGCGCTCCAATAGGTTGCTTTGGTTTTCTCGTTGAAGCGCTGCTGTATCACGCAAAGGCCTTTCCCCCGCTCCCGGTAAAGTGTACAGACACGGTAAATAGGGTGCTTGCAGCGATATACAGAACCGTAATAGCTTGTCCACTCCTTGGGTGGCACATCGTCATGGTATCTCATAAAAATAAAGAGAGCCCGCAGCTTTCGCCACGAACCCCCTTGGTTCCTCCTTTACTTTCTGTCTGTAAAGCCTCTCTTGATCTCGTGCAAACCATCTTTCATTGCTCCAGAAAGCGGCGCAACACCACCTGCTTCCAGGATCGACCAGTAAATCGTTGTACCGATCGTACCCAGGAATGTCAGACAACTCAGCCCAAACTTCATCTTCTCAAGCCGATGCGCCTTCTGTGACTTTTCCTGATCGTTGATGACCTCCTGGCCTTTTCGCCGTTCTTCATCTTCTTTCAGGCTCTGGTCGCTTTCCTGCGCTTCTCCCTTGAGCTGCATGTCGTAAAGCTTCAATGCTGCATTCGCTGCGTTCGTGTACTCTTCCGTACCCGGTTCCAAATCCTTCAGCTTCTCCAGCGATTGTTTTGCCGCCTCTTTCAACAATGCTTTGTTTTCATAGTTTTCCATTTTGATTTCTCCTTTATAATAGTAAAATTAGAGTTTCCTCCATTAAGCACCATGTTTTTCTCGCGTTTCCTGAGACAGGTCCAGCTTGTGGACACGGAGCATAATATACTTGTCGCCTTCAAAGTCGGTTACTTCCTCGTCCAGGCTCAGGCTCAGATAAGGCCAATCCGGATCGTCGGGGTTGCCGATCAGCAGTTCACCGACCTCATAGATGCCACGATAATGGAACCAGCGGTAGAGGGCCATTCCAAAGAGCAGCCCAAGAACGATAGCAACAAACAGGACGGCGTAATAGATGTACAGCATTTTGAATTTCTCCTTTTAATAATGTAGTAGATAAAACGGTCTTCTGCGTGATGAAAAAATAAAGAGCCTACGATTTCTCGTAAGCTCTCCATACCTTAGATGTCGTTGCGAATCAGGAACAAGTCATTACGACTGCAAGTTGCTCTCACAATTCCACCGGCCCGAATCAATGCGATTGCATTAACATAAGCTCCTCGTGCTGTCTGAGCGCTCTTATATTCGCCTGTATCTACATACATAACTTTCTGATTGCTCTCAATAAACACACGGATCTTATCCATTGCGTTCACATAGCCTCGGTCATAATTTGCCTTTACTCGTTTGCCCATAATTTCAATCTCCTTTATTCATATTCGGAAGACATCCTTCCATAAAGCACAAGGAAAATTTCGCGTTGAATCGTTATGGTCTATTCTAGAATAGAAAAAAGAAAGAGCCTACGATTTCTCGTAAGCTCTCCCACTCATTTGATGAATACAGTTATGATTTCTTTATCGTCGTCAAATCGTTTCATAAGTTCATTAAATTCTTCTTCACTGCAATGCGCATCAAATATGAATCTTACAGCACCAGTAAGCTCATTTTCAACATAGCTATCGCGTTCGATATATGCGCCCATTTGTTTAGCTTCTTCTTTGATTCGTTTTCCACAGCATGCTCTGCAATGAACTCTGAAATGCTTTTCAACGCTAATAAGTACCATTGTCAATCACCTCCATAAAGCACACTGATTTTTTCGCGTCATCCACGCTCAATACTCAGCGTCCAGAAGAACTTTCGATATTGCTCGTAATAACTCTCTCGGCAGCATGGGCAACCATGGATTCGCAGCACATCATAAGGAACACACTCTGTCGCTCCTTTTAACACATAAGGCGCTATTGCCGGAGAAATATCTTTCAGACAGTGCTCCACAAGGTCAATTCGCTTGCTGAAGAACGCCCGGGCGATGGCTGTCTGCTCTGTGGGGTTCGATTCACGGTTCCCCTTCACCGTATATGTCCGAAGTTCTTCTGGTTTGGCTTTCCAGGCATCTAACATGACCAGGGCATCTTTCCATTCAGGATACTGCAAGCAGAAGTGCTTGAGTTCATAGTACCGATGCTTTGAAATATAATACGGATTCTTTTCGGATAGTTCAACGTGTGCCATCTTTACCCCTCCACAAAAATCCAGTTTGCTCATAGAGCGCTTTTGGTGAGATGTAAAAATTGATACGTCCGAACTTAGAGTTCATTTCTTTTAAGTCGGTGATCTTTTTGCCGTCCCTGGTCGCTGTTCCAATGGGCAGCCACCCGGAAATGATTCCCGCTCGCACCCACGATGGGTCACGTCCGTATACTTTTGCGGCAACTCGCACAGGTACTGATCCTGTTGGAAAAATAAGGTCGTTCATAGAGCTTTCCTCCTAAAAATCTCTAAGGACATCTTACTACGTCCTCTATGCGCATTTTAGGGAAGAAAGCGGGGCAGTGCGTGATGCTTTTTATTTTTTCAATGATGAGCCATTGACAATCATCGTAGTATCGTTTAAGCTAGAATAGAATTCAGAGCCAAAAAGGAGGTATTTTTAGTGCTTATAACCTGTCCCGAGTGTGAATTGCAGGTTTCTGATAAAGCACTCACCTGCCCGCATTGTGGTTTTCCACTCAAGAAAAATCCTCAGCAGCATTCTAGAAAAACAAATAAACGCCGTAGATTGCCAAACGGATTCGGGCAAATAACTGAAATCAAAGACCAGAATCTCAGGTGTCCATTTCGTGTGATGGTCACCGTTGGAAAGACCCCTGAAGGAAAACCGATTCGCAAGCCGCTCATTCCCAAATCCTATTTTCCGACATATAACGACGCTTATACGGCACTGCTCGCATACAACAAACATCCATACGAACTTGTCGAACCAATGACAATGCAGCAGTTATTCGATAAGTGGTATGCAAGTAAAGTCGGGAAGGTGGACAAATCAACGCTTGCTCGATATCGTACAGCTTGGGCCTACTCTTCCATGATCTACGATAAGCCCGTTCAAGCTGTTACCATTGCTGATCTGCGAAATTGTATCGAGTATGGCACCATCACCCATTCAGGTGTCGCAAGGCACGCCCAGAACAATACTATTGATACGATCAAATCGACTTACAATCAGCTTTTCGATTATGCAGTCGCCTACGAAGTCATCGACAAAAATATCGCACGCCAATTTACGATTGATTCTGGTTATGTTCGCAAGCCGGGTGCTCACATGCCGTACACCGAGGAGGAGATGCAGATTCTCTGGGATAACGTCGGTAAGCATGAGCTCGTTGACATGATCCTGATTCAGTGCTACTCTGGCTGGCGGCCTGGTGAGATGTGTGACCTGCTCGTAAGTTCTGTAAATCTCCAGGATAGAATTATCACAGGCGGTAAAAAAACAAAAGCGGGGATAAACCGGACTGTACCGATTCATCCTCGCATTATGTCGCTTATAGAAGCCAGATATAACGATGCTCTCCAACATGGGAGCCCGTATTTGTTTAACCAGACAATCAGGGGAACTTATAAAAAGGTCTGCTATGCCCGCTTCCAAGCAGACATGCACAACCTTGTAGAAGAACTAGGGCTCAACCCTGAGCATAAAGGCCATGATGGACGGAAGCATTTTATCACAATGGCTAAGAAGTATGAGATGGACGAATATGCTCTAAAGTGGATCGTCGGTCATTACATCAACGACCTTACAGAGCGTATTTATACTGAACGTAGCATAGACTGGCTTATGAAAGAAATCTCAAAAATCCCATAAACAGCCTGGTTTGCCAATCCAATATAGTGGCAAAATGTAGATGTTACCCAATTTTATCTACATCCAGCCACGTTCATCTACACAATTTTCTCCGTATCTACGTCCAACTGCATCCTATTCTTAGATACTGATTGTGTTGCACACATCAATGAGCACGGGATCCAGCGTCTTAGTCATCTCAAGCGCCTCATCCACGGGGTAATCCACAAGGTGCTCACCCTTCATACCGACGATGCGG
>ERZ1026898.883-NODE-883-length-16065-cov-19.511118_pt1 | contig 16065 bp, 13 predicted proteins | sample MGYA00380178_ERZ1026898 | MGnify/ENA primary metagenome ERZ1026898 (study PRJEB33269, sample SAMEA4719814) | human gut metagenome | biome: human-associated habitat; feature: organic feature; material: feces | place: Cameroon | collected 2013-10 ... | reverse complement strand
ATGGCGGTGCCGTGCTGGTCGTCGTGGAACACGGGGATGTCCAGCTCCCGCTCCAGCGTCTCCTCGATCTCAAAGCACTCCGGGCTCTTGATATCCTCCAGATTGATGCCGCCAAAGGTGGGCGCAATGGCCTTGCAGGCCGCAATGACGCTGGCCGCGTCGTGGGCGTCGATGCAGATGGGGAAGGCGTCCACGCCGCCGAACTCCTTGAACAGCACCGCCTTGCCTTCCATCACGGGCAGGCCGGCTTCCGGGCCGATATCGCCAAGGCCCAGCACGGCGGTGCCGTTGGAGACGACCGCCACCATGTTGCCCTTGAAGGTGTACTTATACACGTCCTCGGGGTTTTCCTTGATCTTGCGGCAGGGCTCTGCCACGCCGGGGGTGTAGGCGGTGGACAGGTCATCGCGGGTGGCGACCTCCACCTTGCTTACGATGCCCACCTTGCCCTTGTGGGTCTCGTGCATTTCCAGAGCAGCTTTATTGTAATCCATTGCGTTGTCCTCCAATATCTTACCGTCCTCGCCCTCTCCGTCTTTGCTTCGCAAATCCACACTCCCCCTTTTGTCACCTGCGGTGACATCTTCCCCCGGAGCGGGGGAAGCCTTTCCTCAAAGGGAGAGGCTTTGGCAGTCCATGCAAAGTTTGCGGTTTTGCCAAGGGCTCCCCCTTTGGGGGAGCTGGCGCGAAAGCGCCTGAGAGGGCGCATTCTCACTCTTTTTATTGTATCAGAACCTCCCGCCCATTTCCACCGGTTTTGCCCATTTTTGCGCCCACAGGCAGGCAAAAGTGATACAAACCCGCCGCAGGATTTGTGGAATTTTTGCAAAAAACTTTCCTTTTGCCGTCAGAACGTATATAATGAGTGGGTATCTGTTCTGCTTTTACCGGCTCTGCTGCACAGCGGGCCGATTTTTATGGAGGTATTTCTTTTGAAAAACAACACCAAAAAGCTTGTGTGCATCCTGCTGGCCATTGCGGCAGCAGCGTGCGTCATTTTTGCCTGCTTCACGCTGGCCGGGCGCAAGCGGACCGGCAGCGCTTCCTCTGCTGCTGCATCTGTCTCCCAGTTTGGCACCGTGGCCGATTTTGACTACGAAAGTTTTGATTACAGCGACGGTCTGGACGAAAACGGCTATTGGAGCGGCATCCGGGCGCTGGACTATGTGACCCTGCCGGAGGACTACAGCGCCATGTCCTTGAAGGAAGCCGACCTTGCCCCCACCGAGGACGAGCTGCAACAGCAGGTGAGCAGCCTGCTGAACCAGTACACCACCACCCAGACCGTCACCGGCCGTGCCGCCCAGAGCGGGGATGTGGCCAACATCGATTACACCGGCACCGTGGACGGCGTGGCCTTTACCGGCGGCAGCGCCAGCGGCTACGACCTGACGCTGGGCAGCGGCACTTTCATTGACGGCTTTGAGGACCAGATCATCGGCCACACTGTGGGCGACACCTTTGATGTGAACGTCACCTTCCCGGATGGCTACGGCGACTCCACCGACGACGCAGGCAACACCATCACCCTCAGCGGCAAGGACGCCGTGTTCAGCGTGACACTGAACTCCCTCTCCAAGAGCGTCACGCCGGAGCTGACCGACGAATGGGTGGATGCAAACTTTGGCACCAGCGATGATCTGCACACCGTGGACGCCCTGCGCAGCTACTTCAACGATGCGCTGTACGCCAACAATTACGACAACGCCGTTGTGGATCATCTGATGTCGAGCTCCACCTTCAAGGAGCTGCCCACCGAGATCACCAGCTATTACATCCGCATGTTCCTGAACTACTACAACCAGTACGCTGTTTCCTACAGCATGGACCTGAACGCCTTTGCCCAGACACAGGGCTACAGCGATGCGGACGCCATGCTGGCGGCGTCCGATTCCTACTTTGAGCATCTGGCAAAGCAGGACCTGATCTTTCAGGCCGTGGCCGAAGCGCAGGGCCTTGCCCCCACGCAGGAAGAGCTGGACGACGCCAACAGCACCTATGCAGATACCTACGGTGAGAACCGTGCGCACCTGAACGCCTTGCAGTCCTGTGTGCTGGACTGGCTGGAAGAGAATGCCACTGTAGCGTAAAAACACAAGAACCATTTAGAATGCCCTCCGCTTCGCTCTGGGCATAAATAGCGGAAATACTATTTTTATTAGAGCAATACCGGACAGACTGCGGTCTGTCCGGTATTGCATTTTTCACAGAAGGGGCCGCATAGAAAAACAGCAGCATCTGAAAGTTCCGGCCCTTCCTGTGAAAAAGCAGCTCCGAAAAGCCCGCAGGCTTTTCGGAGCTGCAAATTAAAAATAAATTTTCCTCTGAATATGCCCAGAGCGGAGCGGAGGGCATTTCAAATCGTCAGGCTTTTTCTTTCTTCCCGCCGTTCAGTTTCCACAGCAGCCATGCATAGAAATAGTTCATCAGCAGGATGGCAATGCACCACAGCACCGATGCCTGCACGCTCTGTTCGTACACCTTCATAAAAGGGTACGGCCCGTCCACCACACGCTGGATGTTCAGCCACAGGATGGTGCCGCCGTACAGCACAGTGGGCGCCAGCGCCCATTTGACCGTGCTGCGGGGCAGGCGCGGCGTGCGCTCCAGCAGCACAAAGGAGAAGATGGCCGCCAGCGGGTTGAGCAGATGATGGTACAGCATAGAACTGGTGCACAGCATGATGTACCAGCCGTTGCCGTCCTCGTACATGGGCCCCAGCACGAACACCACCGTGAGAAAGGTCATGGTCAGGCAGCAGGTGGCGATATACTTGAGGGTGTGCAGCCAGCGCGGCAGCTCTTTGCCGGTAAAGATGCACACCAGCTGGCCCGCCGCCACCATGGCGCAGATGCAGGCCGAAAGGATGTTGGAATCCTCGGTGTAGAAAATGAACATCTGCTCTTTGCCCCAGTCCCAGCTCATGGGCAAGGCAATGGGCTCCGCCCAGACGATGAACAGGTTCAGCGCGATGGAGAGCAGGCGGCGAAGGGTATCGAGGAATTTTTTCATAAAAAGTTTTTCCGTGTTGTATTATTCCTGCAAAAATTTGAAAAAGGGCAGATCTCTCCTGCCCTTTTCCAGATTTTTCTTATTTTGCGGTGTTGATGAAGCTGCGGTTGTCCCACAGGTACTTGATGCCGGAAATGGCAGTCACGGCAGCCACCAGCCAGCACAGCACCATGGAAATGCTGATCACCAGGATCTGCCGCACACCCTGTTCCGTACCGGAAGCCGACATCGTAGCAAAAGACATGCCAAAGAAGTAGAAAATGATGCTCAGCATTTGCAGCACCGTCTTTACCTTGCCCCACATGTTGGCAGCGATCACCTTGCCGTCCTTGGCGCTGGCGGCCACCATGCGCAGGCCGGATACGGCAAACTCGCGGGCCAGAATGATGCACAGCACCACCGGGCTGCACACGCCGTCCCGCATCATGTAGATGAAGGCAACGGTGGTCAGCAGCTTGTCGGCCAGCGGGTCGGCAAACTTGCCAAAGTCCGTTACCATGTTCCATTTGCGGGCCAGATGGCCGTCCAGAAAATCGGTGAAGCTGGCAGCGGCAAAAATGATGCCCGCGATCAGGTAATACCCCGGCTGGAAGGTGCCGTCCGCAATGCCGCTCAGGCTGGTGAGGGACACAAAGATCATGAACACCGGCACCAGCAGGATGCGGGTCAGGGTAAGTTTATTGGGCAGATTCATAACGATTCATCCTCCAATTTGTTATTTTGCAACCGTACCATACAGATCGTAAAGGTCGCTGTCGTCCACCAGAACATCATAGAACTGGCCGGGATACAGCGGCTCCTCGCTGGAAACACACACATTGCCGTCCACCTCGGGGGCGTCGCCGGTGGTGCGGCACAGGTACAGGCCGCTCTCCTCGTCGATGCCGTCACAGAGCACATGCACGGTCTGGCCCACCTTTTCGGCCTGCTTCTGGGCCATGATGCCGGTCTGGATCTGCATCACCAGCTCCGCGCGCTTGTCCTTGACTTCCTGCTCGATCTGGCCGTCCATTTTGGCAGCAACGGTGTTCTCCTCGGCAGAGTAGGCAAAGCAGCCCAGACGGTCAAACTTTACTTCCTTGACAAAATTGCACAGATCCTCGAACTGCTCTTCCGTCTCACCGGGGAAGCCTGCGATCAGGGTAGTGCGCAGGGTAATGCCGGGGATCTCGCGGCGCAGCTTGCCGATCACCTCCAGCAGCTCGGCGCGGTTGGAGCGGCGGTTCATGTTCTTGAGGATGGTATCGTTGCAGTGCTGGATGGGCAGGTCGAGGTAGGGCACCACCTTTTCGTTGCGCTTCATGGCGGCAATAAATTCATCGGTGATGCGCTCCGGGTAGGCGTACATGATGCGGATCCATTCCAGCCCCGGCACCTTGTTCAGCTTGTCCAGCAGCTCACAGATGCTGCCGGGCTTGCCCCAGTCCTCGCCGTAGGCGGTGGGGTCCTGTGCGACCACGATCAGCTCTTTCACGCCCTCACCGGCCAGCCAGCGGGCCTCGGCCACGCAGTCGGCCATATCGCGGCTGTGCAGCGGGCCGCGGATGCCGGGGATGGCGCAGTAGTGGCAGCGGTTGTTGCAGCCCTCGGCGATCTTTAAGTACGCATAGTGGGCAGGCGTGCCGATGACACGCTTGCCGCCCAGCGGAAAGTCCTTTTTGGCACCGTAGCTTTCCAGATGATCCTCACCATGGAACAGGCGGGCCACGATGGTGTCGATGGCCTTGTTGGAGGCACAGCCCACCACAGCGTCCACCTCGGGGATTTCTTCCTCGATCTGGCTGCGATAACGCTCGGCCAGACAGCCGGTGACAATCACCTTCAAATTCGGGTTCTGCTGCTTGTAGGAGCAGGCTTCCAGAATGTTTTCAATGGCTTCGGTCTTGGCGCTCTCGATAAAGCCGCAGGTGTTCACAAGGATCACATCCGCTTCGGCCAGATCGGCCACGGTCTCGTGGCCGGCAGACAGCAGGATGTGCACCATCACATCCAGATCGACCTGATTTTTGGGGCAGCCAAGGGAGATACATGCAATTTTCATAGGGGGTAATACTCTCTTTCTCTTTTGAGGGGTGCTTTTGACGATGTTACGATTTTAAATTGTCTCCGCTTCGCTCTGGACGAGTTGTGGCCCCCAGCGGCTACTACGGCCCTTGAGCGGGCCTTGCATCCTGCTGGCCACGGCCCCAACAGCTCCTCCCTGCTTCGGCCGCAGGCCGCAGTCGTCGCCGTTGCAATATCAGCGGAATCATTATTTTTATATTTGCAAATCAGAAAAGCCTGCGGGCTTTTCTGATTTGCTTTTTCACAGGAAGGGGTCGCAGCGGCAAGCGGCATTTTGCTGCTGTCAGCCTGCGGCTGTCGCGCAGCAGGAAACTCCTTCCGTCATCGCTTACGCGATGCCACCTCCCTCAGTGAGGGAGGCTTTGGCATACCGGAAACGTTTTCCTCTTCGCCAGAGGCTCCCTCCTTGAGGGAGCTGTCGAGCGTATGCGAGACAGAAGGAGTTTTACTCCTCTTCCACTCTTCTTATCGCTTCTTTTATTACCGAATACGCAAAGCCGCGGCGCTGCAACGCGGCTACCACAAGGTCGCGCCGGCCAGCGGCCAACTTTTTCAGGTAGCGGCTTTGCACCAGCGCGGCAGCAGCTTCCAGCTCCGGGCTTTCGCCGTCCGCATCCGGGGCATAGACGCTCTCCAGCGCCTGCTCGATCTGCGCACCGGAAAGGCCTTTCTGCCGCAGATTCTGTGCAGCGGCGCGGCGGCTCTTGCGGGCGGCCAGCAAGCTGTGGGCCCGTGCTTCTGCATAGCGGTCGTCGTTCACGTAGTCCAGCTCTACCATCTCGGCCACGGCAGCGGCAGCAGCCTGCTGGGTATAGCCGTAGCACAGCCGCTCATACAGCTGGGCCGAGGACATCTCCTTTGCGGCCAGCACATCCAGTGCGCGGGTGCGGGCCTTGGCCGGGTCGGCACATTTTTCTTCTTCCGCCTTTGGGCGGCGGCGTTTATAAAAGGACATTTAGTCCTCCACCATGATATCCAGCTCGCTCTCGCTGCTGCGGGCAGGCGCCTTGACCACCGGTTCCTTTGCGTCCTTGGCATCCTTGGCGGGTTCTTCGGCTTTGGCACCCTTGCCGGCCGGACGGCGGGCAGAATACAGCTTATCCGCATTGGCGCGGATCTGGCCCTCGATGTCGCTGGCGATCTCGGGGTTATCCTTCAGGAACTGCTTTGCATTGTCGCGGCCCTGACCCAGACGGACATCGCCATAGTTGAACCATGCGCCGCTCTTCTGCACGATGCCCAGCTTCACGCCCACATCAATGAGCTCGCTCATCTTGGAGATGCCCTCGCCGAACATGATGTCGAACTCCGCCTCACGGAACGGAGGAGCCACCTTGTTCTTGACGATCTTGGCGCGGGTGTGGTTGCCGATGAACTGGCCGGAAGAGTCCTTCAGGCCCTCCACGCGGCGGATGTCGATGCGCACCGAGGAATAATACTTCAGGGCGCGGCCGCCGGTGGTCACTTCCGGATTGCCGTACATGACGCCCACTTTCTCGCGCAGCTGGTTGATGAAAACGCACACGGTATTGGTCTTGCCAATGACGCTCGTCAGCTTGCGCATGGCCTGACTCATCAGGCGGGCCTGCAAGCCCACATGGCTGTCGCCCATCTCGCCCTCGATCTCGGCGCGCGGCACCATGGCGGCCACCGAGTCCACCACGATGGCGTCGATGGCACCGGAACGTACCAGTGCTTCGCAGATCTCCATGGCCTGCTCGCCGGTGTCCGGCTGGCTGACCAGCAGATTATTGATATCCACGCCCAGCGCCTCGGCATAGGTGGGGTCCAGCGCGTGCTCTACGTCAATGAAAGCCACCTCGCCGCCCTGCTTCTGGGCTTCGGCCAGAATGTGCAGTGCCAGCGTGGTCTTACCGCTGGATTCCGGGCCGTACACCTCGATGATGCGGCCACGGGGCACACCGCCCACACCCAGTGCCAGATCCAGACCCAGACTGCCGGTGGAGATGGCATCCACCTGCATGGCGGCATTATCGCCCAGCTTCATCACGGCACCCTTGCCGAACTGCTTTTCGATCTGGGCCAGCGCGGTGGCCAGCGCGTCCTTTTTTGCTTCCGGCTCGGTCTTTTTTGTGACCGGCGCAACGGTGTTGTTGTTCTGATTTTTCGCCATAGCGTGCTGCTCCTTTTATTCCTGCTGCCCGCTTTGCGCGGGCGATCGTATACTTTCCAATATAGTATACCACAAAATCAAAATATTACAACGAGAAGTTGTTTCTATTTTTCAATTATTTTTGCGGTCTGCGGGCAATGATGCACCGGTCGTTGCCGCCAAAATCCCTGCGGCACTCAATGTCTGCCCAGCCGCCGGCTGCCAGCAGCCCGGTCACGGCCTGCCGCTGCTGCCAGCCGATCTCCAGCACCAGCGCCCCGCCGGGCCGCAGGGCCTTTTGGTAATGCTGCGCAAGGGCGCGGTAAAACACAAGGCCGTCCTGCCCTGCTTCCAGCGCCATGGCCGGTTCCTGCGCCACCTCCGGCTGCAAATGCCGCATCTCCTCGGCAGTAAGGTATGGCGGGTTGGACACAATAAGGTCAAGTTCTCCCTCCGGCAGGCTTTGCCAGTAGGTAAAGAGGTCGCCCTCCACCGGCTGCACTGCATACGCGGGCTTTGCCTTTGCGCGCAGGGCATTCAGCGCCGGGCCCCAGTCAAGGGCGGGGGCTTCTGCCTGCTCAAAGGCCGTGGGCTCCAGCAGGTTTTCGGTCTGCCCGTCCTGCCCTTTCAGGGCGCAGCGGCAGTTCTTTTCCAGATACACAAAGGCTTCCGGGCTTTTTTCCACACAACTCACCTGCGCCGCCGGGCAAAAGCGCTTGATGCCAAGGCCCAGACAGCCAGTGCCTGCGCACAGGTCCAGCACCTTGGGCGCGGCAATGCCGGCAAGCTGTTCGGCAGCGGCTTCCGCCACCACCTCGGTGTCCGCCCGGGGGCAGAGCACACCGGGGCCGACCGCCAGATCAAAATCCAAAAAGCTCCACGTACCGCACAGATATTGCAGCGGCTCACGGGCTTCCCGCCGGGCGCAGAGGGCTTCCAGCCTGCCGGCTTCCTCCGTGGTCAGCACACGGTCCGAAATGCGTGCGTCCCGCCCGGCTGCCGCACGGAACAGCTCCCGTGCGTCGTAATCCGCATCCGGGCAGCCTGCGGCGGCAAGCCGTGCTTCCACCCTGCGCACCGCTTCCCGCGGAGACAGACCTGCACTTACCATTTGCCGTCCTCCGGGTCCTCGGGCAGCACAGGGGTCACGGCGGCAATGGCCACCTCGATCATGCTGTCGTCCGGTTCAAACACGGTCAGGTGCTGCACCCAGATACCGGGCTGGCGGATGATGCGGGTGGCGATGTTATCCGACCGGCCGCACCACTTGAGCAGCTCGTAGCTGATGCCCATGACCAGCGGCAGAAGCAGCAGTTTAAACAGCACCCGCAGGCCGATGCTGCCCCAAGGCAGAACGCTGTACAAAAACACGCTGACGATGACCACCAGAATCAAAAAGCTGGTGCCGCAACGCGGGTGGAAGCGGGTGTACTTGCGCACATTCTCCACGGTGAGCGGGTCGCCGGCCTCGTAGCAGGCAATGGTCTTGTGCTCGGCACCGTGGTACTCGAACACGCGGTGGATCTCCTTCATTTTGGAGATGCCCACCATGTAAGTAAGGAAGATGGCAACTTTGAGCACCGCTTCCAGCACCACCTTGCCCCAGCGGCCCAGTGCCGCAAAATGGTTCACGCCGCCCACGATGAGGGTGGGCAGCACCGTAAACAGCAAAATTGCCAGCAGACCGCCCACCACGGCGGCACAGGCCAGCAGCGCGTCCTCGGCCTTTTTGCCCAAGTGGTCGCCCACCCATTTTTCAAAAGCGGTCTCCTCTTCCTCGGGGTCGTAGTCGTCGCCCATGCTCACCTGCGCAGAGTACATCATGTAGCGGTAGCCCACGATCAGGCTTTCGATCATGGAGATTGCACCGCGCACCAGCGGGATCTTGGTCCAGATGCCGTGGTTCTTTACCGGGTCGATCTTGGTCTCGATGGTGCCGTCGGGCTTGCGCACAGCGCAGCAGATCAGCTTTGGGCCGCGCATCATGATACCTTCCATCAGCGCCTGCCCGCCGACGCTGGTCTTGAAACGTTCCTTATTGGGTTGATTCATTGGGTTCTCCTATCGGATCTTATTTTCCTTTTATTTTAGCACAGAATTGTGAAAAAACTTCTCTTACACCTTGCGGTACAGCGGCAGGCCCAGCGTGACCACCGTGCCGCGGCCAAGGGTGCTCTTGATGTCCATGGTGCCATCCAGTGCGGTCATGATGGAATCCACCAGCGCAAGGCCGATGCCGCTGCCCCGCACCGAATTGCTGCCCTTGTAGAACTTGGTCTTGACGTTTTCAAGGTCCTCCGGCGGGATGCCGCGGCCCTGATCGATGATCTCCACAAAGGCCTTATATTCGCCCGCCCACAGCTTGACCGTGATGCGTCCGCCGGGAGCGGAATACTTGATGGCGTTGTCCATGATGTTGATGAACACCTGCCGCAGACGGTCCGGGTCGGCATAGACCGGGATCATCTCCTCCGGCTCGGCGTAGCTGAGCACAAGGCCCTCGCGCCGGATGCGCGCTTCACAGAACAGCACCGCATCGGTCAGCTCGGCCACAAGGTCCAGCGGACGGCAGTCCATGCGGATACGGCCATTTTGCAGGCGGCTGAAATCCAGCAGCTCTTCCACCATGTTGTAAAGGCGGCCGGTCTCGTTGTTGATGATCTCAAGGCCCTTGCGGTAATTCTCGTCCGCCGGGTCGTCCAGCGTGCGCAGCGTTTCCACCCAGCCACGGATGGAAGTAAGCGGGGTGCGCAGCTCGTGGGACACCGAGCTGATGAACTCGTTCTTCATCTTCTCGGTCTCTTCCAGCCCTTCGGCCATCTGGTTGATGGTGCCGCGCAGACGGTCCACCTCGTCGCGCTCGTCGCCCGTCACCGGCAGGCGCACATCCAGTTCGCCGCGCGCGATGCCGGCGGCGGTGCGTTCCACCTGCCCCAGCGGCACCACGATGCTGCGGATGAAGTACAGGCCGGACATCACCGTAAAAGCCAGAATGACCGCCACGATCACAAGGCTTGCAATGATGGCATTTTTGATCTGGGTCTCGATGAGGGTCAGGCTGGTGACAAGGCGCATGGCTGCCACGTCCTCGGCGGCGTAGGGCACCAGATAGCAGGCGGCCATGACAAGCTCGCCGGACTGGGTGCGGTACACCGCCACGCCAAGGCCGTCGGCGGCGTCCTGCGCCTGCACAAAGTCGGTATCCACCACGATGCCTTCGGCACTGGTGCCGCTGGAGGATGCAATGACCCCGCCGTAGCTGTCCAGCAGCATGAACTCGTATTTGTCCTTGTCGGCAAACTGCTCCACCATGCGGCGCAGCGCCATGCTGCGGGTAGAGGCGGTGCTTTGCACGGTATCGCCGGTGTACATTTTCAGCTGGCCGGACACCGAGGAGAACCGCCGGTACATGGTCTGCTGCACACTGTTATAATAGCCGCGGGTATAGCTGTACAGGAACATGGCTTCGGCCAGCAGCACCAGCAGCACGGTGATCAGCAGGTTGCCCCGCAGCCAACGGCGGGTAATGCCGCTTCGCATGGCGGTCTCCTCCTTTCTGACGTTTTAGAATTGTCTCCGCTTCGCTCTGACAATATCAGCGGAAAATTATTTTTTATAGTTGCAAATCAGAAAAGCCTGCGGGCTTTTCTGATTTGCTTTTTTCACGGGTAGGGGTCGTAACGGTTAACTGCATATGCTGCTGTCAGCCTGCGGCTGTCGCGCAGCGACTCTAAATCGGCGCAACACAAAAAATCCTTTAGCAAAGCGACTTGGATTTTTTGTATGGAGCCCAACTGCTTTGGGGTTACTAGGGGCGAGCAGCCCCTAGTTCGTGCCTCCCGCGCCTCGAAAGTAGCGGGTGCTTTTCTGGTTCTCTTTTGGCACGCAAAAGAGAACGCACCCGGCGGAGAAGCGTTTTGCAAAAGCTATAGAACTTACCCCACGCGAAAACGCTCTGCGCCGGAAGCATCATTCTTCCCACCTGTAGCCGTAGCCCCACACGGTAAGGATATGGGCCGGGTGGCTGGGTTCATCCTCCACCTTCATGCGCAGGCGGCGGATGTTCACATCCACGATCTTTACATCGCCAAAGTAGTTCTCGCCCCACACGCCCTTCAGAATTTTCTCGCGCACCAGCGCGATGCCGGGGTTGCGGAAGAACAGCTCCATGATCTGGAACTCCACCTGCGTCAGCTCGATGGGCTGGCCGGCCTTGAGCAGCACACGGCGGTTCTCGTCCAGCACAAAGTCGCCGCTGGTCAGCATGCCCAGCGGGCTGCCGCCCTCTTTCTCGCCGCTGCCTGCCGTGCGGCTGACGCGGCGGCACAGCGCTTCCACCCGGGCCAGCAGCTCGCTGACACTGAAAGGCTTGGTCATATAGTCGTCGGCGCCGATGGACAGGCCGCGGATCTTATCCTGCTCCTGCCCTTTGGCGCTGAGGATGATGATGCCGATCTTCTGGTCGGTGCGGCGGATGGTCTCGCACAGCGAAAAACCGTTCATGCCCGGCAGCATCACGTCCAGAATGGCGGCGTCACAGCCCGGCTTCTGCTCCAGCAGCGGCAGGGCCGCTTCGGCGCTTTCCGCTTCCACGGCTTCCATGCCTGCAAGGCGCAGGTTCAGCGCGATCATCTCGCGGATATTGGCTTCATCTTCCACCACAAGCACACGTACCATGAACTGTTCCTCCGTTCTTTAATTCAGCGGGATCAATGCCTTGGCAAGGCGGTAATCCGGGTCTGTGATCTCCACATCCTCAGCCAGCTTTGCCTGCCACTGGCGGGACGCCACGATGCCCAGCCGCGTCCAGCCTTTCAGCGACGCCGTGGTGCGGGCCAGACGCAGGGTCATGATCAGCTGGTCCTCGTCCACCGTGCGCAGCTCCACCGCACCGTCGTACTGTTCGCTGTCGGTCAGCTTCAGGTTGCCCTCCCACTCTGTGGGCAATGCGATATAGCAGTTGGTCTCTTCGTCCAGCAGGCCAAAGCTCTTTTCCGGGTGGGGACTGGTGTAATCCATCCAGACGATAAAATCCATGCGGCGGCTCTGGCTCGTGTTCAGCAGACCCGCCTCGTCCGGCTGGGTGGGGATCTCCACAATGCCATCCCCGTCCAGATCGCGGCTCACAAGGCCGGGCACATTGCGCAGGGATGCGGTGTAGAGCTTTTCGGTGCTGATCTGGGTGGCGGGCACCATCTGCTGGGTATCCTCGTCAAAGTACAGCAGCACCGACGCCAGATTGTTGCCGGAAATGCCGGTCCAGCCGTCCAGCACAAGGTAGTGCCTGCCGTCAGCACCAAGGCCCGCCGCCACCGAGGCACAGCCCGAGAAACGGTTGGCCGAAAGGCCCATCACGGCCACCTGCTGGAAGGAGCCTTCTTTGTCCACGGTCAGCAGCTCGATCTGCACGCCGCCGTCCTCCAGCGTGGACATCAGGATCAGGTCCTGACTGCCGCCGCCGGTGATATCCTCCACCAGATACTGCTGGTACTGCTGCTCCAGAATGGTGGAAAGCACCCCGCCGGTGTAGGCGTACACGGCCAGATAATGGTCGCCCTGCGCGGCCATATAACCCACCACCAGCTGGCTTGCGCCGCCCGGCTGCAAGCGGGCAAGGCTGACATTTTCCACCGTGTCGGCCAGACCTTCCACGCTCTGGTGCACCTGCCAGACGCCATTTTCGTCCTTTTGCAGGATGGCGATGCAGACGTTGGAGCTCTGGGCCGTGGTGTACAGCACGGCGGCGTCCTGCTGGCCGTCACCATCGAGGTCCTGCCACAAAAAAGGCGAAAGCAGCTCGCCCTGCATGGGATATTTGAGCTGGGCACTCTCGCCCAGCCAGTCGTTCAGGGCCGTCTGCACCGCGCCGTAGTCGCCGGAGAGACGCGGTGCACGCAGAAGCTCCTCCACCTGTGCCCGTTCGCCCGGCATACTACAGCCTGCAAGGCCAAGGCACAGCAATGCCGCGGCCAGCCACAGGCAAAGCCGTTTCGGATGTTTCAACTGCTGCACCTCCCTTGTGTGAAAAACCGGTTCCGGCCAAAAGCCGAAATTACGCTATTGTCAGTATACCACGGGGCGGGCGCAATGCCAACACCTGAAAATGAGAAAGAGGCCGCCGCACAGCCTTTTGTGCAGCAGCCCCTTTGGGGTTTCAGCGGTTATTCTTCGGTTTTGTCAAACAGGCCCTTCTGCTTGGCCTTTTCCCATGTGGTGCACACGCGCAGCTTGGTGACGTGGGTATTGGGCTTGAAGGTGTTGTCTGCCTTCTCGTCCATCAGGTCCTGCTCCACCATCCAGTGCGCGGCCTTCTGTAGGTCGGTGTTGTCCGCATCGATGTCGTCATACAGGGCGGTGCTTGCAGGTTCGGGCTTACCGGCACGCTCCCAAATGAGCATGGCCAGTTCGGCGCGGTTGGAGGGCAGCGGGATGCCGGGCATGTTGATCGCTCTGTAAATGCCGGTGCCTGCTTCGTACACGCCCCATGCGGCGGCACCCGTTACAATACCGGCCGCAATTGCTCCACCAATGGCAGAACCGCTGCCGCCCGCATCACCGGTGCCCACAAAGTTATACAGGGCACGCACCGTCACATTGCCTTCGGGCATTGTAAACCACGGGTTCTCGGTGTCGGCATCGTGCAGAAGGTCAGTCTTCAGGTTGCCATCCACCTTCAGTTCCCAGCCGATGAACTCCCATCCTGCGCCCGGTGCAACGGCCGTCAGGTCCACGCGGGTGTCCTTGGCAATTTCGGTGTTGGCATCCAGTTCGGTGCTTACGCCGTCAATTTCCGCCACAGCCTTGGCATCTTCGGCATCCACGGTAAATTTGCCTGCGGTGCGCGGGGTCAGGTAGTAATGGCCGTCGCTCTCATCGTAGGCCACACGATAGCCTGCGCGGTTGCTGACGAGGTTCCGCTTTACAGGGTTGCCACTGGTCGTAATCGGACGCGGTGCAGTGATCGTATTTTCCCCCACATCCACGGTTGCACGGTCGGTAAAGCTTTCGCCAATGGTAATGGTCTGACCCGCACTCAGATAAATGTCATTTTTATTGCCATCGAATGCAGCATCATTCAAAGTAAACTTCGGCGTACCGCTTCCTACTTTAACACCATACTCTGCATCCTTAAAGGTTCCGCCGTTGACAGTCGTCACAGAGTTACCGCTGCCACGCAAAGCTGCACGCGGACAATCTCCCTTTATTTCAACGGTACCATCCTTGAAGGTCAAATTGCCATTTCCATAATTTACAACTACATCTACATCATCCATACCAACCGTGCCGATGATCGTTGCACCCTTGTCAATGAGCATTGTTCCTGTCTTGTTCTGAATAACTTGATTTCCTTCAAACGTTCCTCCGTAAATATTCATTGTTCCTGTTCCACAATTCGCAATTGTAACCTCATAGCCTGTAGTGTATTTACCTCCAGTGATTGTTACTTCACAACTCCTATTGGAATAAACCGCATTATTCAAGCTTCCTTCAACTGTAACATTCTTCAAATCCGCTTTGCCGCCGGAGGAGAACTGAAAAACAGAATCGGTGCCGCCCTTGTAAGTGCCCCCATCCACAGTAATTTTACCTACCTGCGCAGTATATTCTTCTCTCAAAATCTGAATATAGCGTGTACTATCCACCTGAACTGTGTGGCCATTGTTTTTGATGGTCAGGTCGTTCACTTTTTTTACATGCCACAATCTGCTGTTATTAACATTGTAATTGATATCACCCGTAACTTCAATCGTCACATCCTTGGTGGTATCAATGATAATGTTCTTGGTATACTCGCCGCTTTCCGTATACACATTGCTCATGGAATAGCTGCTGCCATTCCGAGCAATAAAATCATCGTCGATGGTCTCGCCGCCCACCAGATGATACACCGCTGCCTGCGTACTCACGCCGCTTTCCGGCGCTGCGCCCACATCAAGGGCGAATGCGCCCACCACCGGCAGAACCGACAGCATCATGCACGCCGCAAGCGCTGCACTGACAAGCCGCATACTCTTTTTTCTCATGCTGATCTTCTCCTTTTCATGTCTGCTTGGCAGGCACCGCCCCAAAAATGGTTCCTGCTTCGGACCAAGTTTACCCCCCCCCCGTAATATTTTTCAAGAGCTCATCCAGTAGAAAATCAGCCTTATTTTTTGGTTCTTTTTACCAAAAATGCCCGGTTCCGGCCTTTTCACCCCCTTTTGGGACGCAAAAAAGCCCTTTCCCATTGCTGGGAAAGGGCTTTAAAAACGGCTGTAAACAGTCAGAGCAGATTAGACCAGCTCCAGAACTGCCATCTCAGCAGCGTCGCCGCGGCGAGCGCCGATCTTGATGATGCGGGTGTAGCCGCCGTTGCGGTCAGCGTACTTGGGGCTGATCTCATCAAACAGCTTCTTTGCAACATCTTCCTTGGTGATGTAGGCGTAGACCTGACGCTTGGTGTGCAGGTCGCTGGCCTTGCCCAGGGTGATCATCTTCTCGGCCATGGAACGAACGTCCTTAGCGCGAGTGACAGTGGTCTCAATCTTGCCATTCTCTAACAGGTAGGTAACCATAGCGCGCATCATAGCGTTGCGGCTGTCGCTGGTTCTACCGAGCTTTCTGGTACCGGGCATCCCGTTTCACTCCTTAAATTATTTTAGTTATTCGTCATCCGTGTTCAGCTTGAAGCCGAGGGAGTCCAGCTTTGCCATGACTTCCTCCAGGCTCTTGCGACCGAGGTTGCGGACCTTCATCATCTCGTCCTCGCTCTTGCTGACCAGATCTTCCACCGTGTTGATACCTGCGCGCTTCAGGCAGTTGAAGGAACGCACGCTCAGATCCAGCTCTTCGATGGTCATCTCCAGAGCCTTCTCCTTGTCGTCGTTGGTCTTTTC
>ERZ1026898.882-NODE-882-length-16069-cov-4.784376_pt1 | contig 16069 bp, 14 predicted proteins | sample MGYA00380178_ERZ1026898 | MGnify/ENA primary metagenome ERZ1026898 (study PRJEB33269, sample SAMEA4719814) | human gut metagenome | biome: human-associated habitat; feature: organic feature; material: feces | place: Cameroon | collected 2013-10 ... | reverse complement strand
TCTTGGAAATGCATCCCTGACAGAGCATTTCTCTGAATCAGGATGCTTTTCTCCACGGAAATGCATCCCTGACAGAGCATTTCTCTAAATCAGGATGCTTTTTCCCTTGGAAATGCATCCCTGAATGGAAATTTCATCAAATCAAGATGCATTCCACCGCCAAATGCATCCTCAACCAGCATCACCCGAAGTATCTTCCGACGTCGTCTGCTCCGCTTCCCCGGAAGTGCTTTCCTGACCATCATCCGCCGCACCGGGCTCGATCTTATCGAAGAACTCGCTCTTTACATACGCGGACTGTCCGTTGAAGATGATCTCGCTCCACCCATCTGCCAGCTCTTCCACCAGCTGGAACTCGTCTCCTGCAGAGGCCGAGCCGATCCTTGTTCCTTCTGCAGAGGCCGATTTGCGGATATTGACACCATCCGTCTTCGCTCTCAGGTAGGTTGTGTTCTCATTGGCTTCGCTTCGGGATGCATTCAAGGCCGCCAGCTGCTGTCCAACAGAAATATCAATGGTTGATGCAATCTGATCCAGGTAATCCGCAAGCTCCGCATCCGAAGCAAGAAGATCGTTGTATTCCGCAGAAGTCTGGTTATTCAGATCTACCACATCATCCTGTACCGATACCAGCTGAATGTACTCCGAAACCGTCTTCGGCTGCGTTTCATCGTTATTTATATACAGAGTTCCATCCTCCCTGGTGCAGACATACATGGTCTGCAGTCCCGGTATCTCCCACTCGTGATCCTTAAGCTTCAGCTTCGTGTAGACATAAGCTACATAGGAATTATCCACAGGTCCCTTTTTCGTGTAGACGTCAACCGTTGTATAGGAATCGATATAGTTGGCGAGCTCCCGGATCCGTATCTTCTCCTCGTCAGAAAGTGCGGAGCTGATGCTCTGAATGGTATCTGCATCTCCCTCTGCCACTGCTCTGTAATAATTCTGGAACAGAGCATCGACATCCTCATATGCATTTAATTCCAGCTCCACTTCCTCCGCCGGGGTTTCCTCCGTTTCCGCAAGGGAAGCCGCCTCCTGTGCCTTTTCCCTTGTCTGTCTTCGCAGCGAAAAAGCAAGCCCCACCGTAATCAAAACGCACAGAAGAAGGAACAATGGCATCACAACCTTTTTGTTCCTTCCGAGGAATTCTCTTGTATCGTAATAAAAATCAATCAGTCTGTCCTTAAACATCAGTCTCAATCCTGTTTCTGAAAATACACATCCGAAATAATATTATACCTGTTGATGGTCAAAAAGAAAATTACCATTCCCATTAAGCCACAGGTAATCTCTTCTCCGCGCCAGCATGAGCACATTCGTTTTGCGCCACAGTAGCATACCCGTTTTTTGACAATATTTTTTTATCTGATACACTGATCCGGTACACATTCACATACTTAAGCTTTCAGTATCAAAAACAAGCCGGAACCTTGGACAAATTATTTCAGGCTCAGCGGCTATTTTTGTGCGGTCGGCCTAAGTATACAATTTTAATGGGGTCTATGGGGGATACAAAATGACACTCGAAAAAAGAAAAGAAAAAGAACAAAAGGAACTGGCGCGTCTGCGACAGATCAACCAGAAGCCGGAAACCGCGAAGTACATCAAATGGGTTTTCATCTTGGTCATTCTGGTGCATGTGATCGACGAAATCGCGTCCAACTGTGCGGCTTACGTACAGTCCTCTGTCGTCAATGACTTCTTTGTCACCGGTCAGGGCATGACCTATGAAAATGGACTGGCTGTCCTTGCCTCTTTCAGCGGCGTTACACTTCTGCTTCAGCTGGTGGCACCGTTCTACAAATCTCTGGCTGACCGCTTCGGCCGCAAGCCATTCCTCGTCATCAATACGTACGGCATGGCACTTGGACTGGGGTTATGCTTTGCATCCAGGTCCTTTGGTTCCTATATTGTCGGAACCATGATCACAACCTTCTTTATCGCACACGATATGCAGGTTGTGTATATTCTCGAGGTTGCTCCTTCCGATAAGAGAACCCGTTTTTACGGCATTACCAAGTGCATCGGTACTCTGGGACTGGCGCTGGTGCCTCTCTTCCGCAGCATTTTCATGGGCGATGATCCGACAAAATGGCGCATGGTATTTTTCGTACCGGTACTGATCGCCATCGCAATTGCCACGCTCTGCCTGCTGACTGCCAGAGAAACAAAGGTTTATCTTGCCGAGAGAATCAGCGTTCTGGAACGTCCTCTCGAGGAACGTCTTGCCGAGAAGGAGGCCGCAAAGGAGAAAAAGAAATCCTCCAGCAAGGTCGGAATGTGGGCTACCATCAAGCTGCTCCTCGGACATAAGGATCTGCGCTGGCTTGTACTCTGTGCCAATCTGTACATGTTCTCTACGATGGCGATGACCGGCTATTATGAGTCGATTATGACCACCAACGGAATGGCTACTGAGGAAGTAACCAAGGCTCTGTTTGCTTTTCCCTTTATGTTCGCCGGACTGCTGCTCCTGTGCGGTTTCATGGGCGACAGCCTTGGCCGAAAGAAAACTGCAGTTATCATGGGCACAACCTCCATCATCGCCTTCATGCTCTTTGCGGCGGGATGCAAGAACGGCTGGGGCGCAATCCCGGTAGGTCTTCTTTACGGCCTTTACCTTGGCTCTTATTATCAGGTTGGCGATTACATGTGGATCATGGCCGCGGAGAAGGCACCGACCGAGAACCGCGCCTCCTCCACAGCTGCGATCACGCTTCTGTCCTATGTAGGCCTGTTCACCGGATTGATTCTGCTGACCGTAATGCTGGCAGGCGGCATGGCAATTACAACAGCCTGCCTGATTATCACGATGCCCACACTGATTACATCCATGGTTCTTCTGATGACAAAGGTAAAGGAAACCAAGGGAACCGATCTGGAAAGCATAGGAAGGGATTAAGATGCACGCCGACTTATTACTTCGCTATTTAAGGAAAAAACAAATCACAGACAACCGGAAGCATTTTGCTCAGAAAAAGCTCTCGTTTCCTGCAGACAGTCTCTATGATCTGAATTATCTGGACGATTCCAATCCGAACCACAATCTGGATCTTCACAGTCCTGAGCATGCATCCGGAAATCTTCCGGTTCTCATGATGATCCATGGCGGCGGCTATACCCAGTGTGATAAGTTTATCAACGATGCCTACAGCAAATTGTTTGCTTCAAAAGGATACCGCGTCGTCAACATCAACTACACACTTCAGCCGGAGGCAGATTTTCTCGAAGTGATGCGTGAGATTTTTGAAGCACTCCACTGGATCGAGGAAAACGCACAGAAATATGGCTTTGACTGCTCCCGTTTGTTTGTAACCGGCGACAGTGCAGGCGGTCATTACGCAATGCTCACGGCTGCCATTCAGAACAGCGCACAACTGCAGGAGTACTATCAGATCCGGCCGCTTACCTGCGGCATCCGGGGCGTTGTCGCCAACTGCCCTATGACAGACCTGTATCCGGCAAAGGACGGCAAGGATGCCACAAGTCGTTTTCTTCGCAGATATGTGCTGAAGGAGCATGTAAACGATGAGACCTATATCAAAAATATCTCCATTCCGCATTTGCTCAGTAAAACAGATTTATCCGGCATCATGATTATCGCCTCCCAGACAGATCCTCTGCTGTATGAGGAAGATGCCCGGCTGCATCAGATTCTGGACAAGGCAGGTGTTTCTCATATTTACAAAGAATATGTTGGAAAAGAGCACGTATTAGGACATGTATTCAATGTACTGGACCCTGAATGGGAAGAGTCGCAGGAAGCATGTCAGGATATGCACGAGTATTTCTCACAATGCTGAAAAAGCCCGGGTGCCTGAAAATCGGCGCCCGGGTTTCATTATTCAATATCCATCATCTCCGCATATTCGCGTTCTTTCTTCAGGCGATTTTTGAATGCATGATATACTCCGTCTGCATTTTCCCGTAAGATACGCTTCGAATTCGTGTGAGGATTGATGCTGGTCGCATAGCCGAAGGGATACGGCATTCCTTCCACCGGAGCACCCATGGCAGAGCCGATATGGCATCCGCAAATACATCCATAAAACTTATCCCGTAACGTTGTCCCCATTCTTTGTCCTCTCATTCTGTGCGCGGATCTGTGTTCCGAACCGTGAGATCATCCCCGGAAACGGGATCGCCATGCTTTAGCGGTTTCACTGCGAAAGCTTCCGGAACAGGTCCTCAAACAGGTCATCCCGGTGAATGTGATACACATATCGGATCAAATGCCTGGTAGGATCAAAGCTATAGTGATGGTCGTATTCCGGAATCGGACTGGCCACCAGGTAATCATCCTCAAAATCACCGTCAAGAAGCCATGCCACCGCGGTAACATCCCAGATCACGCGTGACCAGGTGGGCTGACCGCCCGAGCATCTCAGGCCTTCGCTGATGGTAGTCTTCATCAGATAATCACAAAGTGCATTTTTCCCGGAAAGATGGTATTCCAACTCCGGACCCGTTGTTGCAAAGGAAGATACCACTCCGCTGCAGGGGAGCTGAACCAGGGCAACTCCGCAGCCAAAGACGATTCTTGCCGCCGCAATGTCCTGAAACAGATTAAACTCATGACTGTCCGGCCAGTTGTGCGCATTGCCCCCAAGCCATACGACCACGATGCGATCAATGATTTCCGGATTCATCAGTATGGCAGAAGCAATATTCGTAATCGCTCCGATCGCAGCCACATAAAGAGGCCGGCCCGGAGTATATTCCATTGCCCTCTCCGCAAGATTTGCCGCAGCGGGGGAATCCACCGGAGTTTCTTCATCCGGAAGATACCGAAGCGAACCCCTGTATACCTCCTGCTTCAGCTCCGCTCTTCCCGCAAGCTCCAGAATGTTCAGAATCTCCTGATAGCTCTTTTCCATTCCGTCCGCCGGTCCATCTGATTTCTCATTATGAAAGGGAGCGGCATAAATCGCCTTCACATTCAGCTTCTCCGGAGACCGGAGCATATAGGAAAGGGCAAACTGATCATCAATCTCATTGTAGGTGTCTGTATCCAGAATGACGTCCACTCTTCCCTTCGGCTTTTCCAGCCGCCGCAGCAAAGCGATTGTATCAAGTGTTTTTGAATGATTTTTTACATCCGACATTTTCTTTTCCTCAGGCAGTTCGAAACACGACAAAGGACTGCGGCTCCACAACAAGCCTGTCCGGTTCCGCCGCCGCATTTCCGATTTTAAATACAATTTCACCATTCACAGAAACCGGAGCCTCACAGCGCTGTGCTTTGGGATTCACCGCAATGACAAAATCCGATCTTCTGTATACAAATACCGGATTCTCCGCATCCGCATACAAAATCTCAAACGGCGCTTCCGCGTGAAGCTCTTTGTGTGAACGACGGAATTCCACAATCTTCTTCACCAGATTCAGCAGGGAATCCGGATCCTTCTGCTGCGATTCCACATCCGGAGCATCCTCCGACGCATCCACAGGCAGGTACAGCTCCGATGCATCCGCATCGGAAAAGCCCAGATTCTTCCCCTTATTCCACTGCATGGGAGTACGAGAGCCCGTTCGATAATAACCGCCCTCCTTTGTCGGAACATCCAGATACTTCATTCCGATTTCATCGCCATAATACAGGAAGGGCACTCCCGGCATGGTGAAGATCATGGCATATGCAATTTTCAGTTCATCGTCCGACAGCTTCCAGCTCATTCGCTGCGTGTCATGATTGCAGGTGACCAGGCACCAGAAGCCATATTCGCGGGATTCCTCGTATTTTTCCCGGTAGACATTCGTGAACCGTGTAATGTCACTGGAAACATCCTTCCGGAAATAGGTGTGGTCCTCGATGTCGCTGTCCCACATCGCATCTTCCAGCATTCCGCGGCAATAGCCTTCCTTCTGGCGCGTCCGGTTGTTCTCGATGTATGCCGCCGCACCGTTCCAGTAATCGCGCGTCAGATAAGAGTAGCAGTTTCCCACTCCATTCAGGCAGAAATCCATATGGAAGCCATACTTCAGGGCCTGCCCCGGCTCATTCCATTCCGAAAGAAGAACCGCATTCGGATAGTCCTCATCCATCTCCTTCCGGATTTCCTGCCAGATGGCTCCGGTTCCGCTCTTCTCCTCATCATCAAATTTAACCAGCGACGATGCCATATCCACGCGGAAGCCATCGCACCCATGATCCAGCCAGAACCGCATAATATCCTTCAGTGCCTGTACGGTTGCTCTGGGACCCTCTGCCGTAACCGGCTGCTGCCACGGCTTCCGCGGATGGAGGAAGCCATAGTTTAAAGCCGGCTGACATTTATAGAAGTTGATCAGATAGGTTGCGCTTCGTCCGCTTTCTCCTGCCACATACGGAAGGCCGTCTCCGTTGTCAAAGCAATAATCCGTCCAGATGTAGCGGTCCGTATACTCATTCACATATGGCTGACTGCTCTTTTGGAACCACTCATGCTCCTCCGAGCTGTGTCCCGCCACCAGATCCAGCAGAACATACATGCCCCGTTTATGTGCTTCCTCAAACAGCCGGTATGCATCCTCGTTCGTGCCATACCTGGGTGCTATTTTGCGGAAATCTCTTACGTCATAGCCGGCATCCATAAAGGGAGAATCAAAGCATGGATTCAGCCAGATTGCATTGCAGCCAAGGGATTTGATGTAATCGAGCTTCTCCGTAATGCCGGGAAGATCTCCGATTCCATCTCCATTCGTATCATAGAAGGACTGCGGATAGATTTCATAGAAAACCGCGTCAGAAAGCCATTTTGGATATGATCTCATTTCATTACTCCTTGCTTATTATTCAAATACACAACAGGGACTGAAAACTGTTTCAGTCCTCATGCTGTCAGTGAGCATCCTTGTAAAACAGTCATAGATTTTCTGCTCATTCATCAAATGGTTTCTCAGAACCTGTTCTGGACAAAGGTCCTCTCGCCATCAATATAGATATCATTCGCCAGCTCATTCATCAGGCGAAGATCCTGGAAGGTCTTGCAGCGCTTGCCCAGAATGTTAATATTGTCAAAATAAATATTATGCGGCCGCACTTCGCGTTCCGGCGTCTGGAAACCACGGATCGTGGAAACCGGAAAGTCGCCGTTCAATACCGTGATATTCTCGAAATGAATGTCATCGATCATTCCCTTTTCCCACTGCATCGTATATTTGCAAAGCAGTGTCTTGATATCAAACAGCTTCTGCTCCGCCTGCTCGATGCGGATGTTTCTGTAGTGAATATCGTGGATGTGACCGCCGTCCGCCTGGTGGATGGAAATCGCAGCTCCGCCCATATTCCCTTCGTACTGGCAGTGAATGATATCATTTTCTTCAAACAGAAGATCATGAACCTCGGCCTGCAGACCGTAACCGATTTCAATGGCATTTCCGGGCTCTGCATTCCAGATGACGTTATGATGCGCATGCACCTTCGTCACCTCTCTTACCGTCGAGGTATCTCCGATCAGAGCATGGGATTTGATGCAGATGCAATCATCCGTTGCACGGATAAAGCAGTTCTTAATCTCCACAAAGCGACTGCTCGTCACATCGATTCCATCACCGGTCACAATACGAGACATTACATTGATGTTATCAATCAGAACGTGATCGCAGGCCGCCGGGACAACGTGCCAGGACGGTCCGTCCACGGCTGTAAAGCCTTCCAGTCTGACATTGTTGCACCACTTCAGATAGATGAAGAACCGGTGTGCGTTGCTGTCCGGAAGATGCCAGCAGGCACCGTTGATCACTCCGTTTCCTACAATCGAAATGTTGTCGCAGTGATCCGCGTACACACAGCCCGAAACAACAGCCCCCTCTTCCACATAAACCGTGTCATTCGGCTTTAAGGTCAGCACGCCGACGTTGTATGCTTTTCCCTTTTCAAAATAAATGGTTGTGTTCTCCGGCTTCGGAATTCTTCTGGAGCAAAGTACAAAAAGCGCATTGTGGAGTCCGCCGTCTGTCTCAACGGTGAATTTCAACGGCTGATCCAGGTGAATATGAAGCTTGTTGCCTTCCTGCTCAAAATGGATGCCATAGCTGGTCGGGCGAATGACAACTTCCTGAAACTCATCATGGATCGTAACCGTAATATCCAGTTCCTCCTGCTCATCCACGACCACAGGGACATAATTGAAGGAATCGGTCCAGTATACCGGACGCTCTGTTCCGTTGCAGGTCAGTGAGAAGCGCTCCGACTTCGGAAGATCCTCCACGCTCTCCATCTGAAATCTCGGCTCTGTGATCGGAGCCGGATTCGGATCATAAATCAGATCATTTAAAAAGTCTTTCATAAATGTAACCCTCCAGTGATTATACGAATTGCCTGAACCTCTTTTGAGAAAAAGAGCCTGTGTCTCAATAACACAGGCTCATAATACACGAATTTCATTAACCTTTGACAGCGCCCGCTGTCATTCCGCCGATAAATTGCGAGGAGCACTTCAAGTATACGAGTACTACCGGAATCGTAGCAATGCAAAGGCCGGCGCACAGCACTCCGTAATCGGTATTGAACTGTGAATTGAAATTCATAAGTCCGAGCGGAAGCGTCTTCAGCGCATCCTTCTTGATTTCAATCAATGCCCAGTAGAACTCACTCCAGGTTCCCTGGAAGTTGAAAATCATAACCGTCGCAATGACCGGCTTCATCAGCGGCACCGTCAGATAAATCAGGTTCTGCCAGATGTTACATCCGTCTATAATTGCTGCCTCATCCAATTCCGGTGGAAGATTCTTCACATAGCTGACCATTATATAAATTGCGGTCGGAAGTCCACCAGCCACATAAGGCAGCAGCAGGGCCCAACGTGTTCCGTTTAGTCCCCAAGCTTTCAGCGTGACGAAATTGGGGATGGTGATCATTTCGGATGTAATAAAAAGGCCGGATAAGAACAACAGCTCAATAAAACCGTGTCCCCAGGGCTGTAATTTGCCGATGGCAAAAGCTGCCAGAATAATGACAACAAGCTGAACAACAAGCGTCATTGCAGTAATAATGACACTGTTCATGAAAAATTTTCCGATCTTGCCTACCTTCCACGCTTCAATATAGTTTCCAGGCCGGAAGGTGACGATACCGAACGGATTTGCCAACACATCGAGATTCGATTTAACGGATGTCATAAGAATAAAAAACAACGGATACAGCACCATGATGGCCAGCAAAATCAGCACGATCTGACTGATTATGGTTCTTACTGAAATTTTCCTTTTATTCATAGTGGCGTTCCCCTTTTACTGGTATTCATAATTGTACTTGCGTCCGATCTTTCTGCTGAGAACGACCATCGCAAGAATAATTACGAACAGAATTGACGACATTGCCAAAGCTCTGCTGAACTTGAAATTGACAAATGCCGCATTGTAAATCAGCATTGCTACAACTGTAGTCGCCGTTCCGGGGCCACCTCCGGTCAGCATGTAGAACAAAGCAAAGGACTTCATTCCTCCTGAGATGGAAAGAACGACATTTGTCTCAGTAGTTCCAGCCGTAAGGGGAAGGAAAAAGTAGAAAAAGAGGTCCTTCTTCGTTGCGCCGTCGACTGCTGCAGACTCCAGAACATCCTTCGGGATGTTGACCATTGCTATATAGAATAGCACCATGGTAAATCCGATATACTGCCAGGTATTTACCGCAATAATTGTTCCCAGTGCTGTACTTTTCTCTCCAATCCAGGCATGCGCCAGGAAATCAAGGCCCACACCTCTTAATATTGAGTTAATAAGGCCAGAGTCGTAATTTAACAGAAAGCGCCACATCACAGCGATCACGGAGGCCGGAAGAATTACCGGGAGATACAATGCCACTTTATAAAACTTCTGCCATCCGGATTTAAGATAATAAACCATAAAGGCAAGCAGGAAGCCAAGAATCGTCTGAATTGCAGTTGAAATAACCGCAAAGATCAGGTTCACCTTAATTGCATTCCAATAGTCCTGATTGTGAAATACATCACTATAGTTTTTTAATCCCACAAAACTGAAATCAGGGCTGATCGCATTCCAGTCTGTAAAACTCATGACGATACTTTTCGCGAACGGAAAAAGCGTAAAGCAGCCCAGGAAAAAAAAACCGGGTATCAGCAAAACATATCCCCAGAGCTTTCTGCTGGTTTTATAATTTAAAGACTTTTTCATCGCACGTCTCCTTACAAAAAGGGCTGGCATATCTTCTATACCAGCCCTTTGGAACTAATCACCTGTCGATCAGCCGTTCTCTTCCAGGCACTTTGTGAAAGTTTCTTCTACCTGCTGTCCATACTCTTCCGGCGTCACGCTGGGATCCGCAACAAAATTCGAAGTTACCTTAGCAACATCGCCTCCAACGTCACCAGCGTTGTAGTCATAGTTGATTCTGTAGCTCTCTGATTCAGAGAAGATCTTGCTGAATGTTGCCTGATTTTCATTCTCATAGGAGCAATTTTTATTTGCCATAACAGAACCAGTGCTATTGCCAAACTCCTGCTGTACCTCCTCGCTGGTGATATACTGCAGGAACTTCACTGCCTCATCCGGATGCTCGGTTCCGGAATAAACCATGAACGAATCAGCGCCAAAGTTGAAAAGAAGCTGAGGATGGCCTTCCGGTGCCGGGAAGCCCATAACGCCGATTTCAAATCCAGCTTCCTTCGCGTTCTTTTCCATATCTCCAAGCTCATTGTTGTTCATGAATACGAACAGGCCCTTCTGCTGATAGAACTGGCCAGAAGCATCTTCACGCGTCATGGAAAGACCTGTTGCATCAATATATCCCTTGTCCATCCAGTCTCTCAGTTTTGTACCCGCCTTTGTAAAAGCATCGCTCACCTTCGGGTCACGACCAGAAAGGTACTCTGGCGTTGTCAGCTGACCGGAATCATACAGGTTATACAGTGCGAATGTCTGAGCGACAGTATCAAAATGATAGCCACCAGGAGTTCCGGGAACAATGAGCGGCTTGATATCTTTTTCCTTAACCTTGTCCATCAGGGCTTCCATCTCGTCCACGTTCTTGGGAACTTCCCAGCCATTCTCTTCCATCATCGTTTTATTGTAGGCAAGGACGGTACTGGTTGTTCTGAAAGGCACGCAGAAAACCTGATCATTAACAGTTCCAACCTGCACCGCAGATGTTAACAGTGAATTTCTCCACTCACCATCGTTTGCATCCATGTAAGGAGTCAGATCATAAACTCCTCCCAGCGCATTGAAAGATCCCATCTGAGAGGACCAGCAGCATGCTACGTCGGGAGCCTCACCAGCTGCAAAGTCTGTGGTAAGAGTCTGTGTCAGAACATCCCAGGTGATCACCTGTGTCTCAACCTTAATGTTTGGATTTGCCGCCTCAAAATCTTCAACAATCTTTGTGAACGCTGCTTCGTGCTCCGGCCAGTCATGCATAAATGTAATGGTAACCGGATCTCCGGATGCAGCTTCTGCGTTGCCCGCTTCCTCCGCAGCACCTTCCGCCTCATCGGAAACTTCAGAGCCGGTTCCGGTCTCGCCAGAATTTGAGGAGCCGCATCCGGCAAGCATGGAACTCGCCATGATGGACGCGATTACCACAGCCATCACTTTCTTTTTCATAAAAGTAACCCTCCTTTTTCCGTCATTGTGACAGAACTCTTTTGCTTACATCTTCCGCCATTTGCCTGTGGCTTTGATGTGTGAATGTTTGCATGGCTGTATATTATCATCAGGTCACTATTGGAATATATTTCATTTGTTCACAGTAATATAACTTTTGTGCTTTATGTTCATTTTCTTTCTGCTATTGCAAACTTCTGTTTGCAATCTTACTATCTCAGTATATGTAACACCCGATTTTTCAGGCATCCATGATATGTCATCGACAGAAAAAGGGGAAAAGGCAAAGGGAATGAAAAAAGAATATATTGAAAAGATCTATGCCGGATGGCTTGCAAAGGTGATCGGCGTTCGATATGGCGCTCCGGTGGAAAGCTGGACCTACGAGAAAATCAAAAAGTTTTATGGAACACTGGATGACTATCCGCAGGATTACAAATTATTTGCGGCAGATGACGACACAAACGGGCCGCTCTTTTTTCTTCGCGGCCTGGAGGATTCCGGACACTATAAGGATGGAGGAAAGGATTTCTGCGCTCAGGATGTCGCCGACGCTTTATTAAACTATGCTCCCTGTGAGCACGGCTTCTTCTGGTGGGGCGGCTACGGAATTTCCACCGAACACACAGCCTATCTGAATCTGCGGAACGGAATTCCTGCTCCCAGAAGCGGGAGCATCGAGCAGAACGGGGCCGCCACAGCCGAACAGATCGGCGGTCAGATTTTCATCGATACCTGGGGACTGGTTGCACCCGGAAATCCGGATCTTGCTGCGCGTCTTGCCAGAGAGGCGGCAAGCGTCACACATGACAGGAACGGGATTTACGGAGGCATCTTTATTGCGGCATGCATCAGCTATGCCTTCGAGGAAAGTGACATCCGCAGCATCATTGAAAAGGGACTTTCCTACATTCCCTCCGACTGTGAATACACAAGAGCAGTTCGCTCTGTCATGCACTTCTATGACGGACATCCCGAAAGCACCTGGCAGGACGGCTTCAAATACATCTACGAAAGCTTTGGCTATGACCGGTATCCCGGAAACTGCCATATCATTCCGAACATCTGTGTCATGATTCTGGCACTTCTCTATGGCGAGGGTGATTTTGACCGCACACTTGCCATTGGCTGCATGTGCGGGTGGGATACCGATTGCAATGTCGGCAACATCAGCACGATTATGGGCGTTCGTGGTGGTCTGGATGCGATTAACTACCGGAAATTCCGTGAGCCCGTCAATGATTTTCTGGCCTGCTCCAGCGTAATCGGATCCTTAAACAACATGGATATTCCCTATGGGGCGCTCTATATCACAAAGCTCGCCTATGCGCTTTCCGGAGAAACACCGCCCAAGCCGTGGAAGGACATCATTGACAGCCATATTGACGCCTGCCATTTTGAATTTCCAGGATCCACGCATGCCATGCATGTAAAGACGGACGACGATGCACTCAAGCAGGAGGGCTCTTCCAATATCCGGATTGAGAACTCCTCCGAAGCTGCGCATACAGGTTCCAGATCACTGAAATTCACGGTCACCTCTGTGCCTTCGGGAAGCAATGTCTATGTTTATAAAAAAACCTGCTACTGTCCTGACGACTTCAGCGATGATCGGTATAATCCCTGCTTCTCACCGCTCATTTATCCCGGGCAGACCATTCACGGAAGTGCTTTTATCCCGGAGTATTCGGAAGCGGATGCGATAACCGCAGGGCTTTATTTCCATGATGGCTACTCCGGAAGAGTTTATTACGGCGACTTTGTCAGAATGAAAAAGAAGGAATGGACGTCTCTGTCTTACTCCATTCCTCAGATGGAGAATGTGCTGATTGACGAGATCGGGTTTGTTTTCACCGGAATAAACACACTGCGTCCCGCCTTTGAATGCGCAGGCTTTATTGATGATTTCTATATCGACGGAAGCCCTGACTACACCTATGATATGGCCTACAGCAAGGAAGAAAAATGGCCCGGCCTGCACCGCGAAATCAGCCAGTTTACCCGATTGACCGGTCACATGTATCTCGCGGAAAATGAACTGCATTTATCATGCTCTGATTTTGCCGAATGCTACACCGGAGCATATCACTGGACCAATTACTCTGCAGAGTTTCTCATCACTCCGCGGACCGGAAGCTTCCACATGGTAAATTTCCGTGTGCAGGGAGGCGTTCGCTCTTATGCAGTCGGATTGCTGGATCATAAGATTGCTCTTTTAAAGAACAGCAACGGATACCGCATCTTAACCGAAAAGTCCTTTGAATGGACTCCTGACAAGCCGGTCAAAATCCGCATAACCGCCAGCGGAAACAGGATCGAGGCACAGGTTGAAAATGAGGTTCTGCAATATACCGACACCGACCATCCGTACCTTTCGGGACAGATCGGACTTTCTGTCAGAGACGGCAGCCATGTCAGCATGAAATACTTCCGCATCTCGCCGATTTCCTGCGAATAGGAGGATCGGAATCAACAGCATGATATTTGTAATCCCCAGGCACTCATAAGAGTGCCTGGGGATTATTTCGGTCGGCCAGATTCATCTTCAGCTCGCTCTTTTCTTCCGCAGGGATTATTTCTATCGGTCAGATTCATCTCTGGCTTGCTCTTTTCTTCCACAGGGATTATTTCGGCCGCCCGGATTCATCTCTGGCTTGCTCTTTTGTTCCGCAGGGATTATTTCGGCCGACTGGATTCATCCCCAGCCTGCTCTTTTTCTCCACAGGGATTATTTCGGCCGCCTGGATTCATCCCTACAAGCAGATTTCCTCCGCTGCGGATGCATCTCTGCAAAGTATCCCTCTGAAAACGTGCACCACTGGGCACACAGAAAAAGAGGATGTAAAAAAACATAGCTCACAAAAGAGAAGCAAGAGCTCTTAGTCCTTTTGCCTGCGCCTTACCTTATACTGATCTTTCTTCCCCTTCTTGCATGTCAATAGTCCTACCGCCTTCTCAGGTCTTTTCCTGATTTGCCTCCAGAATATAGCCCTCCATCAGCCGTGTAATGACCGATGCCTGACTCTCACCACACTCTTTGCAGGCATCCGCAAAGCGGTCCGCAACGTCTTTTTTCAGTTTGTATGATTTTGATATGTACCCAATCTTTTGCTGATATCTCTTCACCCGAATGGTATTCTTGTTTGGATTTCCTACAGGCATGACTCCACCTCTTTCTCAAAATCTGTATTGTTAAACCAGAGCTTCCACACAGGCACAAAAAAGTGCCGAAGCTTCCATGCTTTCTTTTCATCACTTATTTCTTATTAAGGACCTTGTCCCAGTATATTGTTCCCTTTCGTTTGGCATCTCTCACCCAGAAAATAAGCAGTTCAATCAATGTAATCAATAAAGCTATTGGCCACGGAAAAATGATATAAGGCAAAACCTCCATAGCTATAACAATGATGCAAATGACCAATATGATATGCTTCACAAGTGCTTCCTGCAGTACCTTGGAGCAGCTGATTCCGTTTGACTGTGTGTTCATCCGTGCTGGAATTGTAAGAGTCTTCTTGATTGCCTTCTTTCCATACTTCTCTGCATATGCATCCATGTCCAGTGCAACCATGCTGACAAAACCGCCATCAGGCGCCTCTATTGATCCCGGATCAGACGCCTTCGGTACGCTCTTCCCATCTTCAAGATCTGTGAGGATCCATCCGCTTGCTGCATCCTCTGCCATAAACAGTGCATCCGCTACCGTATTCCCTTCTGTAATGCACCCGGGAAGATCCGGAAATTCCACTATATACCCTTTTTTATCGTCGAATGGTGTAAATACTGCAGGGTATGCAAGTTTCATATGAGCTCCTTTTTTCGATTACAGTATGATCCTGTTTTTCTTATTTTAACGAATTTCATATTAATTTGCACAAAAAATGAGCCAACTCGCCGTATCGATGTTTTATTTTCTGCTTTCAGATTGCAGTATCTTTTCAACAATAAGCATTTCCGCCCACTCCGGGCATTCACGGTCTCCGATCTCCCAGCTTTGTAACGTTCTGTATGGGATCTTCAGCCAGTCACACACTTCTTTTCTGCTTAGTCCTCTTTCTTCTCTGGCTTCTTTAATTGTCATGTCTTTTGCCTCCTTATTGGCTCACAGATCAATGGTGATTTCGTGACACATTCCGTGTCACAGAGTCCTCGACAAAGCCGTTTTGTTGTAACACTAAGACGATTTTTACCACTAATTTCTGAACATGAAAAGCACAAAAAAACCGTACCTTCAACGTTTTTGAGGAATTACGCTGAAAATACGGACTTTTGAAAATTCTGCGGCTGACAGGAATCGAACCTGCATTAAAGGCGTCGGAGGCCTTCGTTCTATCCATTAGACTACAGCCGCATAAACGCAGTACAAATGATCACTGCAGGCTAACTGCCGTGCCTTCAAAACCGAACACAGAAAATTATTTCTAACTTCGTTCCTCTCTGGAACACAAGCAACACAATGACTTCTAAGGATAAGCTTCCGACCGATTAGTACCTGTCAGCTGAGTGGATTACTCCACTT
>ERZ1026898.881-NODE-881-length-16069-cov-6.927189_pt1 | contig 16069 bp, 14 predicted proteins | sample MGYA00380178_ERZ1026898 | MGnify/ENA primary metagenome ERZ1026898 (study PRJEB33269, sample SAMEA4719814) | human gut metagenome | biome: human-associated habitat; feature: organic feature; material: feces | place: Cameroon | collected 2013-10 ... | reverse complement strand
ATGGTAATATCTGTTTTTATAATTTTATTGTAAAGAAAGGAATAATAAAAATGGTTGGTGGAAATTTTAAGGGACTAAAAGCAGACGTAGAAAGAATTTTAAAAGAATGTGATGATATTCTAGAATTGAGAATAGTTATATGTCCTATAAAAAGTGATGATGCCTTAGTAAATAAGAATCAACGCATTAAAGAACGACGTGACAAAAATAATAATGTACTTAGAAGATGCATGGAACTAAAATTTGATAAATTGTTATCTAAGTATCCTAAAGATTTTAATGAATTAACGGATACGAGAGAGACTTGGGAAGGACGTTATAGGAATTTAATTGCAACACAGAAAGCGTTGAAAAAAAGAATAGAGGTTTTGGAAAATTGTAGAGAGATGATGGATTCAGGAATTAAAAAGGAAAAACACTGATGGAAACTATAAATATGTTACAAAAGAGACTAGAGAATATTGGTGTCGAGGTGCAACAAATAAAAGATAACCTTTCCCAATGGCAAGAAAGGCAATTCCAGTCGGCTCAGTCCAATCAAGGGAAAAATCAGGCAACTCAATTTGCCGGTGCGGAGAGAACGGGATCGGCCTATCCTTTGGAAGGACATGTGATGGGACAGGTTGACCCGAAGGCCAAAGAAGCCTATGTATCCCTCTTGCTTTTCACCTGGTCTTTGTTGCAGCCAGAGGCAAAAGCGGCGGATGGTGGTCTGGTGACGGTGGCACGGATTCGGGAGTCGCTCCATGTGGATACACCGCTGTACCATCTCTTCTGCCATATGAAAGAAACCTCCAGCGACGACTTGGAAACCTGGTTCCCTAAGGTGGATCAGGCAGGCGGAAAGAGTGCGTATCTGCTGGATACTCTCGTCCTATGTCAGGAAATGAAAGCTGAAAATGACAGTGCCTATGGGAAACTAAGCCAGCTATACTTGTTTATGGGCTGCAATGAATTTATGCTGAAAGAAGCAGCCGAAGCGGTCCAATTGATTCAGGAGAGAAATCGGTATAAATATCTATTATGCGAGAATCACAAATGGAAATCCTTTGAGGGGAGAACCGGGGAATGTTACTTGAACTTGGTAGGCGATTTGAATACACCAGGACAGGTAATACCTGCTAGCTATTATGCCCTATGGCCGGAGCAGGCTGAAAATGCAACAGGTGATTTTAAATATGCTCCCAAAGTGATGCTGAAAATCGAAGTAGCAGAAGGCGCCAGAGTGGAGAAAGGGCAGACGCTCTTCACTATATATGGAGCAAAGGAAGATACAGATAGAGGCTTTTTATCTGGGACGCATACGGTTACATATTGTGGGACTTCGGATTGGGGCTATATTTTTCTGTGGAAGCATAATAGGCGTATTTCTGGCGTCTCTTCGAGCGGCGGTCCGAGCGGCGTTCCGAGCGCCATTTATAGTGTGATTCGGGAGGCTTGGCGGTTGCAGAATGCGTTGCAGAATGCGCAGAATGCGCAGAATGGAAAAGAGTGGGCTGATGGTGCCAACATAAGGGAAGAACAAGAACGGTTAGAAAAATGCATACTGAATCGCTATGAGCCTTTTTCCGTGAAAGCGGACCGGGATGGTATCGTGCATTGGCAATCTTGTGTAAATAAAAGGCCATTTTGGAGTATTGAACAGATTGATTATGGTGGGATAGAGTGGCAATCAGCCTATTGGAATGACGCACAAAAACCGGTTATTGGACGGTATAGAGGTTGGATGGATGAGATGAGAGAGAAAGGAATAACTGCCATAAATCTACAGCCTGGAGATGTGTTTGTTTCTTCTGACTCTATGACACCTGCCACAATAGGAAAGATGCCCATTTGCACAGTGGAAAAATGAAAACACTAAGCGAGTTTACAGGCCAAGGATAGATTTATTGAGCAGTGCCCCCTTTAACTGATGTTGTTTGTGCAAGATGACTCTATAGGGGAGGTCGGAACTTTGTGAATTGTAATAAAAATGTTGTTGAGTATTCAGCTTAGGACAGGTACTCAGCAACATTTTTTTTATGACTTCATATAATTTCAAAAAAAATTTTCCATACCCATTTCTTGTCCAACCGGCTGCGTATACTAAAGAAAAGCTGATGACTAGGCAGCTGAAAATGTATTTTAAAGGAGGAAATGGTATGAGTGACAATGGAAACAATCTTCCTGAAATTCCATTTGGAAACAGGGATGACGCGAATGGTATGGCGAGTAAAGCGTTACAGCAGTGGGCAGAGCAGTTTTATGCTAAGATGGTGGAAGAGAAACAGCCAGAGGAAGAGCCATCTATGTTGGATCAATTATTAGACAAGGTGGGAGAATATGTGGATCAGGAAATAGAGCAGCTGCCAGCAGAGGAGCAGGAAGCTGCTGTGATGAAATTGGCGGAAACGGCAGATACCTTGGTGGATGCGATAGATAAAGCCTATACTGTCACGGAAAAGGCTTGTGATTCTATCATTGATTCCTTGGATGAACTGGAAAAATGGATCGATAAGTGGTAACTGGTTATTAGTTGTCGGTTGTTTGGCCTAACAACTAACAACCAACAACAATCGGTAATCCAGATTTTTGCTATTGAAAATTGAATTATCGAGGTAGTTATTTTATGGGAAGGAGAACCATATGGCACTACCATTTATTGTAGGTGCGATGATGATTGCGGCTGGCATGACCAGTTATATGAAGGGAACTAAGGCGGAGGATACCAATCAAGAGGCCAAGGAGATGGTGAATGAAGCACGGCATAACTACTGCGTAGCCAGAAATCGATTGCAAAAGGCGAAAATGAGGGCATGTGATAGTTTGGTGGGGGTAGGACAGGCCAAGGTCCGTGTTTTAGTGAAAGATATGACTTCTTTTGTGCATTTGGCAAAGATGTTAAAGGCAGATGGCGGAGCTAGCGATCTATTAGCAGATGAACCGCTAGAAGAAATTTGCAAGGAAGTCAAGTACATGAGTCGTTTATCGGCAGATTGGAGGAAAAGAGAAAAGGAAAAGGCCACGGTTAGAGAGAAAATGGCATTTGGGGCATGTAGTATGATTCCTATGGAGGGAAATACAAAACCATTTGGTGGAGTAGCTGCTTTAATGGCACGGAAGCGAGACGTCATGGCTGGGAAGGATTTGAGGCAGGTGGATGGAATGGTTGATTTTGATGAAGATATTTCAGATCTGACGTTTCTTCTGAATGGATTTGAGTTGGCAAAGAAGGCCGATGAAAATTTAGAGAAGGCCAAGCATTACTATGTAGAAGTAAAAGAGGCAAATCAGAAAATGAATTTGGTGAGCGATGCCTTTCAGGAGGCCAGTGGTCGCGCAAATTTACTGATTGATTTAATAGGGAAAGTCCATGAGAAATTTCATGAGGCGATGAGCCAGCTGCCAAATGTCATGGAAGACAAGGTGGAGGCGGATATATATGACAAAGTGAATTTGGATGCTTGGGCCAAAGCGTGGCAGTTGGTGATGATGATGCAAAAGATACTGCATACACTACTTCTCGATGAAAATGGTTCTGTGACACAGGCCTCTTATCTGACTTATCATGAAATAAAGAATGTTATCGGGAAGATGACTACACATTAGCTTAGTGGCTGGTTATTTATTCAGCTTTTTACCGGTGTAAAACAAAATATGCGATGATTTCTTCTTCACCAAAGGTTCTTAAGGTTCTAAGGAGACTAAAGGTTCTAAAGAGCCCCGAATGAGATGATAGCATTAGCGTTCATCAGCTCATTCAGGAACCCTGAGAACACTTTGTATCTTTAGAACCCTATACTCCCTAGCGGTCTCATAACTACTACTGCAAATCTTTAACCTAACAGCATTATGTTACGAGGGAGAGGCAAACAACTAACAGCTGACAACATGAGTTAATGGAGGGAATATCATATGAAGCAAATGCCAAGAATCAAAATGATGGGTATCGGTCATGGTGGAAATCATATGCTCGATTACGTGATGAATCAATCGATACGAAATGTGGAGTATATTACAGTGGCAGATGAAGAGACCTTGCTGCAGTCGGGCGCAGAAAGGAGCATACAGTTAGATGCAGAAGTCATGAAATGTTTTTACATGGATGGGCATTTGAATGTAAAGAAAATAAAGCCATGGATTACCATGGAGCTGGATAAGGTGCTAATTGGTGCGGAAGTCCTCTTTATTATGGCGGGTATGGGGGGACAGGTAGGCTCTGACATCGCACCGATTGTAGCACAGCGAGCGAAAGAGCTTGGGATTGTCACCATGGCTTTGGTCACGAGACCATTTTCTTTTGAAGGAAAGACGCGGGGTGAAAAGGCGGAGCATGGGATTGAAGAACTTCAACGGTATGCTGATGAGATCCTTGTCGTTCCCAATGATGTACTGGTATCTTTTATGGATAAGAAAATGGAATTAAAAGCGGGTTTCCAGAAAATCAATCAATTTTTCTATCAGAAAATTCACGAAAAATGCCATTTGTTGAATGCAGTAGGGAATCCATCTTTGTCTCGTGATGAAGTGAGAGTGATTCTGCAAGACCAGGGGGAATCGTTTGAGGATTTCTTTTTGAAAAATTAACAGGAATGGGTAGGTTGTTGGCTGTCAGACTTAGGACATCGCCTCCTCGGGGGAGAATAAAAAGAGGGGGGGACATTTTCTCAGCCAACGGCTGGTTGTATGGTTTTTATAAATACAAGGCGATATACTCCCATGTTTGATATGTGTCAAATTGTTTTTATCCCGTTTAGTATTAAAACCATACAACCGGCCTTACGGCCGCAGGAAATACACCCCTTTTGGTGCCTTCGGCACCAACCTTTCCCCAAAAGGGAGCACTATCCTACGGACCTATCATCTGTATTTAATAACAACCAACAACAATCTACGCATCAGTGTATACTGAATGCTAGTGATATCTAATCGGAGGTAGTGATTTCTTTGAAAAAAAGATGGCTTGCTGACGGTATACTGGCGAGCTCTGTGGTTCTTACCTTAGGGGCAGCTCCGTTTCAGGGGGAGAGCCCGTGGCTCGCAGGGTTGTTTCATATGTCTTTTGCGGCGGCGGTAGGAGGTTTTGCCGATTGGTTCGGCGTGACTTCTTTATTTCGCAGGCCCCTTGGCATTTCCTGGCGGACGGATTTGATCGCGAAGAATCGGGAAATGATCGTATCCATCGCGAAGGATATGGTGGTGAATGAGCTTTTGACCAGGGGACGGCTGTCGGAGATCCTGCGTCGGCATGTGCCTTCTGATGTGGTGGCTCGCTGGCTGACAGTCCATCGGGATCTGACGGAGAAGCTGGCAGCGGATGTGATTCACATGGTGCTGACTGTATTTCCTGAGGAATCGATATGGACGATGTCCAGTGAGGCGATCGAGAGAAGAGCGGCAGATATAGACTGGGCGGGGCATATGGCCAAGGTGATGGCGGCATTCCGCGATTATCCGAAAAAAGAACTTTTGACAGAGGCATTGGCCGGGGAGGTGAAAGGCTTTCTGCAGGCTGAGGTGACACAAGAGGAAATCCGGAAGGTCTATCTTCTGGCTTGGCAGGAATATAATGACAAGGGCTGGCTTCATTCTCTCTTCCGGGATGCGGTAGAGGATCGGGATGCAGAGATGGTAAAAAAGGTGCAGGAAAAGATGTTGTCCTTGTCAGAGGCTTTGACGGATCCGGAAAGTGGGCTTCGCCAAAAGATGGGAGAGGCCTATGATGCAATGATCGTCCAGCTAGAGACCAATGAGGCTTGGAAGCGGCAGGTCAATGGGGCTGTACAGAAGGTGATTGGCCGGTTACTGTCTGGTAGGGGACGGAATTGGTTTCTTTCTTTGTGGCAGAAAAAGAAAGAGCCACTGGCGCAGCAGTTGGCAGGGACTTTGCTTTCTTTGATAGAGGGGCAGCTTTCTTCTCCAGAGAAACAACGAGATTTCGACGCCTTTCTGTTGCGTCTGGTGCGGCCCCATGTGGGATGGCTGCATCGCATGGCTGCGTCGGTGGTAGAGAAGGCGTTGTCCAGCTATGATGGTCGGACTATGGCGTCTTTGGCGGAAAAATCCGTGGCTGAAGATGTGGCGGCTATCCGTATCAATGGTTCTTTGTGGGGGGCCGTCTTGGGAGCGGCCTTTTGGGCCGTATCGTTTATTTAGCATTGTTGTTAGTTGTTAGCATGCAAACAACTAACAACAATCAACAAACAACCGCAATATAAAGGAGGTATCGCAGTGAAACGATATAGAACGGCCAATCTGATTTGTTTCCTTTCGCTGCTTTTTCTGCTATTTTCCCTTTGGCTCAAGATGGGGAGCCCTTGGCAGGGAGCGGATTGGACAAATTGGGTTTATTTCATGGCTCAGTCCTGTTGTATCGGATGCGCAGCAGATTTCATTGCCGTAGAGGCACTCTTTCGGAAACATTTTCTCCCTATCAAGCCGCTCGTTCCTGCCAACCGGGATCGGATTATTCAAAAAGTGGTAGAAATGAATCAGAGCCTTTTGAGCCCGAAGAATTTGCTGGCAAAGATATCCCATCTTTCCTTGACGGAGCTATGTCTTCCATGGCTTACCAGTCACAGAGAGTCTATTTCTCAAACATTGGCAGCGAGGGGAGCCACCTATGCAGTGGAATTTCTGTCTAGCCATAGAGAAGAAATAGCCACTTGGGGACGGAGTGAATCGCAGAAATGGCTGCCTGTTTTTATTTCTTTTGCGCAAGGGCGGTTACAGCAGGAGATGAATCGGGAAAAATGGCTTGTTCGTCTTTTGGAGGAAGGAAAACGGAAAATAGAGGAGCCATCCCTTCGGTACAAACTGGAAGAGCAGCTAAGAAAAGCAGGCGATCAGGAAGAAAAGGGATGGTTGACGTCTATCGGCTATACCCTGGGGAAATGGTTTGGTGTGATCGATTATGACCAGCTGGCTGAGGCGGCATTGGATGCTTTGGCAGAGGAAATGGAAGCCTGGAAACAGGAGGATAACCCGTTTCATCAGGAACTTTTGGCGCAGTGGGACCTTTTGGTGGCTCGTTTCTTGCAAGAGCCGGCTACGTTGGAGGCGTTGCAGGAATTTGGGCAGGGGCTCTTCGAGGCCTTTCCTTTGGAAAAACGGATCGACGAGGGGATTTCTGATTTTCAGGACCATTGGGGTGTGCCAGCTTTGGCAGAAAAATTGAAACCAGCTATAGAGCAAAGTATTTCTTTTATAGAAGACTTAGAATTTAGACAGAAGCTGGACACTATCGGAAGAGATTTAATCGCAGAAATCATCACCTATGAGCATGGTTTCTTATCATGGTCTATGATAGAAGTCCTGGAAAGTTTTCGGGAAGAGGAATTGAATGAATTTATCGAGGCGAAAGTGCATCATGAGCTGGAAGGTATTCGTATCAATGGGGCTATCGTGGGATTGGCGGCTGGACTGTTTTTCTATGGCTTCCTGACATGGGCATGGATCCCGCTTGCGAGAGGCTTGTTTTCGTAAAGGTCCCATTGCCATTTCCTTCCAATCGCGGTATGATAGATGCATAAAAATAAAAGGAAGCACCGAGGCTTCAAAGTATCAGGCATCGCCCTGATGCTTTTGGCGCGGTGCTTTTCATTTCTGCCGATGCAGAAAAGAATGGGAGGAATACAAATGCCGGTTTCTTACATGGAAATCAATCTGAATGCGCTTCGTCACAATCTCAAGGTCATCCGCGCGCATTTGCCGAAGGAAGTGAATGCGCTCGCTGTCGTGAAGGCGAATGCCTATGGGCATGGCGCGAAGGAAACGCTGCGCATCGCCCTTGAAGAAGGCTATGTCGCTGCGGCTGTCGCCCGCGTGGAAGAAGGAGCGGAGCTCCGCGACGCAGGATTCACCTGCCCGATCTACGTGCTCGGCCTGCCGCTGCCGGAAGATATGCCCATCGGTGTGAATAAAGACCTCATCATGCCGATCGATGATACCGTCGATCTGGACGCTTTGGAAGCCATCGCGGCCGTTTCGAAGAAAACGATCGAAGTCATGCTGCCGATCGATACCGGCATGAACCGTATCGGCACCCATCCGAAGGACGTACCTGCGCTCCTCAAAAAGCTCGCAGGCTATCCGCACATTCACGCACATGGCACCTTCACTCATATGGCGACGGCGGATCACAAGGAGAAGGATGCTGCACTGAAGCAGCTCGACCGTTTCGATGAAGCGATCTCCTACATGCCAGTCGATGAAAACTTCGTGATTTCCTCCGCCAACAGCGCCGGTGTCATCGACATCCCGAGAAGCTGGCATAACCTCGCCCGCCCGGGCATCATCATCTATGGGCCGCAGCCGTCAGACGTCATGACGAACAAGCTCGACCTCCAGTATGCGATGAGCGTCGTGAGCCATGTCACCCATGTCCAGACCCTGCATAAGGGCGAAGCCATCGGCTACGGCGGAACCTACGTCGCCAAAGAGGATATGAAGACGGCGACCGTCCCGATCGGCTATGCCGACGGCTGGCACAGAAGCCTCTCCAATAAAGGCGTCGTCCTCATCAATGGCAAGCGCTGCCCGATCGTCGGCCGCATCTGCATGGACCAGTTCATGGTCGCCTGCGATGACGAAGTCCGCCCGGGTGATGAAGTCGTCCTCATGGGCAAGCAGGGCGAGGAAGAAATCACTGTCGATGAAGTGTCTGCTACGGCTGAGACCATCCCGCATGAAATCATGTGCGACCTGAAACGTATCCCGAGAGTATATGTAGAAAAATAGTTTGAAGGATCGGGCACTGGAGGAAAGCGGGATCTGTTCGTATCGTCATGTCGGGCAAAAGCGGGACATCTTTTCCCCTTTCTTATTTTCGCTCCATATGCTATAATAACGCTTGTTAAGCGTCTATAGCTCAGTGGATAGAGCACTGGTCTCCGGAACCAGGTGTCGAGAGTTCGAATCCCTCTAGACGCACCAGAATTTCTCCGATAATATCGGATAAAATAAAATTCACCCAATGCACCTATGAAAATGGGGGTAATACATGGGGGAATCGACCTCTGAGGAGGTCGGAAAGCCGAGGCGGCTTGCCTCGGCTTTTTATTATGCCTTTCCCTTTGTTTTAGCAGCGACTCCCTGATCACGGTTCGTTGGTTCGGCATCGTATATTTCCTTGGCTATGGCGCTTCCAAACCGTCTCTTTCTACTGTATTCTCCGTGGTAAACATGCTATAATAATAAGACGTTTCGTTTGAATACATCGGACAGAGACGGGGCCTGCGCTTCATGAGGCAAAGTGCTTATCAGAATCACCGCGCTTCCGGATGCGACGCAGACTTTCGCTGTATCCCATGGGTCTTTAAGGAAACACTGATTCAATCGTTGTCAGATTTTACTCTTGAAATTTTATACATGGCGAGGAATAACCTGACGCGAATAGCGAGCTATTTAAGGAAGGTTATGACGAAGCCATGCATAAAATTTCTTGTGGAATCTGACTCTGCGATTGAATCAGCGTTTCCTTAACACTGGGGGAGCTCTGTACCAGCCTTTATATATCGTGAGGGTTTACCATGAAAATGTTTCGAGGACTATCGAACTGGATCGGTATCGACATGGGGTCGTCCCAAGTCCGTATCTACCAGGAGAATAAAGTGATCCTTGCCGAAGCGAGTACGGTCGCGGTGGATAATATCGACGGTCATGTACTGGGTTTTGGCACGGAGGCGCTCATTCATTACCATAAGGCGCCGGAGAATATTTCTCTGGAGTGGCCGGTACAGAATGGCGTCATCGCTGACTATGACATGACGAAGGCGATGCTTCGTTTTTTCATCCGCAAATCGCTTCACCATGCGGTGTCGCGTCCGACGGTGATGATTTCCATTCCGGGTGAGACGAGCTCGGTCACGCGCCATGCGCTGGTGGATGCTTTGATCCATGCCGGCGCGCAGCATGTGTATCTTCTCCCTTCGCCGGCGGCTGCGGCCATCGGGACGGGGAAGGATATGCTGGCACCGTCTGTGATCTTTTCTCTTGTCATCGGGCGTGACGTTTCTGATGCGGGGCTTTACAGCTGCGGGGGGATCGTCGCGCAGGAGGGGATCCCTTTCGGCGGGCATCATATCGATAAGGGGATCTGTCAGTATCTGCAGGATAAGTACCAGATCATGATCGGGCTGGATCAGGCGGAGAAGCTGAAGAGTGAAGTGATTTCTCTCAAAACGGCGGATGGACAGGCGACATTCACCATCCGCGGGCGTAGGATCCGTGACGGCGTGGAAGTGGTGGTGGAGCTTTCCACGGAGGAATTAAGGCCGGTGATGCAGCGTATCCTGCAGCCGGTCCTGAAGCTCATCCGTCGTGTCCTTCGTGAGGCGAAGCCGGAGATGGCGGGCGATCTTCTGAAGAATGGTCTGCTTCTATCCGGCGGCAGTGCGCTTCTGGATGGGCTGAAGGACTGGCTCGCCGGAGAGCTGCATATGCCTGTCTTCGTACCGGCTCTGCCGGGGGATGTATTGGCCGTGGGCTGCTATCAGGCTCTTGGTATGTATAAGGATCTGCCGCTTCTCATTGAGAACGGTGAAAAATATTATGGAGGCGCTTGATCGTGATATTCTTTGGCAGAAAAAAGATGGCCGCCGCGGTCGCACTCTTTGTCTTCATGGGCGCATGCGGCTGGTTTTGGCGGCATAGGGAGTACATCCCTTTCATTTCGCAGCCGCTTTCTATCGGTGCAGCGCCTTTCAACTATACGGCGAGCAAGACGGCGCTTTCTTTCACACAGGGATTTGGCATACTTTCCGGTGTGTGGGAGAACTGGAGTGAGCTGGATGCGCTCCGGAAGGAAAATGAAAGTCTTCGCGCGGAGCAGACGCAGTATAGAGAGATCCTTGCGGAGAATATCCGGCTGAAGAGTCTCCTTTCGTTCAAGCAGGGCTATAAGCAGTACCACCTGACGGGGGCGTCTGTCATCACGCGCGACTACGGCGGATGGACACAGACGCTGGTCGTGGACAGGGGCAGTGACAGCGGCATTCAGAAATATATGCCGGTCATCGTCCCGACGGGGCTGGTGGGTTTTGTAAGTGAAGTGTATCAGAATTCCGCGCGCGTGCAGCTCCTTCTGGATCCTCGTACATCGGTGGGGGGAATCGTTGCGCGTCCGGCTTCGCGCGTGGTGGCGATGGTTTCCGGGAACAGCAGTGAACCTGGCAAGCTCTCTTTCGTGAATCTGCCGCGTGAGGCGGATGTCATCAAGGGGGATACCATCGTGGCATCCGGCTATGGCGGGGTGTATCCGAAGGGGATGGTCATCGGTACGGTCGAGCAGGTGGATGTCGACTCCATCGGCGGCACGCAGGTGGCACGCATTGTTCCGGCGGCTGATTTCTCTCATCTGGAAGAGGTCTTCATCATCACAGACCATATTCAGCGGGCAACGCCAGAGAGTATTCTGGTGAAGCCGCCGAAGAAGGAACCGCCGATGAATCCTAATAAACATCAGGCAGGTGAGAAGGAATGAGCGGCTATGCACTGGCTTTTTTGAGCTTCTTCATTTTCCTCGTGCAGTCCTCGGTGATGCCATTCTTTTTCTCAGGGCTGCATCAGCCGGATCTGTGGCTGGCCGTCATCGTCCTTGCGACGCTGATCTTTGACAACAAGACAGCGATGACGCTGGCGCTCGTGGGCGGGCTCCTTACGGATCTTGTGACGGGAAATCTTTTCGGACTGCATCTCCTGCCGTACCTGGTGATCGCAGGGCTGTATCTCGCTTTGGGGAGGAAGCGCTACAATCGTCACTGGTACATTTCGCTCTTTGCGATGACGCTGGCTTCGCTCCTCTATGCGCTGCTGTCTTGGCTGGTGCTTTTGGCAGCCGGCAGTCATGTCTTCTCGATTTCTTATATCCTGTACTTTGTGATGAGCACCACCTTCATGAATGGAGCGGCCGTGCTCGTTCTTCACAGGCCGCTGTGGGCCATGAAACGGGAAGGAGAACCGAAGTGGTGAATAAACATGTGCCCTCGATTCTCAGTGGGCTTTTGAAAAATACGGAGGAGTCCCGCTATGCGCGCATGATCTATGCGGCGATCTTCCTCCTGCTCGTCTTAGGGCTGCGTCTCTTTTATATGCAGGTCATTCAGGGCGGGTACTATAAAGAAGAAGCGGATGGGAACCGCATCCGCCATCTCCCCATGCAGGCGATGCGCGGTGTCATGTATGACCGGAACGGCGTGATCCTTGCGGGGTCTCGCTCGGCATACAGTGTCGTCATGCCGGTCGACCGCAAGGGGAATACGCTCTCCGATGAGGCGCTTACCCGCCTGTCGCAGCTGCTTCATGTGCCGACTGCGGATATCAAGAAAAAGATCGAAGACAATAAGCTGGCCTTCGGTGCGATCTATCTGGCAAACGATGTCGGCATCGATGTCGCGACGCAGATCGAAGAGAAGAAGGATGAATTCCCCGGCATCGAAATCGAAGTGAACCCGCTGCGCGTATACCCGCTCGGCAATGCGGGGGCGCAGGTCTTAGGCTATGTCGGCGAAGCGGGGCCGGATGACAGGGACGTCGAAGGAAATCCGTATACGACTACGACCCTGATCGGTCGTGCGGGTCTTGAGAGCCGCTATAACAATTATCTCGAAGGCAAGAATGGTTCAAAGACGGTCGAAGTCAATGCATCGGGCCAGCCTGTCCGCTATGTGGGCGGCACGCCATCTGTCACGGGAAACAGCGTGCGCCTGACGCTCGATGCGAATCTGCAGAAAGCGGCAGAGGATGCGATGGAAGCACAGGTGAAGACGCTCGTCCATGGCGGCGTCATGCCGACGGGGGCTTCAGCGGTGGCTGTCGATCCGAATAGCGGCGCGATCCTCGCGATGGCCAGCTGGCCGAGCTATGATCCGAACCGCTTCAGTAAGGGGATCTCCTCGAAAGACTGGAATGAGATCGTCAATAATAAGAATCATCCGATGCAGAACCGCACGATCCAGTCGATGTATCCGCCCGGATCGCTCTTCAAAGTCATCACGGGCGCGGCAGCGCTCGAGGCGAAGGTGACGACGCCGGAAGAGCGTATCTTCGACAGCGGCAAGCACTGGCTCGTCGATAAGAGAAACTCAGAGGGTGAAGCCTTCGGGTGGATCAATTTCTATGAAGCGATCGAAAAATCGGATAACGTCTATTTCTATGAAATGGGACGTCGTGCGGGCATCGACCGCATCTCCCATATGGCGGAGGAATTCGGTCTGGGGAAAACGACAGGCATCGACCTTGCCGGAGAATCGGACGGCAATGTCGCAAGCGAAGCCTACAAGATGAAAGTCTTCAAGCAGGACTGGTATCTCGGGGAGACGATGGATGCCGCGATCGGACAGAGCTTCACGCTGACGACGCCGCTGCAGATGGCGATGGTGTACTCGGCGATCGCCAATGGCGGCTTCCGCTACCAGCCATACCTTGTGAATCGCATCGATCAGCTGGACGGGACGCCGCTCAAGATATTCTCGCCGGAGAAGGTGGGGACGCTTCCTGTATCTAAGGATACGCTCGACGCGATCCACAAAGGGCTTCGGATGGTCATGAGCAAGGATGGGACAGGCGGACAGCTCTTCGAGCATTATCCGATCTCGATCGCCGGCAAGTCCGGTACGGCGGAAACGAATGGTCTCGATAACGGCTGGTTCGTGGCGTATGCACCTTTCGATAAGCCGGAGGTCGTGATCCTGTGCATGTTCGAACACAGCGGCTTCGGCTCGGAGTCCGCGGCACCGGTCGTCAAGAAGATGATGGATGCCTATTTCCATATCGGAGATTATTCGCCGGCAAAGCTGAAGGCAGCGGATGAGGCGAAGGCAGGAGGCAAAAAGAATGGCTGAGATCGTATCCTTTGCTTCTGGCAAGGGCGGCGTGGGGAAGACGCTCCTCACCGCTGCTCTGGGGATCTTCCTCTCTCGGAAGGGGAAGAAAGTCCTCCTCATCGACGGGGATATGGGCATGAGGAATATGGATCTCGTGCTGGGGCTGGAAAATGAATGCTTCTATCATGTGATGGATCTGGCGGAAGGCCGCTGCTTTGCAAAAGATGTCATCCTGGAAGTGAATGACCACCTGGATTTCCTGCCGGCAGCGCAGAATGATACCTGGGAGACGGTCTTCCCTGCGGCGATGGATACCGTGCTGGAGGATGTGGAGGACAAGTATGACTACATCCTCCTCGACTGTCCGGCGGGGCGAGGGGAAGGCATCCGTTTTGCGGAGCATCTCTCGGATCATATGTTTCTCGTCGTGGCGCCGTCATGGGCGTCGAAGCGGAATGCAGAGCGCCTCATGACGGGACCGCGCAAGCGGTACATGACCTATGTGCTGAACCAGTTCTCCCTCTCGGGGGATACGCAGATTTCCTTGACGGATATGCTGGAGACGCTCGATGAAGAGTCCGTCTCTGCCGTCATCCCGTATACGGAGGAGGCAGACCGTCTCGCGCATCAGGGAGAGCTTTCAGATTTTTCTGAAAAAGGGGCGCTCGGTGAAGCGCTCGCTCTTTTTTGGAAATCGTATAAAGAAGAGAAACAGATCCCGCTTTCGCGCTGGAAGAAGCTGCTCTTGAAAGCAGAAGAGGAAAATGCGCGGGAGAAGGCACCTGTGAAGATGGCGCCGGCCGGCCTTTCCTGGCACTCCGGCAGCCGCTCGTATAAATGGCAGAGGAGGAGATAACGGAATGAATCTCATTCGGTACTGGCGGCGCATTGACAGCACGCTGCTGATGGCTGTCCTGGGCCTTGCCGTCATCTGTCTTCTGATCATTGCGAGCGCCACCCATGCGAATATGGATGGACAGCCGGGGCAGTATGACTTCGTCATGAAGCAGGGGGTCTTCCTGGTCGGCGGTCTTATCATCGCGGGGGGCTCGCTCTACTTTGACTACAGGAAACTCTATCGCTTCGTACCTATCCTCTATGGGATCAATGCGATCCTGCTTCTGGTCGTCAAATTCGCCGGGACAAGTGCGCTCGGGGCGCAGCGCTGGATCCAGATCGGCCCTTTCACGCTGCAGCCTTCGGAATTTGCGAAAATCATCATGATCATCTGTCTGGCAAGGCTCATGGCGAATGACAAATCCGGCTTCCAGACATGGAAGAGCCTTCTGCCTGTCGCGGGTATGATGGCACTTCCGACACTTTTGATCTTCATCCAGCCGGACCTTGGTACGAGCCTTGTCTTCGCGGCCATCACCTTCGGCATGCTTTATATTTCCGGACTCAAGATGCAGCTTGTGAAACGCGCCTTTCTTGCGTTCGTTGTAGTCTTCCCGCTCATCTGGTTCTTCGTGCTGCACAGCTATCAGAAGATGCGTATCCTTGTCCTCTTCAATCCGGATGTCGATCCGTATGGCTCCGGCTACCATGTCATCCAGTCGAAGATATCCATCGGCAGCGGCGGCTTTATCGGTCAGGGGCTCTTCGAAGGTACGCAGAGCCAGCTGAATTTCCTCCCGGAAAATCACACCGACTTCATCTTCTCCGTCATCGGGGAAGAGCTCGGCTTCGTCGGAGCGATCTTCGTCCTCTTTTTGTTTTTCGTCCTTTTGTATAGGACGCTCATGATTTCCCGCTCTTCGGGGGATGCCTTTGGCAGCCTGCTCGCCTGTGGGATTTTTTCCATGTGGCTCTTCCAGATCTTCATCAATGTCGGCATGACGCTCGGCATCATGCCCGTCACCGGCATCCCGTTGCCCTTCATGAGCTACGGCGGCTCGGCCCTCCTCATGAACCTTCTCTGCGTCGGGCTACTGATGAATATCTATTTAAGAAGAAAGAAATTGATGTTTGATTGACTGGGGATTAGCGACTAGTGACTAGTGACTAGTGACTGGTGACTGGTGGCTGGTGACTAGGGACTAGGAGACTAGGAGACTAAGAGCCTTTCTCACATTGTCATTTCGAGCGAAGCGAGAAATCTTTTATACATCGTCTGCTTGGAACGCATTTCTCCACTCTCTTTCATGCCGCCAGTGCCCTATCCGCCCCTTCGGGGCACCTTCCCCTGGAGGGGAAGGCTATTAAGTTAAGTGGCAGAACGTTCTTGGCTCCCCATCGGGGGAGCTGCCCGAAGGGCTGAGGGGGCT
>ERZ1026898.879-NODE-879-length-16151-cov-26.658673_pt1 | contig 16151 bp, 8 predicted proteins | sample MGYA00380178_ERZ1026898 | MGnify/ENA primary metagenome ERZ1026898 (study PRJEB33269, sample SAMEA4719814) | human gut metagenome | biome: human-associated habitat; feature: organic feature; material: feces | place: Cameroon | collected 2013-10 ... | reverse complement strand
GGTTGATCATCGTGTGGTAGAGGGAAGTGTAGAACATCCTCTTCTCGTCCTCGGTCCCCTGGATCTCAATCTGGGAAAGCTCTTTCTCCCAGGCGTTTGAGGCTGCCGAGGCGATCTCCTCGAAAGACTTGCCGGACGCCTCCGCCGCAAGGTTCTTCAGAGCGCCCTCCGCTCCTGTGGCGGACAGAGCAACCTTCACGGTCAGCTCCGGGTTCTTCGAAGTCGCGAACTTGAACCAGGCCACCAGTTTGCGTCCTGCCATCGCCGGGAAGTTGTGGTACTGGTCGAATTTGCTCCAGCCTCCCTTATAGTTGATCTTCTCGCGGTCCGCGTAACCATATTCAGAAATAGGCTGCGAGAAGGAGATCGCGAAGTAGGTGTAGTTGGTGCGGGCCCATCCGTTTGTGATGCGGTAGCCGGTCAGAAGGGTGTCGTTCTGCACTTGAATTTCCGCCCAAAGGGTCTTTCCGTCGTAGTTGTATATTCCGTGGATAAGATCCAGAATCACTTGGCCATCAGTGCCTTTAGGGTATGAATATTTATGGACTCCCACTCTGGTGGTTGCGGTCAACTGAGCCTTCACCCCGTAGTCGTCGAGAGTCACTTCGTAATATCCGGCCGAGGCTTTCTCAGTGTCGTGCGAGAAACGGCTGCGGTAGCCGCTGTCCGGGTTGTCGCTTGTGCCGGGATTCAGTTTCAGCGCGCCGGTGGTAGGCATCAGCAAGATGTCCCCGAGATCAGAGTGACCAGTGCCGCTGAAATGCGTGTGGCTGAATCCGACGATCGTCGGGTCCGAATAGCGGTAGCCGGCGCAATATTCATAGACACGCGGCTGGTATTTGCCGTTCACATTGTGAGGGATGGTGTCCGTGTCAGGGCTCAGCTGAACCCCGCCGAAAGGCACGCACGCGCCAGGAAAAGTGTGTCCCATACCGTCGGTTCCGATGAAAGGATCGACATAACTTGCCTTGGAGGAAGGCTGCTGCGCGGCCGCACCGACGCAGAGAAGCAGGAATATGCCTGCGTATAACCACTTAAAATTCATAGCCCAAATATACGCAAATCTATTGTTTTTTATGAAAAAGTCTCTAATTTTGTCTTTCATACTCTCATTAGAGAGTTTTAGTGCGCGACAGTTAAATCGGTTTATCGCCGATAGTGGTTAATAATTTAAAGGAATATAACACTTTAATTAAACAACAAATTTAGTATTTATGTCTTTCAAAAAGATCGTTTTGTCTCTAGTCCTTGTACTGGCGCCATTGGCGGTTTTGGGTCAGACCAAGACCATCAAAGGTGTGATCTACGAGGAGGAAACCGGCGAGACCATGCCGGGAGCGACAGTGTCGGTCGTCGGATCCACAAAGGGTGTGATGACTGACCTTGACGGTTCTTTCGAACTGTCCGGAGTCAAGCCGACTGACAAACTCAAGTTTGAGTGTCTCGGAAAAGAGACTCAAATCCTGGAAGTCGGAAGTATGACCAACTTCATCGTTAAGCTGAAGAACGCGGCTAACGAACTGGACGAGGTGACCATCGTCGCCTTCGGTAAGCAAAGGAAGGAGAGCACTGTCGCCGCCATCACAACCGTTGATGTCGGAACCCTGAAGGTGCCGTCCAGCAACTTGACAACCGCATTGGCCGGTAATGTCGCCGGTGTGATCGCCTACCAGCGCTCCGGCGAGCCTGGCCAGGACAACGCCGACTTCTTCGTGCGTGGTATCACCACCTTCGGAGCGAACACCAGCCCTCTGATCCTCATTGACAACATCGAGCTTACCTCTACCGACCTCGCCCGTCTCCAGCCGGACGACATCGAGAGCTTCTCGATCATGAAGGATGCCACTGCGACCGCCCTCTACGGAGCCCGCGGAGCCAACGGTGTCATCTTCGTGACCACAAAGCGCGGCCAGGAAGGCCCGGCGAAAATTTTCGCCCGTGTAGAGACCTCGATCTCCCAGCCTACCGATGTTGTACAGCTTGCCGACCCTATCACCTACATGAAGTCCTACAATGAGGCCATCACCACCCGTGACCCTCTCGGAGACCTGATGTACTCTTACGACAAGATCGAGAACACCGGTAAACCGGGCGCGAATCCGTACATCTACCCTGCCAACGACTGGTACAAGATGCTCTTCAAGGATTATTCCACGGCATACCGCGCAAACGTTTCCGTTCGCGGTGGAGGCAAGGTTGCGACCTATTATGTGTCCGGTGCTTTCACCGAGGACACCGGTATTTTGAACGTCGACAAGAGAAACAGTTTCAACAACAACATCGACCAGAAAACCTACACTCTTCGCTCCAACATCGACATCAACGTGACCCCTACCACGAAGCTGGCTATCCGTCTTACCGGTAACTTCACGGATTACCGAGGACCGCTGGACGGAGGTAACAAGGTCTATGTGGATGTTGTTCACTCAGATCCTGTTCTCTTCCCGGCGTACTACCCGATGGATGATGACCACATCGGCATCAAACACATCATGTTCGGCAACTGGGACAAAGGAGGTTACACGAACCCTTATGCGAATATGGTCAAGGGGTACCGCGACTACCAACGTTCCCAGATGATCGCGGCGGTCGAACTCAACCAGAATCTTGATTTCATCACAAAGGGGCTCAGCGCGATGACATTGTTCAACCTGACTCGCCTTTCAGACTTCAGCGTCAACCGGCAGTTCAGTCCTTATTGGTACACGATGGACAACTACGACTCCTACACGGGAGAATACCACTTGCGCAGAATCAACGATGATGGTACCGACTACCTCACCTACAATGAGGGAAGCAAGACTGTGCAGAACACGTTATATTCAGAGACCAGACTCAACTATGCCCGCGACTTCGGCCGCAGCGAGGTGACCGGCCTTTTGGTACTCACCGCCTATGAGTCACGCAAGGCCAACGCCGGCTCCCTCCAGCTTTCCCTTCCTTCCCGCAACGCCGGTCTTTCCGGACGTTTCACCTATGGTTGGGACAAGAGATATTTCACTGAGTTCAACTTCGGTTACAATGGCTCCGAACGTTTCCACAAGTCTCACCGCTGGGGATTCTTCCCTTCAGCCGGAGCCGCATGGGTAATGTCAAACGAGCCTTGGTTCAAGTCTTTGAAGAAAACGGTTGACAACCTTAAATTCAGGGTATCGTACGGTCTCGTCGGAAACGACAAGATCGGTAATGAACAGAACCGTTTCTACTACCTCTCTGAAATGAATATGAATAGTTCCGCTAATCAGGCGTTCTTCGGCGATCGCAGGCAGGTCAACTACAAAGGCATCGATGTGACCCGCTATGCGAACGAGGCTATCACTTGGGAAAAATCCTACAAGACCAATTACGCTGTGGAACTCGGTCTGTTCGACAACTTCGACCTCATTGCCGAGTACTTCACCGAGAGGCGTAAGGACATATTCATGACACGTGCCGACGTTCCTGAGACAATGGGACTTCAGGCGGGAATATCCGCCAACATCGGTGAGGCCAGAGCCCACGGTGTCGATCTTCAGGCTGAGTACCAAAAGGTGTGGAACAAGGACTTCTGGACATCCGCAAGAGCGAATTTCACTTGGTCAACAGGCAAGTACGATGTCTATGAGGAGCCCACCTATCCAGAGAAGTACCGTCAGCACGCAGGCTACTCCATCAAGCAGACCTGGGGCTACATCGCCGAGCGCCTGTTCATTGATGACGAAGAGGCGGCCAACAGCCCTGACCAGACTTCTTTCGGTTCTCCTTACGGAGGCGGCGACATCAAGTATACCGATGTCAATGGTGACGGCAAGATCACAACCGCTGATATGGTTCCGATCGGTTATCCTACCTCTCCTGAGATCATCTATGGATTCGGTGTTTCACTCGGTTACAAAGGGATTGACCTTTCCGTGTTCTTCCAAGGCCTTGGACGAGAGTCGTTCTGGATTGATGCGACAAGTACCTACAGCACCAAATATAACAGGTACGGTACCGCTCCGTTCGTGAACAACACCCAGTTGCTCAAGGCTTACGCTGACAGCCACTGGAGCGAGGACAACCGTGACATTTACGCTCTTTATCCAAGGTACAGCGCCTACGAAAACCTCAACAACACAGCGACGAGTACCTGGTGGATGAGGGATGGTTCATTCCTTCGTCTGAAACAGCTTGAACTCGGTTATACCATTCCACAGAAGTTGACCACTAAACTCCATATTGGAAGTCTGCGTGTCTACTTCCAGGGCAATAATCTCCTGTGCTGGAGCAAGTTCAAACTTTGGGATCCCGAGCTTGCCGGTAATGGCCTTAATTACCCTATTCAGAGGACATTCAACTTTGGTGTGAATGTTACGTTTGACACCAAATAATGTACGAGAATTATGAAAAAGTTTTTTAAGAATATCACAATTTCACTGCTGGCGGCGGCTTCGCTGTACGGAGTCAACGGTTGCAACAAGTTCCTTGATGTTGTCCCGGATGATGGACTGGCATCAATCGAAACCGCATTCAACCTTAGATCGACAGCCATCAGGTATCTGGCCACCTGCTATTCATATATGACAAATGACGGAGTGGCCGGACAAGACAGCGGAATGCTTACCGGTGACGACCTTTGGGATCTGGACAGCCGTGTCACCACGTACTTGTACAACAAGAACTATGCTTCTTTCCCTATCGCAAAAGGATTGCAAAGTGCTGCCATCTGCTATAACAGCGACTGGAAAAGTATGTACGAAGGAATCCGTTGCTGCGACATTCTGGTGGAGAATATCGATAAGGTTCCGGATATGAACGAAGATGAGAAGCAGCAGTGGAAGGCAGAAGTCTCCTTCCTTAAAGCATACTATCACTTCAATCTTATCCGCAAATGGGGACCGGTTCCGATCATTCGTGAAAGCCTTCCGATTGATTCCAATGTTGAGGAAGTGCGCGTCTATCGTGACAACATTGATGACTGTTTTGACTTTGTGCTCGACCTTCTTGACGAGGCTCTTCCGTATTTGCCGATTGTAAACCCATCGGATGACGAGTTGGGACGTGTCACAAAGCCAATCTGTGCGGCGCTGAAGGCCAAGGTCGCTGTCTACGCGGCCAGCCCGTTGTTCAATGGAAATGAAGAGGAAGCGTCTTTGATTGACGGCCGTGGACAAAGGCTTTTCCCAGCCAAGTCTGACGCAGACAAGCTTAAACGTTGGGAGGACGCTCTTGAGGCTTGCGAGGATGCCCTTGACATCTGCGAGGAAGCCAACCTGAAGTTATACGAGAGGACATATGTTGAACAAGATTATAGAATGTGTGACTCTCTTGTCACAGATCTTACAATCCGAAACGCTTTCTGCGAAAGATGGAACAGTGAACTGATCTGGGGTAATACTCAGGTATCAACCACCTCTTTCCAGCAGTGGTGTGTGCCGATTCTGCAGATGGATCCAAGCGATGGAAAAAAACTTGGAGGTATCGGAGGAACGGATTTCATTGGCGTACCACTTAAGATTGCCGAGCAGTTCTATACGAAGAATGGACTTCCTATCAATTACGACAAGGAATTCGCTAGTGTAGATCAGTTTAAACTCAGGACAGGAGATGCAGCCCACAAATACTATATCAAACAAGGTTACGAGACTATCCAGCTGAACTTCGACCGTGAGCCAAGATTCTATGCCGATCTTGGGTTCGACGGTGGAAAATGGCTCGGTGCGTTGTCCAACTACAATGACTTGACTCCTGATGATGTACACACACTTGAAGCTCGCGGAGGTAACTCAAATGGTAAGTCCAACAATAAGGAAGCTGGCCCTGTAACAGGATATTTCCCCAAGAAATTGGCTCCATACAGGGTTACCTGGTCCGGAACGTCATCAACCGCGAGCCTTGCGTCATATTGGTTCCCGTGGCCTATAATTCGTTTGTCTGACCTCTATCTGCTTTATGCTGAAGCCATCAACGAGGTTGAGGGACCAAACGGCGCATACAGCGAGGAACTTTTCAACGCTCTTGACGCTATTCGCGAGCGTGCCGGTATTCCTGGAGTAAAAGAGTCTTGGGATAATTACAGCACACGCCCTGACCTCTATAGGTCACAGGCCGGAATGCGTGAGATCATTCACCGCGAACGTCTGATTGAGCTTGCGTTCGAGAGCCAGAGGTTCTGGGATCTCCGCCGTTGGAAAGAAGCTTCAACAGAATACCAGAAAGGAATATATGGATTCCGTGTTATGGCGCCAGCGGCCAAGGACTACTACCAGAAGACCTACATCGCAGACCAGAATTTCGGTCTCAAGGATTATTTCTGGCCTATCTACACATACTACATTGAAAGAAATCCTAATCTGGTACAGAATCTTGGATGGTAACACTTTAAAAGTCATAAGGAATGAATAACATAATTAAAACGACGTTCACTCTTCTATTATCAGTCATTTTCATAACCGCCTGCAATGACGGAGCGAATGATTTTGGCAGAGTAGATCAGAAGAATGATAATATTCCGGCTCCCAGCCCTGTTTCGGTGGAAAGCGTCAGAAGCATCAGCGGCGGTGCTGTCATCAAGGTGAATATTCCGGATGATGACAACGTGAAAGGTGTAATCGCAAGGTATACACGTAATGGAAAGCTGGTCAATTCAAAAATCTCTCGTTATGTTGACAGCCTGACCGTGGTCGGCTTTGTTGACACTAAGCCACATACCGTTGAGATTGCGGCTATTAATGTGAATGAAGTTGAATCAACACCCGTAAAAGTTGATATTACTCCTCTTGAGCCGGCTATCTCACTTGCTAAAGCCACACTTTACCAGACTTTCGGAGGTGTTAAGGTTCGCATAGATGGAAACACCCCTAAAGAGAATCTTACAATTGTTCTCCTTAGGGACACAGACTTGAGTGATTTTGAAAAACCTACCTCACAAATGAAATGGGAGCAGGTGACAACCTTGTTCACGGCCGCCGAGACCATCACTCTTCCGAGACGAGGGATAGAGCCTGTAGAGGCCATATTCGGAGCTTATCTCCGTGACAGGTGGGGTAATGTGTCAGACACCGTTAAGGCAATCCTTACACCTCTTGAGGAAGTGGAATTGGATAAGGATAAGTTCAGAGATGCCAAAATCAAGGATGACAACTGTACGGCAAGCGCGACAAAATACAAGATCGAAAATCTTTGGGACAAGTTGAATGATGACGGAAAAGGTAATTATATATTTGACAGCAAGCAGCTTGACCTCCCTACATGGCTCACAATTGACCTTGGAGTCAAGACCAAGTTAAGCCATATCAAGACTTTGCCTCGTGGGCAAGGTTATTTGACATACACTGCCGCACATCCAAGAATTTTCGAATTTTGGGGTAGTGCGAATCCGACAGGTGAAAAAGTAGAAGGCAACACCCACGGATTTGACAACTCTTGGTTCCTTCTTGGAAGATTCGAGCAGGCCAAACCATCCGGCTATGACCCTGACGGTTCACCTGGTGTTATCACACAGGATGACAATGCCTACTGGAATGCCGGCAATGACTTTGAGTTCAATAACGAGGAATATCCTCACGCTTATGATGAGCTCCGGTATTTACGTGTTGTATTCATTGATTCTTTCGGAACTTATGGATTCGACACAAAATCCTCCAAGATTCAGATGGGCGAGCTTACGCCATTCGGGCAGGTTCTTCAGGAATACAGGTAATAAACTACTCTATGATGAATATGAAAACATTGAAAACGAGCATATTTGCTGCGGCAGCCATTCTTGGCTCGGTTGTCTCCTGCACATCTCAGGATGACATCTACAAGGAGTTCATCAAGGATGGAGGCTACATCTATCCTGCCAAGGCCGCAAACATTACTTCCGAAACAGGTTTTCAGAAGGTAACCTTGTTTTGGCCTGTTCCCAAGGATCCTTCCTTGAGAAGTGCCAGGGTCTATTGGGACAACTACACCGACTCTCTTGATCTGAATTATTCGGATTTTTCAGATACTGTGTCTGTAACAATCACGAACCTTGCCGACAGAAGTTACACGTTCGACATAGTGAATTTCGACAAACTCGGAAACAAGTCCATCGCCGCGGAGAAGTCCGCGACACCTTACGGAATGAATTGGCTCTCCACACATGAGGAAAGGCAGTTCAAACACGCTTGGGTTGACGGCACCACAGCTACTGTCCAGCTCACAGAATCGACATCGGAGATGGTCGCCACCAAGTTCCGCTACAAGAATCTTGACGGCGAATGGGTCGAGTTCGGTCCGAGGATGACCCCGAGGGAAGTCAACTTCAAACTCACTAACGCCATGCGCGGAAAGTATTTCGAGTTCAGCTCCGGATTCCTTCCAAGCGACGGTAGGGACACGGCCTGGATGGAGTGGACAAAGTCCTCCTACCCGATTGTCTATCCGCTTGACACCAAGGATTGGACTGTTACCGCAACCACTGGCGGCACTATGGGAGAGAATACTCCGGACAAGATATTCGATGGAATCGCGGATGCCAATCATCGTTGGCACAGTACCGCAGGCAATAATTTCCCTAAGATATTGTCAATTGACACCAATTGCGAAGCCGGAAAAGAGCCTACTTACAAGACTTTCTCCATGGCTCGTAACCCTAAAATGAGCTACCGTTACATCTTCAACTTCCAGATTTTCACAGGCAACGAACCGTTCAATCCGGATGAGAAGAATTTCGCTTCAGTATTCGGAACTCCGATATGTAATTCCTTGCTGTACTGGGGTGATAACCCCGGCAGCAGGAACTGCACGATGGAATCAGGACGCTACATTGCGATTGTCTTCACCAACTCCAGGAACAAGCAGGGTTACCTCGACCTTTGGGAACTTACCGTCTGGGGCTACATCGAGGCTGACGCCAACTAATAATTAAACTATTTGGGAAAAATGAACATCAAAAAAATGTCAATATTCTTTCTGGCGGCGCTGGTCTCCGCTACGACTTTCCTTTCCTGCAACGTGAAGGAGGACAACGGAGGCGGTTCGGACAAAGAACCTGAAAAGCCGACTCTGACCGAGATCAAGTTCAAGGCCGAACTGCCTGACGCTCCCGCCGGATTCAAGACAACCTGGAGCGCAGGAGATGAGATCGTTGTCTACAGCGTGAAAGGCAACTTCACCTCTAAGGAGACAATGAAGGCCACAGACGTTACCTCTGACGGCAAGACCGCCACATTCGTCTCCTCCGGAAAGCTTCTCAAAGAAGCTGAATATTTCTACGGAATGCTCAAGGACTGCGGAGTCAAGGGCTTCAAGCTCAAGCAGTACTGGTCAACGGACAATATGGACAGGTGCCGCGATGCGGTGCCTTCCGTTACCGTGGCAGGATGCGACAAGAACGACATGACTCTGAAGTTCCAGAACATGTTCTCTCTTCTTTCTGTGACAGTCACCAACCCGGACACCAAGTATGTCAGGGTCTCAGGCAACAACGGTGAGGTCATCAACAAGAACGCATTCATCGCTTTCGCTGACTACACCCTTTCAGACAACCCGTCACCTGACTTCGAGAGCACTGTCTCCATCAGGAAATATGTCAACGGAGCCGGCACCTACTACATCGGCCTCCGCCCAGACCTTCTCCTGAACAGCGGCTACACAATCGTCGCTTGCGACGCCTCCGACAATGTAATCGGTAGGGTGGCCTCCTTCGAGACTCTTGAGACCGAACCTGGCAAGGTTTACAACGCCGGAGAAATCGAGGCACCACGTGAGCTCTCGCCTGTCTTTGACGAGTCCAAGATCGCCCTTTCCCTCGCCGCCATCAGCGACGTGCACATCGAGGGCTCAAGCGATGCCTATGCCAATAAGTTCACCTCGGCCCTCAACCAGCTCAAAGTCAAGGCAGCCGAGAGCGATGCCAACGGAATCGACGGAGTGATGGTTGTCGGTGACCTCATCCAGAGGGCGGAGATCACGATGGCGCAAAATTTCAAGGCTCTCTACGAGGATGTATTCAAGCCTACGGAAGTTCCGATGATTTACACGATCGGCAACCACGACATGAATCCTAAATATGATTGGACTCCAAGCACTGTCGCTCAGTCAGTCGCCATGTCCAATACATTCGGTGAGGAATATTTCAAGACAGACATCGACAACACGATGAGGAACAACTACGAGGCGCGCCACTGCGTCATCGGAGGTTATCATATTCTCGCTGTGACTCCTAACGGCGATCAGCCGATCACATATTCACCGAACGTCATCACTTGGCTTGACCAGCAGTTGGATGCCATCACGAAGACAGATCCTAACAGATACGTGATCGTGCTGACCCACCCTATGATCTACAACACGATCTATGGCAGTCTCCTTGGTGAGGTAGGAGGAATATGGGAGTCAACACTGCCTCATTATTGGGCTACAAGCGCTCTCACAGGCGTGCTTGAGAAATATCCTCAGGTTGTCACATTCCACGGCCACCTCCACTTCCCGATCAACGATCCTCGTTCTCTCTGGCAGGGCAAATGGACGGCTCTCGGATGTGGATCCACAAGGTATATGGCCATCGAGCCTGCCGGCTGGGAAGGCATCAGCAGCACCCCTACCGTGATGAACGATGCCAACAACTTCTCGCAGGGTTATTTGGTACAGTTCGATGTCAACGGCAATATGCGCATCGTAAAGATGGACTTCTTCAACAACGGAACCATCGGTGAGCCATACGTGATGCAGTACCCTGACGCCGCCGGTGCGAACCTCGCGAAGTACAACAACGTGACCCGCAAGGCCGCCAACCAGGCTCCGACAATGAGCACGATCGAGGCCAAGGATGTTAAGGATACAGATGCCGCTTCCGTGACATTCGCCGCTGGCAAGGATGATGAGTTCGTTCACCACTATATCGTTACCCTCTCCAAGGCTGGCAATGTGGTTGCGACCAAGAAGATCCTCGCCGATTTCTACCTCCATCCGAATACCTCAGAGATGAAGTCAAGCTGGACCTACGGTTTCGGAGCCCTTGAGTCCGGCCAGTACACCGTTTCTGTTGTCGCCGTGGATTCCTGGGATGCAGAGAGCGCCCCGGTTACCGCAACCTTCAACTGCGGTGACGTGACTCCTTCGGAAAAGGTGGAGCTTTGGGAAAACGACAAAACTGGTTCAAGAGAACTTTCCGGACCAGTCGCGGATAACGGCAAGACCGCCGGTGTCGGAGGTTGGCTGAGCTACAAGGACGGTGTCGCATCCTGGACAGAGAACACCACCGGAGCGCCACGTACCGCGACTCTGGAACTCTCCAACGGCAGCAAGATCACTGTCAATCAGGTGGAGGCCAAAGATCTTGTTGGCAATTATACGTTCTATAATTATTCCTTCAAGACTACCGGTGTCAGCAACACAACCGTTGTAAACCAAGCCGGAAGGCAGCACGAGACCGCTGTCGAGTTCAAGGTAGTTGATAATCCTGAGACCATCAACGGTCATATCCATAACCTCGATCTCGTGGGTCTATATCTCGACTTTAAGGTTCCGGCCTCTTTTGAAATAGTGGATGGAACTCCAGTCTTGTACACCTACATGTCCCTTGATTACCAGAAGGTAAGCAATGGAACAGAAGTCGCCTGCATCACTCAGCTCACAAAGAGTGCGACCTACAGTGGGAACTATTTTGCACCTCTTAAATTCGGTGTTGATGACTGTAACCATGCGTGGATTGGATGGGGACTTGATGATATCTTCGGAGCCCCTAAGTTCACAATCGGTACAGGCACCCAGAGACTTGTTTCCGGAGGTATGTATTGCTGTGGCTTCTCATTTGTCCTCAAGGGTTACACAGAAGGTGCGTACACAACCATCTACCAGTTCAACTACAACAACTCGTGGACATATAATGGCACCAAGGGTGGTGGATATTTCGCAAAGAAATAACTCGCTTGAATAATACTTTATAGGGGGTAGGCTCGACATCCGGTCTGCCCCTTATTAATTTGTGGAACCATGTAGGTAACATCACAAGCACGAAAGCACCCGGATTCGTAAGCATTCGAGGAAGTACGTGCGTCGATAAAGTTTGACTGCAACTTGCATCAGTGTGATGCCGGTTGCAGTCTTTTTATGGGAGTGTGATATTGGTTCGAGTTACTTTGCGGACAAGGCGCGCCAGTTTGCGGGAAGAAGGTCTGCGTAGTCTTTCCCTGCCTGTTCGTATTCCGGGATCCGGCGCAGGACATCCTCAAGCCACGCCCGTTCATTAACGCCGTGTGCCTTGCAGGTGGCAAGCAGGGAGTAGACCACGGCTGCCCTCTGTGCGGCGTCGTCGTCACCGCAGAACAGATAGTTCTTGCGCCCTTATGTTGGCAATACGATTATGTTGGCATCGCAGAATAACCTATGTATATTCAAGACGATAGCCGCAACGAAGCCAACATATCTTGTCGCCGTCTAAAGTGATTTCAGAAAGCCGATTAGTGTCTTATCCCTCGGATTGTATTTGGGTACTCCCTTAACAAAGACCTCACATGTCTTCAGGGCCGCTGCTTTCATTCTGATGTTTACCTCAGCATATTTATTGGTGGTGTTGACCGACACATGACCCAGCCAGGAGCGTATGGTATTGATATCCACCCCGGATTCAAGAAGATGAGACGCTGTCGAGTGTCTTATGGTATGAGGGCTGATGTTCTTGTCTCCGATAGACGGCATGATTTCAGCCGCTTTGGCCGCGTATCTGGACACCATCTCATATACGCCATAGCGGGTTATAGGATTGCCATAGCGGTTCAGAAAGACCGGATCATCCGGATTCCTTCTTAGTGAAGGCTGCAATAGTTTCACCGTGCTATCCCACAAAGGACAGACCCTTGTCTTCTTGCCCTTCCCGCGGATTGTCACCAGGGCGGAACGTACACCATCACCAACGGCAATGTCCCGCACCCGTAGATTCACCGCTTCACTTGCCCTTGCCCCGCTGTTGTACAGGAACATCAGCAGAGCGTAGTCTCTTGTTCCTTGGGAAGTGGTCTTATCAGGTACGGAAAGCAATGTTTTCATCTCTTCCTTTTCCAGATACATGATTTTTGGGACTGCCTTACCATCATGTTCCTTTGTACCTGACCTCTTAGCAGGTATCGCTTTCAATTGGGCATACCAGAACACGTATTGGGGCTCTGATGTTGAGATGTAGCCAGCGAAGCCATGTATGGCGGAAAGACGGAGATTCCTCGTTTGGACAGAGCAGTTCTTGGCCTGTTCAAGGTGGAGCAAGAAGTCCGTTATGAGACTGGGCGTTAGTTCTTCCACTTGTAGTGCGTCAGGTGACAGACCCTTATCTGCGACATATTCAAGTAATTGACGCAAAGCATCCCGATAACTGGCAATCGTATTGCGTGACATGTTTCTCACTACGGGCAGATATTCTGTAAGATACCTTCTTATCCAGTATCCCGCCAGTTCTTTGTATGATTGTTTCATGGCATTACGTATGATTTGAAGCGTTTGCAAGCATCATCCAGAAGTTGGTTCGAGAAAGAGATATACACTGCGGTGCTGTCAAGATTACAGTGCCCCAAGTAGGTGGACAATACCGGCAGAAGGGCCTGAACGTCCTTTCCTTCTCTATACCATTGGGTGACACGGTTTGTCGCAAATGTATGGCGAAGGTCTTGAAGACGGACATCGGAATGGGTAACAACCGCACGATGGATGCCCGCCTTCTCCCTGATGAGGCGGAAAGCCTGTTGGAGCGCTGGCAGATGTACCGGGTTGCCCCTTTTGTCAATGAACAGATGATTCTCAGTTATACCTCTGCTCATTACTGCCTCCGCACGCCAAGACAGGTAGTTTTCCAGCATGCGGGACACTTCTTCACCAAAAGGAACCATACGACTCTTGTAGAACTTTGTTTCTCTGATAAGCGCCACCCCGTCTTGAAGATTGATATCGTCCACAACGAGACGCGTGGTTTCACTTGGGCGTAGCCCTAAGCAGTATGTCAGCTTGAGCATCGCTTGAATGACTTCGGGATATTCGATGTTGTAGCGCCTCCTGTAGTTCAAGGCTGTTTCAAAGATCCTCTTCAGCTCTTCGTTGGAGAAGACGTATGGCACAAAGGCTTCCGGTTTTTGTGGCTTATACTTTGGCAGCGGATTGGCCTCCATGTGCTTTCTGGCAACCGCCCACATGAAGAACCCATTCAACACCGCATATATACTGAACCAGTATGCTGTAACTTCTCCATTTCGGATACCATGCATATTCAGGTAGCAGAGACAATCCTTTTCCGATATGGTTGTCAGGTCCCTGCCCGGTCCGATTTGGCTGCAGAAGTTCTTCAAGATGAATCTGATAGTTCTTGCCTTTTCGCCGAGGCTCAACTTGTACGATATGTACATGACGGTTAATTCACTCATTTTCATAACAGGCCCTCCCAATCCATCTTTGCGACCTCATGAAGTCGTTTTAGGTCAACCTTTGCATATATCCGAGTAGTATCAAACAAGCGATGCCCCAGCAGGTCAGAGGCATCCTTCAAGGTACCTCCATTATTCACAAGGTGACTGGCGCACGCGTGCCGCAGGGAATGACCGCCTCTATGGCGTATCTTGATGTCCAGCCCTTTATATGCACTTGCGACCAAGTTGTAAACAACGCCCCGCGTAATTGCCTCATAAGGCATACACAAAGCAAGAAAGAGATGTTCCCTTCCCATCGTATTCTTCCGCCCATTCAGCAGGTAGTCAGATAGGAGTCCCGCAACAGTCCGATCTAAGGGAAAGGCTTGCATGCCGCCCCTCTTTGCCCGTCGGATATAGATAATGTCCTTGTCCCAGTCAACATCATGGAGTCTGAGGTTTGCCACTTCGGAAGAACGTAGGCCATACACGGTCATCAGAGCCATGATGGCCGTATTCCTTTTCCCTCTCACATCAGAGTTTCCATAATACCCTACAAGTCGTTCAGTGTCATCCCATGAGGGAGCAGAAGGCAACGTTTCTAACGAGAACTGCCTGGGAGATTTGATGGCGTCCGGCACGATTGAGCACAGGTTGTTGGTCACGGCGTATCTCAGGAAGTCTCTCAGGGTCGTGACGATGGTTGCCATAGAGCGCCTGCCGCAACCGCAGTTATGACGATAACGCAGATACTCGTCAACGCGTTCCAAAGATAAGGATGGCAGATCATTCTTGCTTTGAATAAATGACATGAAGCACTTGAGTTCCCGTTTCCTTCCATCCAGTGTCGAGAAGGCCAGCCCCTTACAGTCCCGAGCCCAAAGAAGGTATTGGTGTACAACCATATGTTCCAATGGCTCCGATTCTTGTTTCTTATGCAGGATCCCCGCATAAGAAAGCCAGCCATATGCGACAGCCCTGAAGGTCTTTATCCACTTTTGGGAAGGGATGCACCCCTTGGAGCAGTCTTCAGCTATTCTGCCCTTTATGACATTTTCAACATCTGATTCATAAATGCGGTCTTGTCTGTTTAAACGCAGCCGGTCAATAATTACAAGCTGCATCCACGCATACTCATGCAGGCGACTAAAAGACATTCCCCGTGATTCAAGATCCTTCAGATAGGAAAGTCTCTCCTCGTAAAAAGGATACGCCAAGTAACGCATCCTGTAATGACAGACGGAACTGAAGCGGTTGAACATAATGCTTTGGTCTCCGAACCTCTGGTCAAGAAGCCCCATGTTTTCCAGCCACTGAACGACAGTGCTCACCAGGAATGTGGATTTTGGGCCATCGTAATCGCGCTGCATGGCCAATATGTTTGACAAATCCACCATGACGGTCTCATTGGTCAATGGCAAATGGAGGGTGGCAAACAACAGTTGGTCTGCCGTCATTTGGAGTGAGCGTAGGCCATTTCCTTCCGCCTGTTTCTTGGAAAGGAACGACTCTCGCTCCCTCAGGAGTGGAGCGCTCATATGCGCCTCCACTTTTCTCTTGATTTGGAATAGTGTGTCTATCATATATTGCTCCGGCCCATTTGAGGACCTGTCGCAATATACCAAACATCATGTTGTGCGCAAGAAGACCAACACGTTGAGATACAATAACATATCTTACAATGCCAACATTATTGTATCGCCAACATAAGGGCGCTTATGTTGTACAGCACATAAGCGCCCGATGGCCAGAGGCCTGATGCTGTTCTCCACCATATTGTTGTCTATCTTGTAACGGCCGTCGGTGACGTAGAGCGACAGTTTTTTAAGGATCTTA
>ERZ1026898.878-NODE-878-length-16154-cov-16.526865_pt1 | contig 16154 bp, 11 predicted proteins | sample MGYA00380178_ERZ1026898 | MGnify/ENA primary metagenome ERZ1026898 (study PRJEB33269, sample SAMEA4719814) | human gut metagenome | biome: human-associated habitat; feature: organic feature; material: feces | place: Cameroon | collected 2013-10 ... | reverse complement strand
TCAAGCTGGTGAAGGAGATCACCGGTCTGGGCCTGAAGGAAGCTAAGGCTATCGTTGACGGCGCTCCCAAGGCCATCAAGGAGAAGGTCTCCAAGGCTGAGGCTGAGGACATCCAGAAGAAGCTGACCGAGGCTGGCGCTAAGGTCGAGATCAAGTAATTGAATCTCTTCTGAGAGTCGTTCATTCTTGAACAATGAGGTGCCCGTACCGAAAGGTGCGGGCACCTTTTTGTTGTGCAAAATTATTAGCTGCCTCGCCCTCTCCGTCATTGCTGACGCAATGCCACCTCTCCCAATGGGAGAGGCCTTGGCATAGCGGCAAAGTTTCCGGCTCAAGTGCAAAGTGTGCGGGAGCGCTGCCGAACAAAGTGAGGCTGAGAGGGCGAGCCCGTTATCCAAATGCAATTCATCTTTCCCGCATTCAAAAACTATGTTATACTGTATCCAACAGGAGGAACGGCAGAGCCTTTATCCCCTCTGCCGCAAAAGAGAGCTATGGAATACCGCAACTGGCGCAAAAACAACATCCGTACTTCCCTTTTGGGCTACGGCTGTATGCGTTTTCCCACCAAAGCCGACGGCACCATTGATGAAGAGCGCGCCGAAGCGCTGCTGAACACCGCCAAAGCCGCAGGTGTGAACTACTTTGATACCGCCTACCCTTATCACAATGGGCAAAGCGAACCGTTTGTGGGCCGGGTGATCGCCAAGTGGGACCGCAGCAGCTTTTATCTGGCCACCAAGATGCCGCTGTGGACCTGCAAGAATCTGGACGATGCCAAGCGCATTTTTGAAGAGCAGTTCCAGCGGCTGGGTGTGGACTACATCGATTTCTACCTGCTGCACTCGCTGCACAAGGCCCGGTACGAAAAGGCAAAAGCCATGGGCCTTGTGGACTGGCTATGGCAGCAGAAAGCCGCCGGCCGCATCCGGAACTTCGGCTTTTCCTGTCACGACAACTCCGCCGGGTTTGAGTTCATCCTGCGCGACCAGCCGTGGGATTTCTGCCAGCTGCAATACAACTACCTTGACCGGGACGACCGCGCCGAGGAGATCAGCGGCGACCGCGGCTATCAGCTCACCGAGGAATGCGGTGTGCCGCTGATCATCATGGAGCCCATCAAGGGCGGCACGCTGGCTTCGCTGCCCGCCGACGCTGCCGCGCCGCTGCACGCCCTGCGCCCGGACGCCACCGATGCTTCGTGGGCGCTGCGCTGGGTGGGCAGCCATAAAAATGTGCAGGTGATCCTCTCCGGCATGAGCGCCGAGGACCAGCTTGCCGACAATCTTGCCACCTTTGACCGCTTCGAGCCGCTTTCCACCGCTGAGAACGCCGCTGTGGAAAGCGTGGCTGCTGAGCTGCGCCGCCGCATCAAAATTGGCTGCACCGGCTGCCGCTACTGCATGCCCTGCCCCATGGGCGTGGACATCCCGGACAATTTCAGCATCTGGAACAAGCTGGGCATGTTCGGCCAGAAGGACGCCGTCAAGGCCCAGTGGACCACCCGCTTCCCGGACAGCGAAAAAGCCCTGCACTGCGTGCGCTGCGGCAAATGTGAGGCCGTCTGCCCCCAGAAGCTGCCCATCCGCGCTTCGCTGGCGCAGCTGCAAAAGGAGCTGGACGCTCTCTGATTGAAATGGCCTCCGCATTCGCTCTGGCCATCATCAGCGGAAGCTTTTTCTTTTATTTGAGTTTAAAAATGGCTGCGGCCATTTTTAAACTCGCTTTCACCGGATATGCTTATGAAAAAAGACCGTTACACGTTTTTCGTGCAACGGTCTTTTTTATGCAGTTTTTACCACAGACGAATGACCTTGATGACGCCCTCCGCCTTATCGCGGGCAAGCTCCAGATGGCGCTGTAAGGAATCTGCGGCGCGGTCCCAGTCGTCAGCCAGCGCGGCATCCAGAATCTCCAGATGCTCGTCACAGGTCTGCTCCTGATTGATCATGCTCACTTTGCCGGTCATGATGCGGAACCGGGTGTTCAGGCCGGTGATGCGGTCATAAGCCGAACGCAGGTACTTGTTGGGCAGGGTGCTCATGAGCAGCTCGTGGAACGCATCGTCCGACTCGCAGAAATCGGTGATGCGGTCCGGGTGATGCATCAGCTCAGCAAACGCCTCCAGCTGCTCCCGCGGGATGCTGCTGCCGTAAGCACGCAGGGCGTAGGGCTCCACCAGAAGGCGCATCTCGAACATGCTGTGCACATCTTCCTCGGTGATGCCGGACACCATCAGGCCCTTTTTGGGCAGGATGGTGATCAGGCCCTCCTGCTCCAAGCGGCCCAGCGCATCCCGCATGGGGGTGCGGCTGATGTTGCCCATCTCGGCACAGAGCTTCTGCTCATTCAAAAACTCGTTGGGTCGGTACTCGCAGTTCAGGATCTTGGTCTTGAGGTACTGGTACGCCTGTAACTTCAGGCTGGGTTTTGTCTGCGACTCCATTTCTTTCATATTCTGTACAACTCCTATTCCCTTTTCCCCTTGCACGGAAAAAGGTTTCTTCTCCTAAATAATACTCTGGGGCGCATGCTTTCTTCCAAAAACGCTATCTTGTATTCTTGCTGCAATCCAAGTAGTATTCCAATCCTATTATTTCATAATAGGACAATTATTACAATAGTTTTTTGTGAACTTTGGCGCGTTTTCCGTTTTGGCTAAATTTCATACCTCATTTTTGCCAAAATTGACAAGGATTTTTGTGCTTGTAGCCAATACCTTTTATTTTGGTCCAGTCCTTTTGCATCCAACACAAAAATATGCTACAATGGAAAAAACAATGAAAAGGGCGTGGTTCTCTCTTATGGCACGAAGCGACGGCTACAACACCAAGACCCGTCAACTGATCTTAGATTACCTCATCAACAACCGCCAGCACGCGGTGAGTGCTTCCAACATTCTGGAGCATCTGGAAGAGCAGGGCGCAAGCCCCAACCCCACCACGGTGTACCGCTATCTGGACAAGCTGGCCGGGGAGCAGCGCATCATGAAATATGTGGCCGACAAAGGCGAAAAGGCCGTGTTCCAGTATGTGGACGAGAGCCGCCACTGCCGGGAGCACCTGCACCTCAAATGCGTACAGTGCGGGCGCATCTACCACTTGGACTGCCACTTCATGGACGAGGTGCGCGCCCATCTGATGGCAGAGCACGGCTTTACTCTGCAATGCGAGGGCAGCGTTTTGTACGGCTTGTGCCGCCACTGCGCCCAAAATGCAGCTTCGGCTGGGGCAGCTCAACAGTCCGACTCTGCGCCGCAAACTGCACAAAAATGCGCCTGCTGTGTTGACACGGGCAAAAAGCCGTGATACAATGCAGGCAAGAAAAAGCGTTGATCGGGAAAAGTAAGGTTTCAATGTCCTCTTTCAGAGAGTGCGGGCAGCTGAGAGCCGCGCAGAGGACGAAGCCCGAACGAACACCCGTGAGCTTCCCCCTGAACCTGTTTGTGCAGCAGTAGGGGCAGACGTGCGCCGCTCGTTATCGCGGCAGTGCTTTCAACGGGGAGAGCGCACAAAAGTGACTGGCATGGTTTTATGCCGGTAATTTAGGTGGCACCACGGATACGGCAGCATATTCGTCCTAGCAATTGGGATGAATGCGCTGCCGTATTTTTTTATTCACCGTGAGCAAAAAGAGGGGTAAGAAATATGTGTTGTGTTATGGGTTACACGGGGCACGACCTGAGTGCCGCCAAATTCAAAGAGTACCTGCTGCGCACCGTGATGCGCGGCCCGGACGACCAGCGCGTGGTGGAAGGGCCTTTCGGTCTGATGGGCTTTGGCCGCCTTGCCATCATGGGCCTGACGCCGGAGGGCATGCAGCCGTTCTACCGCGGCGCCGACTGCGTGGTGTGCAACGGCGAGCTGTACGGCTTCCGCTTTGAAAAAGAAGTCCTGAAGCGCCGGGGCTACAAGTTCCAGTCTGACTGCGACTGCGAGATCCTGCTGCCGCTGTACTACGAGTATGGTCTGGATATGTTCCGCCACATGGATTCCGAGTTCGCGCTCATCCTGTACGATTCCCGCAAAGACCGCCTGATCGCAGCCCGCGACCCCATCGGCATCCGTCCGCTGTTCTACGGCTACTCCAAGTCCAGCCATCAGATCGCATTCGCATCCGAGATGCAGAACCTCATCGGCTGGTGCGACGACATCCGCCCCTTCCCCATCGGCAGCTACTACTGCGATGGCCGCTTTGTCCGCTATGAGGACATTGCCGATGTGCCCGCCCCCATGCAGGACGACATGGACACCGTGCTGCGGAACATCCGCGAAAAGCTGATCGCGGGCGTGGAAAAGCGCTTGGATGCAGATGCCCCGGTAGGCTTCCTGCTTTCCGGTGGTCTGGATTCCTCGCTGGTGTGCTCCATTGCCGCCAAGAAGCTGAACAAGCCCATCCGCACCTTTGCCATTGGCATGGACACCGACGCCATCGACCTGAAGTATGCGCGCCAGACCGCCGAATATCTGGGCAGTGAGCACCACGAGATCATCATCAACCGGGATATGGTCATCCAGAGTCTGGAAGAGGTCATCCGCCTGCTGGGCACCTGGGACATCACCACCATCCGCGCCAGCATGGGCATGTACCTGCTGTGCAAGGCCATCCACGAGCAGACCGACGTCCGGGTGCTGCTGACCGGCGAGATCTCCGATGAGCTGTTCGGCTACAAGTACACCGACTACGCCCCCACCGCCGATGCCTTCCAGCAGGAGAGCCAGAAGCGCATCCGTGAGCTGTACATGTACGATGTGCTGCGGGCCGACCGCTGCATCTCCGCCAACAGCATCGAGGCCCGCGTGCCCTTTGGTGATCTGGATTTTGTGCGCTACGTCATGGCCATCGACCCGGAAAAGAAGCTGAACAGCTACGGCAAGGGCAAGTACCTGCTGCGCAAGGCCTTTGAGGGCGACTGGCTGCCGCCGGAGATCCTGTGGCGCGAGAAGGCCGCCTTCTCGGACGCTGTGGGCCACAGCATGGTGGACGATATCAAGGAGTATGCCGAGAGCCTTTACACCGACGAGGAGTTCCAGCTGCGCCGGGCAAACTATTCGGCCCACTGCATGCCGTTTACCAAGGAGAGCCTGTTCTACCGCGAGATCTTCGAGAAATACTACCACGACCAGAGCCGCACCATCGTGGGCTTCTGGATGCCCAACAAGGCATGGCCGAACTGCAACGTCAACGACCCCTCTGCCCGCGTGCTGGCAAACTACGGCGCTTCCGGCGTATAATTGATTTTAAATGGCCTCCGCTACGCTCTGGCCATCTTTAGCGGAAATAAAGTTTTTTATAGTTTGCAGTTCGGCAAAGCCTGCGGGCTTTGCCGAACTGCTTTTTCACAGAAGGAGTCCGAAAGGCAAACTGCATCTTCTGTGCCTGTTCCCTGCGGGAACATCTGCACAGGGAAAAAGATGCCGCTTCCAGTTACGCCCCCTCTGGTGAAAATGCAATGCCGGGCGGTCCGCAGACCGCCCGGCATTGCTCTATTCAAATTATTTTCCGCTATTTATGCCCAAAGCGCACGCGGCGGGCATTCTAAAATTGTTGTGTCACATCCGGATCTTCTGTGCCGCCCGTGCAATGGACGCCAGCAGGGCCACCAGCCGCTTTTCGTCCATCTGGCCGCAATAGCTGGTAAAGGTATAGTAACAGCCCTGCACGCAGAAGGAAAGCACGATCTTGCGCACCACGTCGTTTTCAAAACTGGGGTCACTGGCCGAGATGCACCGGCTCAGCGCCTGCTCCACCCGGTTGATGAACAACCCCTGCCGAGAATCGGAGAACACGATGTCCACCGCTTCCTTGTTTTTGACAAAAGCATGGAACAGCTCGCGGGCCAGCCACTCGGTGCGGTCGCTCACATCGCTGGCGGTCAGCTGCGGCAGACTTGCCACCACGGCTTCTACCAGTTCTTCTTCCATGGCTGTTGCCAAAGCGTAAATATCCTGATAATGCGCATAAAAGGTGGATTTATTGATGCAGGCCAGATCACACAATTCCTTGACCTTGATCTTTTCCAACGGTTTCTGCGCCCGCAGCTCCATAAAAGCCTGCTTGATGGCGCGCTCCGTCTTTTCAATGCGAATATCCAGAAAAACCACCTCTTTTCCGTTTGTGTTGATTATCCAACCATTTTCCGGTTTTGTGGCTCGACAAGCCCTGCGGCCTTTTTTATACTGGGCTTACAGGCAGCTTTACTCCTTGTGGTACAAAATGCCCTGCCGGGCCAGCGCTTCTTTGATGCGCTCAAAGCTGTCGGCATCCGGGCAGTGCAGGGTGTGCAGATGCACGCCGCCGGTCATGCGGCTCAAAAGTGCCTCCGGCGTGTTCTTTGCCTGCTGGATAAAATTATCCACATCGTAGCGGCTGGCAAGGTTCAGGTTGCCGCGCAACTCGCCGTACAGGCTGTTCTCCACAGCCACATCGAGCACAACGCCGCCCTGATCCACCACGGTGTACAGTTCGGTGCGCATCTCGTCCTCGGTGCTGTGCACGCAGGCCAGAATGCCAGTGTAGCCTTTCTCCGCCGGGTGCAGCTGGTAGCCGCGGGGCGTTGCATCGATCTGCGCGCCGCCGGCCCGTAGCAAAGCCACATCTCCTACCACGATCTGGCGCGAGACGCCCAGCTGTGCCGCCAAGGTGCTGGCGCTGACCGGGGCCGTGGCCCTGCTGAGCTGTTCGAGGATGGATTCTCTGCGCTGCGCTGCGTTCATAGGCTTTTCGGCTTCCTTTCCTGCATTTCTGCATTCCATGTTCTATTGTAGCAAAATGCGGCGGTTTGTGCAAGAAGCCGGGCTTTTAGAAGTTGTTTTCGTAAGCAGGGTGCGCCGCATGGCGAGGATTTTTGCTGGCAGACAAGGCGATTTTCCGCAGCAATCCTGACGGATTGCAAGGGAAAGCAACGCAGTATGCCAGCAAAAAGACCGTTCAGGCGGTGTGCAATGCTTATGAAAACAGCTTCTTATTCCAGCCGCAGGATGGTGGCGTAGTTGGAGGGCAGCTGCACCTTCATGCGGCCCCACTCCATGCTGGTCATAACGGTCTGTGCGCCCACGGTATCGGCCAGCAGGTCTTTTGCCGTTCCGGCTTCCGCCGGCAGCTGGAACTCCAGCTGGGCCGGGGTATCGCCGTTGTTCAGCACAATGACACAGGCCTTGCCATCCAGCACGCGGGCAAAGGCATAGCATTGGGTGGTGAGCTGCAATTCCTTCACCTCGCCATCGGTCAGCTCCGGCAGCTGGGCCTTGAGTCTGCCCAGCGCGGCATACACACTGGTGACAGGATTCGTGGTCAGCGCGTCCTTGAAGTCGTCCAGTTCCAGACAGGGACGCAGCGGCCAGTCGCTTCCCCACTCTTTTTTGCCCTCAATGCCAAATTCTGAGCCATAATAGATGGACGGAATGCCCCAAAGCGTATATACTAGAATTGCAATGTGACGGATGTGCTCCCGGTTGCGCAATTTGTTGGGCAGGCGCTCCACATCGTGGTTGTCCGAGAAGAGGTACAGCCGGGTATCGTGGCACAGGCCCTGCAACCGTCGCATGGTGTGGGCGATCTCGAAATAGTTGTGGTCGTTGTGGCCGCTCCACAGGCCCTTGTGCAGCTCGTAGTTGGTGACGGAGTGCAGCATCTCCGGGTTTGCCCAGCGGCTGTAGTCGCCGTGGATCACCTCGCCCATGAGCCAGAACTCCGGCTTTACCTCGTTGGCAAGGCGGCGCAGCCCCCGCATGAAGTCAAAGTCCAGCACGTCGGCGGCGTCCAGACGGATGCCGTCAATGTCAAACTCGTCCACCCAGAAGCGGATGGTATCGTAGTGATAATTCTGTACCTCCGGGTTGCGCTGGTTCAGCTTGACCAGCAGGTTGAAGCCGCCCCAGTTGCCGTAGGAAAAGCCGTCGTTGTACTCGTTGTTGCCCCAGAAGTTCACATCGCAGAACCAGTCCTTATAGCGGGCGTTCTCGCGGTTCGCCTTCAGGTCCTGAAACGCAAAGAAATCGCGGCCCACATGGTTGAACACGCCGTCCACGATCACCTTCTGGCCCCGGGCATGGCACTGGGCCACAAAGTCCCTGAACTCTGCGTTGGTGCCAAGGCGGCGGTCCACCAGACGGTAATCGATGGTGTCGTAGCCATGGGAGCCGCTCTCGAACAGCGGGCCGATATAGAGGGCCGTGCAGCCAAGGTCTGCTGCATGCTTTGCCCATGCGTTCAACTTCTCGAATGCGCCGGGCACCGCCTGCCCGTCATTCTCATGTGCACAGCCGCACAGGCCCAGAGGATAGATGTGATAGAATACTGCGTTGTCGTACCAAGCCATTGTTTATACCGCTCCCGTCTTATAGCAAAAAATCGACCGCCGTCTTGTACAGCGGCAAGGATAGTATAACACAAAATCTGTAAATTATGTTAATTTTTACCGATTTTTGTCAAGATTCGCCAAGAATACCGGCCACCATGCCCGGTTCTGCCATGGTTTCATTGGATAAATTGCCCAAACGCAGTGCCGCAGGCGCACTGCTTGATCACAAAAACGTAAGGAGATCTTTGCATGAATTACTCTGCCATTCCCCGTGAATTCTTCAGTGGAGACTGCTTTGACGCCTACCGCATTCTGGGCGCTCACCCGGCTGCCGACAACGGCACCGAGGGCTGGCGTTTTGCCGTTTGGGCACCCGGTGCCACGGCAGTGGAGGTCTGCGGCGGCTTCGACGGCTGGGAAGCCGGTGTGCCCATGCAGCGCGCCGATACCGGCGTATGGAGCGCCTTTGTGCCCGGCCTTGCGGAGGGCGACCTTTATAAATACCGCGTGCATGGTGCGGACGGCAGCGTGGTGATGCGCAGCGACCCCTACGCATTTTCCACCGAGCTGCGGCCCGGCACGGCCAGCCGTCTGGCAAAGCTGGACTTCCATTTTGACGACAGCGCTTGGATGGAGCGCCGCGACAAATGCCGCAACCGCCCGCTGAACATCTACGAGATGCACGCCGGCAGCTGGATGCACAAGCCCGGCAGCAAGGAGCCGGACGGCTCCGACGGCTGGTACAACTACGAAGAGCTGGCCAAAGAGCTGATCCCGTGGCTGCTGGACCATCACTTTACCCATGTGGAGCTGCTGCCGCTGGCCGAGCATCCCTTTGACGGCAGCTGGGGCTACCAGACCACCGGCTATTTCTCCGTTACCAGCCGCTACGGCACGCCTGCCCAGTTTGCCGGCTTCGTCAACGCCTGCCACCGCATGGGCATTGGTGTGATCATGGATTTTGTGCCGGTGCACTTTGCCGCCAACGCCGACGCACTGGCCAAGTTTGACGGCACCCACCTGTACGAGTACGACAGCGACGTGGGACAGAGCGAGTGGGGCACCTGCAACTTCAACTACTACCGCCGGGAGGTGTGCAGCTTTTTGAACAGCGCCGCCGCCCTGTGGATGGACGTGTACCACTGCGATGGCATCCGCATGGACGCCATCTCCCGCGCCCTGTACTGGCAGGGCGACCCGAACCGCGGCGTGAACGAGGGCGCGGTGAACTTTCTGCGCAGCCTGAACCACGGCCTGAACGAGCGCTGGCCCACCGGCATCTACACGGCCGAGGACTCCACCAACTTCCTCAAGGTGACAGCTCCCACCCGCTACGACGGCGTGGGCTTCGATTACAAGTGGGACATGGGCTGGATGCATGACACGCTGGACTATTTTGCCACCCCCTTCGGCGAACGTCCGAATGCCTACGGCAAGATCGTTTTCAGCATGCACTACTTCTACAATGAGTTGTACCTGCTGGCGCTGAGCCACGACGAGGTGGTGCACGGCAAAAAGACCATCATCGATAAGCTGTGGGGCACCTATGCGGAAAAATGCGCCCAGCTGCGCACCCTGTATTTTTATATGTACATGCACCCGGGCAAAAAGCTCAACTTTATGGGCAACGAGCTGGGCCACTTCCGCGAGTGGGACGAAAAGCGCGAGCTGGACTGGGATCTGCTGAAATATCCCTTCCACGATGCCTTCCAGCAATACTTTGCGCACCTGAGCCGGGTGTACTCCACCGAACCCGCTCTCTACGATGGCGAGTACAACCCCGACTGCTTTGAGTGGGTGGCCTGCGAGAGCCGCGACGAGGGCGTGTACGCATGGCTGCGCAAGGGCCGAGGCGAAAACCTGCTGTGCATCATGAACACGCAGGACCACGCCCACAAAAAATTCCCGATGTACCTCAAGTTCCCCTGTGCAGCCGAAGAAGTGCTGAACACCGAATCCGCCGAGTGGGGCGGTGCACTCAAGGGCCGCCGTAAGACACAACTGCACACCACCGACGGCGGTGTGTTTGGCCGGGATTACACCCTCACGGTGGACCTGCCCGCCATGGGAAGCTGCCTGCTGCGGCTGACCCCGGAAGCCCCGAACCCGGATGCCGCCCGCATCAGCGCTAACAAAGCCATAGCGCAAAAACGCCGCGCTGCCCGCAGCGCAAAGGCCGCGCAAGATTCCAAAAAGTAATATTTACTTCAAAATGTCCCGTATGCTTTGAAAGCAGCGGGACATTTTGCTGTTTTCCGCGTGCGGCGGCTGGACAGTGCCGTGTTTGGTTGCTATACTGTAGCTGTGATATTCTGCAATTGAGAGGGTTTTGGGGATGAAAGGAATCGCTTCCCGTCTGTCGGCCTTGGGTAAGGCGGGCTTGGGCCTTGCCGCTGGGGTACTGGCGCTTATCGTATTCGGTCTTACCGCACCGGGCAGCGGCCTGTTTTTCCCGCTGTTGAGCCTGTGGTGCAGCGCGGCATTATTTGTATTGGCGCTGCTGGTGCTGCGCCGCGCCGGTGTGGAGCTGGACCTGTTCCACAAGGCGGTGCTGGTGGGCATGTGGGCAGCGGCACTGCTCTATTTTTTCTGGACGCTGAGCAGCCGCACTTTTATCTACCACTGGGACTATGTGAACTACATTTTAAAGCAGTATAACGCCGAAGCCGCCTTTGCCCAGAGCGCGGGCGCCGGCTTCCGCTTCCTCCTTGATTCCATCACCGAGGACTACACCAACTTCATCACCCTGTTCACCGAGTTCCCGTTCTGCCTGAGCGGCAAAAGCGGCGACGACTACGCCTTCTGTCAGGTGTTCAGCGTGCTGCCCAGCCTGCTGGTGCTGCTGGCGGGCCTTGTGGCCAAAGCGGGCCGAATGCTGCAAGTAAAGAACCGGTTCTGGTATTTTCTCATCGGCTTTTCGTGGTGTGCCACCTTCCCGTTCCTGCGCATGTCGGCGGTGCTGGGCCAGCCGGACTGGTTCGGCCTCATCTTCGCTTTTATGCTCATGCTGCTTACGCTGGACTACCGCTTTGACGGCATCGACCTGCCCCGCTATCTGCTGATCTTTGCCGCCACGGCGGGCATCATCCTCACGCGGCGGTGGTACTTGTATTTTGTGGTGGGCTACTGCCTTGCCTATGTGCTGCTGCTGGCCGCTTCCAGCATCCGGCTTGCAAAAAGCGGCCAGCAGGGCCGAGCCGTGCGCCGCATGGTGCGGCTGGTGGTGTTCGGCCTGTGCGCCGCCCTTGGCATGGTGCTGCTTCTTTGGCCCATGGTGCGCAAGATCCTCGGCTTCGATTACGCCGGGCGCTACGCCTACTATAACTTTGGCGGCATCACGCTGGAGCTGGCCGCGCAGACCCTGCGCATCGGCCTTTTGAACTTTATCCTCATCGGGCTGGGGCTGTGGTTTGCGGCAAAGCGCCGTCTGCCCGCCCTGCCCTGCCTTGCGGGCGTGGAGCTGCTGGTAAGCCTTGTTCTGTTCACCCGGGTGCAGAACACCGGCTCCCACCAGATGCTGCTGTTCGTGCCGGGGTGGCTGCTGCTGTTCCTTGTGGGTGCTGCCGCGCTGGCCGAGAGCATCCACAAACGCCGCACCCTCAAGCTGTGCTACTGGGCCTTTACCATGGTGTTTGCGGTGTCGGTGCGCTGCTCGCCGCTGACCACCGTGGCCCTGCCGGGCTTTGTGGTGGACCACTTCCCCATCAAAGCCGTGTCGGAGTTCGTCCGGCTGGACAAGCTCACCTACGACCGCACCGACGCTGCCCAGATCCAGCGCGTGGACGACTGGATCGATGCCCACTGCGATGCGGAAAAGGGCGAGTTCGCCTACATGATCCCTCACGATATGCTGTACAATTCCGATATGTTCCAGTACACGGCCCTGCCGGACATCCAGCTGGAAGGCAAGCTTGCTGCCGGCATCTCCATCCCGGGCACCCACGAGTTCCCGGTGCGGTTCTTTGAGGCAAAGTATGTGCTCACCGCAGAGCCCTTCCCCCAGACCTTTGTCAGCGGCGGCGAGCTCTCCGGCCGGTGGAATGCCCTCTTCTGCGCCGCGCGGGACGAGCACTTTACGCAGGCCGCCAGTTTTGATATGGGCAACGGCACCGTATTCACCGTGTGGGAGCGCACGGAACCGGCCGACCGCGCCGAGGTGGAATATTATCTGGACGCCTTCGCGCAGGAGGACGCCCTTTACCCGGAAATGTTCTCGCAGGTGGCGAAGAACTGGCTTGCCGGGCATGGACTTTAATGAAAAAGAAGAAACGCTTTGGATATAAAAAGGAGTATTCGTATGGAACAGAATGCAACCGCCCTGCCCAAGGTCACGCTGGGCCAATACAAAGGGCTGGACTTTACCCGCCGGGTGCGCCCGGTATCCGAAAAGGCGGTGGAGCTGGAAGCCGCCAACCTCACCCGCACCCGTGCTCCCTTTGTGCCGGTGGACCTGCCCGCTGCCCGCGGGATGCGGGTGACGCTGGATTTTGAGGGCTTTCTGGACGATGCGCCCATCCCGGACAGCCGGATGGAAAACGTCACCGTGATCCTTGGCACCGGCCAGCTGATGCCCGCTGCCGAAAACGCGGTCTACGGCCACAAGGCAGGCGAAGATTTCCGGTTCGATTTCACCTACCCGCCTGCGTTCCGGGTGCCGGAGCTTTCCGGCAAAACGGCACAGTTCGCCATCAGCCTGCACACTGTAGAGCAAAAGCAGGCCGCGCCGCTGGACGATGCCTTTGCAAAGACGCTGGGTTTTGACACCGTGGATGCGCTGAAGGAGAGCATCCGCGAAAAGAAGCGCCGCTCCCACGAGGCCAATGCCGACCGCATTGCCGGCTCGGCCTTGCTGGATATGGCCGGTGCCAACCTGACGGCCCAGCTGGACAATGCCATTCTGGACCAGAACGCCGACCACGAGATGAACGCCCTGCGCGAACGGCTGCGCCGCAGCAAGATGACCATGGAGCTGTACTGCAAGGCTGGCCAGACCACACCGGACGGGGTGCGTGCCGCCTTCCGCCGGGACGCGGAGCGCAAGATGCGCAGCATTCTGGCGGTGCGTGCCATTGCCGAGGCCGAGCAGATCACCGTTTCCAACGCCGAGGTGGACGCCGAATACGCCCGCCTTGCCAAGCTGCACGACACCCCGGAAGCCGAGATCCGCAAAGTGCTCAGCCGGGACGCTGTGGCCTCTGCCGTGACCACCCAGAAGGTACAGCGCTTTCTGATCGAACATGCAAACATCACCTCTGTTGTGGAAGGGGAGTAAATTATGGGCTTTTTTACACGCACCGCGATGGATATGCTGATGAAGACCACCCATCCGGAGATCAACCGCCGCCAGTGCTGGAACCTGCACCCCCACCGCAAGCCCTGCACCGCGTGCAAAGATATCTGCCCCTACGGCGACCAGATCTTTACCCGCCCGAACCTCGTCAAGGACTGGGACCCCTGCACCGAGTGCGGCCTGTGCGTTTCCGCCTGCCGCAGCGGCTGCATCATCCCTTCGCCGGAGCAGGTGCAGCGGGATATCTCCGCCGCCGACACCGACAACGACACCATCTGGATCGGGTGTGAAAAATCGGCCCGCAAAAACTCCATGGTGCGCACCTGCATTTCCGCCCTTACGTGGGAAACGCTGGCCTACCTTGCCCTGAACAAGAAGATCGTGCTGGACCTGACCCCCTGCGGCGAGTGTGAGAACGACCTGTGCGCCGCCCAGCTGCGCAAGGAGCTGGCACGGCTTGTGGATTTCTTTGGCGAGACGGTGTTCGCTGCCCGCTTCACGCTGGCCTACGAGCCCGACGAAGCGCCTTATCACGTGAAGGAGATCAGCCGCCGCGAGATGTTTGAGCAGGTGAGCCACGGCTCCAAGAGCGGCACCAAAAAGCTGCTGCAAATGCTGCCGGGCCTGCGCAGCGAGGACGACGGCGGCGTAGACTTCCGCCTTTTGCTGCACCAGCGCACAAAGCAGCTGAAAGCGGCCATGGAGACGCCCCTGAAATACGGCTACTACCTGCCCAACTTCACCGATAAATGCTTTGGCTGCGGCAAATGTGAAAAGGCCTGCCGCGCCGGTGCGCTGAAGCTGGAGGACCTGCCCGACGGCCAGACCCGCATCGTGATCACGCCGTGGAAGTGCAGCGAGTGCGAGGTGTGCGTGGCCTCCTGCTCCAACCACGGCATCGACGGCATGAAGCTGCGCCAGCTTTCCACCCTTGGCCCGGTCAGCGTGCACAAGTGCACCAAGACCCTGTGCAAAGAATGCGGCAAGCCCATTGCGCCGGGCAGCGTGGACGGTGTGTGCACCGTGTGCCGCATCAAGGCACGCACCAAAAAGCGGCAGGAGGAAGCCGCCGCCCGGGCAAAGCAGCTGCGCGAGGAGCGCGAAGCCAAAAAGGCCGCAGAGGAAGCCGCCGAAGCCGGTACCGATGCTGCCGAAGCGGTGACGGCGGCTGCACCCGTTGCAGCTGCGTCCGCCGAAGCTGTTGTTGCTGCTGCGCCTGCTGTGGCCGGCTCCGTGATCACGGCACTGACGCCGGAAAAAGCGGCCCCCGCCGCGCTGGACGCGGAGCCCGAAGCCGCTGCGGCAAAGGATGCCGACACTGCACCGAAAAACGATTGACGGCGCACCCATTCAATGCTATACTGGCCATAAGACCGCTCCGTGCGGCCACGAACCTGTTACAAAGGGGTAACGGAGCTTGTTTCCGTTACCCTTTTCTTATCCAAACACACGGACCCAATTTACAAGAAAGAGGGATTTTTATGCGTCATTCCATTTCCCGCCGTCAGTTCTTGCAGGGCAGCGGCGCCGTCGCCCTTTCTGTGGCAGCGGCTGGCCTTTTGAGCAGCTGCGGCGGTTCTTCCGCTTCGGGCGGCAGCACGTCTTCGGGCAGCAGCAGCTCCACCTACACCGTGCTGTACTCCCGCCAGCCTGCCACACTGAACTATCTGGTCTGCTCCGCCGACCCGGACCTCTACCACGGCACCCAGTGCATCGACACGCTGGTGGAGTACGATAACCGCGGCAAGATCCGGGAGGGCCTTGCCACTGCTTGGGAGTGGGATGCCGACAGCCTGACTTGGACCTTTGCCCTGCGGGACGAGAACTGGGTGGACTGCAACGGCGAGGTGCTGGGCCCCGTGACCGCGCAGGACTTTGTGGACGCACTGGCCTATGTGCTGGATCCGGACTACGCTTCCGCCACCGCAAGCCTCGTCACCCCCTATGTGGCCGGTGCGGACGAATACTATAACTACTGCGTTTACCGCAACAACGCCAACAACGGCACCGTGGCCGAGGATGGCACCACCTACGCCATCGACGCAAACGGCACCGTGACGGCCACCGCTGCGGACGGCACTGCCACTGAGTACCCGGCTGTGGATTTCAGCGCCGTGGGCGTCAAGGCTGTGGATGAGCACACCCTGACCTATACGCTGAACTTTGATTTCCCGGGCTTCCTCAGCCTTTTGAGCTACGCCCCTTACGAGCCCGCCTACGGCCCGCTGCTGGAAGAGTTTGCCGACCAGTTCTGCACTTCCGCCGAGACCGCATGCAGCTGCGGCGCGTTCTATCTGGCCGAGTACACCCCGCTGGAAAACTGGGTGATGAAGAAAAACCCCGAGAACTACGACGCCGACAGCGTTTACATTGATACCATCCGCTACATCTACAATCAGGAAGAGCTCATCAGCGGCCCCGAGATGGTCAAGCGCGGTGAGATCGATCAGGCCACCATCAGCTCCGACATTCTGGACAGCTGGCTGGCCGACGACACCACCAAGGACATGGTGTCCATGGAGCGCCCGGAGACCGGCAAGAGCTATTTCTACATCTTCAACT
>ERZ1026898.876-NODE-876-length-16161-cov-7.206631_pt1 | contig 16161 bp, 18 predicted proteins | sample MGYA00380178_ERZ1026898 | MGnify/ENA primary metagenome ERZ1026898 (study PRJEB33269, sample SAMEA4719814) | human gut metagenome | biome: human-associated habitat; feature: organic feature; material: feces | place: Cameroon | collected 2013-10 ... | reverse complement strand
AAAATAAATCTACAGATTGCTATGTGTTAGTTATTGGGCATTAGACAGGGTGGATGTCAGATTTCTAGCGCACTCACTTACCCAATTAAGCTATCACGCGTACTAGCTGTTTTCGTGCAGAAAGCTGGCGGAGAGTGGGCGTTTGTTTCTAGGGTGCAATCAATAAGCACAACAAGACTTGCATGGGATTATACTGACCAGAGTAACAATATACGCCAGTATACGTCTTCCGTTTTTATTGTGGGAGTATAAACAGGGTGGATACGTTGATACAGCTAAAGGCATATCTAGGGACCCCGTTGCATTTGCAATATCCTTTTCTTCTGTTCCCGGACTGGCATGGACATGCGACTATCTTTCAAGCAGAAGCACTTCGTATGTAACGCAAACGGGATTCGGAACAAACATAAACGAAGACCGTAGAAACGCAACGCTAAGGTTTGGTATATTGCCATTGGCGTGTAGACAGGGTGTAACTGTTGTAATGACAGGGGGCTGGGATACAGTGAAATTACCTATTTTGGCAAATAACTACTTTGCTATTGCATCCCCTGTAACGCCTACAACGAATTATCGTGGTGACGGTGCAAACGTCCCTGTATCAGTACAATCGGTTAAAACAAATTCAATAATTATTGCCCTCCCCGGCGGCAGAAATCAGTGGAAAGCCAGTATACTAATTATTGGCACAGTATAGACAGGGTGGATATGAGTATCATAGTGGTACAGACAGAAGAACTTGGTACTTCCCAATCGCATTCCCTCATGCCTGCTTATCCGCAATGAATACGCTAATGCACGATGGTTCATCAGGTGATGGGAACATGGATACAGTCTATAATCTTTCTAAAACCTCACTTAACTATCGTAGCGATAACGGATGTGGTAGCTACAGAATAGCAATTGGTTACTAGACAGGGTGGATACGCTAGAAACACATTCACCTATCCAATATCATGCATTCCACTTGGGGCATGGGTTATTAAACATAAGCAAGGGTATGCTGATAACCCGGCAATTACCAGTTTGACCAATACGAATTTTCAATGGAAGCTGACTAATAATAACAATGCAGAAAATAAATCTACAGATTGCTATGTGTTAGTTATTGGGCATTAGACAGGGTGGATATGACAGAGTCCAAAAGACAGTAACGTTTCCTGTTGCGTTCAAGTCTATCGCTTATTCTGTAGTGGCCACATTGGCAAGAGGCGATGAAGAAGCGGCTCAAACATGGAATTATACTGCGACCGATTTCTACCTTTATCAAAGATATGGCGACAGATGGGCACATTGGGTTGCAATAGGATTAGGCTAGACCTAATACAAGCCAATTGTACGGAAAACCTTTGGGGTTTGATACATACGTATTCGTGATATTCACCTTCGAATCTTGCGTATACCAGTTATACGCCCAGACGTTGCTATTGAGCGAAAACGCAACCGTCAAAACCGTAGACAGGGCAAGCGGATATGTGAAACTGGAACCACCAATTCCACCCTGTCTATACCCCGATGGTTATTGCATACGCAGTGCAACTCTCGTGGCATCCGAAAGCAATTGAGGTTAAACCATTCTTGCAAACAGTCAGCGCCGAATCGACTGGACCCCATGCGGAGGATCGACCAAAACCTGTCACTGGAATAAAAAAGCGCGAATACGAAATAGGTAATGAATGTGTACCGAGGGAACCAGATATACCCTGTGGAAATCATTTTCCACAGAAGGGCAGGAACGCCGATAATTACGGATATCCTAGAATTGTCTATTCGCTCGAAATCCTAGAAATCGCAAGAATCCAAGAAACAAAAAAGTATCACGATACATACAATGCTCGTGGTACTTTTCAAATGGGCGATTATTCTGTTAGTAGCAGGTTAGTATCAAATCTTTTCGATGGCTTTACGTAGTTGCCTTAGGTTCTTGTGAGTGTATACCCCATTGGTTACATCATGTCTGGCGTGGCCAAGGATCATTTTCCGAGCGTTATCGTTGACATCTACGGCATCCAGCAGAGTGGCACATGTATGACGAGTATCATGCGGTTTGTATTTCTCCCCGTGAATTAGCTTCATGACACGGCTAAATAAGCGGGATAGGCGGCTATAGCTATAGGGATTGCCGTACTCATCACATAACAGGTAATCGCCCGGTAAAGAGTATCGAACTTCTACGAGTACCCATATTTTACTGGCGATGGGGATGATTCGTTTCCCGGCTTCTGTTTTTGATTTTGTGATGCGGATATACTTCTGCCTACGATTGATATCTGATTTTTTGAGATTGCGTAGTTCGCAAGTACGCATGCCGGTGTAGATGAGTATCAGCACAATATCGACATCTGCTTTATCAGCTAGTTTCCAAAGCCGATTGATGGCTTGCTTACTCATGGCTTGATGAGGATTGACTGGCTTGTTTTTACCGATTCGGATAAGCCCAGTAAAATCATGAGACGTGTATTCCATTTTGCGAGCGTATGCAAATAGCAGTGATAACAGGTTGCGGACCTTTTTCTTGCTTGCATATGACAGACTACCCATTCCATCGATGACGGTCTGCAGATGACTGTATTTGATTTCGGCTACTGGCACGTCATACAGATAGACGCAATGCTTGTATGAGCTTTCATAGCCGTGAATCGTGCTATCAGATACGTTGCTATATTCGATATGTTTTGGAAGCCAGCGTGCATATAATTCTGCAAATGTTATTTTGTTGTCTGAAAGGCGGTGGAGCCCATGAGATTGATTGTAATCAACTTGATAAGACATTGCTTCCAACTTAGTAGCAAAGTAACCAATGACTTTCTGCTTGCCTTGCTGGGACACAACAAAGCAATACGGCCGCCGCCGTGAACCACTTAATAATTTAATACAACCATATCCATTTGGATTTTTCATTTTTTAGACCTCCAATCATATTGATGGAGGTTATTTTAATGTAAGGAGATAATGCGATGGAAGTATCTATTGCCAATCCCACCTTGACATACCTGTCTATCTACGAAGAAACAGGTGAAAGAGTAACTTCTTATGTTACCGGTGTACATGGTGACACGGTGGAGGAACTGCAAACCAAAGCCAAGGCAGAATATCCGGATAAGGTCCATGTTGTGCAAGACGCTTTGACCTATAACAAGGCTCTGCAGGGCGATTTGCTGTATAAAGATGGCACGTATCAGGCTAGACCGGAACCGACCGAAGAAAAAAAGCGAGAAGCCGAACTGGTAGCCCTTGATTCGGAATATTCTGCCAAAATCAGTGACATCGAAACAGAAATGGCAAAAGCAAAAGCCGTAGAAGATGAGGACTACTACAATGACCTCAAAGCTGAAAGAGAAGAACTGGTTGCGGAATATACCGAAAAGAGAGGAGCGATTTAAATGGAAAGATGTTTCCTTTGCCATCGCAAGATGGATAACAAGACTGGACTTTGCACTAATGCGAAATGTATCAGATCGAAGCCGCTGACACCCAAAGATGAAACGGAAGAAAAGAAAGATGCGGAGGATAAAACATGACTGAAATCTTCATTCAAATTTACAATTCCGCCGATCGTGCGATTTGCAGTATCCCGGATGGCTGGCCCTACAAAATTCTTATGGGGATCTTACTCATCGCCATGTCGAAGCACATCATGCTTTTTACCGCATTCGCCGTGTTGGTGGCTCTTGACTTGTTCGCCAAATTTATTGCCCTGTCCTATCACTGGCTGATTGAGAACAATGTGGAAAAGCCCTCGCTGGTTGATTCCATCCGAGGCATTCCAGCGGCACATCGTGCTCGTATCATCAATAGCCATGAAATGAAAACGCAGTTTGCAGGGAAAATCTTTGCTTATATGTTTTTGGTGATTGCTGGCGGTCTAGCCGATATCCTTGTGGGTCATGTCAATTTTGCACAGATCGTGATTGCCTACCTGGCATCCACCGAGCTTCTCAGCATCGTGGAGAACCTGGACGATGCTGGTGTGTCTATGGTCCATGATTTAGCTGCAGTAATTAAAAAGAGGAGACCAACATGAAATTAAAAGAATGGGTCGTTATTTATGTGGCAGTCTTTTTGTTTACCGTAGGGGATTGGATAAAGGGACGTTGGAAAAAGGAGGATAACGAATGCTGGTAACTGATTTAAGTGACTGGAATGATCACATTAACTGGTCTCATCTCATCGCCGCAGGAGTAGGTGGTGTGATTGTGAAGATTTCCGAGGGCAGAAGCCTGACTCAACTGCACGGAAAACATATCGCCGGTGCGGAGGCTAGGGGATTGCCGTGGGGCGTCTATTGCTACGCGCACGCACAAACTACCGAGCGAGCAAGAGAAGAAGCAAATCGAGTGATCGAGACGCTGAATGCATTGGGGTACGGTACACCGCCGTTAGGGATTTGGTTTGATGTGGAAGCCCCTGAGGTCATTGGACAGGGTAGAGATGATGTGACGGCTATCTGCAGTGCTTTTATTTCAGAATGCAATGCAGCGGGTTATTCTGCCGGAATCTATGCAAGTCTGTCTACTATCACAGACTGCATGAATCTTGATGATCTAGCTGATTATGTACCCGTATGGATTGCCCAATATGCCGGTGCATGTGATTTCCATGATTATTTCCCGAGCAGAATCCTTGCTGGTTGGCAATATACTGATTCTTTTGAAATTGATGGGCGGAAATATGATTTAAGTGAATGGTACTGATGAGGTGATATTGTGCTGAAAGTAGTCAACAATGGAATTAGTCTGACAAGAGGAGATACTGCTACTTTCAGACTGCAAATCAAAAATCAAGACGGTACTGACTACGAAATTACTCCGGATGATCAGGTGCTTTTTACAGTGAAAAGATCCCCAAATGATGAGGAAATCGTTATCCAAAAAGCGGCTGCTAATAATTGCATCACCATTGTTCCTAGAGAGACAGATAATCTGGCGTATGGCACATACTACTATGATGTCGAATTGCGCCGGCCTGATGGATTTGTTGCGACTGTGATTCCACCACACATGCTGAAACTAACAGAAGAGGTGACTTTCTGATGAGTGATAATGCAACACTTACAGGAGTCCTGTCTGCCGTAGGAGTTTTAACTGGCGTGTTGACTCCGGCTGATACAGGCGATTTCGTGGCAGATTATGCAACCGATGCGGAATGCGTGGCTGTCATTGATGATATTTTTGATAATTTACTAAAAGGAGAATAATATGGCTGCTCTTGATAAAATCATTAGAAAATCCAACTTTACTGCCGCTATGACCGCTTTGATTACAAAGCTGAATAGCCTTTTTGTCAGAAAGGAAACTGGAAAAGGCCTTTCTACCAATGATTACACTGCCGCAGAAAAAGCAAAGCTTGCAGGCATTGCGGCAGGGGCAAACAACTACGTGCTTCCTGTGCCGACGACAGAAACCATCGGCGGCGTCAAGGCAGGCAATAATGTGACTATTTCCGAAGACGGTACAATTTCCGCTATTCAGGGCAAAGTCGACCTCTCTTCCTACGCCAAGAAAGGCACAACGCTCGCTGCGTATGGCATCACGGATGCCAAGATCGCGGGCGGTGTCATTACATTGGGGGCTAATACCATTACCCCGCTGACGCAGCATCAGTCGCTTGCTGCCTATGCAAAGAGCGCGGACATAGAAAACACATACGCAAAGAAAGCAGACATCACCACAGTCTATAAGTATCGTGGCAGTGTAGATACTTACGCAGATCTCCCTGTTAACGGGAAGGCGGTAGGCGATGTATACAACGTCGTAGCGGCTGATGCTTCTCACGGAATCAAAGCCGGAGATAATGTGGTTTGGAATGGCAATGCATGGGATAATCTGTCCGGCGTGATTGACTTGTCTGCTTATATCAAAGCTACTGATGCTGATAAGAAATATATGCAGCTTAACGACTTCCCGCTTGCAACTGATGATGAGATTACCGCTATTGTCAATGAAACGATTGTATAGTGAGGTGCCTAGCATGAACACTTACAAGGACTCGCTGCTGGGGGCTATTCGAAAGCTATGTACCCAGCTGAACGGGGAATTTGCCAAGAAATCCGATGTACCGACCAAAGTATCTCAGCTGAACAATGATAAAGAATATTTTGCCGGCAGTGTACCAGAATCCAGTATTAGTGCTACAACAGGTTTGAATGACGTACCTCCACTGGCTAGAGCTCTCATAGACCATTGCCGCGCCAATAAGTTGGCTTTTCTGCCAGCTGACCAAATCATCGTAGAAAAAACAATAGATGGTGGCAAAACATGGACCGATGCAGGAGTTTCTGATGCAACCAAAGCTTATACTTTTTCTGGCGTACAATATGGCGGTATCGCATTGCCACAAATTAGCGGAAAGGTGAATACATTGTGCGGTGTTCGCGTGACTTTTACCGCTATGAAGTATGATGTGCCGTCAGGGACAGCTGAAACAGACAAATACAAATACTGGAATAAAAACTATGTAAAATCAACAGAGCGATATTGCCAGCTAGACTATTTTTGGCTTTGGATAAGCAGTAGTAACAATGCTATCTCTGTGAAATTAGAAGTGGCGTCTGGTGTCCATCCCGACAATTGGATTGTTACATATGGTGGTAGACTACGAATGACAGGATGGAGTGGTCCTAATATTATTAAGCAGTCAAACCTTGTATTTGGTGGCGCTACGTCACAAACAGAACAACCCTGGAACTATCGTTTTACATTTATGACAGTGCCGCCTAGCGGGGAAACAGAACTGTCTACAGGATTTGAGACACAATCACAGATAATTTATGCAATTAGAGGGTACGGCGCTAGAGTATGGACCGCTTCCAATAATCTCATGGTTACAGATAATATCTATTCCGTGGGTGTGTACAAATCAACGACGTTTCCTGCTACTGTTTCCGCTCCCGTATTCAAAGAGAACGGTAAGAACCTAGCAGATTTATACATGCAAAAAGCGTCCTTATACCCTGTGGGTAGTATCATTACGTCTGCCACTAGTATCGATCCTGCTTCACTCTACGGGGGTACTTGGGTGTCAGGTGCATATCTCTCGAAATACGGCGGGCAAATTATATTTTCTGAAGGGGTTACTCCTATTGATGGAGCGCCCTATGTATATAAAAGGACAAAATAGGAGGGCTAATGTGCAAAATCGTGAAAAACTTATGGCCATTGCTGCTGGCGTGCTCCTTGTGGCTGGCGTCTGGTTCTGTTACGCGGGCCGAAATGATGTATTCAATTTCGGAGAGCGAACTAACCGAGTTAGAGAACAACTTAGCGACGCTGGAGAGTCACAGTCAAGAACGGCAGAAAGTCTTGACCGAGCAAGCGACCTTGCTGGATCAGCAGAGGGAAGAGCTGAAAAAATTGAAAGAGGAAATCAGCAGCTCCAAAGCAGCGAACGAAGAGACGAAGAAATCGTTGGAGAATGCCAATGCATACTTGACCAAGTTAGAGAAAGAGGAAAAGCACAAAATTAGAGTAAAGGAGCGGCAACGCAATTTGTGGATCGGTGTTTCCAGCGGACTTTTGTATGCATGGATTAGGAAATAGGAGGGCAATAAAAAAGACGTCTTGATTTGGCACATTGCTAAATCAAGACGTCTTTTTTTTATTTGGCTAAAATGAATAGAAATGCGATAAAATCTGACTTTTTGGCGATTTGATGAAATTTCACCAATAATATTCAATATGATATAATTGATATAAGTAGGCACAGGGATTCAGACCTTGGGGATTTAGTTCCGCTGGCAGAACAGGCGGGTTTTGTTTTATACAGCCGTGCGAATACAGAAGTAGGATTCATAAAACTGGAGCTTATTTAATTCGTATGGGTGCAAGATACGTCCACCATGAAAAACCCGCCAAATGGCGGGTTTTTGTGCTATATAAAAGTAGGTGGCTGGAAATTGGAAGTGACGGTCATCAAGCTGACTCATGCCCGAGATCAGGCCAATGGTGAAAGAGTGCCTTACGGAATGTCCCGTTTCATGCTTTTTGAGTCTCTTAGTCTCTTTTTTTAGTCTCCGTTTCATTCCCAGGATTGCCCCTGAAAGCGTATTTGATTCCTTTCTATAATAACAGGTGATATCCATGCATCTTATCGCTATTTTTCTCGTTATGACAGCAGGCGTCATGTGGGCGGGCTGCGGGCTTGCGGCGCAGGATTTTTTCCAAAAAAGTACACATGACTCGATGGATCTGACGGTCTTCCGCATGTTTTGTGCGAGCGGTATCATGCTGCTTGTGACTATTGCCAAAGGACAGCTGAAAGACAGCTGGCGGAAGCTGGGAGAGCAGCCATCTCTCTGGTGGGGACTGATCTTCTACGGTGTAGTCGGTCTGATGCTGATGCACTATACCTATTTTGCTTCGATCGCCGCCGGCAATGCGGCAGCGGCAACGGTCATCCAATATACCTGTCCGGCGATGGTGATCCTTTGGGTCTCCTTTCAAAAAAGACGGCTGCCGCTGGCAGGGGAGCTCGCGGCCGTCGTACTGGCGATCATCGGGGTCCTCCTTCTGGTGACGGGCGGAGATGTGAGCCGTCTCTCGGTACCTGCAGACTGTGTGTATCTGGGGCTGGCGTCCGCGGTCTTCTTTGCGATCTGCTGTGTATTTCCGAAGCGCTTCATCGGTATACTGGATAATTCCTTCGTCCTCGCGCTGGGCATGTTCACCGGAGCCGTGGCTTCCTATATCATCAATCCCATGGGGGACTTCTCCGGCTTTTTTTCTCCGGAAGTCCGACTTGATATTTTCTGGATCGTCGTCCTTGGTACGGTGCTATCTTTTACCTGCTACAATGCAGGCCTTCGGGTCCTTCCGGCCTCACAGGCGTCCGTCACTGCGACCATCGAACCGGCGGTCTCTGTCATTGCGTCCTATTTCATCTTTCATACCCATTTCAATTTTGTCCAAGGCTTTGGCATTCTGCTCGTTCTCCTTGCCATTGCAGCGCCGGGGATTTTTGAAAGTGAAAAGACAGCAGGAGAATGATCAGCGGATCTAGCGCAGGTACCACGGCCTCTACGATACCTGAACGCGATGATTTAAAAAGTCCTTTGTTATTTTCTTAGGAGAGTCTGTCATGTCCCACTCCTCTCCCCGCAGCAGGCACTCATCATGGCGGCGAGCGAACCGGCGGCCTCCGTCATCCTTTCCTGCCTCATCTTTCAAATGAGCTTTGTCGGTCTGCAGGTCGTGGGGATCCTGATGGTCATCCTCGCGATCGTGATGCCGGCGGTGGATCTGGGAAAGGTCTTGGGGGCAAGACAGTGAACTCTCGATCTGTTTCCATCCGTTTGAAAGCACCGGGGATTAGGGATCAGAAGACTCAAATGACTGGTGATTGGGAGACATCAGACTCTCTCATATCGTCATTTCGAGCAAAGCGAGAAATCTTTTTCGTTTGCGGCTCGGCAGTCGATCAAGAGCCATTGGGGCACCGTTTTATTTTTGATTCGCGGTGAAGCCGCGATCCTCATTCCGCATGTAAGCAGAGCTTTCATTTGCCATCAAGTGCAGCTCCCCCACGGACTATACAACGCGTTTTCTTTATAGGAAACGCGTTTTTTGATGAAATGCTGATTAAATCGTACTTAAAGAAAAGGGGAAATGGGAATCGTCTGATTATTAGTCTTGCACTATAGATGAAGAGGTTTATAATGAAGAAAGCAGCAAAATGTATTGCCGAAAAGCTGTCATTCCAATGAATGGAGGAGCGCAATGAAATTTAAAATGAAATGGGCTGCTGCGGCCGCAGCAGCTTTGCTGACTTGCGGGGTATCCGCGCAGGCAGACAATTATGATCTGACGTATCAGGCGATTGAAACGCAGATGCTCATAGGGGATGTGTCTCAGTTTAGCAGTGAGCTCGATGGCGCGATGACAAAAGCACCCGCGGAAAGTGCAAAAAATACCGAGGTGTCTGAAAAGACGCCTCGGATTGTATTGGTTGAGAAAGGGGATGCCTACGGTGCGACGCTGGTGGATGGGAAGGTCATCATTCCTGTCGTGAATACGAATCTCATGGATGTTTCTCCGCAGGTCGAACTCTTGCAAGAAAACGGAATGAAAGGCATCACGGCCAGCGATGGGAAAGTGCTCCTGCCTTTACCTAAGGAACGGAAGGATATCAAGCTGGTATCTAATGAAAATGGAAACACCATCTGGGCTTTCCGTGAAAATGGAAAATGGGGTGCTTATTCGAAGGAAGGCAAAAAGATCCTTCCGGCAGTGTATGATGACATCCTGTCAGGGCAGGATCAGATTTTTGTCGTGAAGCAGAAAGGGCTGTTCGGTGTCGCGGATGCGACCGGCAAAGTTTGCGTCGCGCCAGCCTATCAGAAGATTTCCGCGATGAATGATGGCAAGGTGTATGCAGCACTTTCCAAAGATAATGTCTACACTTTCCTTGATTTGGATGGGAAACCGCTTTCGACGCGTACCTATGAAGATGTGAAACGGGTCGACGAGGACATCGCTGCGGTCAAGATCGCGGACAAGTGGGGATATGTGACGGTCGACGGGAAGACGCTGGTCGACCCGAAATATGACGATATCGCGCCCTTCCATGAAGGCTACGGATTGGCTGCGCGGGATGGGCAGATTTCCATCTTTGACAAGAGCGGTACCATTGTAGGGAAGGCCAGCGGTGAAAAGGTGATGCTTCCATTTTACAATGGATATGCCGGCATTAAGAATGATGGGAAATGCAGCTATATCAAGCCAAATGGAGAAATCCTTGCTACGGTGAATGCGACCAAGCTGATGCCGTTCCTCCATGGGTCAGCACTGTTTGAAAAAGAGAAGAGCCGGCTCGGATGGGGCGCGCTCTTGGGCATCGTGAAGATGGTGAGCTCCTATGGCATGTACCTCCCGACCGTCAGCTCCAGTGATTTCTTCAATAAAGACTACAAATTCGGCTATGTGAATACCAAAGGGGAGATCTACCTGCCGACGACCAATGACTTCAATGGCCCCTATTATAAAGACAAAGTGATCGTACAGATCAAAGGGAAATGGGGATATGCAGACCGTGAAGGAAAACTGATCGTTCCGGCGGAATATAAGGAAATCTCCCATTGGACTGGCTCTGCAGAAGATATTGTCATCGTAAGAAATGATAAAGGCTATGGCTATTACAAACTCGGGAAAGGGATGATTGCCGAAGGATTCAAAAAAGCGAACAGGTTCTCTGCTGAGGTTGATTTCCAGAAGAAAGTCATGGTACCTGGTCTCGCTGCCGTCCAGACGAGCGATGGGAAATGGGGGTTTCTTGATGAAGAGGGACATATGGCTATCCCGGCTGTCTATGATAAAGTGCTGGATGGCTTCTCGTATGGTGCAGCTTGTGTTTCCAAGGATGGCGAGGTCGGCCTTATCGATAAGGAAGGCAAGGCAGTGATTCCATTCACCAAGACGCTGCAGGAAATGTGGAAATTGGATGAAGAACATATCGCTTTCAAAGAAAAAGGGAAATGGGGCTTCATGGATGTGAAGGGAAATCGCCTCGTGGAACCTACGTATGACAGGGTCTGCTAAAGCAGTGGATACGCTTTTTTTACCTTTGATCCGTAAGGAAGCTGACACAAGCTGGCAACGATTGTATCAGTGTTTCCTTAAAAACTTTTTTCAAAAACCGTGTAAAATCGAAAATGCCTCCGATGGTATTTCTTGGGGAGAGGAAAGCCATCCTCCCGGGAGCCGAAGCGGCGGCCGAACCATTCTTCTTCAGTGCACAAACCCGAAGGGAAGGAGAGTGAGGGAAGCCAAAGCAGAAGCAGATCTGGATTGATTTCCTGTCTCCCTCTTCCTCATCGTGCTAGTCGAGCGGGAAGAGAAATCAAAACTGAAGAGGGACAGCCAGGACTGAAACCTGTCTCGAATAACGGATTCGCCTCGTGGGCAAACCCTAGAGCGAAGTTTAGCCGTACTTGTACGACATGAACCGTGAAATGCGCTGGTGCCAGATTGCAGGAAATGCCTTCATCGAGAATTCTTCAAAACGGCTGTCCCTTTTTGGGCTGCCAAGAGTGTCTCTTTATATGAGAGGCACTCTTTTGCATTTTCATACCATGCTTCGGCAGAAACTTCAGTACATGGCTTTATTCAAAGACTGTTTTAGTGTATAATAAACAAAATATTACATCGCAGCGGGGATGCTGCTTTTAGAAAAGAGGAATGAGTGAATGAGTGAAACCATCTGGTCACTGCTGCCACCAGTCGTGACAATTATCCTGGCATTGGCGACGAAGGAAGTCTACATGTCGCTGGCCATTGGCATTTTCATGGGTGCTTTCATGTTTACCGGCTTCAGCGTACTTGGGGCTATCGATACAATGTTCAAGATCATGTCGGACAAGGTCGGGGGCAATGTGTACATCTTGGTCTTTCTGGTGCTGCTCGGTATCATGGTAGCAGCCATTCAGAAATCAGGGGCTTCGCAGGCGTATGGAGACTATGCAGCGCGCACGATCAAGGGGAAAAAGAGCGCACTCTTTGTCACCATGGTGCTTGGTGTTTTGATTTTTATTGACGACTATTTCAACTGTCTGACGGTCGGTACGGTCATGCGTCCGGTCACAGACCGCTTCAAGATCACCCGTGCGAAGCTCGCCTATATCATCGATGCGACAGCAGCGCCGGTCTGCATCATCGCGCCGGTGTCTTCCTGGGCGGCGGCGGTCACATCTTCTTTGCCGGAGGGGAGTGAGATCGATGGATTCGCTCTTTTCCTTTCGACCATTCCGCTGAATCTCTATGCATGGTTGACGGTCATTTTCATGCTGATCCTTATCTGGTCTGGAAAGGATTTTTCCCGCATGGCTGCTTTTGAAAAGAAGAGCGGCGGCACGCTGGTGATTCCGGAAGAGTATGCAGATGACGAATCGAGTGCGCCGGTGGGCAATGGCCGCATCATTGACCTTGTACTCCCGCTCTTCGTCCTGATTTGTGGCTGTATCTTCGGTATGCTTTACACAGGCGGTATTCTGGATGGCGAGAGCGTCACGGATGCTTTTGCAAACTGTGAGTCCGCACGAGGCCTTGTCATCGGTTCTTTCATTGCGCTTGTATTCACCTTTGTCCTGTATATTCCAAGAAAGGTACTTTCCTTTGGTACGTTCTGTTCCTGCTTTGGCGAAGGCTTCAAGCAGATGACGTCGGCCATCATGATCCTGACGCTCGCATGGACGCTCTCTGGTGTCGTTGGTAAGGAATACCTGAATATCGGCGGCTATGTAGGAAATGTGGTCAGTGATAATGCATCGGTGGCTATCATGCTCCCGGCACTCTTCTTCCTGGTGGCTATCGGTCTTGCTTTTGCTACCGGTACCTCTTGGGGGACCTTCGGCATCCTGATTCCGATCGTGCTGGCTGTCGTGAATAATGACCAGAATCTCATGGTCATGACGGTCGCTGCGGTGCTGGCCGGCTCTGTCGGCGGCGATCATATTTCTCCGATCTCCGATACGACGATCCTGGCTTCGGCGGGTGCGCAGTGTCACCATATCGACCATGTCTCGACTCAGATCCCCTATGTCATGGTGGTCGCTTCGAGCTGCGTCGTCGGTTACCTGGTGGATGGATTCACCGGAAATGGTCTGGCAGGCGGCGTGGTGGCGCTCGTCATGATGCTCGCTATCCAGTTCTTTTTCCTGAAATTCCGCTCGAAGGGATAAATGAAAATGGAAAATCCTCACTTCGAAAGGAGTGAGGATTTTTTTAGTGAAATCAGAAATCAGATCTCCGGTCGCTATTTCTTGCTGACAAGGAAGCCTGTCCCCTGCTGGGCAGCCATGATGACGACATCGCTGATCTGGACTCGCTTCGGACGGCTGACAACGAAGGCGATGACATCCGCGATGTCCTCTGCCTGCAGCGCATCAATGCCTGCATAGACGGACGCGGCACGTTTCGTATCGCCGTGGAAACGGACTTCGCTGAATGGTGTCTCCACAAGACCCGGCTGGATGGTGGTGATTTTTACATCACTTGCCATGACATCAATGCGAAGGCCATCGCTGAAGGTTTTGACAGCGGCCTTTGTCGCGCAGTAGACTGCCGCACCGGCATAGGCATAAAGACCGGCCGTGGAGCCGAGGTTTACGACGTGACCTTTATTTTCTTTCACCATTGCAGGAAGGAAGGCGCGGGTGACGAGGAAGAGGCCCTTGATATTTGTATCGATCATTTCCATCGTATCTTTCGGAGCTGTGTCCTGATAGGGTTCGAGGCCTCTGGCAAGACCTGCGTCATTCACGAGCACATCCGGCGCACCGAAGGTATCGAGTACTTTGGTGGTGACTTCCTTGATGGCCTCGCGGTCCTGTACATCCAGTGCGTAGGTCGTGACCTTCACGCCGCTTTCTTTCTCGATGTCCGCTTTCACGCTCGCGAGTTTTTCTGTATTTCTGGCTGCGAGTACCAGATCGTAGTGAGAGGCTGCCAGCGCTTTGGCAGTGGCAAGGCCGATGCCGCTCGTGGCACCTGTGATAAATGCGTATGGATTCATAAGAAAACCTCCTTGAAAATAATGGGTTCAGTGTTTCCCTAGAAATGAAGGTGGCGGCTTCGCCGCGAATACATAGGAGGCGATGCCAGAAGGTAGCATTCAAGTCAACAGTCATCAGTTACTCGAAGCTACTCATCTCTAATCCCTTCTGCTATAATGATTATACAATGTCACGAGCAGAAATCCCATCAGAAAGGGGAATCATCATGAAATTTTACGCGCTCTTGCTCGCTTCGCTTCTGGCCGTGGGCCTTTCTGGCTGCGGCGCAGAGACGAAACCAGCGGCTTCCTCGGCACCCGTCGCTTCCTCGCAGTCTGCGTCCGTGAAGGCGATCCATGAGATCGCGTCGGCCTCAGAAAAGGTTTTCCAAGAGGCGTCTACTCTCTACGCCAAAGGTCAGAATCGGGAGGCACTTCTCACTTGTGACAAGGCGTTGGAAATCGATCGGGAGAATTACAAAGCACTTTCGCTGAAAGGGCTCATTCTGGCACTCGATGTCTCGCCGGAGCAGGGGATCGGACAGATTTTGAAGGCACTCAAAAGCAATCCCGATTACACGCAGGCTTTTTATGATATGGCGATGGCGCAGAAGCTTGCCAAGCATTATGATGAATCGATCTCCTACTTTCGGAAGGTGCTTGCTGTCGATCCAAAGAATACGTGGTCTCTCTATGGGATCGCGACGAACTATGCAGATAAAAAGGACAAGGCGAATGCGCTGTCTTACTTACGGCAGGCGATGGCGCTCGATCCGCAGCATGTCCGTCCCGAAGCCATGCAGCAGGATCATTTTGTATGGCTGAGAAAGGATCCAGATTTTTTGGAAATCGTGAAATAAGGGCATCTGCTTTCCCATGTATATAAAAAGGAGTTTATGGATGAAAGGTATGAAATACGCGATCCTGTGCTCTGCACTGTCGCTTGTCTTTTATTATCACAATCTGATGATCGGTGGCGGTTTCTGGGGCTATATGGCCGGCATCATCTATCTTTTCACCTATCGCGCGCACAGTACGCTCCTTGCGATCGGATGCATCGCGACGGCGATTCTGACCGTCATGTATTTTCCGTGGGAGTTTACCCTGAAAGGCTATCTACAGGTCGGCGTCGCCTGGTCGATGACGATCATCGGGCTCACTGCGGTGCTGACGGTGGTCTCTCTGTTGCATAAGATCGTGGGGAAGAAGGAGTGACTGGTGACTAGGCGATTAGAAGACATCAGACTCCGGTATCGTCATTTCGAGTGAAGCGAGAAATCTTTCTTGCAGACCGACAAACGATGCCTATGTGAACGCAGAAACACGTAGCAACAAGGCATCGTTTCCCTGCCAGTGCCTATGTGATACTGACCGCAGTGCAAGAAAGATCCCTCGGCTGCGCTCGGGATGACGATACGAGAAATGGCTGCCCCAAAAATTTGAAAGCAGGGACGAATAGCTAGGGACTTGTGACTAGTGACTAGAAGACCTAGGACTCCCGTATCGTCATTTCGAGCGAAGCGAGAAATCTTTCTTGCAGACCGACAAACGATGTATGTGTGAACGCAGAAATACGTAGCACCAAGGCGTCGTTTCCGTATCAGTGCCTATGTAATACTGACCGTAGTGCAAGAAAGATCCCTCGGCTGCGCTCGGGATGACGATACGAGAAATGGCTGC
>ERZ1026898.873-NODE-873-length-16200-cov-17.896067_pt1 | contig 16200 bp, 11 predicted proteins | sample MGYA00380178_ERZ1026898 | MGnify/ENA primary metagenome ERZ1026898 (study PRJEB33269, sample SAMEA4719814) | human gut metagenome | biome: human-associated habitat; feature: organic feature; material: feces | place: Cameroon | collected 2013-10 ... | reverse complement strand
TTTGCGGGCGAGACCGGCCGCATGATCGCGCTCAAGCGCATTTCCGCTTATCCCTACCAGTGCATCACCGAGTCGGTGGATGTGCAGCAGGTGGCAAACCTTGAAAAGAAGGTGCCGCTGGACTGGATCAGCCCCGACGGGATGCAGGTGACGGCTGCTTTTGAGGAGTACGCCCGCCCGCTGATCTTGGACGAGGTAACGCCCGTCTACGTCAACGGCACCCCGCGCCATATCCGCCTGTAATCCCTTTTCCCGCGTCTGTTTTCGTGCACCCTGCACGTAATATTATATTGCCGAAACAGAAAAACAAAAAAGGAGAAATCATCATGGGTAAAAATGCAATCGTTGGTCAGTCTGGCGGTCCTACTTCCGTCATCAATGCAAGCCTTGCGGGCGTCTTTGAAAGCTGCAAGAGCCGCGGCGCAGACATCGTCTACGGCATGTGCAATGGTGTTGCCGGTCTGCTGGAGGAGCGGGTGGTGGATCTTTCCACCGTGCTGACGGACGATCTGGACATCGAGCTGCTCAAGCGCACCCCGTCCAGCTTCCTCGGCAGCTGCCGCTACAAGCTGCCCGACTGGCACGAGGACGAAGCCGTCTACAAAAAGCTGTTCGCCATTCTGGAAAAGCTGAACATCGGCTACTTCTTCTACATCGGCGGCAACGACTCCATGGACACCATCGGCAAGCTGGCCGACTACGGTGCCCGCATCGACAGCGACATCCGCTTCATGGGCGTGCCCAAGACCATCGACAACGACCTGATGGTCACCGACCACACCCCCGGCTACGGCTCTGCTGCCAAGTACATCGGCGTGGTGATGAAGGAGATCATCCGCGACGCCACCGTGTACGGCACCAAGTACGTCACCGTGGTGGAGATCATGGGCCGCAACGCCGGCTGGCTGACCGCCGCCGCCGCACTGGCCAAGAGCGACGACTGCGAGGGCGTGGACATGATCTGCCTGCCCGAAGTGCCCTTCAACGTGGACCACTTCATTGAGAAGGTGCGCGTGATGCAGGAGAAGAAGCCCAGCATCGTGATTGCCGTGTCCGAAGGCGTGAAGCTGGAGGATGGCCGTTATGTGTGTGAGCTGGCCGACGATGTGCACGCAGTGGACGCTTTCGGCCACAAGGCCCTGACCGGCACCGCCCGGTATCTTGCCAACGTGGTGGCCCGCAATCTGGACACCAAGACCCGCTGCATCGAGCTTTCCACCCTGCAGCGCTGCGCCGGCCACCTGACCAGCCGCACCGACATCACCGAGGCCTATCAGGTGGGCGGTGCCGCTGCCAAGGCTGCCTTTGAGGGCGTTACCGGCCAGATGGTGGCCCTGAAGCGCATCTCCAACAGCCCGTACCAGTGCACCACCGAGCTGCACCCCATCAGCGAGGTGGCAAACCTCGAGAAGAAGGTGCCGCTGAGCTGGATGAACGCCAACCACACCCAGATGACCGACGAGTTCCTCAACTACGCCCGCCCGCTGATCCAGGCCGAGCTGACCCCGCTGTACATTGCCGGTCTGCCCCACCACATCTACATGAAGAATCAGAAGTGATCTCTCCTGCATTGATTTTTCTCAAGGCATGATGAAAGCCCGTCCGAGTTTCAGGCCCGGACGGGCTTTTTACATTTCGGTATTCTTTGCTTCAGAAGCTCAGACCGTTGCGCCGACTTTGGGTGCGCCGCCGGCGATCTCTTCGGCAGTCAGCGGCTTTGCCTCCACGGGGGCGTTCAGGCGCTCTTTTGCAACGGCCAGCATCAGTTTGATGCGGTTTTCCTGATTCACCTTGGTGGCGCTGGGGTCGTAGTCGATGGGGGTAATGTTGGCACTGGGGTACAGGGCGCGGATCTTGTTCACCATACCCTTGCCCACAATGTGGTTGGGCAGGCAGCCGAAGGGCTGGGCGCACACGATGTTGCCGTAGCCGCCCTGCACCAGCTCGATCATCTCGGCGGTCAGCAGCCAGCCCTCGCCCATCTTGGCGCCCAGCGAGATGATGCCCTTGGGCTTTTCCACCAGCTCCTTGAAGGGACCGGGCGCATAGAAACCTGCATCGGCTTCGGCCTTGAGCATGGCGCGCTCGATGCTGTCCAGCCAGTTGAGGAACTGGTCGATGCCGATCTTCACCGCCAGCTTGCCGCCGTACAGCACATGGTCCTCGCCCATGTTGAAGGCGCAGTACTGCACAAAGCCCATCAGACCCGGGAAGTTCACCTCGCAGTCCTGGCTTTCGAGGAACTTTTGCAGGTCGTTATTGCCCAGCGGGCTGTACTTGACGTAGATCTCGCCCACGACGCCCACCTTGACCTTGGGCACACGGGTGATGGGGATGTTGGCAAAGTCCGCAGCAATGAGCGGGAAGGTATGCTTCATCTCTTTGGACGTATAGCCCTTGCCCGCCAGCAGCACCCGGCCCAGACGGCTGACCCACAGGTCCACCATCTTATCGGCAGCACCCTTCTCGTTCTCGTAAGGTGCCACCTGATTGCGCAGAGCACACAGCATATCGCCGTAGAAGATGCAGGCCAGCGCGCGGCGGGCCAGCGGCAATGTCATCTGGAAGCCGCTGTCCTTCTCAAGACCCGAGAAGTTCAGGCTGGCAACGGGAATCTGCGGGTAGCCGGCCTTCACCAGTGCCTTGCGCAGCAGGTGGATGTAGTTGGAAGCACGGCAGCCGCCGCCGGTCTGGGTAATGAGCAGGGCGGTGTGGTCCAGATCGTACCTGCCGCTGTTCAGTGCATCCAAGAACTGGCCAATGACCAGCAGCGCCGGGTAGCAGGTGTCGTTGTGGACGTATTTCAGGCCCAGCTGTGCCACGGCGCTGCCGCAGTTGCCCAAGATCTCACACTTGTAGCCGTCGTAGCGCAGGGCGTACTCCAGCAAACGGAACTGGGTGATGGCCATGTTGGGGATGAGGATGGTGTGGGTCTTTTTCATCTCCGGGGTAAATTTGGGATAATTGTATTCCATAGGTTCCTCCTATGTATCAGGCTTCTGCCTTAGGGGCAGCCTTTTCTGCGGTCACTTCGTCCCGCTCGTCCAGAGCGGCAAACAGGCTGCGCAGGCGGATGTTCACAGCGCCCAGATTGGTGATCTCGTCGATCTTGAGCTGGGTGTAGAGCTTGCCGCCCTCCTGCAAAATTTCGCGGGTCTCGTCGGTGGTGATGGCGTCCACGCCGCAGCCGAAAGACACCAGCTGCACAAGGTCCATATCCTTCTGGGTGGTGCAGTATTTGGCGGCGGCATACAGGCGGCTGTGGTAGGTCCACTGGTTCAGCACGCTGGTGGGGAACTTCTGCACCCGGTTGGAGACGCTGTCCTCGGTAACGACGGCAGCGCCGTGGCGGGTGATCAGGCGGTCGATGCCGTGGTTCACCTCGGGGTCCACATGGTACGGGCGGCCCGCCAGCACGATGATGCGCTTGCCCTGACGGCGTGCTTCATCGATGATCTCGCTGCCCTTCATCCGGATCTTTGCCATGTGGGCTTCGTACTCGGCGTAGGCGGCATCGGCTGCGGCCTGCACTTCCTTCTCGGAAATGCCGCCAAAGTACTTGGGCAGGATGTCCTTTGCCATCTTATGCACAAAGTCTTTGGGACGGTGGATGCCCACGTAATCATAGATGAACTTGGTGCCTTCCAGCTCCGGGCAGTTGCCGGCCAGAACCTCCGGGTAGTAGGCCACCACCGGGCAGTTATAGTGGTTGTCGCCAAGGCCCTCGTCCACATTGTAGGTCAGGCAGGGGTAGAAGATGGCGTCCAGCTGCATCTGGCTCAGGGCCTTGATGTGGCCGTGGCTCAGCTTTGCCGGGAAGCAGGCGGTGTCGCTGGGGATGGTGGCCTGACCGGCCAGATACAGCCCGCGGCTGGACACCGGGCTGGTGTGCACCGCAAAGCCAAGCTTTGTCCAGAATGCCCACCAGAAGGGCAGCAGCTCGTAGAAGCCAAGGCACAGCGGGATGCCGATGGAACCGCGCTTACCGGCCACCGGCTTGTAGTCGGCCAGCAGCTGCTGCTTGTAGGCGTACAGGTTCAGGCTGTCGTCGGCGCTCTTGCCGGTCACGGGCTTGTCGCAGCGGTTGCCGGAGATGTACTTGCGGCCGTCCGCAAAGGTGTTGACGGTAAGCTGGCAGTGGTTGCCGCAGCCGCCGCACTTGACGCTGACCACCTTCTGTGCAAAGGCTTCCAGCTCCTGCTCGTTCATCATGGTGGAGGTGGTCTTGTGGGCCTTTCGGCTCTGGCGCAGGCCGTACAGGGCAGCACCGTAGGCACCCATCAGACCTGCGATGTCCGGGCGGATGACCTCCACCCCCATCTCCTTTTCAAAGGCGCGCAGCACAGCCTCATTATAAAAGGTACCACCCTGCACCACGATCTTGCGGCCCAGCTCTTCCGGGCTGGAAGCGCGGATCACCTTGTACAGTGCGTTCTTGACCACGCTGATGGAAAGGCCTGCCGAGATGTTCTCAATGCTGGCACCGTCCTTCTGGGCCTGCTTGACCGAGCTGTTCATGAACACGGTGCAGCGGCTGCCCAAGTCCACCGGGCGGTCTGCAAACAGGCCAAGGCTTGCAAACTCCTTCACGTCATAGCCCAGCGCCTGCGCAAAGGTCTGCAAAAAGCTGCCGCAGCCGGAGGAGCAGGCTTCGTTCAGGAAGATGTTGCTGATGGCACCATCCTCGATCTTGAAGCACTTCATGTCCTGTCCGCCGATGTCGATGATGAAATCCACATCCGGCATAAAGTATTTGGCAGCGGTAAAATGCGCCACCGTTTCCACCAAGCCGTAATCACAGCGGAAAGCGTTCTTTACCAGCTCTTCGCCGTAGCCGGTGGTGGTGACGCTGGCCACCTGCAAGCCCGGATGCTCCTGATAAATTTTGAGCAGCTGCTCCCGAATCAGGGGCAGCGGGTTGCCAAGGTTCGGCTGATAGTTGGTGTACAAAATCTGGCTCTTCTCGTCCACCACCACCAGCTTGACGGTGGTGGAACCGGAGTCGATGCCGATGTGCACCGGGCCGCACTGTGCGCTGAAGGGCACATGCGGCACGCTGTGGGACATGTGGCGGGCGTGGAAGGCCTCGTACTCCTCCTTGCTGGCGAACAGCGGCGGCTCGCTGGCGTATGTGGCAGTGGCGGCGTACTGGTCCAGCGCGTCGGCTACCTCCGAAAGCACAAATTCCTTATCGGCATACAACGCCGCGCCCAGTGCCACGTACAGCAGGCTGTTTTCCGGGCAGGTGCCGGTAACGTTCAGTGCTTCGTCAAAGCTCTTGCGCAGCACACTGCTGAAAGTGAGCGGACCGCCCAGATACAGGATATTGCCCTTGATGGGACGGCCCTGCGCAAGGCCTGCGATGGTCTGGTTGACCACGGCCTTGTAGATGCTGGCGGCAATGTCCTCGGTGCGGGCACCCTGATTGATCAGGGGCTGCACATCGCTCTTGGCAAACACGCCGCAGCGGGAGGCGATGGTGTAGGTGCGCTGGGCCTGTTCTGCCGCCTTGTTCATCTCATCGGCACCCATTTTCAGCAGGGTGGCCATCTGGTCGATGAAGGCACCGGTGCCGCCGGCACAGCTGCCGTTCATGCGCACCTCGGTGCCGTTGGTCAAAAACAGGATCTTTGCATCCTCGCCGCCCAGCTCGATCACGCAGTCGGTGGCGGGTACAAAGCGCTTGACCGCCACACGGGTGGAGAACACCTCCTGCACAAAGGGCACGCCGCAGCTGTCGGCAAGGCCCATACCGGCTGAACCGGAGATGCTCAGCAGTGCTTTGCGGCCGTGCAGCTGCTCGGCATCGATGCGGCGCAGCAACTCCTGCGCCTTTTCCAGAATATGGCTATAATGGCGTTCGTATGTAGAATACAGCAGCGTATCATGTTCATCCAGCACCACGCACTTGATGGTGGTGCTGCCGATGTCAAGACCTACTCTCACGTTGTTTTCCTCCTAAGGACAAATGCCGGAGGCAAAAGCCCCCGGTAAACGGCAAAACGTTTTCTTTGCCAAAAATTAGTTTGCTAGCGAATCATTCCATCCGTTCGCATACAGATATATTATAATCCAGTTTTGCGGCACAATCAATCCGTGCCCTTTATTTTACACAGAAAAAATAGTATTTTCCGCTCAAAAAGTTAAACATTTTGTGAACTTGTCATCCTTTGTGCAGCTTTTTGCGCTGTACGGTAAAGTTTCTTAACCGGCAGGGCGCAGAAAGGCCGCTGCACAAAGCATTTTCGTGCAGCGGCCTTGCATTTTTGGGTTTGTGTCACAAGTCGTCCGGGTCTCCGCGCTCCGGCATGGTGCGCAGCTCCCGCACCAGCATATTGCGCAGCTGATACTGCTGCTGGGCCTGCGCCGTTCCGTTTTCGGTGTGCAGTTCCACCGTTGCTTCCGGGATGCGGTCTGCGCACAGCGGGATCGTGACCACCGCCTGCGTGCCCTTTTCCGGTGCGCGCTCCACCCGCAGGCCCCACCCCATGCGGCGGCAGCACTCGCGGCACAGCAGCAGCCCCAGCTTTGCCCCGCCCAGAAAACAGCGGCGGTTTTCCAGCCATGCATCCCTGCCTGCATCCGGCAGGCCGCAGCCGTTGTCCAGCACGGTCAGCTGCCAGAAGTTCTCGCTGCGGCGCAGCACGATCTGCACCCTGCCGCCCTCGCTGCAAGCGCGCAAGGCGTTGGAGAGCAGATGCAGGCACAGCAGCTCTGCATCGCTGCGGTCCGCCATCACGCGGCAAGAGGTCCAGCCGCCGTAATCCAGAGTCAGTTCCACATTCAGCTGCGCCTGCACCATATCGGCCTGCGCGGCCACCTGCTGCAACATCTGGCACAGGTCCAGCGGGTAGAGCCGGGGGTCCTCCTCGGCACGCAGAAAATCCAGCAGGGTCATGACCTCGTTCAGGGCACGGTCCAGCCTTGCCGATGCGGCGCTGATGTCGTTCACGGCCTGCCGGGACTGCTGATCGGCCCCCACACGCGCAAGATGCTGCTCCAGATATTCGCAGTTGCGCCCGATCAGACCCAGTGCGTGGAAACAGGCCTGCTCCACATCCTTTTGCGGAACCGCCTGCGCAGTCAGTGCGCCCACTTCGTTTTGCCGGATCTGCTCCATACCATTACGCCTCCAAGGACATTCTGCTCAGTCGTCTTTCTGACGCTGAAGATAATTTTTGATCGCGTAGATCAGCTTGCCGGTGGTGGGCTTTTCCTCAGCAAAGCCGCTCTCCTGCTTGAACACCAGCCACCCGGGTGCCGGCTTTGCTTCCAGCTGGTCCACCATGCGGCGGATGCCGCTGTCCACAGCCGAGACCGACACATCGTACTGTTCGCCCACCGCCTGCAAAATCTCCTTGCGGATCGCCAGTTTCTGGGTGGTGCCGTACACCACGCCCACCGCATAGGTCAGATAGCTGCAATTCACATCCGGCAGCTGGACGCCCCAGCTGCTGTACAGTTCCTGACACTTGCGCTCCATCTGCCGGCTCTGGCGGCCCGGCATCCGGTACAGCTCCCGCAGCAGGTTTTTCAGTTCGGTATGGCCTACGTAGCAAAAGCCGTCGCCGGATTCCATACAGATGGCGCTGCTGTTCTGCCGCCTGCCCTCGTCAAACAGCACAACGTTGGGTTTGGGGTCCATGCTGCGGATGTTCATCAGGAACTCCAGTCCGCTCATGTCTTCCAACTGGCTGCACAGGATCACCACATCAAACTTGCGGCCCTGACGCAGTTCCTCCAGCAAATGGCTGCCGCGCTGGAAGCAGGTGCATTCCAGTGCAATGCTTTGCTCTTGCAGGTAGTTCTTCTGCACCCGCAGTTCCTTGCGGTCGTAGCTTCCAAGGGCGATTTGCAGCATTTTTGCTGTATGCTCACTCTCCACGCAACGCGCCGCCTTTCTGCCCGAGTTGTTCCGCACCTGTCAGCTCTTCCACCACGTCCTGCCAGATCTCCGGCTGAACGCCATTCTCACACAGATACCGCAAAAGCCGGTAACAGAATTCCGGCGTTGCAGCAACATAGCGGCTCTCCATACACGGGCCGCTGCCGGTACGGCAGAGGGTAAGCAAGCAGCCTTTCTCGTCGTCCGCATCCAGAGAGTACACCAGCGTATATGCCTTCTGCAAGCCGTCAATCGCCGAAAATTGACGGATCATAGGCGAAAATGTACGTTCCATGAATCATTCCTCCTTGCTACAGAGATCTGCGACGCTTTTTCGTCTACCTCTGTTTTTCTTATCCTATTTTAAAGAGCAAGGCGGTATGGTTCAATCCTGAAAAAGTGTCTAATTGTGTCAGTTTTCGCTTTGTTGCATTTTTGTGTCGTATTTTTTGATTTTGCGACGCATTTTAGAAGTCCGGCACGTTCCTGCGCCGGTTTTTCGCGTCATTTCCACCGTGTTGTTCCGGGCCTGCGCAGCTTTTTGTTTTTTGCGCAGCTTCCTGCTACTAAAATAGCACGAATCCGACGCAAATTCAACCATGCAGCCGCTCTTTCCGACGTTTTCCTATGTTTTTGCTGCAATTCGGCCATTCAAAGACGCCATCCATCCTTGTGCATAAATTTTCGTCCGGATATACACAGTTTTTTCATATTGTTTCGATATAATAGTAAGGTATAGCATTCTGCCCTTGTGTGCAGACCCTGACCGCTTTATTCTACGATGTACGACGGTGCCTTTTTTTCAGGATACACTGGAGAATGCACCGGAAAGGCTTCAACACATGCTCCAACTCAAACACATCAAAAAAGAATACAGGACCGGCGATCTTGTCCAGAAAGCGCTGGATGATGTAAGCCTCAACCTGCGGGACAACGAATTCGTTGCCATTCTGGGCCCTTCCGGCTCCGGCAAAACCACTTTGCTGAACATCATCGGCGGTCTGGACCGTTATGACAGCGGCGATCTGGTGATCAACGGCGTTTCCACCAACAAGTACACAGATCGCGACTGGGACTCCTACCGCAACCACACCATCGGCTTCGTGTTCCAAAGTTATAACCTGATCCCGCACCAGACGGTGCTTTCCAACGTAGAGCTGGCGCTGACCATTTCCGGCATCTCCAAGGCCGAGCGCCGCAGCCGCGCCGCCAAAGCACTGGCCGAGGTGGGGCTGGGCGATCAGCTGCACAAGCACCCCAGCGAGATGTCCGGCGGCCAGATGCAGCGCGTGGCCATTGCCCGTGCACTGGTGAACAATCCCAGCATCCTGCTGGCGGACGAGCCCACCGGTGCGCTGGACAGTGAGACCAGCATTCAGGTGATGGAGCTGCTGAAGGAAGTTGCCAAGGACCGTCTGGTGGTCATGGTCACCCACAACCCGGAGCTGGCCGAGCAGTATGCCACCCGCATCGTCCGGCTGAAGGACGGCGTGATCCTTTCCGACTCGGACGCCTTTGCCCCGGACGATTCCGCACTGGCACCGCCGGTGTACCGGAATCTGGGGCATTCCTCCATGTCCCCGCTGACGGCCCTCTCCCTGAGCTTCAACAACCTGCTCACCAAAAAGACCCGCACCCTGCTCACCGCCTTTGCCGGTTCCATCGGCATCATCGGCATTGCGCTGATCCTTTCGCTTTCGGCCGGCGTGAGCAATTATATTCAGGATATGGAGCGCTCCACCCTTTCGGAGTATCCGCTGCAGATCTCCACCAACGGTGTGAACCTTGCCGCCCTGCTGAACCCGGAAAGCTACACGGCTGCCCTTGCGGATAACACCGGCATCGGCGCATCTTCCGCTTCGTCTGCTTCCGTTCCGGAAGGCATGGTCACGGTGCGGGAGCTGCTGGCACAGATGACCCAGAATCAGGACACCACAAAAACGAACGACCTTTCTTCCCTGCGGGCGTATCTGGAAAGCAAGGACTGCCCCATCCGGGAGGACGCCGCTTCCATTGAGTACAATTACGGCCTCGACCCGCTGATCTACCGCCAGAACAAGGACGGCACCGTGCGGCAGATCTACCCGGATGATACGATCTCCTCCCTGACCAACACCAACACCGCAGCGGGTCTCGTATCCTCCATGAGCAACCCGAACATCTTCTGCGAAATGGCCGAAGAGCCTTCGCTGTACGAAAGTCAGTACGATGTCAAGGCAGGCCGCTGGCCGGAAGGCCGCAATGAGGCGGTGCTTGTGCTGACGGCCGACGGCAGCGTAAGCGACTACGCCCTTTATCTGCTGGGTCTGGAAGATCAGGCCATCATGGATCAGTTTATCGAAGCCTACCGGAAGAACCAGAACACCCCTGCACCCACCAACTACAGCTACTACCCCTACGAGGACTTCGTGGGGCTGACCTATAAGGTCATTACCACCGCCGACCGCTATGAATACGACGAAGAGCGCGGCATCTGGCGTGATATGTCCGGCGATGAGACCTTTATGGAAGAAGCTGTTGCAAACGGCATCGACCTGACCATCGTGGGTGTGGTGCAGCCCAAGGCAGACGCCAGCTCCACCATACTGCCCACCGGCGTAGGTTTTACCCATGCACTGACTTACTATGCTATCGATCATTCGCAGGAAACCGAGATCGTAAAGCAGCAGATGGCCGATCCCGATACCAATGTCCTGACCGGTGAGCGCTTTGGCGCCGCAAAGGAAGCCAGTGATATCGACTTTTCCGCGCTGTTCTCCGTGGATACCGATGCTTTGAAGGATGCGTTCCAGTTCGATGCCAGCAAGCTGCACTTTGACCTGAGCGGTGCTTTTGACCTGAAGGACGGTGCCTTTGACTTTTCGTCCGTGCTGGATCCTTCCTCCTTCCAGCTGGATCTGAGCGATCTGCCGGAAATGGATCTGGACGTTTCGGACCTGTTTGCCGGGATGGACCTCTCCATTTCGGAGGATGCTCTGCAAGACCTGATGCAGAAGATCATGAAGGACTACAAGAGCTATATCATCGGCAACGGCATCCTGAATCTGGACAAGATCGGCTTTTCTTCCTATATGAAGACCGACCGCTTCAAGCAGCTGCTGTCCAGCTCCATGGGTGATCTGCTGGACACCTCGGGTGCCGAGGAACAGTTCACCGCTGCTTTGCAGCAGAACCTGCAAACCATGATGGACCGCTACTCCGAGAAGCTGGGCGAAGCTTTGCAGGCACAGCTTACCGCCGCACTACAGGCACAGCTGGGCACCGTGATGGAGCAGCTGACCGCACAGATCCGCCAGCAGCTGCAAACCGCTATCCAGACCAACATTGCAAAACTCAGCGATCAGGTGGAAGATGCGCTGCAGATCGATGCTTCCGTGTTCCAGAGCGCGGTGCAGATCAACATGAGCACCGACGATCTCGTCGATCTGGTCAAGCTGAACCTGCAATCCAGCTCTACCACCTATAGCGGTGTTCTGTACAGTCTGGGCTACCGCAACTATAGCAATCCCGGCACCATCTGGATCTATCCCAAGAGCTTTGAGGCCAAGAACCGCATTGTGGAAAACCTGAACGCCTACAACGCTTCCATGCGTGCACAGGGCGAGGACGATAAGGTGATCATCTTTTCGGATACGGTGGGCACCCTGATGGGTGCTGTGACCAAGATCGTGGATATGGTCAGCAATGTGCTGGTGGCCTTTGTGGCCATCTCGCTGGTGGTCTCGTCCATTATGATCGGCGTCATCACCTATATCAGCGTGCTGGAGCGCCGCAAGGAGATCGGCATCCTGCGTGCCATCGGCGCCTCCAAGCACAATGTCGCGGAGGTGTTCAACGCCGAGACCTTCATCATCGGCCTGTGCTCCGGTGTGATCGGCGTGGGCCTGTGCCTGCTGCTGCTGATTCCCGGCAACATGCTCATCCACTCCATTGCCGGCACCAACAGCGTTACCGCAGTGCTGCCCCCCAAGGCTGCACTGATCCTGATCGCGCTTGCCACCCTGCTGACGATCCTCGGCGGCCTGATCCCCGCCCGCAGCGCAGCCAAGTGCGACCCCGTTGCTGCCCTGCGCTCCGAATGATCTTGCCTTAAAACCAGTACAGGCCGGTGTCCCGTATCAGGACACCGGCCTGTTTTTCTTTGGTTTTATTTTTTCCGGATGCTCTGCTCGAGGTCGGTCTTTTCTTCCTCCAGCTCCTGTTTCAGAGCACGGTCGATCTCATGCGTTTCCTGCCGGATCTCAGCCAGATCTTTCTCGATCACCGGGTTTTCTTCCAGATCCTCCCGGATGAACATCAGCGCAAAGCTCACCAGAAGCAGCCCGCAGGAGATCCAGATGGCCCTTCCGCCCAGATGCGCCGCGCCGATGCTGCCCATTCCGGCGCCCAGTGCAAACAGCAGGATGATGCTGAAGTAGCGCTGCATCCGGTCCTTTGCTTTGGGGTCATGGCTTTTGCGCCAGATGCACAGCGCTTCCATACCGCTGCGCAGATCACCGATGCACATGGTGCTTGCAAATGCATAACCGTCCACCTTGCGGAACGCCTGTACCTGCATGGCGCAGGCAAACGACACAATGGCGTTGGCAAGCAGGTTCTGCTCGGGCGGCAGAAAGCCCACGATGAACAGCAGCAGCACCTCACCCAGCACCACCAGCTGCCGCCAGTGCAGCCGCTGCATTTCCCGGAAGCACTCCCGCATCTTCTCTGCCAAAAGAACCCCCAGCGCAAACGCGCACAGCGGCACCAGATAATGCAGCACCCTGTCCCACTGGCCGTCCATGATGTTGGCGCTCAGCAGCACGATGTTGCCGGTCTGTGCATTGGCAAACACCTTGCCGCGGAACAAATAGGTATAGGCGTCCTGCAACCCGCCGGACAGCGAAAGGAACACCGCCGTCAGAAAGGACTCGGACATCTGCCCGTGATGTTTTGTTTTCATTTGTTCACCCTCTTTATGCACCCTATTATAGTACATTCTGTCGGCTTGTCTCATATCAGTTTTACATGTCCGTCATGTGTGCGGCAGGCCGCGCAGGCTTTGCATTCCCACACAGGTTGTGTTAGAATAAGAAAAATGTGTTCGATCTTTCCGGGCCGCTTCCGCGCTGCCCTGCCGTCAATAAAGGAGAACCCCCATGCCGAATATCATCGAGATCACAGACCTTTCCGCACCGGAACTGGACATTTACGCCCGCCTGACGCAGGCGCAGCTGCGCAATCGGCTGGAGCCGGAAAAAGGCATCTTCATTGCCGAAAGTCCCAAGGTGATCGCCCGTGCGCTGGACGCCGGGCATCAGCCGCTTTCCCTGCTCATGGAGCGCAAACAGATCACCGGCCCTGCGGCAGATATCCTGACCCGCTGCGGCAGCGTTCCGGTGTACACCGCCGACCGGGATGTGCTTGCCAGCCTGACCGGCTTCGAGTTGACCCGCGGCGTGCTGTGTGCATTCCGCCGCCCCTCGCCCCGCAGTGTGGAAGAGGTGTGCCGCAATGCCCGCCGGGTAGCTGTGCTGGAAGGCATCGTGGACTCCACCAATGTGGGCGCCATCTTCCGCAGTGCCGCCGCACTGAACATGGACGCCGTGCTCGTCACGCCCTCCTGCTGTGACCCGCTGTGCCGCCGCGCCGTGCGCGTGAGCATGGGCACCGTATTTCAGGTGCCATGGGCGCAGATCGGCACCTCCCCTGCCGACTGGCCGGAAAGCGGCCTTGCCGGGCTGCGCCGTCTGGGCTTCAAGACCGCCGCCATGGCCCTGAGTGACCGCTCTGTGAGCATCGATGACGCGTCCCTTGCCGCCGCGCCGAAGCTTGCCATCGTGCTGGGCACCGAGGGCGACGGCCTTGCCCACAGCACCATTGCCGCCTGCGACTATACCGTGAAGATTCCCATGTCCCACGGCGTAGATTCGCTGAACGTTGCTGCCGCCAGCGCCGTGGCTTTCTGGCAGCTGGGCAAGCGCTGATGTGCATTCCGCCGCCTAAAATGCTTGACAAATCTCCCAAACAGAGTTACACTGATAAGGTCATACGGGCCTATAGCTCAGTTGGGAGTGCAAGCGTATCGCTTTTGTGCCCCACAGAGTTGTGGGCATTAGAATGGGGAGTATGTCGGTTGGTCGCCCAACCGAGTCACGCCCCTAAATATGGGCCTATAGCTCAGCTGGGAGAGCGTTCGGTTCGCATCCGAGAGGTCAAGGGTTCGAATCCCTCTAGGTCCACTTTTAGCAGCAGCGTAATTTTAACGCTGCTGCTTTTCTTTTGCGTACACATAAGTCACACGCTGGCTTTGGGATCTAGAGGGATTCGAACAGCACGGCCCTGCCGCAGGCAGGGCAAGCAATCAGCCCAGTGGGCTGTTGCTTAGTGCGCGGGTCCCAACCAGTAGGAATGTCTACCGGGGAGACTTTCGTTTTTGCCGCATCGTTTTGTACGATGCGGCGTTTTTTATGTCCAAAAAACTTTGGCAGACCGTGCCGGGCTCCGAACCCTGAAGTCGGATGCGAACCGGGCGGGGTCATCAATGTGCTTTTTGAAAATCCATCGGTTTCACGCTTCTTTCTTTGCCTTTTGCAGAGTTCTGCGGGCAATCGCATCGCTTTTATGCCCCCTTCTCGGAAATTTCCTCAAAAATTTCCGCGCCATCGTAGGTTGATACAGACTTGAGTTGTTCCACTTGGTTGAAGCTGGCGTTCAGGGTGATCGAGATCTCATAGTCTTTTCGGACACGAATCTCCTTAATGAACTGCTGCAAAATGGCGCGGCGTTCATCGTGGTTGGCAATGTCGTACACATCCGCCCATGTAAACAGTTCGTTGCAGATGTAGTTGCTGCGCTTTGCTGTTTTGGTGGCTTCTTCGTATTCTTCCTGTGCCTGCACGAGCTGCTTTTCAAGGGTTTCCAGAGCATCTTTTGCTTCGGCTACCAGTGTGCCCAGCAGTTCTTTGTCCAAGGCACTTACGCCCCGGATGACGAGGATGGTTTCGGCTTTCAGGTCGTCCAGTTCTTTCTGTTTGGCTTCCAAGTCTTTCTGGATTTTCTTGATCTTCTTCTGGATGCGGGCCGCATCGTTGGTCTTGACCGATTCCAGCAGCTTCTTCCGAGAAACTTCCCGGAACTGTGCAAAGATCTGCCGGACAACTTCTTCTACGATGGAATCCAGCTTGGAAACGCCGTAGCCGGACTGCCCATCGCAGTCACCCGGATGCCGAATCTTGTAGAAGCAGCTATACCGCGGCCGGACTTCTTTCACCGTATGCCCATCGGCATAGGTGTGCGTCCGTCCGCTGCTGGTCAGGCTCAAGCGGTTGCCGCAGTGACCGCAGTAAACCAGCCCGGTCAACAGGGCTTTGGAACTGGTGCCCAGTGAAGTACCGCCACGCTCACAGGTGCGTGCCTGCCGCAGCTCCTGTGCCTGCTCGAACAGTTCCGGTTCAATGATGCGGAGCTGCGGACACTCCGTCTCCACCGCACCGTTGATGAGATAACCCGTGTAGCACTTGTTCTTTATCATTCGAACGATGCTGGTGTTGGGGATGTTCTTGCTGTTCCGGCCTACGACACCCTGTTCATAGAGGTAGTGGCTCAACTTTTGTGCGCCGTACCCCTCGTAAACGTACTTGTGGAAGATCAGCCGGACGATCTCCGCTTCCGCTTCGTCAATCACAAGGTCGCAGACCTCTTGATTTTTCTTGTTCACTCTACCAAGGCGGACACGCTTGTAGCCGTAAGGAACGGTGCCGCCCGTGTAGTGCCCTTCCCCGGTGAGCTGTTCCAGCCTTGTCCGGGTACGGACGGAGGTCTTCAGGCTCTCGCCGGATGCCTGCCAGTAGCGGATGTAGTTCATCAGCTTGTCCACATGGGTGTCAAACCGCTGCTGTCCTTCGTTCACGCTCCAGACCTCGATGCCCTGCTTGGTGAACCACTCCACAATAAAGGGTGTTTCATCGTCACGGCGGCCTAGGCGGTCAAACATGAACACCAGCAAGATGTCAAACTTGCCCTCCATTGCAGCCTGTTGGATTTTCTGGAGTTCGTCACGCTCTTTGGCAGACTTCTTAAAGCCGGAAACGCCTTTTTCGGAAAACTCCTTGACGATTTCCCAGCCCTGACTTTCTGCGAAATCACGGCAGGATTCTTTCTGCATGGGGATGTCGTCTTTCTCGACCTGTCCCTTTGTCGAAACACGGTACAAGGTATAAACACGTTTTTTCATTGCAATCTCTCTTTCTTCGGGTGAGAAAGGAAAAATCAAACGTGTTTCGTCCATATTTTGTTTTCAAGGTTCAGTTCGATTTTATCTTATCTCACGCATT
>ERZ1026898.867-NODE-867-length-16263-cov-3.767399_pt1 | contig 16263 bp, 16 predicted proteins | sample MGYA00380178_ERZ1026898 | MGnify/ENA primary metagenome ERZ1026898 (study PRJEB33269, sample SAMEA4719814) | human gut metagenome | biome: human-associated habitat; feature: organic feature; material: feces | place: Cameroon | collected 2013-10 ... | reverse complement strand
ATTTAGTTGATTTGCCCGTAATTCCTGAGGCTTGCAGACATAACGCCCATATGTTCTATCTTAAACTCAAGAATCTTGAGCAAAGAACGGACTTCATTTCCTTTTTAAAGGGTAGGGGAATACAAGCATCTTTCCACTACGTTCCGTTGCATTCTTCTCCGGCAGGTGAGCGCTTCGGTCGTTTCGACGGTGTAGACGAATTCACAACTAAGGAAAGCGACCGCCTAGTGCGCTTGCCGATGTACTATGGCATGTCTAAGGAAGATCAGGATCGCGTTATCGAGGCAGTTCTCGGTTATTTCTCTCGCTAGTTTGCAAGGTTTTTATTGATGGATATTTCAGTTGTAATCCCTGTTTATGGATGTCGTGCCGCATTGCCAGAGTTGCACCGTCGTCTCGTAGAAACGCTTGAGGGGATGGGCAAGTCGTTCGAAATAATTCTGGTGAATGATGGTTGTCCGCAAAACTCCTGGGAGGAAATTGAGCCCATTTGCGCCCAGGACAAAAGAGTAAAAGGGGTTAGGCTGTCACGTAATTTCGGGCAAATTCGGGCAATAACTGCCGGTCTTGATATGAGCGAAGGCGATTGGGTTGTGGTTATGGATTGCGACTTGCAAGACAGGCCGGAAAGTATACCCGAGCTGTATAAAAAAGCTCAAGAGGGATTCGATGTTGTTTTCGCGCGCCGCATTGCGAGGAAAGATACGGGCTTGGTAAAGGCTTTGTCGAAAGCCTTTTACAAGGTCTATGACTATTTCACGGATGGAAATTACGATTCTTCCATCTGCAATTTCAGCATTTCGCGTCGAGTGGTGGTCGATAGCTATTGCAGGATGCGTGAGCATAATCGGGCATACACGATGTTCATTAAATGGCTTGGTTTTTCTCAGACTGCCATTGATATTGAGGGCGACGAGCGTTTCGAGGGGGATTCTTCTTATAGCTTTAAAAAGAAGATGAACATGGCGTTTGAGCTTATAACGGCGCAATCAACGAAACCGCTCAAGTTTGCTATTCATGCCGGCTTCTTTTTCTCGCTTTTTGCGCTGCTAGTCATAATTGCTTTGATTATCCGATATCTACTTGATCCTACTGAGGCATTGGTTGGGTGGACGAGCACTATGGCCGCGATTTGCTTTATGGGTGGATTGAATCTTGCCGCTGTAGGGGTTGTTGGTCTTTATGTTGGGAATATATTCAACGAGACCAAGCATCGTCCCTTGTATGTGCTTGCGGAGGTCTTGAACGGAGAGGAGCAGCAAAGATGATTTTGGTAATTGGGGCAACTGGCTTTGTCGGTATGTACACCGTCGATAAACTTCTTTCTGATGGCAAGAAGGTCGTTGCGACCGGAAGGAATAAGAAGCTTGGCGAGAGGCTTCAACAAATGGGTGCAACTTTTATCCCCTTGGACATAACGGATTCTAGTGAATTCGACGCTCTTCCTTCTGATGGGGTAGAGGGTATTGCGCTGCTTGCTGGATTGTTGCCGGCCAATGCTACCGCCGACCTCGACAGCGAGGATAATGCTGCTGACTATTTTGAGGTAAATGTAATTGGCTTGATCAACGTGCTTGAGTGGGCGCGCAAGCACGGAATAAGAAAAGTAATCTCAACTTGCAGCTATTCGGACGTGTCTGGGGCATGGGGCAAGGGCTATCCGATTACGGAAGAAGAGCCGAGAGACTTTAAATTTACTGGCGACCATGCCGTTTACGTTATTAGCAAGAATGCCGCAAATGATGTGATGGAATACTATAACCAGCAGCATGGGATGCAGTGTTCCTGCTTCAGGTTTCCCCCAGTATACGGTGTAGGTCCTCATGGGACCATCATGGTCAATGGAAAACCCTATAAATCAGGTATTCAGACTTTTATAGAGAAGGCTGAGGCTGGAGAAGACATAGAGCTTTGGGGCGATCCTCATATCAGCCGCGACATTATTTACGTTAAAGATGTTGCAAGGGCATTTGAAATGGCCCTGGAAAGCGATAAGGCTTACGGCTTGTACAACATGACAAGTGGGGTTGGTCTTGATTTGGAGGATCAGGCAAAAGCGGTAATTGATGTGTTTGGCCCGGATAACGGATCGAAAATCGTTTATCAACCGGACAAGCCGAACAATACTCCCTCTTTCCTGTATTCGATGGAAAAGGCTAAGAGGGATTTCGGGTTTATTCCCGAATATACCGACTACCATGCAATGATGGTCGATTATAAAAATGAGTTGGACAGTGGACGTTGGGATGAGCTTGCCCATTCAAGGGAAAGGTAGTCTTTCTTTGAAGAAAATTGCCATCATCGGTGCATCGTATCTACAGAACCCTTTGATTCTCAAAGCAAAAGAGCTTGGGTATGAGACTCATGTTTTTGCTTGGCAGTGCGGGGATATTGGGGAAAAAACGGCAGATTATTTTTACCCGATAAGCATTATTGAAAAAGAACGCATCCTCAGTAAGTGCAGAGAAATTGACATCGATGGCGTTTGCAGCATCGGATCCGATCTGGCGAATACCGTTGTTAGCTACATTGCCTCTTCGATGGGGCTCGTTTCTAATACCATTGAAGCAACCCGTGTCAGCACGGATAAACACGCGATGCGCGATGTGTTTGAGAAGAATGGGGATCCCTCACCTAAAAGCATGGTTGTGGATAAAGACTTCTGCCTCGTTGATAGCGGATTGCAATTTCCTATTATCGTCAAACCTGCAGATAGGTCGGGAAGTCGCGGTATCACAAAACTGGAATCTGCCGAACGGTTTGAAGAAGCGGTAGAAAGAGCAAAGAGCGAAAGCTTTTCTGGGGTTGTACTTGCCGAGGAGTTCTTTCAGGGAAACGAATATAGCGTTGAATATATTTCCTGGAAAGGGAAGCATTATTTTCTTTCAATTACTGAGAAATTTACTTCTGGGGCTCCTATGTTCATTGAGAAGGGGCATCTCGAGCCGGCTCGCGTAAGCGCTTCTATTGAAATGAAGGTCAAGTGTGTCGTTGAACATGCTCTTGATGGATTGGGCGTGGAGTATGGTGCATCGCATTCGGAGCTGAAGATTAATGAAGACGGCGAGATTGCAATTATAGAGATCGGTAGTCGTATGGGTGGAGACAGGATTGGGTCCGATCTGGTGTCTTTATCGACGGGCTACGATTTTGTTGCTTCAGTTGTTGCTGTTGCTATGGGGCAGTGTCCTGCTCTTCCAGAAATTGAAGAACGTAAATATGCTGCGATCAGGTATGTATTTGACAACAAAGATTTGAGTGCCTTAGATGCTCTAAAGAAGAATGCGCCGAACCTTCTTCTTGAGGCTGATGTTTCAGGGTTTGGCGAGCATGCCATTGTTGATAGCTCATCTAGATTTGGCTACTTCATGATGTGCGCAGACTCCATCGCTGATCTTAGCCCCTATTTGCCCGATCATAGTGAAGAGGGCTTGTAGTGGCTAGTACTGGAAGGGTGAAAACCCTTTTTGCGTTGCATTTGCTTTTGATGGTTTATTCGACAAGCGGCATTTTGAGTAAGCTGGCAGCAGGAGTCGGCTTTTTAAGTTTTGATTTTTGCCTTTTTTACGGGGGCATACTGTGTCTGCTAGGCGTTTACGCAATAGGGTGGCAGCAAATCCTGAAAAGGCTCCCTCTTACAACGGCTTTTTCGAACAAGGCGGTAACCATTGTTTGGGGCATTATTTGGGGGGCGCTGTTCTTTTTCGAACCCGTTACTCTGCCTAAGGCGATAGGCGCTCTCCTGATTATTACGGGTGTAGTTTTGTTCTCTCATGCTGATGGGCAAGAATTGGGCGGCGCTCATGAATGAGACGATGTTTCTTTATTCGGGCATTCTATTGTTGGGCACTTTCATCAGCGCAGTGTCTCAGGTGATTTTAAAGAAAGCGGCGCTAAAAGCTTATCCATCAAAAATTAGAGAGTATTTGAACTTTCCTGTAGTTTTCGCGTACTCCCTTTTTTTGCTGACAACGTTCATGTGCATATTCGCCTATAGGGTGGTCCCCCTATCTTTCGGGCCTGTGCTTGAGTCGACGAGTTATTTGTACGTTACGGTATTCGGTGTCTTGTTTTTCAAAGAGAAGATAACCAGGAAGAAAGCTATCGCTTTGTTGCTCATTTTGCTGGGCATAATCGTTTATTCGTTTGGTATTTAAAAGGAAATAGTAGTGGAATCAAAGTTTGAGAAATGTGCAAATAAGTTAAAAGATTCAATCGAATCTTCGAAAAGGACATTCTTTCTATCCTATGTCTTCTTATTTTTCTCTTTCATGCTGTTTTTTTCTTTCGGCTACCTGCTTTATGGCAAGAGCTTTATTTGGACGGTTGACGGTCTCGAGCAGCAATACATGTTTTTCATTATGCAGGGCGAGTGGCTGAGGGAACTGCTAACAAATGTTTTTATCAGCCATTCTTTTGTTGTGCCCATGTGGAGTGAATCGATAGGCTATGGGGGGGACTACATTTATTCCCTGGGCAATACGCTTGGCAATCCGATTAATTGGATTGCGGTTTTTGCGACAAGCGAAACAGCCGATTTCTGGCTCAACTTAACCGTGCCAATAACGTTATTCCTTGCAGGCCTATCTTTTCTCGGCTATTGCTTAAAAAAAGATTTTGATCGAAGTGCAAGTCTGATTGGCTGCATGATCTATTTGTTTGGCGGATATACCATTATCGTTGCAAGCCAAATCTATATGATATACCCCCTGGTTCTTGCTCCTTTAGTGCTGTGGGGCGTTGATAAAATTTTTGATAAAGAATCTCCCGTGTTATTCGTTGCGGCTATGGCCCTTTGCTTTTTTTGCTCGGTTAGTCTTGCGTATACGATGTGCCTATCGCTGTTGGTCTATTGCCTCGTTAAAGTGTTCAACCTTGAGGAGAAAACTTCTTTCAAAGGGCTTTTAATTTGGGTTGTAAAGATTCTTTTTGCGATATTGCTGGCGGCCTTGATAGCTGGAATAATGTTTTATCCGAATGCGGCATCCTTGCTCGGGCAAGGGAGGTTGGGGCTTGACCGCTATCAGAGTGTTACGTATTCGTTCATGTACTATGCCAAGTTGCTGGAAGGCTTTATCTCGCCAAACACCGTAGGCGAAGATTGCATGTATGGCTTCGCGCCAATAGCACTGGTTGCTGTTTTTGCCCTATTCCTTGTAAAGAATCTCGAAATGCCGAAAAGGGCGAAAAGGATTTTACGTATACTTTTCGTCCTGATGACGCTTTTTCTCTGCCTTCCCATTGCCGGACGAGTATTTAATGGAATGGCGTATGCAAACAATCGATGGGTTTGGTCTTATTGCCTGCTTGTATCGCTGATTGTTGTTGCGGTTCTCCCTTCTTTGGCTAATGCGCTTAAAGGCGAAGGAAAGAAAGTATTCTACGCGGCATCTGTCTATGGAATTATATGTATGCTTTTGCTCGCATGGTACAGCGGTAAAACTTTCTACGCGATGCTCTCTATCCTATTTGCCGTAATCGTTGTTTGTTATGCATTCCGAGACAAACCAGCGCTTTTGAATGTTGGGGTTACCTGCTCAGTGGCCGTGTCGTGCGTGTTCGTCTCGTATCAATATGCTTATGGCGGTAGGGATACTCACGTAAATCTGGGCGAAGCCTACGATTATGCAGTTACAGATGATGCCTCGTCTCTGATTATGGGCTTGGGCGATCATTCTGAGCAGCGATATGACAATGCTAAGGTTCATTTTTGGCGTAATGGCAATTGGGCTACTGGAACGCTTGGGTGCAGTTTTTACAACAGCTTGTACAACAGTGCAGTTGACGATTACCATACAAGCCTCGGACTAGCTACGTCCTCTATGAACTTCTCATACGCTACATTGAACTCTCGTACAACTATGGAGGCTCTTGCTGGGTCAAAATATTTTCTAACCTTGACCCATGATGATGGTTTGTTGCCTCCTTTGTATAGAACTGTAGTTGCTCAAGGAGAGGTCGCTGGTGGCGATTACTCGGTTTACGAAGCGGGTAAGGTGCTTCCGCTTGCTTTCTTCTATGATTCTTCAATTTCAGAAGATGATTATCGCTCCATGAGCCTTATGCAAAGGCAGGACTCATTAACTCAGAGCGTTGTTTTGAGCAGGGAAGATGCGGGTAATGCTGCCCCGAGTAGCTATTCAACGGAAATAACATCGAATCTCTCCCTGGTGCAAGATGGAGACGAGACCCTGCCCGTTGATGACGGTTTGACTGAGTCCGAGAAAGCAGAATCCGTTCTCATAGAAGGTAATACAGTAACGGTTACCCAGCCGAACACTGTCCTTTATCTCAATGGCTCAATTCCAGGAGGAACGGAAGCGTATTTCGCCTGTGAGGGAATGAATTACTCACCGCTCTCCTCAACCTCTGTGGGGGAAGTGGGAGGAATCAGAGGCTCGCTTAAGACATTCCTTTCTGATCTTAAATCGAGCGACAGCAAAGAGTGCAAGATCATGGTGTACGGAGCGAATGCCGCCCAAGAAATATGGTTCATGAACAATAAACATCATTTATATGGCGGAAAAGATGACTGGGCCGTCAACACTGGCTATTCCGACTCGCCTAGAAGTTCGATTGCGCTGCAGTTCTGCGACCCAGGCACTTACTCGTTTGATTCCCTGGGATTGTATGCGACTGATACCTCGTATATCTCAAAAGATATTGATCATTTATCCTTGAACTCAGCCTATGAGATCGAGAAGGTAAATAATGGCTATTCCTGTCGAACCGACAGAAACGATGAAGGATGGCTCTATTTCAGGGTTCCTTATGGTGAAGGTTGGACGGCATATATTGACGGTAAAAAAGTGGACTTGAAGAAAGCCAATCTGGGCTTTATGGCAATCGATGTGCCATCGGGCAACCATTCAGTTTTGATCGAATACGAAACGCCAAACCTTCGTGAGGGTGCATTGATTTCATGTGCCGGCGTTGTGTTGGCTCTGGCTGCATTTTGCTGGCACAGGAGAAAGGCTAAAATTAGCTCAATACGCTAAAAAGATCAGCGTGTCTTTTGGTTAGCGTTTGATAGTGCGAATGCGGTTGGCTCTAACAAGACAAAAGGGGAATCTAGTGAAATTTGCAAATATAGTTCTCGAGAATACTGATAGGGCGGTTCGCAATCCGACGATGTTTTGCAGGTCGTCTGCCCCAGTTGCATTTGACGGCACGGAGGGCGAATGGCTCCTTTATTCGAAGGGCCTCTATGACTTCACTACGTACTTCAACTCTCTTTCCGTTGGTAAATTGAAAGAGTATGCAAGCGCTAAGTCCTTCTCCCTTCACATTGAACTTAAGGGCTCGAAGTGCATCGTTCGCCAAATGAAGGCGACTTCGTTCTCGATGGAGTCTGAGGTTGTGGAAGGAACCGATATCGAGATTCCCGCAAGCAGTGAGTGGATTTCAGTCGATGTTGATTTGATCGTTGACTCTGACGCTGTGCTTATGTCTTTTGCCGTAGAGGCCGATGGTCCGGTATATATCCGAAACGGCTCGTACTCTCTTGAGGTTGACCACCCATTAAATGAGGTCAATCTCGCGCTGGCAACAACCACCTTTAAAAAGGAATCGTATATTGAGGCAAACATCGCATCGATTAAAAAGGACATTCTTGGTTCCGATGATGAGATTTCCAAGCACTTCCACATGCACGTTATCGATAACGGCCGGACATTGGATTGCTCGAAGTTGAACAGCGATGGTGTTACGGTTTACCCGAACGACAATGTTGGTGGTGCTGGCGGTTTCGCGCGCGGCATGATTCAGGCGATGGAGCAGGATGCTCCCGCAACGCATGTTCTGTTGATGGACGATGATGTTGCTGTTTCGCCGGAGAGCATTAAGCGTACATATAATTTGCTGCGTATTGCAAATGATGAATATAAGGACGCCTTTGTAAGCGGCGCAATGCTCGACTACCAGACCGTTGAGGATCAATGGGAGGACACTGCAGCATTCCTTGATGCTTGCTGCCAATCCATTAAGCCCCGTATTCGCCTTACCGAAATTGCCGACTTGGTGTTCAATGAGGATAGTGTGCCCACTGAGCGTCAGCTTAGCAGGCGCTATGCGGCATGGTGGTACTGCTGCATTCCCGTTGAAACCATCAAGAAGAACGGTTTGCCGCTGCCGTACTTCGTTCGTTATGACGATGTCGAATATGGCATTCGCTGCAAGCCAAAGCATTTTATGACCATGAATGGTGTCGGTATTTGGCATATGGCATTCCATGTGCGCTACAACCCCGCAGTTGAGCGTTACCAGACGGTACGCAACGGCTTTATTGCCAACGCAACAACGGGCATTTCTTCCGATAAGGAATTGCTTGCATACATGCATGATGCTATTCGAACGGAGCTCAAAAAATATGGCTATCAAAATGCTGAGCTTATTTTGGACGGCTTCGAAGACTTTCTCAAAGGACCTTCCTTCATCAAAGGCAAGGTTGCGGAGGAGTGCTTTATGGGAGCAAATCGACGGAATGAAAAAATGCTCCCATTCGATGAGCTCCGAAAAGATCCAGTCTTAAAGGATATTGATCTATGGTCGCTTACTCGCCAGAAGATCAACGCTAATTGCCCTCGCGCTTTGGGCGAGCGTCTCGTAGACTTCGTTTCCTGGAATGGTCAAAAAGCCCCGTTGTTCAAAGATAAGGGTGGTGTAGCAATTATTTCTGCAGCAGGTGGTGTTTATCCTGCTGGCAAAATTCGCAATCACGGCACGATTCTTGTTGTGGACTGGTACAACAAGAAGGGTGCAGTGCGCCATCGTGACGTTGCTCGCTACAAGGAAATCTCCAAGCGCTATAAACAGGATTTGAAGTTCTTCAAGGCCAACACAAAGCGCCTGCATGAAGAGTATGCCGCAGCACGTCCCGAGATGACCTCCGTTGAATACTGGAAGCAGTATTTAGGGATTTAAAATGGATGTCTTTATTGAGTTCTTCTCATCATTGCCGTTTGCCGATGAGATTGTTGGCGCGGTATTGCCGGTGCTGATTGGGCTTGTTATCGGTTTTGTAAAGGATGTTTGCAAGAGGGTTTGGTGCTTGCTTCGCAGAGAAGGGCTATCGAAATCTAAGGCTTTTGGGTTTTCTTCGAATACGAATGGGGCGTCGTGCCGCCTTCATGAGCGACACGACGAAAGGAATAGATTACGTGAACTCGCTTTTGCGGATGCAGGCAGACCTGTTAATAGTGCGGTCTGTCAGATTGCATCGGTGGTGTATTTCGAAGTGATTGCAATATTGCTTGCAATTGTATCTGCATATACTGGGGTGGAGTGTCTGCAGGCTATCTCTCTTCTATTTATGTTCCTTGCATTTCTTCCTTTGCTCTGCATCTTGTTAGAAATCTTGTCTCTTTCCGACATCAAAAGTAGGTATAAGGGGATAAGAAGGAAAAGGGACTCTAGGCGTTCTGGTTTGTATCTTGATTTGGGATCCGTTAGAGAGTTGGCTGCCAAATATTCAAAATGCATAACAATAAATGCCCAACATTTTTCTGGAAAACCAGGAAGAGGGCTTTCGGAAAGTCTCGATCTTTGCAAGTTCAAGAACCATCTCGATCTTATTGAGGGTATAGATGAGGATGCTTTGGTTCTTGTGTATTCGGATTACGGTGCGGAAAGTTATACGGTTGCTGCTGAACTTTCTGCGTATAATCCGAATGTTTACGATTTAGGCGGTATCGCATATCGGTTTGATTATTATAAGCGCGAAATAAAGGCCATCCTTTATCAGCAAGACGAAGGCATGCTCAAGGAATACGATAGGTAGTCAATTGATCGCGGCGCTTGTCTGGCTGCTCTCTAACGGCAAGGCGCAACTCAAAAGAGATTGGTTGAATGTGTTCAATTAATTCTCTGTGTCTGCTTTCGGTTTTGGTTTTTTCGGTTACAGCTGGGGTGAAATAAGTTTGTCGATTAAAATTGGCAAACTTATGCCGTACAACGCATTGGACGGACGTTATAGGAGCGTCCGTCCAATGCGTTGTACAGGCTATCACCTAGAAAAAGTTTTTTGTTGATAAATGGCATAGTAGGGGTAAATGGCTATTTTGATTCCTGCTGTACAGAGTAAGCTTTTCGATTATTGGTTTTGTTTCTCTTGGGTAGACGTTAATTGAGCAGGGGGAAGAGGGCTACGAATTTCGTTGCGCACGCGAGAAGAAGAAGCCACAGCGAGTTTTTCAGGCACTGAAAAGAAGAGCCGAGGAAGTTCGTTCTCATTATGTTTGTAAGCCGGTTGCATGCGATGGATTTCTTGTATTCGATGATTTCATTAATAGCCGAATAGTCAAAGGTGTATGTCTTTATAAGCGAGGTGTAGATTCGTATTGTGTTTATGCTCGCTATTACCATATAGGATGCAGCCAAAAAACAGAGTGCGCAGAAAACCAAGTCAAAGAATCCAACGTAATCAGCTTCAGTGGAGATTTCTCCTGATGCTGTTATTAGGGTGGCAGTTATTGTTGTTGCAATGGTTGAAGCGGCGGTCAGGGTTTTTGCTTTATCTTCGATTTTATCTTTCTGCTCAAGGGTTCTTTCGTAGATTGCTTTGAGAGCATCGGGGGCAAGTCCATCTAGATCCTCGATATCTCTTTTGGCTCTTTGATAGATATCTCCATGTGTCTCGATATAATTTATTTTTCTTGTCACCAGATTATTTGATTGTTTTGCCATTGTCGTGGGGGCAATCAGCTCAAATAGTCTGCTCAGAATTGCTGGCACCATACTTGCCCCTTCAAGGAATAGCATTCAGCCCGAAGAGGGTTTCGGCTATCATTCCAGAGAAGTTTATATCTGTACTGCTTTGGAGCCAATGCCATTCACCGGTTGGGTTTACTTCGATGAAAAAGTATGTGTCTCCAACTTTTGCCAAATCGATTCCGCCGTAGGAGAGACGAAGGCTTTTCATTAGCCGGCATAGGCCCTCCTCGATGGAGAGAGGTATTTTGATGGGGAGGTATTCCAGCTCCTCCTTTTTTGTCTTTCTCCAATCTCCGGAAATCCCTAGCCCCTGTTTTGTGATTGAGACAGGGAACAGCTTGCCCGAGATGTATGTAGCTCGTATATCGATTTTTTGTCCAAGATACTCTTGGACAAAAACCGGTGCAGATGCCATGTTGCTCGATTGAATTGCTTTTCCGCAAACCTTTGAAGTATAGGAAAACATCTCAACTTCTCCAGCGGAGAAAACCGCTGTGTCGATGGATTTGACGGCGTATGCTTTATTGGGATCGATTGAATCTGCGCTGTTTGTAACGATCGTTTTTGGCGTTTCTAAGCCGCATTTGTTGGCTAGCGAGAGTTGCAGAAGCTTGTTTTCTGCCCTGTATGTGTCAACTGGATTGTTGATCCATCTTACCTTGTCGAAAATTGCGAGATTTCTTACAAAAGCGCTCCATTGGCTATGGTAGAGCTGCTCTTCGATTGAATAGCTTTTACCTAGACCTCTCAGAAAAGTGGGGGCTCTATAGTAGACTGCATTTTCGGGGGCATTCTTGAAGTGGAATGAGCGTTCGCCAATTGACATGGTCATGGTTGTCGAATCGATGTCAATTGTGATCCCGAATTGGGAGAACTGGTCTCTGTTAAGTCTTAGGTATTTTGCTTTTAGTCGTTCGAGCTCTAAGCACACCAAGTCCGTTGAATAATCGAGGGTGTTGGAGACGAGCAGGCATTGGATATCTTCACTCACCTTTCATGTCCTCTCCTGTTTCTCTGTCGTATTTTTTCGTCGCAAGCACTTTGCATCTAGGGTCATCGACAAGAGGTTTACCCAAAGGCTTAATTATCCAATACCCTTTTTCAATGTCGTAGGCACAACTCTTGTCCGTTTCGGGTAGATTCGATATTTGAGGTGTGTATTTTTTTGCTAAATCAATTAACAGATGCTGCATATTGAATCTTTTCGCTTTCGGAAAACTGAATTATTTGTCTGATAGCCCGTAAAGGACGGTCGGATTGATGCGTGCTGGCAAATAAACATAACACTATACAAATTTTAGCATTCAAGTTTCACTTAAGGAAAACTTGAATGCGGGATGTTTGATAGCTCTGCCCTTTTCTGCTCAACCGGTCATGCATGCACCCTCAGCCTTGCAAATTAGTCGCCCCCATTGGACATTGACGATTGTTCGAGCCGCTAAGAGTTCGAGTTGGGGGTGTTGCGACGTTCCCTAGAATCCGCCGAGCGCCTTCGGCGGCAACACCCTCCCGGCCCTCTTCGGGGCAGGGGCAGAGGCCATCCGGAGGCGTCCGATCGGCGGCCCCTCGGGGCTTGCCCGTATCGTAGGCAATGCGCCGAATGCTTGCCACCGAGGTTCATCAGTGGCTTATCCCAGACTGTAATGGGTGGCTGGTTGGCCATGGCCAACCAGGCCTGCAGCCTTTCGCGCACGAAGTGGATGTGCAAGTACCACATCGTGTTCACGCCGAAACATAGGCGTAAAGCCGTCTATGGCCAAACATGGTCCGACATAGGCGAGATTCTCAGAAAGTTGTGCGGCTACAAGAGGACCGAGATAATTGACACCCCCATGGCCGACCGTATTGGCGGATATGAGGGTGCCTGAAGGAGTATTCCCGCACCATGCAGACTTTTCGTCTGCGGGTAATCACTTTATTAGCAAGTCTGCCGTTATTTCGCTGCAGGATTCGGACAATATCTTAGTATTTTTTACTTTACCCATTGGAACAATTAAGCTTGCGAAATTGATTAAAAAGGCGCACATAAATATGACTGCAGGGATTTCCGATATCGTCATTGCCGCGTGGGCGACAGACTCGAATTGCTGAGCGTCAGAAAGACGTGCCCCGATGTAGATGGCAACAAAAGCGAGGCATGTAGATATGGAAAGAATCGTGGCTTGCTGGATATTGCTTACGTAGCGATCGCATTTGTGGGCTGTTTGTTTAACTGGTTTATGATAGTCGACCCTGCTGTGCGATGCTTTTGACCCTTTGAGGAGCTCCTCGTACCCGATGCGATTTTCTTTGTTTATTCCTTTTTGCCCAAGTTCCATGAAGAGGGTCTTTAGATGTTACTTTGTTTTTGCATCCATTGCAGCTGTCTCCTTTATCCGCTTTTCAATTGCGTTGGAATCGTCGGCGGGCATATGGTTTCCTTTCTCGTGTTGCCTGATTGACTGTTCTTAGGTTGGCATATGGAGGAGGATTGAACATGGGACAAATCGATATTGACGATATATGCTTGCCGCTTTGCGCATCGGACGGCTACGTTCGAACAGGCTGCTTTTTACCTTTTCCGGTCTTTGGGGTGTGTGGCTGGTGATATTCGAATGCATGAAAGCTATACAAGGCAACCGCTTTCATCTCGGGATTGCCGAGTATTGCTTGATGTTGCCCTATGTGCGATAGATTCTCCTTGTGTGCGCACAGGTTTCCGGAATCTATCAAGATGGGGAAAGCGTGAGGCAACTCTGCGAGGTTGATCGAATTACGTTGCATCCTGCCTTACAGGGATATTGTTTATGTGGTAGAACAAATGTACTAACATTGTTCGCCACCTGCTAAAATAAATCGGAGAGAATAAGGCCTGCATCGTTCAAATGGGTTATTGTGCTGTCTGCAATTTAGCATGATGCTAAATTTTATGGGGGAATTTATGCCGAAGGGTAATAAACCGTTATATGATTTAGCGGTAGTGAAAAACATGATTCGAGAAGGCAGCTATACGGTAACTAAACGTGTCCTTGGGCATTTGAGCAATCACGGCTATGTTGCTGATGAGGTTGTGGAAGATGTTTTTGAGGCGATTGGTGAGGGCGATTTTTCTAAATCGATTCAGCTCGAGAAAATCCCGAGTGTTACCGCCGATGTTTATCGATATGTTAATTGCTATGGAGAAGAATGGTATGTCAAATTCTTCATCGAAGGTGGCAGTCTAAGGGTTAGGGTTTTGTCTCTTAACGCTGAAGGAATGCTTCATTAAAAGGAGAAGAGATGCTTTGTGCTGAGTGCGGCGGGCAGATGAGAGAAGTTGTCTCCCCTGTATCGGAAACGGTTCATGGCGAAGTGGTAACGGTGCGGGATGTTGAGCATTTCGAATGCGCTTCATGTGGCGAAGTTGAATTTTCGTCGAAAGCTGCCAAGGAGTTTTCGAAAAAACTTTTTGGCAGGTATGCCGAGATGCACGGTTTGATGTCGCCAGAGGAAATAAGGACGCTCAGAAAAAGGCACAATCTCAGTCAGAGCGACTTCGAAAAGGTTCTGGGCGTAAAGACTCCAACGGTAAGCCGTTGGGAAACTGGGAAAGTTTTGCAAAGCAAGTTGGCTGATAACTACTTGCGAGTTTTATACGATAATCCGCAGGTAATGGAAAATGAGGTGGCTCGCGCGGAAATCCGTCCAGAGGGTGGCTGCTATGAGTTCTCATCGTCGTATGACATTGCCTCGTTATTGGACTATCCGATGAGGGAGTTTGAGGCGGGATCTTTTTCCGAGGATTATAGCTTTTAAGAAAAGAGATAGGGTTTCCGATGGGTCTAGATGCACTGAATCCCCTAGAGGTTTTATTTGATGATTGCAAAATAATGAGTCTGCGAATCGATGCTCCAGCTGGTCGCGAATGCGACGGCCTTGTTGAAGAGGGAGAGGTGGCGGTTGGCATAAAGGCTTCTCCTCATTGGGATAGTTTTCCCTCCGTTTTCGTTGATGCAACATTTAGCGTGCATCACCAAAATGCGCGAACTTATGATATCGATTTGTCCACTCGCTCCCAGTTCGTATTTCCCGAGGAGGTCAGCAGGGACGATGCAGATGAATATTTGCGGTCTTATGGAGTTTCGAAGATTTACGATAGCTCTAGAATCTATCTAAAGGGGATAACCGCAGGTGGCGTATTTGGCCCTATTGAGATTCCTGGCATGGCCACTTCGGCTCAAGCTGAAGTTTGAGCCGAAGTGGCAGCGTAAAGTGGCCAACAAGGGAGGGGTATATGCTCACTATCCATTTTGGTGATATGGGCGGGGTTGTGCTTGTGGACGGTTATTGTTTGAGGCTATTTTGATTGTTTGTGATGGCATTCTGAGTTGTAGTGGTGTGGGCTTACGGAAGGGTAAGTTTCTTCCAGGAACAAATAGCCCATCAGCGCGAGTATTTCCTTTGGCTCTATTGCGTGGATTGCGGATTATGTTCCGGTAATGATGTTCGTGATTTCCCTTGTGAAGCAACTGAATTGTTTGGCTGCTAAGACAAGTTCTAGGTCAGCGATGGCATCTTTGAATTTGGTGCTACCAGATTTGTCAATTTTGGCACAGTAGAGTTTTTCGTCGTGGGCGCATTTGTTTCTGAAGTCTTCGATGTGGCCAAAAGCATTTTCAGGTCTTTGTGGGTAATGCGTTTGACCTCAAAGTGTGTTTCGACATATAAGGCTTGGAGCCTTCTTTCGATGGGTAACCTGATTGATGCTGGGAGATAATCGTAAAAACGAAAAGCCTGACCAACTATAGGTTATTCATTATTACCCACAAGGGAACATTGTCATGCTTGTTTATGTAGTGGTCGAGATAGGGCTCGTTATGTTTTGGTTTGCCTGCCCAGTCTAAAATGCGGCTCATTTCCCCAATCAATGTTGGAATGCAATCTGGACATTTCCCGTCGGAGCGGTAGGTTTTCTTGTCGGGATATGCTTCGTTGTTATCTTTATGCGCTGTGCAGAACTCGTACTTTGCAACTGATTTAAGCGTTAAAGGAAATCTAATAAATTGCAACGCTATTTGGGAAAAATGGTCTTGTCGTATTATTGTCTAATTCACCCCTAGCACTTTTCCCACAACGGCTTTCGCTCCGTACTTCTCCAGGAACCAGCCGGCTCGCAGGCGCAGGGCTTGGGCGTTGCTTACGGGTTTACCGCTTAGGGCAGTTTCTAGCAGCTTACGGTCGTGCTTCTTCAGCTGCAATGCTCTGGTGCTTCCGTTGCCCCAGAACTCGCGAAAAATATGGGCATATTCGGACAGCAGCTCGTTGCGTACGCCTTCTGGCAAGCAGAACAGCCCATACAGTACGAACTCAATGGACCAGCTTACAATTTCTGAGCTGTATTCTTCCAAGCCAAAGCGCTTTTTCCAGGCGCTGAAAATACGCTGAGTCATGGGCAAGTGCTTGCGGCTTTTGGCCTCCAAGTCGTCATTGGTTTTCGACGTAAGCGACCCTTCGCGTTCAATACGATACTCGTACAATTTGTCGCTTATCAGCGCCGTTTTTCTTGAATTGGGGTAGATGTCGAAGAAAAACACC
>ERZ1026898.866-NODE-866-length-16267-cov-3.469590_pt1 | contig 16267 bp, 33 predicted proteins | sample MGYA00380178_ERZ1026898 | MGnify/ENA primary metagenome ERZ1026898 (study PRJEB33269, sample SAMEA4719814) | human gut metagenome | biome: human-associated habitat; feature: organic feature; material: feces | place: Cameroon | collected 2013-10 ... | reverse complement strand
TCTTCGTCCTCCTCCGGCTCGGGGTTAATGGCAGCCTCCACATCCTTGAGCGTAAGCTTCTCTGCGGAAAGCCCCGGCCGATTTTCGCTGAGCCAGAGCCAGACGTGCTCCTGCTCCTCCCATTCGAGCATGCTCAGCCGGTAGGCCACGCTCTCATTGAGCTTCCCGGCTTTCCACAGCTCGAACCACGAGCGGTAAGTAAGCCTGTTCCCGATAGCCTCCAGCCGCGCGAGTTTGCTCGCACTCATCTGCATCTCCTCGGCGACAAGATCGCGGATGCGCCCCGGCAGCTCCGCGCCGCCCTCGCGCATGGCGACGAGCGCCTCCTTGAGCCGCCGCGCCTGCTGGGCCTTCTCCCAGTTGGAGAGCACGCGCCCCGTGCTGTTCGCATGGATGAGCATAACCATTTCGCGGTTCGCGTCGTGCGGATCGGGATAAACGATGCACGGCACCTCCGCCCACTTTTCAAAGCCGCTCTTCTCGTAGAGCAGCCGCAGCCAGTCACAGTCTGCCGGTTCGCAAGGATCGTCTGGGTAGAGCTCGTTGCATAATTCGCAGATGATCGTCCGCGCTGTTTTAATTTTCGTGTATTCAGCCATTGTCAGACCTCCTGTTCCATGCAGCAACCACCGTTTCTACGGCGTTGCTTTCTTGCCACATGACGTCCGTCATAATCATTGTTCCTACATAGCATTTAGAGCAAATTACTCTCACACCGTCATTTACAAGCAGCCGTGCTTTACCGCCGCAGAACGGGCAAGGTTTAAGTTCCTCCATTGTCATCGCTCCAATCAATCGCCTGTCCGCATTTGTCGCAGTACGCGCCCTTCGATTTCATCTTCATTTGACGGGTGAAACAACCGTCAGCATCCCGAACACTTGTCCGGTAAGGTCAATTCGTTTCACCGGAAATGCCTCCTCGCGTATTCGGCAAGCAAAAGCGCCTCGGCACAGCCGTCATGCTCCTTGCGGCAGCCCGGCGGGATGAGATTCACGCCGGGGAAGAGCCGCTTGCAGACCTCTATGGACGTGTTCTTGTCGGCGGTGACGGAAAATTCCTTTTTCCACTTCTGCGGGCGGACAAGCTCATAGGGTATCTCGTAGGCTTCCAGCCTCCCTTGAAGCCAGCCGAAGCCCTCGCCGAAGTGGAACATGGATGTAACCCCCTGCCCCGGCATGGCGCTGACGTGCTCCAAGCAGCACACCGCCTTTTCGCCGCGCAGGTCGGAGAGGACGCAGCGGTAGGTGTCGCGGTCGTACCGGAACGTCTGTACTTCCTCCCCTTGCAGAATGGCAAGTGCGCCGTTCTTGCCGGGGTCTATGCCGATATAGATCATCAGTTAACCATCCCCTTTCAGAATTTCGTTTGCAAGCTGCCGCTTTTCTCTTCCCCTGTCGGCTCGCAGATCGCCGCCCTTGCAGCGGAACTGCGGCGCTTCCCCATTCAGGCGGGAGAAAATGCGCTGATATGTCAGGTTCTCCGTCGGCTGGGTGATGTCTATGTTCGTCGTGATGATCGTCGGCAGGCGCGATCTCATGCGGTCGTCGATGATCTGAAACATCTTCTCGGAGGCGTACTCTGTGTTGCGTTCTGCTCCGAAATCGTCCAGCACAACAAGCTCAAACGTCGCCAGCCGGTTTCGTATGATGTCGGCCTCGTCAAACATCCGGTCGAGCAGATTTACCGTTGAGACCATCCAGACGCGATAGCCCCGATCTAAAAGCTCATTGGCGATGCTCGCCGCCGCGTAGGTCTTGCCGCATCCGACAGCGCCGGAGAGCGTGAAGGACAGGCCATTTTCCAGAATGTCCGTCCAGCGGTGGATGAACTTCTCGGCGAAGAACATGGACGGGTTGCCCGTGGAATTGTCGAAGGTCATGCCCTCGTATCCGCGCAGCCAATCTGCCCGGCGCTCCTCGTTGAGCCGCCGGAAAGCGTCCTCGGCGGTCTGTTTCCGTGCCTCCGCTCCGCACCGGCAGAGGCAGCGGACGATGATCTCTTTTCCGCCGACATCAATGGCGCATTCTTTCTGCTCGCCGCATTTGCCGCAATGGAGGAGGCCGTCGGAGGCGATGTAATCCTCCGGCATGGCGGGGTTGTTTATTTTCGCGCGTTCGGCAATGCTTCCGATAACGTCTGCTGTCAGCATGGCAAGTCCTCCATCGTGTCATAGTCTGGTGTCGCAAAGCGACCGGTGGTTTTTTGCTCGTCCTTGAGCGGGAAAACACCCTGCCAGCCTCGCTGGATACTCTGGTTGAGTATGGCGATCTTCTTCTCGTCATCGCCGGGGGCAAGCTTTTCCAGTTCGGAAAGCGTGAGAGCAAGGGCGCGGTCGGTAAGCGGTTTGCGCATCTTTTTCCGCATTTCGGCAAAATCGTTCAAAGCAACATCCAGCGCGGACACGCGCGGCTTATCTTCTTTACTTTCCTTTACTCTTCTTTTCTCTACTTTACTTTGTTTGGGAATGTTCTCATTTTCGGAAAAAATGTTTACATTTTTCGCTCGAATGTCAACATTTGGGCAAAGAAGGGCGACATTAACCAGAAGTATGTTTTCATCGACTTCGAGAACCTTGCGGCGGCTGACTGCCTCGAAGTACCGTTTCTGAATCCCTCGGGATGTCAAGACGTGGTACTTGTCATATTTCTCTCTGTCGAACATACCTCTTCTGATAGAAGCCTCTACTATTTCGGAAACGACGTTCCCACCCAACCCGACCTTGCGGGCGAACAAAAGCGCAACCTCCGTTGTCCATTCAATGTAATAACCCGCCTTGCCGTAAATCTCTTGCAGCAGGCGAACGATCACACCAAAGCCTGTCAAGCCGTATTCTGCTTCTATCAGCTCGAACTTCTCGTCCAAAATGACATCGAGCGGAAAGTAGTCAATTCCGCTCTTTGCCATCGCTTACTCCTTATGCGGCAGGAAGCAAACCGTCACTTCGTGCTGCGCTAGAAGGTCGGAAAGAGCTTCCGCATCCTGCGGCGTCATTCCATTCAGGCGGATGCAGTTTGTTTCTATATCAAACGCATCCGTGAGATTGTCTGTATCCATGATTAGAACGTCGTAAGTCATGTTTTCCTCCTTAAAACGGAAGCTGTCCGTCATCCTCCAGCGTCTCAAACGTGCTGGTTGTGCTGGTATGCGGGAGCGGAAAATCGTCTGCCGTTTCGGTCTGCTTGTTCTTCAACGGCTTGTCCGCCGGGAGGGTGTAATCTCCGTCGGCGACGCGATCCACGGAAAGGGCACGGAACGGGCGAACCGACCAACCGGTTCTGCCGTTGTAGTCCCATTCCTCATTGCGGAAGAGAATGCCGATCTCTTTGCCGACGAGAGACTTTTCGTTCCAGTTCCAGACGTAGCCGCGGTTGGAAGCTTCAAACGCCGCTGTCAGCCCCTTAAAGCTGCGCTTCGTCCACTCGTCCTTCTCGCTGCCGTCGTCTTTCGGGATGAACTGGCGAAGTACGCCCTTCCACTTCTTGTCCTGCTGCTGGTTCGCGTCAAACTCTTCCTGATAGTATCCGGCGTATTCGCCGTCTGCGATATCGAACAGGATGCAGAGCTGTTCGCCGTAGTCCGTCGCTTTCACGACGGCCTGCTTGACACGGCACACATACGCGCTTACGGGAAGCTTCGGGCGGTCGCTGAACTCGCGGACTTCATCCCAGTTATTCGGTCTCTTGATCATTTTTCTTTACTCCTTTTTGTTAAGTTCGTAGTATTCGCGGATCGCCTGATCCACGGCCTTCAGGTCGTTGTCGATCTCTGCCGGGAACATTTCCATTGGACTCTTGGCGGTTGTGAAGCCGTCCGACTGCGTAATGAAGGTGTGCTTCTTTCCGTCGGTATAAGCCATAAGGACGATAGAAAAGAGCCCTTCCAGCGTGAGCTGGTTATCCAGCATCTTGCCCATGGTCTTGGCTTTGACCTTACCGGTGTTGCCATCCGTCTCCGTGTGGTGAAGGAAGTAGACGATAACATCCGGCGGCGTCTGGCGGATCACGAACTGCACCAGATTGTAGAAGTGCAGCGCCATGTCGGTGAATTTGCCGTAGCCGATTTCCTTTGCTTTGGCGAAACTCTCGAAGCACAGAAGATATTGACTGTCGTCGATGACAAAGGCTTTCTTCTGGCTCTGGGCGATGCCCTGACAAATGGTGTTGTAGTCCGACGTGGACTTGATCGGGAGCTTCTTGCGGAACGGCAGGGGTTTGGCTGCAACGTTGAAGATGCTTACATCGTCCGGCTCAAAGTTGCGGAGACTGGCGGATTTTCCGGTGCCAGATTCGCCGAGGATCAAAACAGGGATTCCCATTATTCCGCCGCCTCCTTTACCTCCGCGAGCTTCTGCCGGAGATCGGCAAGCTCGGTTCTCAGATCGATGTTCTCTTTCTTCATCTCCCAGTAGTCATCGGCGAGGCGCGCCGCCTCGTTCTTTGCGGCTCTTTCTACGAGCTCGCGGTATTCAGCGACAGTGATTCTGACGGTGAACATCGCCGTGATCTCTCCAGTCTTTTCGTCGCGGGCGATGCCGGTGTCAAATTCGTTTTTGTAGTAAGCCATTACTTCCATTCCTCCGAATTTCCAATTTGAATTTTGTATTCGCGGATAACGTCAAATCTTTTTCTCTCGGCTTCTGTCATTGCATTGTCACCAATCATATAGCCGACAGAACAGCCGAGAGCGTCTGCAATTTGGATAGCTTTGAACAACGTCGGCGTTTTGGTCTTCTTGATGTAATAGTTGATCGTTTGAAAGGAAACTTGCGCTTTTCGCGCAAGGTCGGCGCGCGACAAACCCTGCCGCTTTATCTCGAAGTCGAGAACATCGCCAAAAAAGATAGCGTTTGCCATTATTCAAACTCCTTTCACTTAATTGTGATAGACGTGTTCTGCACGAGGCGAGCAAAATCAAACGCTTCGCCGCCAGTCAAGCGCTCTTTAACAGCGGTCTTGTTGACTTCCGGCTCTTTGTATCGAAGCAGCTCTTCATTGCCAGAGGTCTGCGCCCACTCAACAAAGCAGTCATCAACTTCGACTGCGGAGGACTTGCGGAACGAAACAGCGCATTTTGCAGTCTGGAACTTCTCGCCCTGCAAGGCGTATGTAAGATAGTCTTTCAGTCGTTCGACTTTCTTCTCGGTTGTCTTGCGGCGGGCGGAAAGAGCCGTTTCCTCTTCTTTGAGGGCCTTTGCGTCGGCGGTAAGGTTCTTGATGCAACAGGCGATGTTCTCAACCTTTGCGTCTCGCTCCATCAGCAGAGCGTCCAGCGCATCATTGTCAACCGTGATCTCGCCCGTATCGGGATCAACCGCATTAACGAGAGCCTCAATGCTCTTGTCGATTTCGTAAAGTGTCATTCCTTTTGCCTCCATTGACATTATTTAAGATTCGTAGTATCATGCAGGTAATGGTTGTTTTTTCTTTCGAGAGCGTCGTCGGTGTCATCTCACCGGCGGCGCTTTCGCTTTGTGCGAGCCATGCGAGAACGAGGGATTCCAAAAACGTCTGCATGGACGCGATGCCGTTTCTCTCAAGCGCTTGTTTAACGCGCTGTGCGGTGCTTTCGGTCAGGCGGCACTGTAACCGTATGGGCTTAACGCGGCGCGGTCTGCGTGGCTTCTGCTGCGTTACAGCGTCGTAGATTTCCTGCGCTCTGGTGCAGAATTTAACGCCGTAATCGTTCGTATGAAGCGCCATGCTCACCGTGCCCTTATTGGCCTTCGGGAACTCTTCCCGGAGGGCGGCGGCAATAGCCGTGTAACGTGTGTCGTTCATTCCGTGCCTCCCTTCATGGTAATGTTCACCACATCGATCGGCTTTCCGATATAATTGGCGTAGGACACCTCTACTCCTGCGCCGGAGCTGTAATACCAGTTGGGAAGCGCGCGAACTTCGTCTGCCACGTCGATCATTGCAAAGCATATGCGCATGTACGCAGCCTTGCTCATGCCCACTGGCAGCTCGGCGGGGTTCAAAACAATGTGTCCCTCGGCTTCCAACTGCATTTTTGCCGCCGCGAACTGCTGGCGGAATTCGGGATTGCCGGTGATCTTTCCGGCCAGATAGATAATCATTAGTGACGGCCTCCTCTCTGCATGATCGCCGTATCCGGCAGTTGGAGCCAGCGGCAGCAGTCATCGGCGAGGCTCGAAAATCCGTATACGGCGAAGATTCCCTCGATCACGGCGAAGCCGAGGCCGTTATATTTTCCGAATTTCCAGACGAAGAAGATCACAAGCGCCAGAAGCGTCATGATCGCGGTGGTGGCGAAGGTTGCCTTTCGTTTTGTCATGGTTGTTTTTCCTACTTTCTGCGGCGGTGCGCCGCTTTTTGTACTCTCTTGGTGATGTCGACGGTGTAATCGGCGATTGGGTACAGCTTTGTCCGCGCTTCCCGCCGGGCTTCGCATCCGGCCTTGAACTCCGCATAGCGGGGGCAGGATGCGTGACAGCCTACGTGACGCTCGATGCATCCCTTACACGGGGCGATCATCGCCTTTGTCCTTCTCGGAAAGCGCCTCTGGGTGATTGCGGATGTAATTCCGCAGAAGCTCGCCCCAGAGGGCGTCGCGCTGCTCCTGCGTGATTTTCTGGGGCTTGACCGCCCCGGTGTTGCGGTTGATGACGATGGGCATTTTATTTCCCCTCTTTCTTCTCGGATTTGATTCCGTCAAGTCTGCCCTGTAAGCGGTTGTTACCGCTCGATATCGAGTACCTTTGCGATCGCGTTGGCAATCTTGTCATTCTCGCGGTTGCCCGCCATGAATGCGTTGATCGTGCTGACGGAGTATCCCGTCATCTTGGCAATGTCGCCATTGGTAAGCCGCCGCAGCTTCTTCTGCTCGGCGATCTTACCGCGGAAAAGCTCGTAAATTTCCATCACCCCCTTGCGTGAGTTTTGTAAAAAACATTGACTTTTTGCGGCAAAAAGATTATTGTGAAAGTGCCAGCAATCACAATACGGTTTTGCAGCTTTTTCGGAAATCCTTTCCGTTAAGGCTTGGTTTTCTATTGCCTTTTTCGTCCAATGGCTTTTACAAAATGCATTATACATTTACTTCGTGCGTTTTGCAATATTTTATACGCACAAAGTTAATATTTGTACGGACGCACAAAAAAGCAGCCCCGCAATTAGCGAAGCTGCATAAAGGTGACTGTTATGAAATTGTATAAGTATATACTGCTCAAAAAAGGACTAAAGGATTTGCTCGCCGTGTATTTCTGGCGAAAGCCGGTCGTTGACGAAATGGTACGCTGCGGCCTGTTCTCTTATTTTGGTAGAGTTCCCAAAGGGATACGGAAAGGGCTGATGGCCGTTCTCGAAACCGATGAGGGCGCGAATATGATTCCTGTCCTACAGGAACAGATCAGGAAAGATGTGAAATTCTGGCTTGAGCTTCCGGCGCTCATTGTCGCAGCAGCCGCCGCAGTTGCGGCAATTTACAAGTTTCTTATACCGCCGATCATCGCATTTCTTCACAGTATTTTATAAGCCGAGACCACGCAGGACAAGATATCCGATAGCCATGCCGATTACAAGGCCAGAGCTGAACATAGCCCATAGCCGCGTTGTTTTTTCCATCGTTTCCTGCCGGGTATCCCGAAAGAAAACCGTTACTTCTTTGTTGTGCAGGGTAACCGTCGCTCCGTTTACTCTTACCGCAACATTATCTTCCCCGTCTATGGGTTCAAAAATTTCTATTGGTTTGTTTTTTTCTTTCGTTTCCATTTGTGCATCCTCCTTTTATTTTGTAAGTCCATTAAAACATCTATAACGTGCGTGTGTCAAGGAGAACACTATATGTTTTATGACAATGTTTTAAAGCTCTGCGAGGAGCGGGGCGTAAAAATCACAAACGTGATAACTGCCCTCGGCTTTAGTCAAGGGAATCTATCTAATTGGAAAAACGGACGCATTCCGCGTGCTGATTCAATAAAGAAGCTCGCCGACTACTTCGGCGTCCCTGTTGATGCTCTGATATACGGTGAAGGTGCTGCCAGCAATCCCGCCCCGGCCATCATTGCAGGTGTTTCGGATGCCAAAAGAGAAATGATTGAGCTGATTCTTTCCCTGCCAGATGAAAAGGTCAAGCTTCTTCATCAGATAACAAAAGCTGCACTTGATTTATAAACCATTCAAACTGTTCCTCTGTCATCTGAGAGATCATTTCCACAAGCTCTCTCCGTTCCTCGTCCATGCTCTTCCTCCGTTATGTATTTGTAAAATTCAAGCAGGAAAATAATCCGCCGGGCGTCTCGCTCCGGCGCGTCAACAGGCGTTTGCATTTTCTCACTTCCCTAAATTGTTATTTTTCGACAAATTTCTTCTTGAATCACTCGACGAAAAGCGTTATTCTAAACATAGCCACCGCAAAAATTTAATAGGAGATTGGATGTTATGAGAAAAAAACTGCTTGCCCTTGCCTTGGTTTTTGCGCTCGTTTTTTCGCTTTGCGCGTGCGGCGCAGCGGCACCGGAGACGAAAGCAACGCCGGAACCGACTGCAGAGCCAACCGCCGAGCCGACACCGGAACCGACGGAGGCGCCGACGCCCGCGGCGACGTTCGACGGCACGGTGTACGAGGACGATGAAGCCCGTATCGAGATCACCGGGTATGAAGTCTTAGAGGTAGGATCGGAATACAACAAATATGGCGATGTTCCGCTTGTCTGCTTCAAATTCAACGTGACAAACCTGTCCGACGGGGGCGTGAGCGCTTCCGGGAAATGGATTGACACATTCCGCGCCTATCAGGACAACGACCCGAATTTCCTGAACGAACTTAATGTCGGGTCGCAAGAGAACAGCGCATATCACGATACGGCGTTTGCAAGCATCAAAAAGGGCGGAACTGTTGAATCCGTGATGACCTACGAGCTGGACGACGAAGAAACGCCGGTAAATCTCGTCGCCGAGTACAGATGGGAAGAGATCGGTTCAAAGGATTTCGACATTGCACAGCCGGAAGAGGAAGCATCCGAAGAATCCAATCTCGGCAAATGCACACCGGAGACGCTGGAAGCCGCGGCGCAGTTTATCCAGGCGACATGGAAAAAGAATCTGCCGAACGTGACATACACAATCAAGGAAGATCAAAATTTGATTGTGATGCTCATTGAGAACGACGGATTTGATGCGAAAATCAGAGAATCGAAGAAAGCCGGAACGAAACCAAGCAATTGGAGCGATACTGTTTCCGCACTGAACTCCATGACGGAAAATGCAATCAGCCTTGCACAGTTTTTCTGCGGCGATGATGTGCATGTCGGCGCGATCCTTGTTAGCGATGTAGATCACAACACCGCGTTTTTAAGCTCCGTTGACGGGAGAACGGTCGACGATTATTTTGCGTGAATTAAAATGCCCCGGCGTTGGCGGCAACCTCTGCCGGGGCTTCGGGTAAGGTGGTAAACCGACACGTCTGCCACATCTCAAGCGTACCCTTTTCTGTTTGTAATGTCCATGTTGTAAATCACAAATCAGGAGGAAGATTCAAGAACCGTTCCCAAAACTTTCGGGAAATCCAACAACTGAATGGAGATGGAGAAAAAGTGTCCGCGCTCACAGACCTACAGCCTTACTTAGACGATTATCCAGCCAAAATTCGCAAAGCGAAAAATGCAAGCGGCTTCACCCTGCAAGAGTTGTCTGACCTGTCCGGCGTACCCTATAACAACATCTGCGACACGAATGCAGGGCGGGTCAAGCACCCGCTCCTTTTTTATGCCGCTGCCACTTGTAAGGTATTGAATCTATCGCTGAATGAGCTTGTCGGTCTGGATGAGCAGCCGGACGCACAGCATGTCCATGAGTTGGAATTGGAAAACGTGCGGTTATCCGGCGAAGTAAAGCATCTGCAAGAAATGAACGCAGGGCTGAAAAAGCAGGGGGAAACACACACAAGGACAATTTATATGCTTATCGGCGTTTGCAGTATTCTTTTGTGCGCCGTTGTTTGGTACGTCATCTTTGACATTCAGGTAGAGACCGCCGGTATTTTCCGCTCGGCTGGGACAAGCATTTTTGCGGGCGTTCTCGCCCTGATACTGAACGCCTCCGTCGCAACCATCATTTACGCCTTCAAGAGCATTTACAAGGGGAAAAAGAAATGAGACTGACACACGGAGCGTACATTCTCGCGCGCTTTTCAACAGACAACCAAGAAGTGGACAGCATCGACGTACAGGTACAGAAGTGCCGCGAGTGGTGTGCACGGGAGCATCTGCCTGTGCTGGACGTGTTCGCGGATGAAGCTACATCCGGCATGAAGAACACCAGACCGGAGTATTCCCGCATGATGCGGCAGCTTGCCGAGGGCGGTGCGGACACCGTTGTGATCTACGACCAGTCACGAATGTTCCGTAAGCTGACGGCGTGGTTTCAGTTTCGGGAGCAGGTAGCGTGCTACGGCGTGCGCGTCGTTGCCGTGACGCAACCGATCATCGGCGGCGATCTGCGCGATCCGATGACGTTTCTATCCGAGGGCAGCATGGCATTGATGAATCAGATGTGGGTTCTCCAAACGCGGCAGAAGGTCATCGAAAAGATGCGTTACATGGCGGAGCATGGCAAACACACTGGCGGAAAGCCGCCGCTGGGGTACGACGTAAAGGACGAGCGCCTTGTCATCAACGAGGATGAGGCAGATACAGTACGGGAGATATTTCGGCAGTACGCCGATGGGAAATCGTATCGGGAAATAATAAAATGGCTGAACGATTCCGGGAAGCGCACAAAGCGCGGCGGATGCTTCGGAACGAACAGCCTGCATGACCTGTTGAAAAATGAGAAATATATCGGGAATATTGTGTACGGCAGGAGCGAGCGCCGACCGGACGGTACGCGAAATTCGCATTCTTTTTCAATCAGAACCATGCGGATGGAGAACGCCGTCCCGTCAATCATCGACCGTGAAACGTGGGAAATGGTGCAGAAGAAGATGGAAGATAACCGACGCGTACAGGCTGGCAGACCCCCGAAGGCAAGAGAATCCCCGCTCAAAGGGAAAGTGTTCTGCCGCGAATGCAAAAGCGCCATGACGATCGTCAGCTCGAAAAAGACGTATTACTACTACGCATGTTCAGGGAAAAAGCGAACAGGGCAATGTGATAACCCGCAGATCGGCGCAGGAGAGCTGGAAAATATCGTCGCTGATGCTATACGCGAAATCCTTGGGAATCCGGGAAACATAGAAAACATTATCAGCATTATCCGGGAAGAGAAAAACGAAATAATCAACGTCGCCACACAGCGGATGCAAATTCTTCTCGCCCGAAGGATGGAAATCAACCGGCAGCTCGAAGCGGGAACAAATGCGATTCTCGCAGGGCTGCACAGCCAGACATTGAAAACGAAGATGCAGGAGCTTGAAGAAGAGCTTTCGGAAATTGACCAGCAAATGACAACGTTGAAACACAGCGCCGATGGTACGCAAATACCAGAGGAACGCCTTAGGGCGTTGTTAAACGCCGCAGGAAACGATGTAAACGCGCTTTTGTCGTTGGTAATGCGCGTGGAAGTCGGCAAAGACAGAATCGTTGTATGGACGCTTCTGGACGCAGACCCTAACGGACATTTTGACTTTTCCGAAGATGGAATAAACATTGACTTACAACCAATAGACCGAGGGGACGAAAATTCCGGGTGTCCCCTCACCGGTACCACGAATTTCCATAACTTTTCCATCGTAGGCGGGCTACTAAAATTCAGCATACCGCGAAAGAAACGCTGGGGTTAATCCCCAGCGTTTTCTTGCTTATAGATCGTTTAGTTTGTTCATGACCGCGGCGTAGGTCTTGGGCTGCATCACGCTAAGGCTTTCCATCAGCTCATCCATCACCCGCCATGCGTCCCGCGGCTCTTTGTCCGAGACAGTGCGGAGAAATTCGCTGTTTCCGTAGGCCGCGCCGGAATAGGCCGGGATGGACTGCACAACCGCTCGCGGCGCGTCGCTCTGCGGCTCGTTCTCCTTGTTCATTTCGGCGCGGATGGTGTAGAGCGTGGCGAGCTTGGCATAATTGGGATAGCTCGACTCTTCATACTCGAGCCTCGCTATCTCCTTGCGAATCTCGAGTGCGTCCAGCATGTCAGCCGAGATCGTCGAGGCAGCGGCGCAGTGCCTCGCGGGTGCGGTCGTCCTGCGCGTCGCGCATCATGCCCTCGATATGCTCGCGCATACCGTCGCGGCTGTACCGTTCGCTGTAACGGTCGCCCTCGCCGTCGCGGCTGTAGTGGCCGCGGACGTAGTGCGTGCCTCTGCGGGCGTAGCTGCTGCCGCGTCCGTAGGTGCCGCGCATATCCGCCTCCCACTCACCGGCGCGGGAATAGTCCCCGTCTTCGAGCATTTCGATTTTGTCAATGTTCTTGACGGTGTCGGTGATTTTATGGATGATATCGAGATCGCCCGCGCCGAGGTCAGGCTTCCGGGCTACTTCGTCCAGCTCGCGGCAGAGCTTTTCGCGGATGGACTGCATTGCATATTCACTCATGGTTTTTCTCCTTTCACGCCACGCGCTCAACGATCATGTTGGCGTTGGCAACGTTGATGGCCTGTCCGCTGGTGTTTTTCGCCGCGACGGTCAGGCAGCAGCCGCGGGGAACATCGACGTTCGCGGAAACAAACACGTTTCCGTAATCGCCGACGGCGGCGGGGGTGAAGATCGCGGTGGCGCTAACAAGAGGCTCGCCGTTGACGGCGAGGGCAACGGTAATTGCTTCGACCGTTCCGCCGGTGGGGATGGCGATGTTTGCGCCAAAGGATACTCTGTACCGCGCGCGGCACTGGTTCGTCTGCCCGCGGAGGGTAACAATGCCCGCGCCCTCGCGGTGGACAATGTTGCAATTTCCGGCGACCGCCGTTTCGGTGAGGGGTACGTTCTGCCCGGCGGCGACAAGCGCCGTCGAGGCGTTAGTAAATTCAGCCATTGGGTTTCTCCTTTCAAAAAATGCGGCGGGGTATAATGCCCCGCCGCCGTGTGCTAAGTGTCGGCATTAGGCCGACCATGCCGCTGGGGGCAAGCTCTCGGTATTGAGTTTAGGCCACGCCGCAGTTGTAGCTGCAGCAATACGGGTTTGCGACCTGATACGCCGGGATGGGCGACGGGCGAAGGGCAGAAACAAGGTAGCTGTTCTGCGCCGCCTGAGAGGCCGCGAGCTTGAGGGACTGGTTCTCGCTTTCGAGATCGCGCATCTTGCTCTGCACGAGGAAGTCGAGGATGGCCTTGCTGTTTCCGTTGGCGTTGTCGATGATGTCGCGCGCGGCGTTCTGCACGGTGTTGCGGGTGTCACACGCCTGAGAGGCCATGTCGTAACGCACCTGCGCAACGGCGGCGCGGTTTTCGCAGCAGCACTCCTGCGACTGCATCTGCATCTGGAAGAGCTGCGCGATGAGGGCGGACTGCTGGTTCGCGCGGGAGAGCTCGGCGGACATAAAGCCGTTGCTCATGTTCTGCTGCACGCCGTTGATGAGCTGCGCCTGCGCGTAGAAGCCGTCGCAGAGGCCGGTGTTCACGCCGTCGAGCTTGCGCTCGATGTTGGCAAAGTCGGAGGTGAGGATGTAGCCATCGGTCACACCGCCGCGATTTCCGCCGAAGCCGTTGCCGCCCCAGCCGAAGAGGACAATGAAGAAGAGGATGATCCACCATCCGTCGCCGCCGAAGCCGCCCCAGCCGCCGTTATTCACGGTAGGAGTTACGGGCATGGTGGGCTGGATACCACCGTCGGTAAGAGACATTGTTCAATTTTCCTTTCAAAAAATATTTTTTATCCGGCCGGATAAATTCAACGTAAGAGCGCCTGGAATTGCTGTGCGGCGTTTTGCAGTTGGTTTAGCTGCTGCTGGGAGATTTTGCCGCTTTGCAACAGCTTCTGCACCTCCTGCTGCGGATCGCCGCGAAAGGTGTTTCGGAATTGCTGGAACTGCTGGACAAGCTGGGCGAACTGGTTGTTCTGCCCGCCGCCGAATGCCTGAAACAGGGGGTTACTCATTTTCGGTCACCTCCGCTTTCTTTGCGGTTTTCTTCTGTGCGAACTGCGCCGCGAACGCTTCAAATTCCGCACGGGTGACGTATTCCGGTGTCTGCTGCGCCGGTGCGGGTTTGGTGCGCTCGGTGTAGTCGAGGATGCGCATGGAGGGGACGCCCGAAGCGTCAACGGACTTGACATAGATGCACATGTTTTCGCTGTCCCACAGCGGAACGGTGTTTCCCGCCGCGACAAGGTAGGACTTGGCGGCGGCTTCGCCCTGCACCCAGATCATCGGGTTCGGGGCGGGCTGCTGCGCGCGGAGCTGCGCGAGCTGATCCATCATCGGCGGGGCATAGGGCTGATAGTTCGGCTGGTAATACGGCGGATAGTTCATCGTTTTTCCTCCCAAACGTAGATCGGTGTTTCGTTGCCGGAATCCCACGCGTCAAAATACTCTCCGTCCACGACCGCCACGACGTGGCCGCTTAAGGCGAGGATGTAGGAGCCGCGGGGGTGCTCGGCGGCAAACTGCCGGACGGTATAACCGTCGTAATCGGGGAGAGCGGAGCGCGCAAATCCACGACGGCGGAGATACGCGCCCCAGACCGCATTGGCTGACGGCATGTCGGACAGCTCGTGCCCCGTCGCCGCCAGATCCATATACACCTTGCCCCAGCTGTCGCCGGTCGCCTTAGCAATCGCGCGGATCACGCAATCACCCACGGCCTTGCCAGCCGGATTCGGGTTGAAATATTGCATACGGTCGCCTCCCACTACCAAAATTTTCGCATAAAAAAAGAGGGCTAACCCATCGGTTAGCCCTCAATAATCCATCAAAAACCCGTCATTCGATTGCAGCGGCGATCTTGTCCTTGATCGCCCGTATACGGCGCTCTACTTTCTCCGTGCCGTACAGTTCCGTGTCCGTCTGCATGGCGAAAGAGATTTGCAAAACGCTCATGCCCTTTGCCCGCAGGCGGAAGATTTTTAGTTCCTCGTCGGTAAAGCCGCAGTCCCGCTCAAACTGTTCGCGCAGCTCGCGCGGGAATTGCAGCTTATTCTTTGTCCCTGGCGTTGTTAAACTCCGTAGGAGGCTCTCTGTCGTCATTGGCTACACTCTCCATGTATGCTTCAAAAAGTGTCTCTGCGAGGCGTTCAGACGCCTCGACGCCATTGATGCGGCAGAATGTTTTTACGGATTCTTTCATGATTCCGCAGTGTCGGTTTACAAAGTTTTGGTTACCGTCAGGCGGCGTTGAACTTGTCGTTCATTTCCTTGACGGCGGCTTCGAGAAGCACCTTAAGCTCGTCCTCCGTGGTTTTGATGCCCTTCTGTTCGAGCATGGAGGCAGCAACGGCCATGGCACGGGCGAGCTTCTCGTCGCCGTGGATGTCCTTATACACCTGTTCAATATACGCAACGGTAGTTGCCGCTACCTTGCGCTTCGTGTCAGTGTTGACGTACTTTTCGTACAGCTTCGCAGCGTAGGACGCGGCAATGCCGCAGATGGCGAGGATGATGTACTTGATGATTTCCATGCCGTAGGTAGTGATGATCTCGTTCATTGCAAATTCTCCTTACTTCAAAAAATCGTTTTTCTTTAGATGTCCAGCATATACTTCGTTAAGGTGCTGAATGGTGTTTGCGGCGCGGTTGTTTTCGTACTGCGGGTGACCGGAGCAGTAGTCCTCGTATCGGTCAACGTCCCGGAGAACGTCCGCCCAATGCTCGGCGGTGTGAAGAACGCCCTGCCGTACCTCATCGCCGAAGCGGAGGATGCGGCTTCGCGCCTCGTCCGCACGGCAGGCGGCGTCGTCCTCGATGTGCTTAACGAGCTTACCGTCGAGGGCGTCCAAACGCTTCACGATCTCGCTGTTGTTCTTACGGTTGGCGAGAATCAGTGAGAAGATGCCCGCAACGGCAGCCCCGCCGCACGCGGTGATGATTGTCTTTATGATTTCCATTTATTTCTCCTACTTTACTCCGAGGATACGGTTCACTTCGCCCTGTACGAGATCGTAAAACCAAGCGCCGAGCTTCTGCTTTCGCTCCTCGCCGTTGCCCCATTTCCCGTCAAGCACTTCCTGCGCCATTGCCGGAATGCTCACGGTCATTCCGTCTTTCCCCTCGGGATCCGTAGGGGAGGGGCTCTGCTCCTCCCTCTCCCCGAAGTACGAAAGCGGGACATGCATGATATCAAGGTCAAGCGGCTCCCCGCGGTACTGGTGAAAGACGCATTTCCCGGAAAGATCGGGATAATGCTCCCCGTCGTTCCATCCCCACGCCGCGATCCATTTG
>ERZ1026898.861-NODE-861-length-16325-cov-7.560971_pt1 | contig 16325 bp, 9 predicted proteins | sample MGYA00380178_ERZ1026898 | MGnify/ENA primary metagenome ERZ1026898 (study PRJEB33269, sample SAMEA4719814) | human gut metagenome | biome: human-associated habitat; feature: organic feature; material: feces | place: Cameroon | collected 2013-10 ... | reverse complement strand
GAGCCGAGAACGCGCCAGCGAACAAGAAACTTTTGGTATTTTTCAAGCGGTATGCCGCTTACTTGTGTTTCGATGATTCCACAATTAAGAAGGTTGTCTATTATTGTGCCATTATGAATATATGTCGATACCGCGCGGACTTTAGGATGGGTGAATTCGGAATTCACCCATTCATTAATTTGCTCTATGTATTTTGAGTATGATTCTGGAAAACATTTAATAATATTACCTAAATTGTCACTTAAAGGGTGAGGGTGTTCATAGGCTTTTTTTCCACTTCTTCCCGCGGAATTTTCTGTTACCGGAATAATCGTTTTTAAAGCTAACTCGCTATCGTTTTTTGATTTTTGCAGAATAACGGCGTCGACAAAATTACCTTTTTGATCAAGAGTAATTTCTATGTCGGCATCTTTGACCATGTGTGATATCGGAGCTAATGGAACTTTTCCAATTTCATAAACTCCCGCCAAACTGCTGTGGCAGTCATATGTCTCAACGGCTCTTTGCCATATGCTCATTTATTCCACCTCCCCGAATTCTCTGAGTCCGATGAAATTGCCGAGGTCTTCGCCGAACGGTTTTATCGCCATGTTTTCGCGCACCGTTTTTGTTATCGTACACTCCTCGGGTCGGGGGAATGTGATAACGCCCTTTTTCATCGTCGGGTACCAGAACCGGACGGTCATTCGGTTTTTCGTCTCGTCAGAATATGCTTCGTCCGCGTAGGTTATCCCGTGGTACATCAGCCCAAATGCGAGCTCCGGCGTCTCATCGTATGCGCCTTTGCCGCTCTCAAACTCGCATGGCTCAACATAGCCCTGACATTCGCGTGCGCCGAGGAAAATATCCCTGCGCCCGCCTTTTTCAATCATGCGCTTTGCTATGTTGTGATGCTTGTTCTCGTTGCGGTCGCCGATGAGCTCCGGGCGGTTCTCGTTCCACTCAAAATGCGCCTGCACCTGATAACGGCAGTCTTTGAGATAGGTGTAGAACGAGAGGTCGTTTCCGCCGTTGTATTTTATCGGCCGGATGCCCTTGACCTCAGTTTGAATGGGGTTTATCACTCTGACCTTGTCGATATACCAGACGATAGTGGGCTTCCAGTAGATCGAGTGGAGAATACCTTTGAGAGCCTCGTATGTCGGGATTTGATAGCTTGCTTTTTCTCCGCCGACGCGCATTACCGGGTCGGAGAAAAGCGCGTAGTCTCCGAATACTTCAAATGTCACTATATTCGGATGTTCCATATGCTGCACACCTCCTGTGTTTATTTATAATGTGATTGCTTCGCGGCTTTCGCCGTCAAGATTGAGCCCGAAATCCTCGTTGTAGAATTCCTCGCTCAGTGCGAGCGCGATGTCGTCTGCTATGGGATGGAGCGCGCCGCTGTCCGCGAGAGCTCTGCGCTGATTTTCATAGAGCGAGACGGTGTATGCCCGCGCTTTTTTGATAAGCTTTTTGAGATATTTTATATCATCTTCGGCCCGTTTTGAGCCGAGTTCGGCGATTATCTCTTTTCCTTCGCCGTATGGCACGATAACATCGGTCGTGCTGCTGCCGAAGACAGTGAACCTGCTCCCGGCGGTCTTGAATGCCTGAGTCAGCGCATATTTTTTGCCGTTTGCTTTTAAATAAGGCGCGTTCGCGAATGTCCTGTCGAGCGAAAGAAGATCAAAGAGAGTGAACGGCGAACCGTCGATTTTTATCGGCATATCCTGCGCGCCGATGTCGGATTGAATATAGAGCTTCTTGTAGTAGGCGTATACCGCCTCGTCAGATGTAAGCCCCGACGGGTACTTCTCGGAATGATATTCGTAGTCTGACAGCAGTGACATGCACGCCATCTTGCCGTCCTTTATGCTTCTGAGCATGCCGAGGTCTTCGCCGCGGCAGTTTATTATGAACACATCTGCGGCTCCGTTGAGCTCGCCGTTGCGGTTGCATCTGCCCGCCGCCTGTATCACGCTGTCGAGCCCCGCGCAGAGCCTTATCACGCAGCCGAACGAGACATCGACGCCCGCTTCGATGACCTGCGTCGAGATGCAAACCACTTTTGGTGCGTCTGGATTTGTGCGCTTTCTTTCAAGTGCGCTGTTTATCTCGGATATTACCGCCATTCTGTGCGCCATGCACATTCCGGCAGAAAGATGGAAGATCACGGTGTTTTCCAATTTCATCTCGGTGAACAGATACGCCGCCTGCTTTTTGAGATTGCATATGACAAGCAGGCTGTCCGTTCTGTCGAGCTGTTCTGCGATAAATGCGGGGATTGCGTCAAGCCGCATGCCGCCCTTGTCGATTATCTGCGTGCGTTTGAATACGCGCCACAGCTCTTCGTCAAACGGCACAATATCTTTTATATTTTCTGTCATCGGGTGCGCCGTCTGTTCAAGGCACGGCTGAGTCGCCGAGCACAAGACTATAGTCGCGCCGCAGACCTCCGAGAGAAAGTTTACCGCCGTGTTAAAAAGCGACAGCATTTCGTTCGGCACGGTCTGAACCTCGTCTATGACTATTACGCTGTCGCACAGCGCGTGCATTCTGCGTATGCATGAGGTTTTCCCTGCAAACAAAGTGTCGAGCAGCTGCACAAGAGTGGTTATTATCACCGGCGACGACCAGTTTTCCGTTAATAACTGGGCGCGTTTGAGCTCGTCCGCGTTGTCCTCGTCGAGAGCGACATTTGAATGGTGCTCCGTTATGATGTTGTCGTCTCCGATGAATTCTCTTATTATCTTTGCGTTCTGGTCGAGGATACTCAGCAGGGGAGAAGTGAAAATGATTCGCTTCTTCCGATGTGTTTTTGCGTGAGCCACGGCGAATCTCAGCCCCGAGAGCGTTTTGCCTGCACCGGTTGGGACATTGAGCCTGAATATGCCGGGCTCTTCTTCTGCGGCGGCGCGGCAGATGTCGGATATCTGCTTTCTCGCCCCGTCTATCGGTCTTGTGTTTGAAAATTCGCCAAGCTTTTCTTCGATGTGCCCGAGGCACTCGTCCCAATCCGCTTCAGCTTGCGGGAACTCCATGTTTTCCATGAATTCCGCCGTGTCGCGCCTGTCGCCCTCGATAACAGCCGAGAGCAGAAGCCGAGCCAGCAGGTTTATCTGAAATTCATATTCTTCAGCTTGCCGCGCGCTTCTCTTCGGATTGCGCTCTCTTATGCCCGCAATAATTTTAGTAAGCTGTTCCGCGGCTTCGTCAAACTGCGATTTCAGTTCGGCGTCTGAAAAACAGTATTCGTTGAAGTTTTTCTTCGCCTCGTCATAGTCGATGCCGTCTTTTGTCAGCCTGTGTTCAAAGCCGTTTTTGTGGTCGTCATTAACCGCGTCAAACTGTCCGTGATGCGCGCCGACCGCGTAGGCGAGAAGCTCGCGCACTTCATTGTCAACGCCGTCGGACATCTCAAAAATATATCTGACCGCCGCAAAAGTGTGGTTCACTTCGCCGCGCCGGAGCGTGTTGCCGGGCTGTATGTAGTCAAAGAACTTTTTTGTCGCCTTGCCCAAGTCGTGAATGTTCCCGCAAAAGCTTCCGACTTTGTCTAACCCGATACATCGGAGCGCCTCTGCGGCATATTTCCCGCTGTTTTCGTTGTGGGCTTTCAGTGTTTGTTCGTCATATTCCGGCGATTCGGATTTTTCCACGAGCCGCAGGTGAGCTATAGGCTTCATTGTCTCACTTCCCGTATTTTGTTTGTTTCACCATACATTTTTTAGAGAAAATTGTCAACTTAACTGCAAAAACGATGCGATTTTAGTCGAAAGTGATATGAAAACAGAAAATTTAGTTCTCCTTTATAACAAAAAATCCGACGCTGTCGTCACCGAGCGAGGCGATGACGTTCATAAACGTGTTCTTCGACATAACGGCAAAATATCCGCTTGCTTCAAATTTTTCCGGGAAATGCTTTTCGATTTTTTCGAGCGCTGATTTCAGCGCGAAAACAGCCGCCACACCGTGCTTGCAGATGCCGCACGCCCAGCAGTCGCAGGTGATGTTTGCGATCATGCCGTTCTTGTAGTCAAATTCAACTTCGTGCAGCTCGTTTGTGCCGACTATCGCGTGTCCCTTGCCGTCTTCAACGCTGAGATACAGAACCTCGCCGCAGTTGAAGTCGGATTTGCCTATCATTATCGTGTGCTCGTATGCTCCCATGCCCTCGAGGTCGTCGAGATTATAGAACTTGTTCTCTTTCGCGCTCGCGTATTCCTCATCGGGTTTTGCGGGAGCCTTGAAGTAGGGGAGTATCTTCCCGAACGGCACGGTGCTTTTGTCAAAAGAGAACAATTCGCCGCCGACATAGCAGAACTCGCCGGAGATGTCCGTATCGATTTTGGCAATTACTCTTTTGTAGTCGGACAGCTTTATTTTGAATGTGTACGACACATCGATGACCTTGCCGCGCTTGCCCTCAAGCTTGCCGTCAACATAGACGAGGTCGCCGACATGCAGGTCGAAAAGATTGTTGTAATATGTGCAGTCAAAGCCGCGCTGCGGGAAATAGACCCTCACAAGCGATTCCCTCGCGGGAGCCTCTTCGGGAGCTTTTGTCTCGGTCTCGGGAGCTTTCTTCTCAACTTCTTTTTCCGCAGTAAAACCTATCTTGAATTTCATATGTATCTCTCCGTTCGTTATTTTCTGATTCTATTCTATCACGGCAGGTGTGTCAAAAAACGGACAGTAAATTTCAAAAGCCTTGTAATTGGCGGCATTTGCGCCGACTTTGTCTCTTTACGACGACAAACGGGATGCAAATCGGGGGGGTGGCTTATCACTTTAGCTGTAGCAAGGTAAAAGCAAGCGACCCAACCGGTCTTTATAATCAAGCTTTCAATAGCCGCGCCGCAGTGTTTGATAAGCCAATGGAGACAAGCGGGCAACATCACCGAAGCGCCGCCGGTGGCGGATGAAGCGAGGCGATGTTGGCGAAAAACAAGGAGCATAGCGCCCGCTCCAAGGGCGATAGGCGACTATGTTTTGAGAGGGCTGAACGGCTTGCGAAGCAAGACGCACGAGCACGCATTCGTTCAAGCTCCGGCGCGTTTGCGTGCGAATGTGCCGAGCAACTAATTGAGAGTCGCGAGCTAAGTACTGTGGCGCGGCGTTCGCGGGGTCTCGGGGCGCAGCCCTGAGTTTGCTTTTCTTTTGCAGGCATTTTCTTTTTCAAATAAAAAGAAAATGCCGAAACGCGGGTAGTATAAAATATTTGATTGTTGCAGGACGCGAATGTAGTAGCCAATTATCAACAATTCGCAATGGTTATGACCTTGTATCGGCTTCCGCCGATAGCGGACAGCCGCAAGGGCCGCCCCTACAAATTGTGCAATTTTCGCGGCGGAATATACGTCCCTACGCGATTGTACCAATTCGCAATATTGATACGACTGTCTATATCCGATACCCACACCCGTGCCCTCCAACTTATTAACACATCCCTATCTCATGTCGAAATGAAAAAATCCTACCCACGAAAGCCGTGGATAGGATTTGCTGTTTTATTTGTTCTGTTTATTTATACTGTGCGAGCACATCCGACGCGAGGGCTGTGAGTTCGTCTTTTACACTCTCGGGGGAGAGGATTGTCACATCTGCGCCGAAGTTCATTATCCATGTCAGAAACACGGGGCTCACAAACACTTTTACGCGCATGTCGAAGTGCGTGTCGGTGATATTTGAAAACGCAGTGTCGAAGCCGAATTTGTCTATCATGACATTGGCGAGCTGGTTTTCACAGCGGAGCGTGACCGTCTCCTCGCGACCGCCGTACATTCCGAAGGTCTGCTTTGAATAGAGCGCCATGTCGAAATCGGCGAAGAATTCCGCGCCGTCGCGCTTTTCTTCGGTCGGCTGAATTTTTGTCATCTTGTCGACCCGGTAGTGCTTTATCTTGTTCTCGTCCGAGTCGTAGCCAATCATGTAATAATTTTCATCATCCCAGGTCAGCGCCCACGGGCTAATACGATATATTTTGCCGTCGTGGCGCAGCTTCTTCTGCTTGTGTTCGTCCCAGGTGAAATATTGAAACGCTATCTTCGCGTCGCGGTTTATCGCGTCGTGTATGTAGTCGACGGCGTAATAGATGCTCTCGTTCATCGCCTTGATGCGGTTCGCGACAAAGACCTGTCGCTGCAGCTCCTGCGCCTCATATCGGCTCGCAAAGCCCTCGATTTTCTTTATCAGCTCGTTGCTCTTCTTGTGCGTGATGAAGCGTGAGGACTGAACTGCGTCGACGAGAAGCTTTAGCTCCGGCAGCTCAAATTCGCGGCTGATGACATGATAAGTCACGCTTTTGCCTTTTCTCTTGTCGATATCGAGCCCGAACAGACAGAGCACTTCAATGTCGTTGTAGAGCGTCTTGCGCTCCGCGTCGATGCCGTATTCGCCCAGCGCATCCGATATCTCGGCGAGCGTCATCCCGTGCTCGTCGTCCGTGTTTTCGAGCAGGATCTTCATCAGATAGAGCAGTTTTATTTTCTGGTTTGATTTTTTAGCCATTTTTATATCCTCCGATTTGATTTACGGATATATTATAAAATATTTCGTGTACCAAAAAACGGACTCTGCAAAGTTATTATACGGCATATTGACAAATTTTGCAATGAGCAAAATGCTATTTTGTCAAAATAAAGTTCGCTATTGAAAAAGCGCTTAACAAAAAACGGAATATGATAGAATGAAATAAAAATTACAGCAAAAGGAGAAAATTATGGATCTTGTTATCGGCATTATTTTTGATGTTATCGCAACTGCGGCTTTGGTGTACCTGTTATCTTCAGATATAACAGCGAGTATGAGGCGGCGACCGTTATCGCTCCGGTGCTCATTTATATTATCTGGAGCAGACGCGTTCAGATGATAAAGATATGCAAATGGCGCGAGTCGATAGAAAAGCAGATGAAAAATAAAGACGAAAAAGAGTCATAACCGAACAAAAAAGCGGCGGCAAACCACTCAAGGCTTGCTGCCGCTTTTTATTAACTTACTTTGCAAATGCGTCGTTGTGGGTCAGCGCGAACCAGATTTTGCAGAACAGCTCGCTCTTTCCGCATACGTAGAGAATCGAGTCGGCGAAAAGCTTGACTACATTGCCCCAGTCGAAGAAGAACTTGTTCTCCGCCTCCGGCGCACCGTCATAGTCGAGGGTGAACGCCTGGGTGTAGAGAATACCGCCTTCGCCGAAAACCTCGGCGCGGACATAGCTGCCTATCTCGTCCGAGTAGTCATCGAGGTCTATCTCAGAGCCGACATGAATGACCTTGCCGTCCGCTATCCAGTGAATTGTCAGATAGTTCTCGGCGGTTATCGCTATCGTGTCCTCTTTGTCGTCAACGGCGATGTTTGTTATCACCGGCTGAACAAGGTCGGGCGATGCGTACCACTGACCGTTCTCGTCCGCGACATTATAGCCGACTTCCTTGCTGAACTGTTCGAGCTCTGGGGTGTTCTTTATATATCTGCTTCCCGCGAAGAACGCGCCCTGCTTCATGCATTCCTTGAGGTTATCTACCGTGTTCGAGGGCATGAGCATTATTGTCCAGCCGTTGTCCATGGCGGAGAGACGATGTGCGTCGGAGCTTGCAAAAGCAAAGACGTTGCGCCCGGAGGGTACGACCTTCTGAAGCAGGATATCCCAGAGCTTGCGGTCGTGGCGGGTGCGGTAGTCGCCCTTGGAGTTGACATCGATGCCGAGGCAGGAGGGATACATTTTGAGCAGGCGGGCGAACTTGTTTATGTCGTAGTCGTAGTCTTCGTTATAAGCCTTGTCGAAATCCTTTTCGTTGCGCGCGCCCGTGTATTCGCCTGGGTGGTTGATGACCGAAAGACCGCCGAGCGCTTCAACGTTCTTTATCGGCGTCTCGTAGTCGCTCGTGCCGCCCAGAACGCCGTTGCCGTAGTCAACGAACCAGGAGTTGACATGCGAGTTGTTGAACGAAGTCGGGTTGTTCTCGATGCCGTAGGGGACTCGGAGCATTCCGCGTCCGCCTCTGTCGCTGCCGGAGGTTATCTGATTGTAGCGACCCTGAGTCAGTCCCGTCGGCTTCTCAAAGCCGTTCTCGCGTCTGAATCCGAGCGCGAGCTGGAGCGCGGGAACATAGTTCGGCTCTGTCCAGCCTCTGTCAACGGTGCCGTGATCGGTTATCGCGAGAATGTCGTAGCCCATTGAATAGTAGGTCTCGATGACATATCTGAAATCGTTGTCGCCGTCTGAAACTATGCTGTGGTTGTGCAGGCTCGCCTTGTATTGACCGTAGTTTTTCCAGTCAACCGTGGCGTAGGGGTTCGTTATCGCGTAGTCAACACCCTTCGTATCCGCGTCCTGCGCGAAGACTGCGGGAAGCATCCCGAAGAGCATCGCTGCGGCGAGGAAGAACGAGAGAATACGCTTGAAACTGTTTTTCTTCATCTCATGACTCCTTTTCTTTTTGCGTGTATGAGAAAATTTGCTGAAATCATTATACAATATTGCGCCGCAAAAGTCAAAAATTTTATGCGCATTTACCTAATTTTTGGTCTTGGATATGGAAAAAGCGTGTTATATATGTTAGAATCATATAAGTATCTCGACGGAGGACGATATGGATATAAGAAATGAGCTCGAACAGCTCAGAGATGAAAAGTACAGGGAGTTCGGCTTGTCGCTCCTGCCGAATGTCGATAAGAGTAAGATGATCGGTGTTCGCCTGCCGCAGCTGAGAGCGGTCGCGGCTCGGATAAAAAAAGAAAGCCACAAGGGCGTTATGCCTGACCTCCCGCAGGGCGATATGCTTGAAGAAAAGCTTGTGCGCGGATTCGTTATTGCAAGTGCCGATCTGCCGTTTGAAGAGCATCTGAAAGCGGTGGCGGATTTTGTGCCGGAGATAGACAACTGGTCTGTCTGCGACAGCTTCGTGAACAGCCTCAAGTTCTTCAAAAAAGACAGGGAGCGCGTCTGGGAGTTTTTGCAGCCGTATTTTGATTCCGATAAGCCCTATGATATCCGCTTCGCGGTTGTCGCGGCGCTCGATTATTTCTCGAACGATGAATACGCCGCCCGCGCTTTCGAAAAGTTTGATAAGATAACCAACGATGACTACTATGTGAAGATGGCGGTCGCGTGGGCGGTCTCCGTGTTCTTCGTCCATGCGCCGGAAAAGACATGGCAGTATCTCGAGGATAATTGTCTCGACGATTTCACTTTTAACAAGTCGCTTCAGAAGATAACCGAATCTTATCGCGTCACGCCGCAGGACAAGGCGAAGATACGCGCAATGAAACGCAAATAACAGCCGGATAGGAGATAATACAATGAGCAACAAAGCACGCAGAATTTTTTCAAAAGCAGTCAATTTGATTACTTCCGCAACCGCGCAGGGCTTGAGCAAAGGCGAGCTCGGCTCACCGGATACTCCGGAGGAGATGAAATCGATTGCGCGAATCGCCGCCGAAGAGGGCATAGTCATGCTCAAAAACAACGGTGTGCTGCCGATAGAAAAAGATGAGAACGTCTGCATCTTCGGCAGGATCCAGAGGGACTATTTCTTCGTCGGCTACGGATCGGGCGGCGATGTCAATAAGCCCTATTGCGTCAATCTTGTGGACGGCATGAAAAACGCGGGAATAAAAGTCGACGAGCAAATTGAAAAGATATATTTAGATTGGATAAAGAAGAACCCGGCGGACGACGGCTTCTGGGGCGCATGGCCGCGCTACCACGATGAGATGAAGATAGACGAAAAGACCGTCGCCGATGCGGCAAAGCGCAGCAGCTGCGCCGTCGTAGTTATAGGTCGCTCCGCGGGTGAGGACAGGGAAAACACGCTCAAAAAGGGCAGCTATTATCTGACCGACGATGAAACCGCGCTGCTCGACAAGGTGACTGCGAATTTTAAAAACACCGTCGTGCTGATAAACAGCGGCAATATTATAGATATGTCGTGGATGAATAAATACGGCGACAAGCTCGGTGCGGTGCTCTATGTCTGGCAGGGCGGAATGGAGAGCGGAAACGCCATTGGCGAGGTTCTCTCCGGCAAAGTTTCGCCGAGCGGCAAGCTGCCCGATACAATTGCCGATTGCTATGAGAGCTATCCGGCGGCGGAGAACTTCGGCAAAAAGACATACAACAACTACGCCGAGGATATCTTCGTCGGCTACAGATATTTTGAAACCTTCGCGCCCGAAAAAGTCATGTTCCCGTTCGGCTTCGGTCTGAGCTACACTTCGTTCGAGCTGTCCGACAAGACCGTCATGGAGGCGGACGACAGAATAATAGTCTCCGTAAAAGTCAGAAATGTCGGCTCTGCCGCAGGCAAAGAGGTTATTGAAGTCTATTACGGCGCGCCGCAGGGCGAGCTCGGCAAGGCGGCAAAGAGCCTTGCCGCATATGAAAAAACGCGCACTCTTCTGCCCGGCGAAGAACAGAGAGTGGTCGTGTCGTTCCCGTGCGCCAATATGGCGTCGTTCGACGATTCCGGCAAATCGGGCGCGGCGTTCTGCTATGTGCTCGAAGCGGGGGATTATCCCATCTATGCCGGCACCGATGTGCGCTCCTGCGAGCAGATAGGCGTCCACACGGAGCCGGAGCTTCGCGTCACCGAGCGCCTTGCGAGCCGTGCGGACTGCGCACCGAAAGAGGCGTTCGACCGCCTTGTCGCCGCGACCGACGAACAGGGAAAAATAGAAAAAGCATATGAATCCGTCCCGCTGAGCACCGTTTCGCGCCGTGAGGAGATAGAGAAAAATCTGCCCGAAGCCCCCGATTTCACGGGCGACAAGGGTATAAAACTCGAAGATGTCGCCAATAACAGAGCGACTCTTGCGGGCTTCACGGCTCAGCTTGAGGATGTTGAGCTTGAGGCTCTCTGCCGCGGCGACTATGTCATGAACAGCAAGCTCGGCACTCCCGGCAACGCCGCAGTTTACGGCGGAATACTCAAATCTCTGCGCAAAAAAGGCGTGCCGCCCGTCAGCGCAACGGACGGACCCTCCGGCATCAGACTCCATTGCTATGCTTCACTCCTGCCTATCGGCACGCTGCTTGCGAGCACATGGAATCAGCAGCTCGTCCGCGAGCTCTATGCTGTCGAGGGCGCTGAAATGGCGCGCAAGGGCTCCGATGTCCTGCTCGCCCCGGGTATGAATATCCACAGAGATCCGCTCTGCGGTAGAAACTTTGAATATTTCTCCGAGGATCCGCTGCTTGCCGGCACCATGGGCGCGGCGGTCGTGCGCGGCATCCAGTCGCAGGGAGTCTCCGCCTGCCCGAAGCACTTCGCCTGCAACAATCAGGAGACCATGCGTATCTATAACGATTCGCGCGTGTCCGAGCGCGCTCTGCGCGAGATTTATCTCAAGGGCTTTGAGATATGCGTCAAAACCGCGCACCCGTTCAATATCATGACTTCTTATAATAAGATAAACGGCGTCTGGGGACACTATCATTACGGCACCTGCACGCAGATACTGCGCGGCGAGTGGGAATATGACGGCTGCGTCATGACCGACTGGTGGATGCGCGCTTGCAAAGATCCGGATTTCCCGCTGCTTCGCAACAACGCTTACCGCGTGCGCGGACAGGTGGATGTGCTCATGCCGGGCGCGGGAGCGGGCTCGCGCAAGGCAAAATATGACCCATCTTTACTCGAGAGCCTCGGCAAGCCGGACGGCATCACCCGCGCGGAGATATTCCGCAGCGCGATGAACACCCTGCGCTTCGTCCTGCGTTCGCATCCGTTCTGCGCCGAGCACGGACTGGATAACGGCTACCGCCCGGGTTCCGATTGGTTCGAGTGTCGATAATTTTTAGGATTACTTTATAAATTATCAAAAATATTTGCAGAAAAGCCGCAAAAAATGTGTGTTTATACAGAATATTGTTGACTGCCCGTCCTTGCTGTGATAGACTTCTCTTTAGCTTCCGATAATTTGATCGGTTATATAGGAGTAGTTGAATAATGGTTAAGAGGATCTCCGCGCTTGCGGCGGTTCTGCTGTGCGTATTCATGCTGTGCTCATGTACGGCGCCGCGCTCGCAGATCGACGCATATGTCCGCGGCACGCTCGACTCTGTTTATCTCAACAAGAACAGCGACGAGTATCTGGAATCGGTCGGCGACACCGCCGAAGAATGCGAAACCCAGTATCAGCAGTATATCCGGGACGAGGTTGAATATTTCAAAATGTGCATGGATATCGACGAGGTGTCCGACGCGACTTATCAGCGCATGGTGAAGATATTCGAAACGCTCTATGCCCATTGTAAGTATGAGGTCGGCGAGGTGACGCGAAGCTCCGACAGATTCCTTGTCAGCGTGACCGTCTATCCGATAGATGTCATATCAAAAGCGGAGGAAAACGGCATCGACGATTTCGAGAAGTCCTATGGCGAACGCGCGAGAAAAGGGGGATTCGATAAGCTCTCCGACTCCGAACGCGAGGAGCTCTGGGCGGACGGAATAATCACCGAGGTCGAAAAGAATCTTGATAATATCGGCTATCTTGACCCCGTCACGATATCGCTCCAGGTGATTATCGAGAATGACGGATATTCAATCGTAGACGATGACCTCGTTCGCATGGATGAACTTGTTATCAGCTATTGACAGACAAAGCAAAACCGTTTCGAATTAGTCGGAACGGTTTTTTTAACGGAAATATATAACGGTCATTATCTGCGACATTTGTCTTGACATTTTATTGCTGTGCATATAAAATGTATTGTGGGAGATGAGAAAATAAATATGATACCAACCGAAAGCTACAACTGCTATGAGTATTTCAAGAACAACACTGCAGCGTTCGGCGACTATGATGCCGCGATCCATTTCGGCCACAGAATAAAGCGTTCCGCTCTGCTTTCCGATATCGACCGTCTCGCGGCGTATTTCAAGAGCGCGGGGCTTCGGCGCGGTGATGTGTACACCGTGTTCCTGCCGACCTGCGTGCAGAGCTTCGTCGCCTTTTATGCGCTCAATAAAATAGGCGTTATCGCGAATATCGTGCATCCGCTGACCCCGCCCGAGCTTCTCAAGGAGACCATGGACGCGGTCGGCTCAAAGGGCGTTATGCTCATGGATCTGCTCGCAAAGCCCTATGTCGATATGCTCAATTTCCACAATGTCCCGTGCGTTGTGTGCTCGAACTCAGATTATGTTTCGCCTGCGGCTCATCCGGCTTTCCGCGGCTATGAGCTGTTCGCGGCGCACGCGTCGTCGGGCATAAAAAATGCGCTGAGCTACCGCGCGGTTATTCATCGCTGCCCGCCCTCGGACGGAGTCCACAACAACGGCTCGGATATCGCCGTCTATCTTCACGGCGGCGGAACAACGGGAAAGAGCAAGACCATAAAGCTCTCTTCAAAGGCGCTCAACGAGCTTGCCTATAAGACGGGAAAGGTCGAGCATCACAACACCCCCGGTGTCGAGTGCTCGATGATAGTCCTGCCGCTCTTCCATGCGTTCGGTCTCGGCGTGTCCATGCATTTCAGTATGTGCGAAGGCTTTTGCTGTATCCCCGTCGCGCGCTTCAAGCCGCGCAAGGCAAACGAGCTTATACGCGAATATAAAATTTCGTTCATCGTCGGCGTGCCGAATATGTATAAGAAGATGTTCGAACAGAAGAACTTCGAGGGCAAGCACCTGCGGAATTTAGAGCTGCTCTTCAGCGGCGGCGATATCATGACCGAGCAGTTCATTGATATGTTTAACTCGACTATAGCCAAATGGGGCGGCAAGGGCAGACTCTTCCGCGGCTACGGACTTACCGAAGTCAGCTCCGTCTGCTGCGCGAATACATATGCCGATTTCAAGCGCAATTCCGTCGGCAAGCCGTTTTACGGTATGCGCGTCGAGATATGGGATAAGGAGAAAAAACGCCTGCCTGCAAACACCGTCGGCGAGATAGCCGTCTCGGGCTCGACTCTTATGGAGGGCTACCTTAATGAGCCGACAAGCGGAGTCTATACCGACGACAGCGGCGTGCGCTGGGTGCTCACGGGCGACCTCGGCTATATCGATGAAGACGGTTTCCTGTTCTTCACCGGGCGCAAAAAGAGACTTATTATCATCTCGGGCTATAACGTCTATCCGTCCGATATCGAGGAAAAGGTCATCGGCGTCGCCGGGATAACCGAGGCTTGCGCCGTTCAGGGTTATATCGAGGCGAAACCGATAGTCAAGCTCTATGTCGCGCTCGACAGCGCGCCGGAGAACAAGAAGAAAAAGATTGAAGAAATAAATGAATTCTGCAGCGAAAATCTGCCGCGCTTCTCGCGCCCGACAAAGATCATCATTCTCGACGCTCTGCCGCGCACCCGGATGGGCAAGGTCGATTTCATGAAGCTTTGCGACCCCGCGCCGACCGAAAAACGCCGCGAGCGCGAAAAGGCAGAAAAGCAGGAAGCGAAGCAGTAAACCGCACGAAAAAACATATACTAAAGACCGATCTGTATGCCTTGCAGAACGGTCTTTTTTCTTTTTGAGACAGTCGACTTGACTTTTGGCGGCGTTTTGCATATAATAAGACTGCATTTGCGTTTCAGTGCCGTTTGTGTAATATCGAGAAAGGGAATTTGTCAAACCGTTTTAAAATTTTTCGGTCATAAAAATAGCGCCGGGTCTGCAAGCACTGAAGGCTGCGAGCCTTTGCAGATGACGAGGAAGAAGTCATCGAAATTTTCGGCGGATGCTTCTTGCCCCATAAGTGCGGGGGACACAGGCTCTCTTATAAAACAGCGCGGCGACGCGCAGACAGAGGGGAGAGCAATGCACAAATATTTTTGTAAAGGAAAAACAGAATATGTGTGGAATTGTTGGTTACGTTGGAGATAACAGTGCGTCTCCGATATTGATCGATGGTTTGAAGAAGCTGGAGTACAGAGGTTACGATTCGGCGGGCATCGCCGTATGCCGAAACGGAAAGATAACCACTGTCAAGACGAAGGGCAGGATAAGCGACCTTCAGCAGAAGCTCGACGAAGTCGGCACCCCGCAGGGGAGCGTCGGCATAGGTCATACCCGCTGGGCGACCCATGGCGCGCCGACAGATGCAAACGCCCATCCTCATTCGGGTTCGAGCGGGCGCGTCACCCTCGTCCATAACGGCATCATCGAAAACTATCTTGAACTCAAAGCCGAGCTTGAAAAGCAGGGCAGGCAGTTCAAGTCGCAGACCGACACTGAGGTTCTCGCTCAGCTTTTCGACAGCCTCTATGACGGAAATCCGCTTGAGACCATGCTGAAAGTTATAAAGCGCGTTCGCGGCTCTTATGCCGTCGCGGTGCTGATGAGCGACCACCCGGATGAGATACTCGCCGCCAAAAAAGACAGCCCGCTGATAGTCGGCATCGGCAGCGGGGAGAACTATCTCGCCTCCGATATTCCGGCTCTGCTCAAATATACACGCGACTGCGCCGTTATGCAGGACGGCGAGATCGCGATAGTCGGCAAAACTTCGGTCGGATTTTTCGATTCCGACGGCAAGCCGATAGACAAAAAATTAATGCATATAACCTGGGATGCGGACAGCGCCGAAAAGGGCGGCTACAAGCATTTCATGAAAAAAGAAATAGCCGAGCAGCCGAAAGCCGTGCGCGATACGCTGGGCGGCAGAATAGTTGACGGAAGAGTCAGCCTTCCCGAGCTCACCCTCAGCGACGAGCAGATAAAGAACATCGGCGTCGTTCATATCGTCGCCTGCGGCAGTGCGTGGCATGTCGGAATGACCGCCAAATATCTGATAGAGCGCTCGGCGGGGATACTCTGCGAGTGCGACCTCGCGAGCGAATTCCGCTACAGACACCCCGTTGTCCGTGATAACGATCTTTGCATTGTTATCAGCCAGTCGGGCGAAACGGCGGACACCCTGGCGGCGCTCCGCGAAGCAAAGAGCAGGGGCGCGCACACGGTCTCGATAGTCAATGTCGTCGAGAGTACGATTGCCAGAGAGAGTGACGATGTTATATACACCATGGCGGGACCCGAGATAGCCGTCGCCACAACAAAGGCGTTTTCGGCTCAGCTCGCCGCAGTCTATCTGCTTGCCCTGCGCCTTTCAAGGGCAGTCGGCAGGCTCGATGAATCGGAAGAAAAGCGGCATTGCGAAGCGCTTTTACGCCTGCCCGAGCAGATTGAACAGATACTCGAAAATGAAGAGCTGTTCAAGCCTGTCGCCGAGCGGTTTTCCAAGGCTTCGAGCATATTCTTCATCGGGCGCGGGCTCGATTATTCAATTTCGCTCGAGGGCTCATTGAAGCTCAAGGAAATATCCTATATCAAGTCCGAGGCATACGCCGCCGGCGAACTCAAGCACGGCACGATATCGCTTATCGAGCCGGGAACTCCCGTGTT
>ERZ1026898.860-NODE-860-length-16339-cov-5.244043_pt1 | contig 16339 bp, 9 predicted proteins | sample MGYA00380178_ERZ1026898 | MGnify/ENA primary metagenome ERZ1026898 (study PRJEB33269, sample SAMEA4719814) | human gut metagenome | biome: human-associated habitat; feature: organic feature; material: feces | place: Cameroon | collected 2013-10 ... | reverse complement strand
TAGCAAGATATTACAACAATGAGGAGAAGGCCGCAATGAGAAACATGATTCTCGACGAGGGAGTCCGTCTCGACGGCCGTAAGACCGACGAAGTACGTCCTATCTGGTGCGAAGTCGGCTACCTCCCGTGCGCACACGGTTCCGCAATCTTCACACGTGGTGAAACACAGTCACTTGCAAGCGTTACACTCGGAACCAAGCTCGACATGAAAGAAATGGACGAAGTACTTGTCCGCGAGACACAGCAGTTCGTTCTTCACTATAACTTCCCTCCGTTCGCAACAGGCGAGGCCAAGGCACAGAGAGGTGTAGGCCGCCGCGAAATCGGACACGGAAACCTCGCAATGCGTGCTCTCAAAGCAGTAGTTCCACTAGCTCCTGAGAACCCTTACGCAATCCGCGTGGTATCAGACATCCTTGAGTCAAACGGTTCATCTTCAATGGCTTCAGTCTGCGGAGGCTGCCTCGCACTCATGGACGCAGGTGTCAAGATCAAGAAACCTGTAGCAGGTGTTGCAATGGGTCTTATCACAGACAAGGACAGACCTAACGAAAGATACGCCATCCTTACCGATATTCTCGGTGACGAGGATCACCTCGGAGATATGGACTTCAAGGTAACCGGAACCAAAGACGGTATCACAGCTACCCAGATGGACATCAAGGTAGACGGACTTTCTTATGACGTTCTGGCAAAGGCACTTGAGCAGGCACGTCAGGGCAGGCTCCACATCATGGGCGAAATGATGAAGACCATCAGCGAGCCACGTGAGGACTACAAGCCATTCGTTCCGAGACTCAAGCAGCTCGAAATTCCTTCAGACTTCATCGGCGCCGTTATCGGAAAGGGCGGCGAGACCATCCAGAAAATCCAGAAAGAGACAGGCACCACCATCACCATCACAGAGGACACGGAGAGAGGAAAGGGTCTCGTGGATATCTTCTCCACAGACAAGGATTCCCTCGACAAGGCTCTCGCATGGATCGAAGGTATCTGCGCTGTGCCTGAAGTCGGCGAAACATACCACGGCAAGGTCGTTTCAATCCTCGATTTCGGTGCATTCGTAGAAATTCTCCCTGGCAAGGAAGGACTCCTCCACGTATCGGAAATCGCATGGACCAAGACAGAGAACGTAGCTGATGTCCTCAAAGTCGGCGACGAAGTGGACGTAAAACTTCTCGAAATCGACGAGAAGACAGGCAAGATGAGACTTTCAATGCGTGCACTCACCGAGAAACCGGAGGGTTACGTAGAGCCTGAGCGTTGTCCAAGAGGTCCGCGCGATGACAGAAGGGATGACCGCAGAGGCGACAGAAGAGGCCCGCGCGACGACAGAAGAGGCGATCGCCGTGATGACAGACGTGGTCCAAGAGACGACCGCAGAGGTCCACGCGACGACCACAGAGGTCCACGCGACGACCACAGAGGCGGCAGAAAGCCATTCGGTCCAAGGCCAGCCGACGAGAACATTGAAGGAGCAGAGAATTTCAATTCTGCTGACAACTACGATGCTCCTGATTTCAATGTTTCCGAGAGCAATGATGAACTCTTCTAGTATATACGGATCTTAATCCATAATACATAATATGTTATAACACCCGGCCAAGCAATTTGACCGGGTGTTTTATTTATCAATATTTCAGCATCACAGCACTACCGCGACAGTATCATATTTTTGACCGCCTGCGAAAAATTAGTTATTTTTGCAAGATAAAAAATTATTAGAGATGTACTTTATGGCGTCAGCTGCGGCTCACGCCTATTTTTGAATGTAAATATGAAACGAGCATCAATAATCCGGACGGTCATATCATTGATTCCGATTGCAGTACTGATGATACTGCTGGCATTGAACATCAGCTTCTTCGGGAGCGACGCGATATTGGGCGCAAGCCAGGTCTCCCTTCTTTTCGCATCGGGCCTGTGCGTGTGGCTCGCGATGTGGCTTTTCAAGAAGCCGTGGGAAGACTTCGAAGACGCGATACGCAGTAATATCGGTGACGTCACCACTGCCATTGTCATACTGTTCATGATCGGAGGAATCTCGGGAACATGGACCATGAGCGGCACCGTGCCATCCCTTATATATTATGGTGTCCAGATAATCTCGCCAAGAGTCTTTCTGGTAACGGCATGTATAATCTGTGCCTTCATCTCGGTGATGATAGGCAGCTCGTGGACAACCATCGCCACTATCGGAGTGGCATTGATGGGTATCGGCAAGGCACAGGGCTTCAGCGACGGCATGATTGCGGGAGCCATCATCTCCGGAGCCTATTTCGGCGACAAGATTTCCCCGCTTTCCGACACCACCGTCATGGCCGCGTCAATCTCGGGCAGTCCTCTGTTCAGGCATATCAAGTACCTGATGCTCACCACAGTACCGACATTCGCATTGACATTGACATTGTTCCTGATACTGGGATTCCTGCACAGCGGCAACGACTCGGCGCAAATCTCGGTCTATACGGAGACATTGGCCTCGAAATTCAACATCAGCTTGTGGACATTGATCGTACCGCTCGTGACGGGCATATTGATCGCGAAGAAAATGCCGGCGCTGCCGGTGCTGGGCATTTCAATGGTCCTTGCAGCGGTCTGCGCCATCATCCTCCAGCCGCACATCATCTCCGAAATCGGAAACAAGGCATTGGAATCAATGGGCATATCGACGGGCGAAGCCGGCGTGCTGTTCACCGGCATTGTCAAGACCGTATATGATTCAGTATCAGTCGATACCGGCGTCGAAGAGGTCAATATGCTGGTATCGTCCAGAGGTATGCTCGGCATGCTCAATACCGTTTATCTGATTATCTGCGCAATGTGCTTCGGCGGCTGCATGAAGGCCAGCGGAATGCTCCATCACCTGGCATCGCTGATATTGCCGATGACCAAGACGCGAACAGGACTGGTGGCTTCCACGGTCAGCACAGGCGTAATCCTGAACGGCGTGATTTCCGACCAGTACCTGTCAATTATCCTCACATCGGACATATATAAGGACATCTACGCCAAACGCGGCTACGAAAGCAGGCTGCTCGGACGCTCCGTAGAGGACTCATCCACAGTGACTTCCCCGCTTTTTCCATGGAGCAGCTGCGGCATGACCCAGGCGACGATCCTGAGCGTGCCGACTCTCGCCTACCTGCCATACTGCTTCTTCAACATCATCAGCCCGCTCATGAGCATAGCGATGGCCATGATAGGCTACAAGATTTACCGCCGCGGAGAGGCTCCAGCCACAGAGGATTAGCGCCCCATAGGTAAAGTCAATGCAAGAAAATTTCCTAAATCAGGGGAAATATGCGTATATTTATACGTTTTAATAACATTGACTTTAAATATGGACAAAATCATCGAATGCGTCCCGAACTATAGTGAAGGACGGAACAAGGAAGTAATCGACCTGATTGTCAAGGCGATAGCCGACACTACCGTAAATACGGAGCGCGGCGAAGAACGTGTAAGAGTTCTGGATGTAGACCCGGGAGAGGCTACGAACCGCACAGTCGTGACATTCGTCGGTTCACCGGAAGCGGTAATGGAAGCGGCGTTCCAGGGTGAAAAGAAAGCGGCCGAACTTATCGACATGAGGCAGCACCACGGAGCACATCCACGGTCAGGAGCCACGGACGTACTTCCGCTCATACCGGTAGCCGGAACGACATTGGATGAATGCGCCGGATGGGCACGCACTCTGGCGAAACGTATCTACGACGAGCTGGGCATACCTTGCTATTGCTACGAGGCAGCAGCATACACGCCTGAAAGACGGAATCTTGCAGTATGCCGCGCAGGAGAATATGAAGCACTCCCTGAAAAAGTCATTGACCCGAAAAGAAAACCGGACTTCGGACCCGGAGAGTACAATGAGACCGTGGCGAAAGCCGGCGCGACTAACGTGGGCGCAAGGGATTTCCTCATTGCCGTAAACTTCAACCTGAATACGACATCTACCCGCAGGGCTATGGCGGTGGCGTTCGACGTGCGCGAAAAAGGCCGCCCTGCAAGAGAAGGAGGCAGCCTGACAGGAAAGATCCTGAAAGACGCGGAAGGCCAGACCGTCTGGATACCGGGAACGCTCAAAGGCTGCAAGGCAATCGGCTGGTACATAGAGGAATACGGTATCGCTCAGGTATCGATGAACATCACTGACATAAACACCACTCCGCTCCACGTGGCATTCGAAGAGGTATGCAGGGCGGCTGCGGCACGTGGACTGCGCGTGACCGGAACGGAAATTGTCGGCCTGGTACCTAAACGCGTACTCCTGGAAACAGGCAGATATTATCTCGAAAAACAGCAGCGCTCGCTTGGCATCAGCGAGGACGAAATCATAAAAATCGCAGCCAAGTCATTGGGCCTCAGCGACCTGAAGCCATTCAACCCTAGGGAGAAAGTCATCGAATTCCTGATGGAGGACGAAGCTGTCATGGCTGAGAAAGAAAGACTTATCCGCATGACACTCAAGGGATTCGCCAGAGAGACCGCATCCGAATCGGCGGCTCCGGGAGGCGGTTCCGTATCTGCATACATGGGCGCGCTTGCAGCTGCTCTAGGCGCAATGGTGGCCAACCTCTCCGCCCACAAACGCGGCTGGGACGACCGCTGGAAGGAGTTCTCCGACCAGGCCGTAAAAGGACAGGACATCATGGAACGCCTGCTGAAACTCGTGGACGAAGACACTGCAGCATTCGCCAAAATAATGAACGTATTTTCAATGCCTAAGGGCACGGAAGAGGAGAAGGCGGCACGCGCAGAAGCCATGGAAAAAGCTACGCTCTACGCGACCCAGGTTCCGCTCAGGACAATGCAGACCGCATTGGAAGCCATGCCGTTGGCACTCGAAATGGCGCGCAAGGGCAACCCAGCATCCGCATCTGACGCGGGCGTCGGAGCAATCGCAGCGCTCGCGGCCGTGAAAGGGGCCCAGCTCAATGTCCGTATCAATGCTGCCGGACTGAAAGACCGTGCAATGGCTGACAGTCTGACTGCCGAGGCGGAGAAAATCGCGAAAGAAGCAGCAGAAAAAGAAGCGGAAATCCTTTCAGAAGTAAACAAAAACATCGGATAACATGACTGATTTTCAGAAACAGATACTCGAAGGCATCCCTGCGGAGCTTCCGGAGAAAAAGCCATACGACATGGCGATAAACCATGCGCCGAAGCGCAAGGACATTCTTACTGACGAGGAAAAGGTACTGGCTGTACGCAATGCTCTCAGATATTTCCCGACCAAGTTCCATAGTATTCTGGCAGAGGAGTTTGCGCAGGAGCTGCATGACTACGGCCGCATCTACATGTACCGTTTCCGTCCTGATTACGAGATGTATGCAAGGCCGATCGGCGAGTACCCGGCGAAAAGCCGTCAGGCTGCAGCGATAATGGCAATGATCCAGAACAATCTGGACCCGCGTGTCGCACAGCACCCGCACGAGCTCATCATCTACGGTGGCAACGGAGCCATTTTCCAGAACTGGGCGCAGTACCGCCTGGCAATGAAATATCTCGCGGAAATGACTGACGAGCAGACACTTGCCATGTATTCAGGACATCCGATGGGTCTCTTCCCGAGCCACAAGGACGCTCCACGTGTAGTAGTCACGAACGGAATGGTGATTCCTAACTACTCGAAGCAGGACGACTGGGAGAGGTTCAATGCAATGGGCGTATCTCAATATGGTCAGATGACAGCCGGCTCCTATATGTATATAGGTCCTCAGGGCATTGTCCACGGCACCACCATCACGGTAATGAACGCGGCACGTAAACAGCTGAGGAACAGAGGCATTGAAGGAACACAGGAAAACATGAAGGGCATGCTTTTCGTCACCGCCGGACTTGGCGGCATGTCGGGAGCGCAGCCTAAGGCCGGAAATATCGCCGGCGTCGTAAGCGTCACAGCGGAAATCAATCCGCTCGCAGCACGTAAACGTCATGAGCAGGGCTGGGTGGATGAACTGCACGAAAACCTGGACGAACTCATGAAGCGCATACGTAAAGCCATGACTGACAAAGAAGTAGTATCACTTGCGTATGTAGGCAACGTGGTGGATCTCTGGGAAAGACTTGCTGACGAAGGCATTGACGTGGACCTCGGATCCGACCAGACGTCGCTGCACAATCCTTGGGCCGGCGGCTATTATCCTGTCGGGCATTCGCTGGAAGAGTCGAAGCGCATGATGGCGGAGGAACCGGAGCGTTTCAAGGAGTGCGTGCGCGAATCGCTGAGACGCCAGGTTGCAGCCATCAACAGGCTGACTGCCAAGGGAATGTATTTCTTCGATTATGGCAATGCTTTCTTGCTGGAGTCTTCCCGCGCCGGTGCTGACATATTGAAACCGGACGGAAAATTCCGCTATCCTTCATACGTCCAGGACATTATGGGACCGCTTTATTTCGACTACGGCTTCGGTCCGTTCAGATGGGTCTGCATGTCCGAAAATCCGGATGACCTGGCGAAGTCCGATGCCATCGCGGTAAGAATTCTGGAAGAGGAGGCCAAGACGGCTCCGGAAGAAATCCAGGGCCAGCTCCGAGACAACATACATTGGATCGAAGAGGCCGGCAGAAACCATCTCGTGGTCGGTTCACAGGCCAGAATCCTCTATGCTGACTGCGAAGGCAGGACCAGAATCGCATTGGCATTCAACGAAGCCATCAGACGTGGCGAAATCACCGATCCCATCGTCCTCGGACGTGACCATCACGACGTTTCAGGAACCGACTCGCCATTCCGCGAGACATCCAACATATATGACGGCTCGCAGTTTACCGCAGATATGGCCATCCAGAACGTAATCGGCGATTCATTCCGCGGAGCCACTTGGGTATCAATACATAACGGAGGCGGTGTCGGCTGGGGCGAGGTCATCAACGGCGGCTTCGGCATGGTCATCGACGGCAGCACGGACTCGGACCGCCACATCACCGACATGCTGTTCTGGGACGTGAACAACGGCATTGCCCGCCGCAGCTGGGCCCGCAACGAGGGCGCACTCCACGCCATTACACGCGAAATGGGACGCACCCCGTCATTGACAGTGACCGTTCCTGTCAATGCTGACGAGACATTGGTGCGCGAAGCGCTTGGAAACATAAAAAACTGACAAAATATGCCACATAAGATTTCAGAAGAAACTCTCACACTAAAACAGGTAAAGAGAATCATCGAAAACCATGAAACACTGGAACTATCAGAGGAATCCGCACATGCGGTGCAGAAATGCCGCGACTATCTGGACAGCAAGATGGAAGACATCGGCCGTCCCGTCTATGGCGTGACCACCGGATTCGGTTCACTCTGCAACATCACCATCCCTGAAGCGGACCTTTCACAGCTCCAGCACAATCTGGTAATGTCCCACGCATGCGGAACAGGCGACACCGTCAGGCCGGAAATCGTCAAGTTGATGCTGCTCATGAAGATACAGTCATTGTCATACGGTCATTCGGGCGTCCAGATGGTTACCATCCTGAGGCTCATCGACATGTTCAACAATGATGTCCTTCCGGTGGTCTATCAGCAGGGTTCGCTGGGAGCATCAGGCGACCTGGCCCCGCTGGCGCATCTCTGTCTGCCGCTTATCGGAATGGGAGAAGTGCTTTACCAGGGCAAGGTGCGTCCTGCCGCAGATGTCTGGCAAGAACTTGGCTGGGAACCTATCAGGCTGCAGTCGAAGGAAGGCCTGGCACTACTTAACGGAACTCAATTCATGAGCGCACACGCCGTTTGGGCATTGATAAAGAGCATGAGACTCTCACGTTGGGCTGACTGCATCGGTGCAATGTCGCTGGAGGCTTACGACGGCCGTATCGAGCCGTTCTATGAGCTGACTCATCTGTTGCGCCGTCACAAGGGCCAGCTGGAGACTGCGGACAATTTCCTGAAACTGCTTGAGGGAAGCGAACTTATACGCAGGCCGAAGCAGCATGTCCAGGACCCTTACTCGTTCCGCTGCATCCCTCAGGTGCATGGTGCCGTGAAGGACAATATCCGTTACGTGGAGTCGGTAATCGGCAATGAAATCAACAGCGCGACCGACAATCCTAACGTGTTCCCGGATGAGGACATGATCATTTCGGCCGGAAACTTCCACGGAGAGCCTATCGCCATTCCTATGGATACATTGGCTATCGCAATGTCCGAGTTGTCGAACATCTCTGAAAGACGTATCTACAAGCTGATCAGCGGACAGCGCGGTCTCCCGATGTTCCTGGTCGCTAAACCTGGCCTTAACAGCGGTTTCATGATTCCTCAGTACACCGCAGCATCCATCGTGAGCCAGAACAAGATGCTTTGCTGGCCGGCTTCCTGCGATTCGATTCCGTCTTCGCAGGGCCAGGAAGACCACGTGAGCATGGGTTCGAACTCCGCCACCAAACTCGTCAGGGTCGTTGACAATGTCGAGACGGTTCTCGCAATAGAGTTGTTCAATGCTGCCCAGGCCCTGGAATTCAGGCGTCCAGGCAAATCGTCACCTCTGGTCGAAAAACTTCTTGCAGAATACCGCAAGGTCGTGCCGTTCGTGGATGTGGATACCTACATGCATCCGCTCATCATGAAGAGCATCGACTTCCTGCGTGACGAAAAGAACATTGTAATTTAACAGGTCTACACGGTCTTGTCATGAAAACATTGATAAAAAACATCGGGCAGATAGCCGGAATCGTGGAGGAGGGCGTTCTGCGGAAGGAGGGTGCGGCAATGTCGGAAACCGGCACGCTCGACAACGCATGGCTTCTCATTGATAATGAGCACATTGCCGATTTCGGGCAGATGGACACTCTTCCTTCGGAGGAGGGTTGCGGAGTCATTGACGCTGATGGCGGATTGGTGCTGCCGGCGTTCTGCGACTCTCACACCCACATCGTTTTCGCGGGCACGAGGGAGCGCGAGTTTCTGGACAAGATCGAAGGACTTTCTTACGCGGAAATAGCAGCGCACGGCGGGGGCATCCTGAACTCCGCCGACCTGCTGCACCGCACTACCGAGGATGAGTTGTACCGCCAGGCGATGCTTCGGGTCAATGAAATAATTTCCAAGGGCACCGGGGCAATCGAAATCAAAAGCGGTTACGGGCTTACCACGGAGGATGAGCTTAAAATCCTGCGTGTAATCCGCCGTATTCGTGAAACATCTCCTGCCGTCATCCGTGCCACGTTCCTGGGGGCTCATGCCGTCGGGCGCGCGTTTGCAGGGCATCAGGAGGAGTATGTCGAACATGTCTGCAAGGAGATGATTCCTGCCGTGGCCAAGGAGCAGCTGGCAGATTTCATCGATGTTTTCTGCGAGGATGGATTCTTCACGCCAGAGCAGACTGACAGGATTCTTTCCGAGGGCGAGCGCTTCGGCATGCGTGTAAAGCTCCATGCGAACCAGCTGGCAGTTTCAGGCGGCGTCCAGGTCGGAGTCCGTCACAATGCGCTTTCCGTGGACCATCTGGAAAGTACCACTGATGCGGAAATAGCAGCTCTGAAGGGCCGGAAAACCATGGCCACGATGCTCCCGGGGGCATCTTTCTTCCTCCGCATGCAGTACGGCCGCGCCCAGGATTTCATCAATGCCGGTCTGGGCATAGCCCTGGCATCAGATTACAATCCCGGCTCATCTCCATGCGGCGACATGAGGACCATCATGTCCCTCGGCTGCATCCAGATGCGCCTTACCCCTGTCCAATCCCTCAATGCCTGCACGCTCAATTCCGCCTACGCCATGGGTGTCAGCGACATAGCCGGCTCCATCACACAGGGAAAGCTGGCAAATCTCATCATCACCAAAAAGATTCCGTCCCTCACATGGATTCCATACTGCTGGCAGACGCCATTCATCAGCAAGGTACTTTTGCGGGGACGGGAAGTCTAGAATTTGAACGAAACGCCAAGCGACACGCCGTAACGGTGCAACCCGGCAGATGCTGACTGATAGAATCCCGTCAAGCGTGTGCCGACGGTTCTTGCATGTTTCAGGCTCCAGTCGCATCCCATTTCCAGCGAAGCACCGAAGACATTGGAACTCAATATCTTGAAGTCTTCCTTCACCAGGCCCACAGGGATATTGTCATCATCCGTTTCCCTTCTTGAGCATTGCAGGGAGGCATCCAGGTTTTTGCTGCCATTGACGGAACCGGCAAAATCAAGTTCCGCTTTCGCAAGCCTGACCTGTCTGGAAATACGTGCTCCGAAATCGGCAGAAACGACTTTCATCTCTGACGATGTGGCCTTGTAGGTCTGGTCAAGACTGTTCCATCCAGCCGTAGCCGTAAATCTCCATGTTTCATAGCCGTCACGCTTGAGCGCCACGCCCGCTTCCGCATCAACATCATGATTCACAGACACATAGCGCGCAGGTATTTCAGAATCAGTCACCCATGCATTGACATCTGACGAAGAATTGAAATACTGGACAAGTTCACGGCCGGAGCCACGGGACCCGTTATAGTCCGCAGACACATGCAGTCCCCAATTCGCCGGATCATACAGGAAATCGAACTTTCCGCGCCAGGAATCCGTATAATATTTGCCACGATAATGAGGCTTGTTGTAGTCGATGTCGAACACGGATTCCATGCCGTTCAAGTAAGAAGCCTTGGCCGAGACAGAAACATCATTGCATGTCAGAAGCCATCCGAGGACTGCGCCCAGACTGTTCCCTTCATACTTCCTTTCACGCTCCGTGGTGCTGAAAATCTCGTAAGTATATTGCCCCAGGCCTTTCAGCAGATACAGTTTCTGCGGCACGGACGAGTCATACAAGATCAGATTCGAGTTCTCGCGATAGGAACAATACGTAAAACCGGCCGAAAAGACGCCCGCACCCCCTGCATTGAAGGACAATGTCGGCTCAAGCCCGATCTTGCTCATGCCAGCCTGCGGCCTCGGGTCAATGTTTTTCGCACCGCGTCCTACATTCAGGTCAATGCCGATGCCGGCGGACAGTTTCTCACAAATCTTCGCGGAAATGTCCACCCACATTGAATAATACTGTTTTCTCCAATCTCCTCCCGTGCTGTCGGCAATGACGTACGGCATGTCACGCAGCGGGTTGAAGGTGGAGGAATATTGTATTCCGTTCTCAAAGGATTGACGGAAATCAAAGTTCCCTTTCAGATGGAACAGTCCGACCTGACGTTCTCCGTCCGCCTTGAAAAATATGCCATATTTGTCCAAAGCCTCCTGGGGACGATGGAAACTGCCCGATTCGACATCGCCTCCTACAGCGGCACGGCCGAAGTCTGATTTCGCAGTGAATTCCATTTCAGACGCAATGGCATTCCTTGTCTGCTGGGCATGCAGATTTCCTCCGGCTGCGGCCAGGCATGCAGCCGCTATAATAAATATAATTCTAGATCCGCTTTTCATTCCGACAATGGTTTAGTGTTCACTTCGAAGTCTACCGTAGAGTTGTTGGTGTCCATAAGTTTGGGAATTCCCACAGTCGATATGGTCTTGCGTCGGACGCTGCATCCGCAATATGTCTTTCCTACGGTGGCATATCCTGCATCTATCTTCGGAGAAAAGCGTTTGGTAGACGTAGCCATCTCATTCTGGATGATATCCACAGCGTCAGTCACATATTCATACGGAACCTTCAGGCATTTCCAATATTCCTCGCTTTCGAACGGGTCCTGGAATGTTTCCGGAAGCATTACCTGTTCAAATGCCGCGAACTCTTCACGAGATGCCTTGACCAGCACCATGCTCTGTCCGAATACGCCGCTGCGCCACAGATACGCATAATCCGGCCAGAATGCCATTTCCATATTAGGCGCCGGCAGGTCAGGGTATTTGTTCTCCGGGTCCACCACATATGCCTCATAATCGGCATTTGACAGGTCCACCGGAGACGCCGGGTTATAGGAGGCATCCTTGTTGTGAGGTGCTGCCATGGTGGCGATTACTATAGTCTCGCCGGGCTGCACTTCCCTCTTCCCGTTACCTGCAACTATCTTCCAGACGCTCTGCAGGTACACATTCTTATATGCTCCCGCAGTTTCGCCAGGCCAAAGCGGTCCGGCTTCTCCCAATCCGCCATAGTTTTCGTTCATTCCGATATACAAATCCGATATGTCCACAGGGGCGTCCGAATTGTTATATATCGAATAGAATCCGTCATTCCTATATGAGCCGGATGTCGGAGTCAATGATCCCGCATAGTAGAGTTCCTTGAAGATGACCGGGCTGGAAGATACCGCGAAGAGCGCCACCACCTCGTTTTCCGGCGCGGAGTCAAGCCTGAGGATCAATGAGTTGACAAATCCTGCGATATGAGTTCCGTCCACTTTTCCTGAAACAGTAAGTGTATAGTGTCCGGGCATGACGCCATTGACATCGACAGTTCCGTCAAGATTGCTCTTGAACACGTAAGTATATTGCTCGGTGGTATTCGTCATTGACACGTCCACCGGCTCCGGGAAATTCGCCGTCTTCCCGTATTCCATGTATTCAAGACGGAGCTTGAAATCCTGAACTAGCTGACTTTCAGGTGCATTGTCCCGCCAACACGAGCACATCATAGCCGAAGTCACGGCCAAAATCCATATATATCTTTTCATTGCAATCAGAATTTTACCCATGCCTCGATACCGAAGAATTGTGACGGATTCCTGGAACTGATATAAGATCCGGGATTCCTGCGGCTTTCTTCCAGAGGGTTCGTTTTGAAGACATTGTTCAGGAAGAACGTGAAGCCGAAGTACTCTCCAATCTCCTTGGTAATACGCAAGTTACACAACCACAGCGGATTGTAGGACTCCTTGATGAGCCTGTTAGCCAATATCTGTTTCTGTATGTCAGGATTGACAGTATCATTCTCCCCGACAGGAACATACTTCAGGTTAGATGCGCTGAGGTATGCAATAGGGCGCACGTTGTCTGTTCCAAGATTCTCCTGAGTGTCAATCCAGATTGTCTGCAAAGACATTGAAATGACAAATCCGATTTTCGGGATATTGTGGATCACGCGCAGATTCGTGGAGAATCGGGAATAACGGCTGCCGTCACCGGAGGCATATATTCCAATGTCCTTATACACGCCGCCCGAATCCGGACTTTTCTGGAAATAAGACTCGGAAGTGGAATACATGTCCGTACGCATGTATGCGCCATTGAGCACGAACGAGGTGCGGATAGGCCGTATCTGTCCGAAATCCAGGTCGAACTCTATTCCGCGTGTCTCATCCACCTTGTTGTTCAGAGGTTTCATGTAACTGAGCACGACATTGGCAGAGTTTGAATATTTCAGCGACGGATATGTGCCGGCCCTGGATATTCCCTCGTACTTTTTGAGCTCGAATATGTGGAATGAGCTGCGGTCCAACCCGAAAGAGTACCCGTCAGTCAATTTTTCCTTGAATCCTGTCACGGAGAATCTCATGCCGGCAAGAGTAAAGTCGATGCCGATTTCGCTCTTCATGTTCTTGGCGATTTTCAATGACGGTTCAGATGTGTCGTAAACCTTGGTCGTAATCATACTGAGGGTCTGGTCCTCCGTCACGCCCGTCTGACCGATATTGCTGTAATTCACGAAATCGAAATACGCCTTGTCCGGGTACAGGTAGACAAGAGGCGGAGCTTTCGAGGTGATTCCCCATCCTCCGCGGATTTTCAGGCGGTCAGGGATAATGTCGTATGAGGCATTGAAACGAGGCGAAACCGCATTGCGGCCCTCGGTCCTGCCTGGCTGGATCATGTCGAAACGGACACCGAGCTGAACTTTCAACTCCCTTTTCAGCAATGTCGCAGAGATATTGTCTTCAGCATATACAGAGAACTGGTTCAATGCCGGTATCTCGGTATATGGGCGCATGCGCAATCCCGATGACGGCGGCATGAGCGGGTCGAACACCTTTCCACGTCCGAAGTTCACATCCGTTTTCCATTCTGTTCCGGCAATGATCTTGTTCCCGATGCCCCAGAATTCCGTAAACATATTGGCCATGGCCTTGGCAAACACATTGAGCGGCTTGCCATAGGTATGCATCTTGGTAAGGAATTCGTAAGGAAGGATATTCGTAGATGCCTGGTATCCAGGCTTGTCCGTGTTTGTAAGCACATTGCCGTCGACATCGGTCACAGGGCCGCTCACATTGGCTGCCACCGTTCCGTCCTTCATGGCGGATGTCACCATATAGCCATAGTTTCCGCGCAATTCCTGGGTATATCCCGTCTGCTTGGAATATGATCCGGACAGATTGAATTTCAATGATTTGAGGAAATTCTTGTCCATCTGCCAGTTAACATTGGCATTGAACTTCACGCCCATGTTCTCGGAGGAGCGCTTACGCTGGTATTTCACGTCTGACGGGTCGAGTTTCTGCGCGTCGATATCCGAATAGAAACCCAAACCTGCCGTAGTCCTTATGGTTTCTTTGAAGGTCTTGGAATACAGCAGATTAGCGGTAATCCTCCGATATTGCTGATATTTGCGGCGTTCATCCGCCAACGAAGAGGCGTAGTCGAAGTCCGCACTCAATGCCCCACCTTTTTCGCCGAGGCCAAAGCCCTTGCTGACAGAGGCTTGGGTCAATGTCGGATTGATCTTGGTCCTGATTTGGAACGGATATACACCTGCCTTATGGTTCACGATAATGACACCTGAGGTCAAGTCGCCGTATTCCACCGACGGAATGCCCCTGATGACATCCACGGATTCGACATTGTCCACAGATATTTGCCTGAGGTCAATGCCGGTGCCGGCGGTAGAGGAATATCCGGTGGTCAATGTTCCGTTGACGGCAGTGTTTCCTACTTGAAGGTTGGCATTGTTCGACACCGGTGCGCCATTTACGACGACTGCTGTTCCCAGGCTGTTCATGGCGTCAGAGCCGACCTGCCTGATCGTGGCTTTGGTGGCAGATGTCATGGACGGATTGGATGCCAGCTGTCCCGGAAGCAGTTCCATCACATCGCCAAGTGATGTGGCCTGGAGATGGTCGATGGCGGCTCGTGAAATCGTGGATGCTGTAGAGGCTCCCACCGAACTCGGCTTCGCGGTCACGACCACGTCATCAAGTCTGAATGATGATTCCGACATGGATATCGTTATGATTCCCATGTCTTTACGGACTTCAACTTCTGCATTGTAGTCGACCATGCCTATCATCTGCGCGGTGATGGTCCATTTGCCGGCAGGTACGTTTTTCAGGATCAATGTCCCGTCTTCTGCCGAGGCAGCATATATTCCGCAGTCAGGGAATCCGGCCACGACTCCGGGAAGCGGTTCTCCCTTGGAGGAAATGCTTACCCTGACATCGAATTTACCCGGAGCGGCCGCTGCATTGCAGCAAACCACCCCGAGTAAAAACGTGATTATTAATATCTTGAGAAATCTTGTCACTTGCACGCGGTTATTTCTTTACGCATCTCACAGGAATTGCCAATGAAGGAACATTCTTCTTCTTATACAGAGGGAAAAGATTATATTCAAATGAGTTAACCCCTTCACTAGTCTTCACGCCGCTCCAGAAGTAATATGCGTCTGGAAGATACAGGCCCTCTTTGCCCTCTTTGCCGAATTGTCCTGAAGCAGGAACCAGCATGCGGTTGAACAACAGCTCTGCTGCTTCATATTCTTCCCTGGTAGCCTGGTCATAATCGTACAAAGCAATAGCTTCCAACTTACTATCTATAGCCTTCATTTGTTCATCATCAGGAAGGCCCCATCCAATCGGGCAAGGAGTATTTTCCGGCTTGGACCAATCTGCAAAGCCTTTGCTGTCAGCACTCCAATTGGCATCATAGTTGGCATTGACCTTGGCATCACCTGCAACAGCTACAGGGGTATTCTTTCCCCACTGATAGTAATTTCCAACCTTCAATACTGCTGATGCTCCCACATTTCTGTCCAGCATCTTGAATCCTAAATCTGCTGTAAAGTCCAGAATCTCATAGTGTGCAATCTGAGGTTTGACTGTAATGACACAAGTAGCGGTCTTTCCTGCAGCAGATGCGGATATTGTCACAGTTTCTTCATTTTCAATATCTTTTACATCGAATGCAATCTTACCATTCTCATCAACGGTTATAATATCAGGCTTGTCTGAAGTCCAGGTAATCTGTGCGCCATCAAATACGTCTTGTGGGGTGCCGGATACAGATAGTTCAGGGAGAACTTCATCGGTAAACTTGGTAACAGTTTCAGGGGTAACGGTGAGAGAGTCAAGCTTGACCTCATCTTTCGAGCATGCTGCAAAAGCCAATGCAACAGCTGCCACATAGAAAATTTTCTTCATGTTCAACAACATTTAAGAACCATACAAAAAAACACTTAATTCATACTGAATTACTCCTGTCTCTTATACACATCTGACGCTGCCGACGACTCCTTACGTGTAGATC
>ERZ1026898.859-NODE-859-length-16361-cov-6.546854_pt1 | contig 16361 bp, 16 predicted proteins | sample MGYA00380178_ERZ1026898 | MGnify/ENA primary metagenome ERZ1026898 (study PRJEB33269, sample SAMEA4719814) | human gut metagenome | biome: human-associated habitat; feature: organic feature; material: feces | place: Cameroon | collected 2013-10 ... | reverse complement strand
CAGTGGTCGATCTCGTGCTGGATGATCTCCGCCGTCCAGCCGGTAAAGGTCTTGCGCCGTGTCTGGAGCTTCTCGTTCTGCCACTGGACCTTGATGGTCCGGAACCGCTTCACCTTCCGGCGGCCGGTGAGAGACAGACAGCCCTCCTCGGCCTCATAGGGGCCGTCGCGCTTCACGATGACGGGGTTGAACATGACCTGATACTTCCCGTCGTCGTCAAAGACGATGATGCGCTTGTTGACGCCGATCATGTTGGCGGCCATGCCCACGCAGCCCTCCCTGTGGGCGGCCAGCGTGTCCAGCAGATCCTGTGCCGTGCCGAGATCCTCCGCTGTGGCGGCCTCGGCCCTCTGCGCCAGAAACGCTTCGTCCTTACAGATATCACGGATCATATGTCATCCTCCCGCGTGGTGTTTTTCTTCGGCGTACAGCCGACGCTTCATGCTAGTATGATACCGCCGCCGAAGGGAAAAAGCAACCTTCCGGGCGTGGATCACGGAAGATTCCTGCTGGGCAGGACAAATCTTTGCCGCCGGACGGTACTTTTGCTATAATAAGCTGTGAAGAGAACCGGAAGGGAGAACGATTATGGAAATGCGGCGCTATATCAGGCACTCCAACGGCTGGTGGTGGCTTGCCGCCGTGTGTATGGCCATCGCCGTATGCTGCACGGTAAAGGCCGCGCAGGTGCAGAAGGACAGGGAAGCGATGGCCCCGGCGCCGCTGCTGGTGGGCGAAGAGCGGGCGGGGGATTACCGCTATATTGACGCGGTGTACATGACCGACTGGGTCTATCGGGTGACGGACAGAAGCGGCCGGAAGAAGATTTTTTACTTCGCCGGGGATGCTGACGGCTACGTTTATCTGGTGCGGCTGGGCGACGGGCAGTACGCGGAATTTGCGGATGTGACGGACGAATTGCCGGTTCGCCTGGCGGGCGTGCTCTGCACCGTGCCGAAGGCATATCTTCCCGATCTTGCGGAGGCTGACGGCTCCACCGTCGAGGAGTATGTGGATTACTACGGCGACTACTACATCGACGCCGCCATGACGCCTGCCGACCTGAATAACGGCTTCCGGACAGGCGCCGTATCGGCTTTTACTGTCGGAGTGATCCTCCTGTTCCAGAGCGCTGTATTTTCCGTGCAGTTCAGGAAGGAACTGCGGCGACTGGAAGAGAAGGGCATGCTGGAGCGGGCGGAGTACGCGTTCCAAAACGCACGGGGCGACCTCCACGGGAATGTGCGGCTCAGTGATACGTTCATTTACGGCAGACACGCCGCGCTGGCGCGGCCTCTGACGGATGTGCTGTGGGTCTATTGGCAAGAGAAGTCCGGCGCGGTGGATGTGCATCTGCTGACCGCCGATGGCCGCGACTGCATGCTGCGGCTGTCCGGCCAGACGGCCCGCCGCAATGCGGAGGAGATCCTGCAGGCGGTGGCTGCGCGTAATTCCGGCGTGCTGGTGGGCCGGACGCGGGAAAATGGCCTGCGCTACGACCGGCAGGTGCCCCGCATCAGGCAGCAGCGCGTTCGCCGGATCGTGCTCTGGGCTGTATGGCTGGCGGCGGCTGCCGCGGCCTTTGCGGTCTTGGCCCTCACCTGAGCCGTCGCGCCGCCGCGGAAAATGCGGCCTGATGGCGTTGACCTCGCCGGCGCTTTCCGCTATAATCGGACTATACATTATATGTGATACACGCTGAACGATAAGGAGGCTGGCCTATGACGAACCGACCTGCGTATCAGGAGATCCATTACGGAGACTGCGCCCACAGACCGGGTATGTACAGCATACTTGTTCCGGGAAAGCGGGGAAGGCTGTTTTCTGTGCTCTATACGGCGGCGGGGGAGGGACCCCATCCCACCGTACTGCTGCTTCACGGCATCCCCGGCTGTGAGCGGAACTTCGACCTGGCCCAAGTTCTGCGTCGCGGAGGCTTCCATGTGATGACCTTCCATTACAGCGGCAGCTGGGGCAGCGACGGCGATTACTCGCTGGCCAACGATCTGGAGGACGCTCACACGGTGCTGGATTTCATTCTGCAGAGCGAGACCTACGGCATAGACAAGTCGCGCGTCTATGCGGTAGGCCACAGCCTGGGCGGCTTCGTCTGCGGACAGCTTACCGCGGCGCGTCCGGAGATCAGGGCGGCGGTGCTGCTGATGCCCTGCGACATCGGGCGGATGCCGAAGATCGCCCAGGAGGATCCCGTGGCCTTCCGGGCCATCCGTAAGGAGCTGGAGGAGAGCGGCGGCTGGCTCTGCGGCACCAGCGGCGAAGCCCTGTGGCAGGAGGCCCGGGCCCACAGCGCCGATTACTGCCTGGAGAGCACGGCGCGGGCGCTGGCGAAAAAGCCTGTACTCTGCATCGGCGGCACGCTGGATACCTGCACGCCCCCGGCTATGCACTGTGAGCCCTTGGCCAGAGCCGTAAAGGCGGCGGGCGGAACCGCTTTTCAGATGCGGTACTTCACCACCGACCACATCTTTTCGGATTATCGTCTCACGGTGGCGGAAGAGGTGACGGCCTTTCTGCAGGCGGAAGCCGCGAAAACGGAATAATAGAAAGCCCCCGCTTTTCACGCCTCAACACGAGGAATGAAAAGCGGGGGCTGTGCGTCAGACTTCCGCGTCCTCCCGTGCGGTGGAGATCTTGATGACCACCGCTGCTTTCGCGCCGTTGTTCCAGATGGAGTGGGGCGTCATGCCGTCCACGAAGACCGACTGATCCTTTCCGGCGATGATCTCTCTGTCGCCGGTGACGATCCGCACCTCGCCGTCCACCACGATGAAGATGTGGTTGTCGCTGTGGGTGTGGTTGTTTTCCGGGCCGCCGCCGTTTTCCGAAATGTACGCGATAGCGCCCCACTGGATCCGGCCCATCTCGTTGAACAGCTTCTTGGCCAGAAAGCCCTTGTGGCCCTCCGGTGTGATAAATGTGTTTTCCATAGGTGTTGCTCATCTCTTTGCTGTGTGATCTTTCTGATCAGATATACTGCGCCATAAACGCCGCAAGGGGCGGGATATCCTCCGCCTGCCAATAGCTGGTGCCATCCGCCGTCCGGTGCAGGAGACGCTTGTTGAAAAGCTCCCGCCGCAGGGTGGCGGCGTCGTGGAAAAGCGTCCACTCGTCCAGCAGGTCGTTGATCTCCTGCTGGGTGTACTGCTGCCCGGCCTCGAGCTTCCCCGCCAAGTACCAGAGGGCCATCAGCTTCTTCTTGTGCTTGGCCGGAAGGGCGGTGAGCCGCCCGTTCGCGTCACAAAACGGCATCAACTGGGATAGTTCATTCATTTTTACACCCCGCTTCTCCCGCTCCGGCCTTCACCAGCAGCATCATGGCCTGTAACTCGGTGGACAGCATCCGGCCCAGCTCCTCCTCGGAGAAATGGCAGACCCTCGTGGCGCACAGCGCGCCTACGCCGAAGGTATAGATCCACACGTTTTCAAACAGCAGCCTGGCGTCTGCCTCGCTCATGCCGTACTCCTCCCGGATCAGGGCGATGCAGGTCTCCGCCGTGGGACCCAATACGCCGAATACGTCGTCAAAGCTGACGGCGTCCCGGTTCTCCTGCATAAAGAGGAGCTGATACAGCTTCGGTTCACGGGCACCGAACAAGACCATCCGCATGCCCACCTGCTTGAACAGGGGCATATCGGGCAGCTTCCGCGGGGCAAAGCTCTCGAACCGGCGCATGGCGGCGTCCCGCACTGATTCCTGTACCTCCTTCATGCTGTTGAACACGGTGAAGATGGGCCGGGCCGAGCTGCCCAGGGCATCGCCCAGCTCCTTGGCCGTCAGCGCCTCGACGCCCTTCCGGGAGACCACGTCCAGCGCGGCCTGTACGATCTCTTCTTTTGTAAATTTCGGTTTCGGCGGCATGGCGATCCTCCTGGTTATATAAAAAATACACGTTTTAAAATACCTGTTTTACATTGAGTGTTTTCGATTATAGCCGTGGTATTTGCATTTGTCAATAGCTGGAGTGATTGCGTGCGCCGCTAAGACCTCTGCGGCATCTTGACATTGGGCGCAAACTTTGCTACGATACGGTCAACGAGCAGAGCAGGATAATAGCCGGAAGCGCCGCAGCGATGCGGCTTTCTATAAAGCAGACGGTTAGCGAACTCTAACCAAAACCTGCGGCGAAGGAGTTTCACGGATGAAAAGAGCTTATCGCAGATCTCAATACGCAAAGCCTTGTGAGCAGTACTGCCGGGAGGTCTATCCCGACGAGGCCGATGCCATCTTCCGGAAAGCGGAGGAATACTATCTCGCGTTTTTGAAGGACATGCCCGATCTGGGGGAAAACATGATGGCGAAGAATATGCTGGACTGGTTCACGATCCTGGCCTTCTATGAGGCCAGCGGCCACAGAATGGACGGCGAGATGCTGCTGACCATCAAGCGCCGGGCCGTGGAGAGAATGAAATTTCTGGGAAAGCTGGTGGACGGCAACAAGCACCAGTGGCCGTACCGGCTGTTTGAGAAAATGTACACCAACTTCATAAAAATGCAGGAAAAGCACCAGGCAAAGGGCGAATGGATGGACAGCTGGAAGATCCAGCTGAACCCCGACCACCGGACAGAGGGCTTCTGCTTCCACCTCATTGGCTGTCCCATCGCCAAGCACGCCAAGGAGCACGGCTATGGGGAGCTGCTGCCGTACCTCTGCAAGACGGATCACCTGCTGGCCGAGGTCATGCACGCCCGGCTCATCCGCACCCGGACCGAAGCCCTGGGCGGCGACTGCTGCGACTATTGGTATGTGGGGGACAAGAGCCCGGCCCTGGCGCAGTATCGGGATCTGGAGCAGATCTGACGGGAGGTAGGCTTAGATGAAATATAACGGTTTCTATTTCTGGATGTTCAAGGGCTCCATGAAGAAGGTGCTGGCCTTTGTGGCGCCGTATGTGGCCAGCGGGAAGAAGATCCCGCCGGAGACGGTGCAGGAGATGATGCGCCGCTCGCTGTACCACATCAAGTGGTACTTCGGCAGGACTGACCTGAATACGGACAAGGGAAAGGCGGAGAACAAGAAGAGCGTCGTCAAATACGCCAAGTGGTACACGCCGGAAAAGGAGCGGCGGTACCCCACCTCCTTCAAGGTGGATTTTGTGGGGCAGCCCTATGAGGGCGCCTGCTACTACCGCATCACCCGCTGCCCCATCTGCACTTACGCGGAAAAGCTGGGCGTCTCTGAGCTGATGCCCCTGTTCTGTGAGCTGGACGCGGTGATGATCACCCTCCAGCACGGTGTTCTGCACCGCCGGCAGACCATCGCCTCCGGCGGCGATTACTGCGACTACTTCATCACAGGCGACAAAGAATAAATTAAGGCTATAAAAGTCCGTATCAGCAAGCTGATACGGACTTTTATAGCGTGCAGAGGAACGCAGAGCTTCCCGCCTTGCTTTTCCAACAGGCGTTTATCGGCACCCTGTCTCAAAAAATGATTGCGAGTTCCTGACCGTTGGTATATAGTATAGGCAGGTCTATTTTAGAGACAGAGATCATAACACAAGAGGCTATAGAGATGCACTATATTGTTTTAGATTTTGAATGGAATCAGCCGTTATCGGAAAAGGAAATGCTCATGGAGCCGTTTCCTTTTGATTCTGAGATCATTGAGATCGGTGCCATAAAGCTGGATGAAAGCTTTCAGACCGTGGATGAGTTCAAGACCTTCATCCGCCCGCAGTTTTATCCTCACCTGAGCAATGCGGTCGTACAGCTCACAAAGATCCGGCCGCAGGAGCTTGAGAAGGCCCCGTCATTTCCCGAGGCGTTTGACGCCTTCATCGACTGGTGTGGGGACGACTGCGCGCTTTGCTCCTGGGGCCCGGACGATATCCCCGTGCTGCTGGACAACATGCTGCTGCACGGCATCCCCACCGAGCCGTTCCCCTACTGCTATGACCTCCAGCGCATTTTCGCCCGGGAGCTCCTGCGGGAAAATCGCCAATGCTCCCTGTCCGATGCCGTGAAAATGCTGAAGCTTCCCGCCGACCGCGCGCACGATGCGCTGAATGACACCCGCAACACGGTGCGGGTTTGTGAACGCATGGATCTGGCGGGCTGCATAGACGAATACCGTACCGCCTTCGTCGGCTATGGAGCCGACCGCAAAAGCGGACTTATCTCCGGGCTGATCTATCCCAGCCTCGACGCCGCCCTGGCCGATACACGCGTCAAGGAGATCACCTGCCCCTATTGCGGCGAACAGGTATCGCTTACGGTTTCCCCGCAGGAGGGAAATACGCTCTTTGGGTACGGCAGATGCAATGAAGGCGACGAATTTCTCGCACGCATCCAGCATTATCGTCAGGAGGGCAATGCCCGTAAGGTCAAGCGGATCGTCTATGAAATGAGCGATGATCTGTGGGATACCTACCAGCAGGCCAAAAGCGCCGCAAGCCCTGTGTGAGCGGCGTTTCCGTTCCAATCGTCATTGCCATTCTCAGAAGCGCTCCAGCTCCGATACCAGCAGCGCCGGGTGATTGATGATGTCGCCATGCCCGAAGCCGGGGAAGCAGCGCACAGCCAGCCTGGGATATACGGCCCGCAGCTTTTGGATAGCTTTTTTCATGTGGCCCTCCTTTTCGCCGTACCAGCAGGCCACCTGCGCGTCCGGCTGCACCGGCAGCGGCATCCGATAGAGATACAGCCCCACCGCCCATGTGGCGCGGATGGATTCCAGCGAGATGTGCTCCGGGATCCGGCGCAGCATGGTGTTCATGCCCTCCTCCGTCTGGCCCATGAACCGCAGCGCCCAGGACGGCATGGACTTTTCGTGAGCCGTCCGGTATTGCTTCTGCGGCATGACCTTTAGGAGCAGCCCGTTCAGGATGCCGAAATCCAGATATTCCGGCCCGCTGAGGATCATGCGGTCGATCCTGACCTGCGAGGACGCTTTCAGCAGGATGGCCGGGCCGCAGCCGAGGGACTCGGCAAACAGGGTGTCCAGATGCCCGCCGCAGTTTTCCTGGATGTAGCCCTCCAGCTTGCGGGTCTGCTCCTGTGCCGTGGTGTAGATGGTCTCGCCTGTTCCGTCAAAGCCGTCGAAGCTGACGGCATACACGCAATATGCCTTTTCCAATAGCGGGATCACGTCCTCAAACTGCCGCCAGCACATGAGATTCCCGTGTAGCAGCATGATCTTTTTGCCATTTTGATCGCAAAATCGTTTGATCTCCATGTGGATACTCCTTTCGCCCAAAGCGGCATTATTCTGCCTTGTCCATATCCCATACCAGACGGCACACGGCTTTCCTGCGCAGTGTGGTGCAGGTGATCATGCCATCATAAAAGCTGTTGCTGCCCGTCAGCCGGTAGGCGCCGCGAATGGTCTCTTTTCGATCTATTTTCATTCCCCCGGAATTATATAGATGGTGGTTAGAGAACACTAACCGCATGCCTTGCAGAAAGCCGCATCCCTGCGGCTTTCTCATCGAAAACGGTTTATTTTTTCGACCGTATCGTAGCAAAGTTTGTCTTTCATGTCAAGATGCCAAAGTGTCTATTCTGCGCACATTACGCTTTCAGCTGATATAGACGATCGCCCTGGTCGAAATAGACGGTGGGAAGTGAGGTTGCACGGGGTGTGATGGGATGGTATAATCGGTGACAGAGATGCAGAGAAACTGTTGCTTGCGGAGGTGCTGAATGATCCTATACTTTTCCGCCACCGGAAATTGCAAATACGTCGCCGCCAGACTCGCGGCGGCCTTTGGACAGGAAACGGTGTCCATCGTTGACTGCATCCGAGATGGTGCGTATGCTTTCACGGATAATACGATTGGCATTGTTGTCCCCACATACTTCTGGGGACTTCCCAGCATCGTGAAGGAGTTTCTTGAAAGAGCGAATTTCCATACGGACTACCTCTATCTCATCTCCACCTATGGCACAACGCCGGGAGCGTCCGATGCCATGGCAAGTAAAGCGATTCGGGGGAAGAAAATCGACGCGTTCTACTCCGTGCGGATGCCGGACACTTGGACGCCGATTTTTGACCTGTCCACGCCCGAAAAGGTGGCAGCGTTTTCCAAGACGACGGAAGAGGAGATCGACGAGGATATCCGTAAGATCGGCGAACGCCATACCAACCGGCACATGACACCACGCACTCCTATGCTTCTGGCCGATTGGTTTGCACAGCCGATTTACAACAATAACAAGCGGCGAACGGCGCATTTCCGCGCAGAGGAAAGCTGCGTCGGCTGCGGACTGTGCGCAAAAAAATGCCCCGTTCAGGCCATCGAGATGCGAGAGAGAAAGCCGGTGTGGGTCAAGGAGAAATGCGCCCTGTGCCTTGGCTGCCTGCACCGCTGTCCCAAATTTGCCATTCAGTACGGAAAGAATACCCAGCGGCACGGCCAGTATAAGAATCCCAATGTCACGCTGTAACCTTCGGCTTATCAAATTTACGCTGTGCTTCAACACCGGCACGGCTGGCACAGGGCATTGCAAACACAAGAACAGAGCGCGGAGCAGACTGCGGTAAGCGGATAAAAGACCCCGGAGGACGTGCGTCCTCCGGGGTCACTGCTATGCGTTTCAGATGACGAACTGCTCCAGATACCGCTTGCTGAGCCGCAGGGACTTCAGCACGGCTTCCTCGCTGCCCTCGAAGGACTTGTCCTCTACCTCAATGCAGGTGAAGCTGTCGTAGCCGATGTCGGTCAGGGCGGAGACGAACTTGCCCCAGTCCACATCGCCCAGACCGGGCAGCTTGGGACTCATAAAGTCCAGGGGATAGGCCATCACGCCCACGCGGGCCAGCTTCTCCGGGAACAGCTTGATGTCCTTGTAGTGGACGTGGAAGATCTTGTCCTTGAACTCGTACAGGGGCTTCAGATAGTCGATCATCTGCCACACGAAGTGGCTGGGATCGTAATTGATGCCCAGATTCTCGCTGGGCAGGATGTCAAAGACCTTGTGCCAGATGTCGGGGGTGGTCATCAGGTTCTGGCCGCCGGGCCACTGGTCGCGGCCGAACAGCATGGGGCAGTTCTCAATGGCGATGCGGACGCCCAGCTCCTCCGCCAGGGCGATGATGGGAGGCCAGACCTCCTTCACCAACTCCAGATTCTCCTCCACGCTCTTGGTCTGATCCCGGCCGATAAAGGTGGTCACCAGATTGACGCCCAGCTTGGCACTGGCACGGATCACGGTCATCAGGTGCGCCACGTTGGCGGCGCGCTTCTCCAGGTCGCCGTCCATGGTGTTGGGATAGAAGGCCAGGGCGGAGATCTCCACATGGTGGTCGGCGGCGTAGTCCAGAATGTGCTTGGCATAGGCGTCATCCTCGCACACGCGGGCTACGTCAATATGGCTGACACCGGCGTAGCGGCGCTCCGCCTTGCCGGAGGGCCAGCAGGCCACCTCCACGCAGGAAAAGCCCATCTCGGACACGGTGTCGATCATTTTTTCATAGTCATACTGCTCCAGAATGGCAGTGACAAGACCCATTTTCATCGGTATCGCTCCTCTCAAAACGCGTAGTGGTTATTCACTCAATTTAAGGTAATCATAAAATTTTGCTTTGTCAAGGGGAAATCAACAGTTTGTCAAAGGATTGTGCAAACCGCCCGAAAGCGCCGATGGGGAATTAGCGAAAGGGCTGAAAATTCCGCGCATTTTACCATATTCCTTGACAGGCCGCCGTCCGGGCTGGTATGATAAAGGTGTAAAAAATGTAATCCATTACATTTTTAACCGAGGAAACGGAGGCTCCCGCATGGTAACGATCGGCGAGGTGGCAAAATATGCGGGTGTTTCGGTGGCAACAGTGTCCAGGGTGCTCAACAGCAGCGAGTCGGTAAAGGCGGCCACGGCCCAGCGGGTGATGGCGGCCATCCGGGCGCTGGACTATGTCCCCAATCAGTCGGCCCGAAACCTGCGCCGCAGCGAGAGCCGGGTGATCCTGACCCTGGCCCCCAACTTTTCCAACCCCTACTACTCCAGCATCCTGGCCGGCATCGGCGACCTGGCCCACCACAGCGAGTACAGCGTGCTGATCTGCAACACCGGCGGCCAGCCGGAGAATGAGGAGCGCTTCCTGAAGATGCTGGACGCCCACCGGGCCGACGGCGCCATCTTCCTGGGCTGCCGGAAGGACAGCCAATGGCTCAGCGGCTATGCCGAGCGCTATCCCATCGTCCAGTGCTGCGAGTATGTCCCAGAGCTGGAGCAGCCCACCGTGTCCATCGACAACTACGCCGCCGCCACGGAGACGGTGCGCTACCTGATCCGTCAGGGCCACCGCCGCATCGCCATGCTCAGCGCGGATAACGCCTTTATCTCCACCCAACTGCGCCGCCGCGGGTACGAGGATGTCCTGCGGGAGGCGGGCCTTCCCTGCGGCGAAGAGCTGATCGCCATGGCCGACGCGGATTACTCCTACGGCTCCGGCCTTGCCGCGGCGGAAAAGCTGCTGCAGACCCAGCCCCGGCCCACCGCCGTGTGCTGCATATCGGACATTCTGGCCCTCAGCGTCATCTCCCGTGCCCACGACATGGGGCTTCGGGTGCCGGAGGACCTGTCGGTGACCGGCTTTGACGACGTGGATTACACCACCATGTTCCACCCCCACCTGACCACGGTGGCCCAGCCCTGTTATGAGATGGGCCAGGTGAGCCTGGAGATCCTGCTGCGGATGCTGCGGGGGGAGCAGGTATCCCATACGCGGACATTTTTACCCCATAAACTGGTGCTGCGGGAATCCGTCGCGGCACATCACGAATCATAAAACGAAGGAGTAACGAACATGTTGAGAGTTGGCGTCATCGGCTGCGGCTCCATTGCCAAGCAGCGTCACGGGTATGAATACTTCCACAACAGCGCCGTGGAGATCAAGGGCTTCTACGACCTGATCCCCGAGCGTGCCCAGGCCCTGGTGGATCTGTACGGCGGCAAGGTGTACGCCGGTGTGGACGAGCTGCTGGCCGATCCTGAGATCGACGCCGTCTCCGTCTGCATGGCCAACGCCTTCCATGCCGAGATCAGCATCAAGGCCCTGAAGGCCGGCAAGCACGTTCTGTGCGAAAAGCCCATGGCCGTCTCCCTGGAGGAGTGCGAGGCCATGGTGGCCGCCGCCAAGGAGAGCGGCAAGCGCCTGATGATCGGCCATAACCAGCGTCTGGCCCCTGCCCATAAGAAGGCCAAGGAGATCCTCTCCTCCGGCGCCATGGGCCGCGTCATCACCTTCCAGACCACCTTCGGCCACAAGGGCCCCGAGATGTGGAGCATGGACAAGAGCGCCAATACCTGGTTCTTCAAGAAGGCCAGTGCCTCCTTCGGCTCTATGGCCGACCTGGGCATCCACAAGATCGACCTGATGCGCTATCTCATCGGCGCCGAGATCACCTCCGTCTACTCCAATATGAAGGTGCTGGACAAGAAGTTCCCCGACGGCACCCCCATCGAGGTGGACGACAACTCCGTCGAGGTGCTGACCTTCGCCAACGGCGCCATGGGCACCGTCACCACAAGCTGGACCCACTACGGCGAAGAGTGCAACGCCACCACTCTGTTCTGCGAAAAGGGCATCATGAAGCTCTACGCCGACCCCCAGTACTCCCTGAAGATCGTCAATGCCGACGGCACCCAGGTGCTGTACGCCCTTGACCGGCTCCAGACCAACGATGATGCCCAGCAGGCGTCCTCCGGCGTCATCGACGAGTTCGTCGCCGCCGTGGAGGAGGGCCGCCCCAGCATCCTGGACGCCGAGGATATCGTCCGCTCCATGCGGGCCGTGTTCGCCTGCCTGCGCTCGGCGGAGGAGGAGAAGGCCGTAGCCCTGTAAGGCCCGGCGGTAAAACCGATATAGTGCCTGTTCGCAGGTATTATATAATAAACATGTATTTGGAGGAAATTGCATGAAAAAGATCATTGCGCTGATCCTGGCGATGGCAATGGCGCTGGCTCTGGTCGCTTGCGGCGGAGACAACACCACCCCCGATGCCAAGGACAATCAGACCCCTGCCGCTGGCAGCACCATCTACGTGATGGGCCCCACCCCCGACCACGGCTGGACCGCTCAGGCTGGTGCCTATGCCCAGGCTAAGTGCGAGGAGATCACCGCTGCCGGTGAGTACAAGGCCGTCTACATGCCCGCCTCTTCCGGTGAGGAGCAGGTGGACCAGGTCAACACCATCATTGCCAACGGCGACGCCGCCATCGTGGTCATGATGGCTCTGGACGATTCCGCCCAGGCTGGCCAGGAGGCCCTGTATGCTGAGAAGATCCCCTTCATCTCCTTCGACCGCATCATCGAGGCCACCGAGGCTTACGCTGTGCTGAACGCTTCCGGTGATAACTGGCAGTGCGGCCGCGGTATCGCCTACTGGCTGCAGAAGAACGGCATGAAGCCCGGCGACACCATCGTCACCCTGTACGGCGACAACGGTACCGTCTGCTCCCGCCGCGCTGACGGCTTCAAGGAGTTCCTGACCGGTGCTGAGAAGTATTCCGACAAGGCCCTGGGCCAGGACTTCGAGACCACCGAGGTGTGGGACGAGGCCGCTGTGGATGCCGCTCTGAACACCTATGCCACCGTCTGCGACTGGTCTGCCGATAAGGCCTATGACTACATGGAGCAGAAGATGGAGGAGATCGTCGCTGCTGCCAAGGCCAACGGCGGTAACCTGTACATCTACTCCATGGACGATGAGATGACCTTCGGCGTCATGAACTACATCGAGACCGCTTCCGACGCTCTGAAGGCTGACCTGAAGGAGCTGAACGTGTACATTTCCGCCATCGGCGGCATGCAGGAGCTGTATGATGTGATGGCCGACACCACCGAGGGCACCATCGCCAACACCTACTTCGACGACATGATGAGCATGTACTTCTCCCCCAAGATGATGCAGGACGTCATCGACAAGGGTCTGCAGTACCTGTCCGGCGACTGGACCTATGAGGTCGGTTCCGGTGAGTATCAGCCCACCTGGATCGTTGGCCGTGACAACGTCACCCAGTACGAGGGCTTCAAGGGCCACGCCTAAGCTGTAACGAGGCTCTGCCATTTGCGCGGGTGCAGGGGTTCACCCCCCTGCACCCGCATTTCCAAAGGAGACGGCTACGTCTCCAACCTGAAGCGAGGAGACAGCATCTATGAACATCCTTGAAATGAATCATGTTTCCAAGGCATTCGGCGGCTCCAAGGCCCTGTCCGACATCCACCTGACGGTGGAGGAGGGCGAGATCCACGCGCTGCTGGGCGAGAATGGCGCGGGAAAATCTACCCTGATGAACATTCTCACCGGCGTCATCCCCGCCGATGAGGGAAGCATTACCTTCTGCGGCAAGGACTACCCGGCACCCACCATCCACCAGATGGAGGCCGCCGGCATCGCCTTTGTCCACCAGGAACTGAACGTGATCAACGACCTGACGGTGGCGGACAACATCTTTCTCTGCCGCGAGCTGACCAGATTCGGCCTGCTGCGGGATAAGGAGCAGGTGGCCTGCGCCCGGCAGCTCTTTGAAGACCTGGGCGTGGACATCGATCCCACCGCCATGGTCAGCGAACTGAAAACCAGCGAAAAGCAGCTTTTGGAGATCTGCCGCGCCCTGTATGCCGACGCGAAGCTGCTGATTCTGGACGAGCCCACCACGGCCCTGTCCAACAATGAGATCGACCATCTTTTCGGCATACTCAAAAAACTGAAAGCACAGGGGAAATCCTTCATCTTCATCTCCCACAAAATGCCGGAGATTTTTGCCATCGCCGACCGCTATACGGTGCTGCGCAACGGTGAATTCATTTCCTCAGGTTATATAAAGGATACCAACCCCCACGCCATCACCTCCGACATGGTGGGCAGCACCTATGTGGACGCCGAGGTGTACGAGTCCCGCCCCCTGGGTGAACCGGTGCTGACGCTGAAGAGCCTCAGCGGCCATGGCTTCACCGACATCGACATGACGGTGCGCCGGGGCGAGATCGTGGCCCTGACCGGCCTGGCGGGCTGCGGTGCCAGCGAACTGCTGCAGACCCTGTTCGGCGCGCTTCCGATGGAAGGCGGCGAGATCCTGGTGAACGGAAAGCCCATCCACGGCCATTCCGTCAGGTTCATGAAGAACGGCGTGGGCATGCTGCCCGCCAACCGCAAGGAGAACTCCGTGGTGCCGGATATGAGCATCCTGGAGAACTTCTATCTGGCGGAGCACGAGGTGTCCCGCAACAAGCCCCTGATCCGGATGAAGGACGAGCTGAAGCGCTATGCCGATTATAAGGAGCTGCTGCACATCAAGGCCGAGGACAGCGCCCTGAATATCAGCTCTCTGTCCGGCGGCAACCAGCAGAAAGTGTTCATCGCCCGCTGGCTGAACATCGGCGCCGACGTGCTGCTGTTCGACAACCCCACCCAGGGCGTGGACGTGGGTGCCAAGGCCGAGATCTATAAGCTGATGCTCAGCTTCGCCAAAGAGGGCAAGGCGGTCATCTTCAACACCCTGGAGATCCCGGAGATCCAGAAGGTGGCCGACCGCTGCATCGTGTTCTATGAGGGACACATCGCCAAGACATTCCAGCATTCCGAGGTCAACGAGCATGACGTGATGCTCTATTCCACCAACGCGGTGGATACGCATGTGGAGGTAGCAAGATGAACAAGAAAAACAGCTTCGGCACCGTTGCCGGAAGGATCTGGTCGCAGTACAGCTTTATCTTCGTGTTCCTGATCATCATGGTGGGCTATGCCTTCACCATCCAGGCCAACGGCAACGCCTTCAAGTGGAGCCATGTGGTGGCCGTTCTGGGCAGCCAGAATACCTGTATCGTGGGATCCATGGCCCTGGGTATGGCGCTGGTCATCATCACCGGACAGATCGACCTGTCCATCGGCTCGGCCCTGGTGCTGTGCACCGGCGTCACCATCATGGTGTTCAATGTCACCAACTCCATCCTGCTGATGATCCTGGCCGCTCTGGCCAGCGGCGCCCTGTGCGGCGCCATCAATGGCGTGCTGGCCGGCTGCGCCAAGATGCCCCCCTTCGTGGTCACCCTGGGCACCATGCTGATCTACCGCTCCATCACGTTGTCGGTGGTACGCTCCATCGACCCGGCCATCAGCGGCTCCTCCTCCAGCCAGTTCGCCATGATCAGCGACAACAGCAACTATGAGTTCCTGCGGATGAAGTTCGGTACCGGCAAGCTGTCTCTGGGCGCCTTCTCCATCCCCTACATCACCTTTGTGTTCGTGCTGATGGTGATCCTCTTCGTCCTGCTGGCCAACAAGACCAAGTACGGCAAGAGCGTCTACGCCGTGGGCTCCAATGAGAAGAGCGCCCGCCTGGCGGGCATCAACACCACCTGGGTCAAGGTGTCTGTGTTCATCATCACCGGCCTGATGGTGGGCGTGGCCAGTATCATCCAGGCCTGCAAGATCGGCAACGTGACCCCCGCCTCCTCCGGTCAGAGCTATGAGATGTACGCCATCGCGGCAGTGGTCCTGGCGGGCGTCAATATGGCAGGCGGCCGCGGCAAGGTGTTCGGCGTGCTGTTCGGCGCCCTGTCCTATACCACCATCAACTTCATCATCGTGTCCATCCCCTCCCTCAGCGTGGATATCCAGGACACCTTCCAGGGTCTGGTGCTGATCATCGTTATTCTGATCCAGACCATCGGCCCCGTCATCAAGGAGAGCATCCAGCGGGCCAGAAAGCGCCGCCGCGCCGTTCCTGTGGGCAGCACAGAGGAAAATACGGTACAATAACGGTGCATAAAAGGTACAATAACGCCCTTAATGTACCCCATAAACCCATGAAAAAGCCGCCCCAATGGGTGGCTTTTTTATGTGGTGTGCCGCTTACCAGTATTCCCGCAGCGCCTCCTCCAGCTTTTCCAACGCCTTCTTCTCGATGCGGGAGACATAGCTTCGGCTGATATGATAGGCGGCGGCCACCTGCCGCTGAGTCTGGGGCACCCGGCCCTCCAGGCCGTAGCGGCGGCGGATGATGTCGGCCTCCCGCTCCGTCAGCCGCTCGGCCACCAGGCGGCGTACCAGTGCCCGGTCGTCCTTGTCCTGCAGGTCCTCCAGCATGGTGTCGCTTTTACCCACCACGTCGCCGATGGACAGCTCTGCCCCGTCGCCGTCGGTCTCAATGGCCTCGTTGAGGGACACCTCCCCCTGCAGCTTCTTCGTCCGGCGGAAGTACATGAGGATTTCATTCTCAATACATCTGCTTGCATAGGTGGCCAGGCGGATGCCCTTGTCGGGGCGGAAGGTGTTCACCGCCTTGATGAGGCCGATGGTGCCGATGGAGATCAGATCCTCCTGCTCCTCGGCCTGGGTGTAGTATTTTTTGAAGATGCAGTCTCGAAGGCTAATCTGTCCCGTGCATAATAGGC